>Ga0187771_10003835_pt1 | contig 10551 bp, 8 predicted proteins | sample 0116_SJ02_MP15_1_FD_133139 | JGI IMG/M metagenome (GOLD analysis project Ga0187771, IMG submission 133139) | Tropical peat soil microbial communities from peatlands in Department of Meta, Colombia - 0116_SJ02_MP15_10_MG | ecosystem: Environmental > Terrestrial > Soil > Wetlands > Peat | place... | reverse complement strand
CTTCGTCGCCGGCCCGACCTGTCCCTCCCAGCTGGATGCGGCTCAGGTGGAGGAGCTCGGCTTCGGGATCTCCCGCACCCTCAACCTCTACGCGGAGCTCGGCCATCAGAGCTTCAACATGGCGCTCTACGGCGCCCCCGCCGCCGACCGGCCCGGCTACGTGCTCAGCCTGCGCATGGTCACCCGGGCCCACCCCCAGCCCCACTACCGCTCCGACGTCATGTACTCCGAGCGGATGCACTGGCAGGCCATGGTGGATGAGTTGCCGGAGACAACGGCAGAGCGAGCCCGTGCTCACTTTGGCTCCTGAGCGCGGCGCAGCCGGGCGGCTCATCCCAGGTTGCCAGCTCTGGGGGTCGAGGCCGTGCCGGAAGCCGGCGATCTGGTCGGCATTGGCGTGCCGGCCGCCTCGTCCGCTCCCAGGGCTGAGGGGTTGCCCACCCCGGGCCAGCAGGAGGTACTCGACCTGGTCGAGTGAACCTTGGGGGCCCCGGCGCTGGCCCGCGACCGGCCGGCGCGGCGATCAGACGCCGGCTCGAGCCGGCTGGGAACCGGCCGCGACCCGGGTGCGACGCCGCACCAGCGGGAAGGTGGCGCCCTGCGCCGCGACGTCGACGGCCACCGCGGGCAGAAAGGCGATCAGTCCGATGTGGGGCAGGAGGGTGGCCACCAGGAGAAAGAACAGGGCAGCCCCGAAGAGCCCCCAGAGCAGCCCCCGAGCCGCCGCGATCCCGGCTCGCCCGCCCTCCAGGCGCTGGGAGAAGACCATCATCACCGCGCCAAAGAGGGGGAAGGGCGAGAGCAGCCCGGTGAGGGTCGGGCCGAGAAGGGTCGCAAGTCCGGTGAGCAGGAGAACCACGCCGGTGGCCAGGACCATGCGAGTCACAACGTCGAGGAGCGCCGGCGGTCCCCGCAACCCCTGCCGCCCCGCTCCGGGGGAGCTGCGGGGCAGGAGGACGAGCGCGGCGGCGACGGCGATGACCGCGATCAGCAGCGCTGCAGCCGCCGAGAGGGACACATGGTCGAGAACGAGGGTGCCGACGGCAAAGCAGACCACCCCGGCCAGGAGGCAGAGGCTCCACCCCAGCCGCGTCGCCGCCCACGAGTAGGCGAGGCAGAAAGCGGCCTGCGAGCCGGTCCCGGCAAGGATGCCGAGCGCGGTGGCCGCCGCAAACTGCCAGCCGTTGCTCAGGCTGAGGACCAGGGCGATCGGCCCCGATGTGAAGGGGATGCCGACGAACCAGCCCCCCAGGCTCGGTCCCCATCTCCGGCCGATCAGCGCCGAGGCCCCGATGAGCACCGGGGTCAGGGTCAGCTTGAGCACCAGGACGTCCACGGCGTGAGCCGCCATGATGACGGCTTGCCGCGCGCATCCGGAACGCTGCCACGGAGCGCGGGGTTCAGAGTGGGGCGGGACGCGCCGCGCCGTCGCCCGCCGGGGCACAGCGCTGGAGCGCGGGCCCTTCGCGCCGTAGACTGAAGGCAGGCTCGGAACGCGATCAGCTTCCTCCGTCGGTGCCGCGTTCCGCCCATCCGGCCGCGACAACCATGCCCGATCGTGGCGATGCCCCCCGAGAGCGCGCCTCCCCGCGCGACCCCCGTTCCTGGCGGGACGAACCACCAAGGCGGGAGATCCGGTGGCGCCAGGTGATCCTGGTGCCGGCGCTCGCGATCGCGGTCGGCGCCGCTTCGAGCGTGCTGATCGCCCATCTCGCCCCCCCGCCAGCGCGCACCCCGCTGCTGCCCACCCAGACCGAGCCGAACCTCCCCCTGCCGCGGTCGTCCGCGGCGATGGCCTACGACCCAGCGACCCGGACCACCCTGCTCTTTGGTGGCGACTATGCCGGGCATCGCCTGGATGACACCTGGAGCTGGAGTGGGTCGCGCTGGACCCAGCTCCACCCGCCTGCCTCACCACCCGGCCTGACTGCGCCGCAGATGGCGTACGACCCTCGAAGCGAGGCGGTGGTGCTGATCGGCGGTTCCGCCGGATCCGCCACGTCCTCGGCGCCCTCCACCTGGACCTGGGACGGGTCGACCTGGCGGCCGGAGCCGGGCAGCGGCCTCCAGGGCCCGGTGGATGCGGCGCTGGCAACCGACGCAGCCGCAGGTCAGGTGATCCTGGTCAGCGCCGAAAGTGGGACGCGCGGCATCGGGACCTGGGTCTGGTCCGGCCGGCACTGGAGCCTGCTGCACCCGCCGACCTCGCCGCCGCAGGCGGGGCTGCTTGCCTATGACGAGGCCAGCGGCCGTCTGCTCATGGTCACGGGCCCGGATGCGACGAGCCTGGGGAGCTCGGGCGGGGACGTCTGGAGCTGGGATGGAACCACCTGGTCGCCGGTGGGAGGCCCGGCCGCCGCCGTACCGACGGACGGGGAGCATCGACCGGACGTCCTGGCACCGTCCGCGGACGGCCCGCTTCTGCTGACCTCCTCCGACATGTACCTGTGGGACGCTGACCGCTGGGTCAACCAGGGACTGACCCCGGATCCGCGACGGATCGCCGAGGCCGTCGCCTACGACGCCGCCGCCCAGGAGGTCGTCCTCTTCGGTGGGAACTGTCTGACCTGCCTGGGGCTGCCTCTCGTCGAGCTCGATGACACCTGGACCTGGGACGGTCGCTGGGCCCCCCGGGCGGGTGCCATCCCCCCGACTCCAGTCATTGCCACGTGACGTCCCGACCGGATGCCCAGCCTCGATCCGGCTTCTAGACGCCGAGATAGGCGCGCTGGACGTCCGGGGAGGCGAGGAGGTCCGCGGCCGGACCCTTGATCGTGATCGAGCCGGTCTCGAGCACGTAGGCCCGCGCGGCGTTGTGGAGAGCGATCCGGGCGTTCTGCTCGATGAGCAGGATGGCGGTGCCGGCGGCGTTGATCTCGCGGATCACCCCGAAGATCGCGTCGACCAGGATCGGCGCCAAGCCCAGGGAGGGCTCGTCGAGAAGCAGCACCTTCGGTGTCCCCATGAGCGCCCTCCCGATGGCGCACATCTGCTGCTCGCCACCGGAGAGGCTGCCGGCCAGCTGGTGACGGCGCTCGGCGAGCCGGGGAAAGAGGGTGTAGACGCGGTCGAAGGCCTGCCTGATCCCGGCCCCGTCATGGCGACTGTACGCGCCCATGTCGAGGTTCTCCTTGACCGTCATCCTGGAGAACAACCGGCGCCCTTCGGGAGCGTGGCCGATGCCCAGCCGGGCGATCTTCTCCGCGCCCAGGTGGTGGATCGGCTTGCCGTCGAACCGCACCGCCCCGCGCGCCGGCCTCACCAGGCCGCTGATGGTCCGCAGCGTGCTGGTCTTGCCGGCCCCGTTGCTGCCGATGAGGGCGACGATCTCCCTCTCCTCGACGTCGATGGTCACCTCGCGCAGGGCGTGGACCCGACCGTAGAAGACGTCGACCGCGTCGACCTCGAGCAGGGCCATCAGCGTCGACTGCTCATGCGCCCACCGACGAGGCGGCTTCTTCTTCGGATTCGGTTCCGCGCCCGGCGGCGCCGGCCGCACCCTTGCCCAGGTAGGCCTCGATCACCCGTGGGTTGTGGCGGACCTCGGCCGAGCTGCCCTCGGCGATCTTCTGCCCATAGTCGAGGACGACGATGCGATCGCTGATGCCCATGACCACGCGCATGTCGTGCTCGATCAGGAAGATCGTCAGTCCCTCGGAGCGAAGCCTGGAGATGCGCTCCATGAGGTCGACCTTCTCCTGGGGGTTGAGGCCCGCGGCCGGCTCGTCGAGGAGGAGAAGCTGGGGCCGGCTGGCCAGCGCCCGGGCGATCTCCAGCCGCTTCTGAAGGCCATAGGGAAGGTTGCGCGCGTACATGTCGGCATAGCTGTCCAGCTCGAAGCGGACCAGCAGGTCGTGCGCTCGTCGGGCGACGTCCCGCTCCTCCCGGCGGGCCAGAGGGGTCTTGAGCACTGCGTCCCAGACGTGGGCCCGCATCCGCACGTGCTCGCCGACCATGACGTTCTCGATCACCGTCATGTAGGAGAAGAGCCGGATGTTCTGGAAGGTGCGGGCGATGCCCAGCCCGGTGATGCGGTTGGGAGGGAGCCCGCTGATGAGGACGCCCTGGTAGCGGACGTTTCCGTCGGTGAGCGGGTATAGGCCGGTTATGCAGTTGAAGGCGGTCGTCTTGCCGGCCCCGTTGGGGCCGATCATGGAGACGATCTCCCCCTGACGCACATCGAAGCTGACGTCCTGCACCGCGGCCAGGCCGCCGAAGATCTTGGTGATGCCCTCGACCCCGAGGAGGGCGGGCTCCTCGGCCACCGCAGGTCCAGGCCCGGGAACGCCGGAGGTCATCGCCATCACCGCCCCTGGACCGAGGCCAGCGAGGTCCCGCCGGCAGACTCCAGCTCGACCTTACGGGCCCGGCTGGGCAGCAGGCCGCCGGGACGCAGCACCATCACGGTGATCAGGATGATCCCGAAGATGATGTAGGTGTACTGGGAGTAGCTGACCGTGCCCAGCTGGGTGAGACCGGTGTGGGTGCCCAAGGTGGTGGCCCAGCCACCCAGGTTGGGGAGCACCCAGTTGATGACGAAGGCGACCAGAAGTGCTCCAACAACCACCCCGGGGATGTTGCCGATCCCGCCCAGGACCACCGTGGCCAGCACGGTCACCGAGACCGCGAACTGGAAGTTGTCGGGGGTCACAGTGCCGAGCATGGCTCCGAAGAAGGCACCGGCGAAACCACTGACCGAGGCGCCGATGGAGAAGGCGAGGAGCTTGGTGGGCACCGTGCTGATGCCGGTCGAGGCGGCGGCGACCTCGTCCTCGCGGATCGCGATCCAGGCTCGGCCCAACCGGGAGCGCTCGACGTTGCGTAAGAGGTAGACGACCAGGGCCACCAGGGCGAGCAGACCCCACAGGTAGTACTTGGTGTTCGCGGGAAGCGCCCCCAGTGGGCCCCAGCTATGGCCGAACAGCGAGGCTGGGTCGGCGGGGTCGCCATTGGGGCCCCCGGTCGCCCCGAAGATGTTGTTGATGGCCAGGAAGGGTACGATCTCCCCGAAGCCCAGGGTGACGATGGCCAGGTAGTCACCCCTCAGCCGGAGCGTCGGCGCGCCCAGGATCGCCCCGAAGGTGAATGCCATCGCCAGGCCCACGAATATGAGCAGGAAGAAGGGCAGGTGGATGCCGAAGCGGTAGCCCGCGAGCATCGCCTCGGTGTAGGCGCCGATCGCGAAGAAGGCGGCGTAGCCGAGATCGAGCAGGCCCGCGAAGCCGACCACCACGTTGAGCCCGAGCGCCAGCATGACGTAGATGACCGCGAAGCGCGCCCCCCAGGCCACGAAGTCAGGTGCCTGGTTGAAGATGGCCGGGAAGGCGCCCCCAACCGCGAAGGCGAGCACCGCCAGGGCCACCGCGCGCCGGCTCAGCAGCCTCGGGACCCCGGCGGCGACGCCGCAGAGTACCAGGCCCAGCATCTCCATCCAGACCGGGTTGTCGGCGAAGGTGTTGGCACGGCCCGGGATTGCCGAGAACGTGAGCTTGCCGAACGGCGTCGTGCTGTGCAGGCCGGAGACCACGATCAGGATGACGAGCACCGCTGCCGCACCGGCGAAGCCGATGATCCAACGCGGCCGGCGCAGCACCGGCCGTTCCCAGCCGCGCAGCGCCGCCAGGGCGTCAGCGAGCAGGCCGACGACGGCGACCACCACCCCGACGGCCACGACGAGGAGGAGCAGGTCGCCGGCTCCGGCGCTCGAGGGATCGAGGAGCTGGTGGGTCGGTGAGGGGGGCGTTGCAACCCCGAAGCCGCTGGTCGCGTACCAGCCCTGGGACCAGCTGACCACGGCGAGCACCGTCCCGGTGATGCCGATCAGCCAAGCCCCGGAGAGCCCATAGGCGAAGGCGGCCACGATGAACCCGGTGAGGGTCATCCACACCGCGTTGTCGGTGACTCCGTACTGGTCAATGGAGCCGAAGAGCGGGCCCCTCAGCGACGTGATGCTCATGACTCCGGTTATGAGCAGGGTGGACAGGGCTCCGATGAGCGCGACCCCGACCCGCCACCGGCTCAGCCGGAACAGCACCCCCCGGCGGAGGAGGCCGGCCGAGAGATCGTTGACGAAACCCACCAGGAGGCCGAGCAGGCACAGCCCGACCACGAGGACGAGCAGGTTGCCGATACCCGACAGGCTGAAGGTCAGGGTCTGGGTCAGCACGTCCTGGGCGCTCTGGCCGATGCCGTTGGCGGTGGGCTCCACATACCAGGGAAGGAGCCATCCGGCGACGACCAGGACCAGGCCGATGGAGGCCAGCATCCAGGTCAGACCGCCCCCTTCCTGGCGGTGGGCCTGAGCGGCGGTGAGCGGGATGGCGGCCTCGGCGGGGACCTCCTCCAGGGCTTCGAGGCTCTCGGCCGGAGCCGCCGCGACCTCGGCGGCGGTCGCGCCGGCTGTCGCGATCGCGAGCGTGTCGACCGTCTCCCCCTGGGGGTCTCCGGCCGGATCTTGGGCGGTGGTCGGCTCAGGCACGGTCGGGGACCCTCATGCCCAGCAGCCCGGTGGGCTGCAAGGTCAGCACCAGGATCAGAACTGCGAAAACCACGATCAGAGCCCACGACCCACCGTTGGGAAGGAGGGTGACGGTGAAGGACTCGATCAGCCCGATCAGGAAACCGCCGATGCCCGCGCCCACGATGTTGCCGATGCCTCCCAGGACCGCGGCCGTGAACGCGATCAGGCCGAACTGGTAGCCCTGGTTCCAGGTGATGGTGTGGTAGTGCATCGAGTAGATGATGCCGCCCACCGCGGCCATTGCCGAGCCGATGAAGAAGGTGGCGGCGATGGTGCGGTTGATGTTGATCCCGCAGAGGAGCGCGGCGTCACGGTTCTGAGCCGATGCCCGCATCGCCTTGCCGGTCCGGCTGTAACGGATGAACCCGGAGAGCGCGAACATGGCCACGATGGCGACCACGACCACCAGCATGTCGTTGGCGCCGATGATCACGCCGTTGCTGCCCCCGAGGTGGAAGAGCACCTGGGTGGTGGGGATCCAGCCGTCCTCGCCGGTGGGATAGGCCGACCCCGGGGTGGCGTAGCCCGGGTGCCCGGGTGGGGCCGGCGGAATGAAGAAGGCGAACATGATCCCCTCGAGGAGGAAGGAGACGCCGACCGCGGTGATCAGGGGCGCCAGCCGCGGCGCATCGCGCAGCCGGCGGTAGGCGACCCGTTCGATGAGCACGCCGGTCAGCCCGGCCAGGGTCATCGTGATCGGGAAGATGATGAGCAGCGCCAGCACCAGCCCGCCCGGCCCGGAACCGGCCAGGGCGTTCAGGTTGAAGCCGAAGAAGCGCTGGAAGAAGCCAGGCTGGACCCCCGGGATGCCGGCCAGGAAGATCGAGTAGAAGCAGCTCAGCGTGAAGACATCGCCGTGGGCGAAGTTGATCAGCTCGATGATCCCGTACACCAGCGTGTAGCCCACCGCGATCAGGGCGTAGATGGCGCCCAGGACCAGGCCGCGCCAGACCTCATTGCCGGCCGTGGCAGCTCCGGACTCGAGCACCATCAGAACGAATAGAAGGATGAATACGGCTACCAGCACCACCAGGAACTGGCGCTGGCTGAGGCCGAAATGGAACCGGCGCCGGACCCGGATGGCGGGCCGCTGGCCGGGGACCGCGGCCTCGGTGGCTGCACTCATCCGCCCATTCCTTCAGCTGCGAGGAAGAGGGGGAGGCGGATCGCCTCCCCCTTCAATTATCTCGGACTCTACCCCGCGTCAGCCCTGGACCGTCAGGGTGGAGCTGTAGGTCCACTGACCGTTCTTGCCGACCCAGAGGGTGAGCAGCTTGTTGGTGGTGTCCCCGTTGCTGTCGAAGCTGGTCGTGCCGATGGCGCCGCTGTAGTTGATGGCGGCCACGTTGGCCCGGACCGACTCGCGGAACGCCGCCGGGCTGGTCGGGATCTTGCCGCCGTTGGCGGTGATTGCCTGCTTGATCGCGGTGATGATGATGTTCATCGCGTCGAAGGCGTTGGCCGAGTAAGCACCCGGAGCGCTGTTGAACTTCGCCGTGTAATCCGAGACGAAGGTGGCGGCGGTGGGCAGATCAGCGGTGTTGGGCGCCGCGATGGTGCTGTAGGCGCCGTCGCCGGCCGAGCCGGCCTCGGTGAAGAACTGGGTGTCCTGGATGCCGTCACCGCCCAGGAAGGGGAGGCTGCCCAGGCCGACGGAGGCCATCTGCTTGCGGATGATGCCGCCGCCGGTGGAGGACGTGCCGCCGAAGAAGATCAGGTCTGCCCCGTCACTCTTGGCCTGGGTCAGCTCGCTGGTGAAGTCGGTCGTGGTGCTGGGCAGGCTGGAGTGCCCGACCACGGTGCCGCCCAGCTTGGTGAAGTCCGTGATGAAGGTGGCGGCCAGGCCGGCGCCGTAGGTCTCCTGGTCATCGAAGACGTACGCCTTGGTGGCGTTCAGGGTGCTCTTGGCCACCTGGGCGAGGCCGGCGCCCTGGCCGATGTCGGTGGTGCAGACCCGGAAGAAGGTGATCTTCCCGCTGGGCCGCAGCGAGTTGGTGTCGATGCTCGAGTTGGACCCCGGGATCGTCAGTCCGGGGTTGGTGCACGACGGGCTGATCTGGACCAGGTCGGCGGCGTTGGAGATCGGCTCCTCGGCCTCGCAGACGCTGGAGTTGAAGGCCCCGACCACGCCCACCACCGACTGGTTGCCGGCCAGGGCGGTCATGTTGGAGGCGCCCTGGGTGGGATCATGGGCGCCGGTCTGGGCGCTGGTGTCGTCCTTGTTGATCAGCGTGAGGGTGCAGCCGCCCAGGGTCTTGTTGGCGTTGGCCTGATCCACGGCCAGGGTGGCGCCGTTCTGGGTCGGGACGCCGTCGGAGGCATCGTTGCCGCTGACCGGCAGCTCGGTGGCGACGGTGACCGTGCCGGTACAGGCAGCGAGGCCACTGGGAGCGCTGCTGCTGCTCGAGCTCGAGCTCGAGCTGCTCGCGGGGGTACTCGACGTCGACCCGCACGCGGCGGCCGCCAGGGCGAGCATCAGAAGGACAGGTGTGAGCCGAAGAGATCTGGTCATATAGATCCATCCGTGAAGCAGGCTGCGGCCGCGGCGGGTGCCGGGCGGCTAACGTCATACACGCTCCTCGTTCAACCTGTCAATCGCCAAGCCGGGTGATCCCCCCGGGGAATCGCGCCTGATCGGAGCGAACGTCTCGCTCTTGGGACACACAGCCCAGGGTGCCTGGGACAGCCGGCCCTGAGAGTGTGAGATCCGGCCGTCTCGATTTGACAAGCCCACTCGGCACTCGGATGAGCAACTCGGGTTGGGCCGCCGAGCCCGGCAGCCCGGCCAGGCCCTCCACGACGCCGGCTGCCCTCGCCTCCCAGGGGCTGCCAGAACGGCGCGGCCCCCGGGGAGACGGACCCATCCAAGCATCAACACCATCGCCCCAACCAGGTTGATCGTGCGCTGGCTGCCGTGCCGGATCTCCACCCCGGTGGTTGACACGACCCCTGAGGTCGGCGCGCCTCCCCCGATCAAGTGCAGGGCTAGGCGGCTGCCTCCGGCCGGACCCTCACCGAGCGCATGAGGTCGCCCTGGCGGATCGCGTTGACCACCTCCATCCCCTTGGTCACCTGGCCGAAGAGGTTGTACGAGCGGGCCAGACGGTGCCGGTTGTCCACCGTGGAGATGAAGAACTGGGAGCCGTTGCTGTTGGGCCCGGAGTTGGCCATGGCCACCGAACCCATGATGTAGTCACCCTGGACCGGCTCGTCCGCGAAGCGGTACCCCGGGCCGCCCCGGCCGGTCCCCTCCGGGCACCCCCCCTGGATCACGAAGCCGTCGACCACGCGGTGGAAGGTGAGGCCGTCGTAGAAGCCCTCACCGGCGAGGAACGCGAAGTTGTTGACGGTTCCGGGGGCCCGCTTCGCATCCAGGACCATCTCGATGCTGCCACGGTCGGTCTCGATGGTGGCGATGTAGCGGGTGCTGGGATCGATGACCTGCTCGGCTCGGGGGTAGCTCTTCGGCATCGGCGCAGTGTATCGCCTGGCCCCGATCGCCCCCTCGCGGTGGTGGCCCGAGCCTGGCCCGGCACCGAGTCGGCGGATAGACTCAGCCTGCACACCCCGGCGCGGGCACGGGCGCAGACCTAGCCCGACCGCCCCGGCCCAGGGACACGACCATGAGCGACAAGGCACCGGCGGCGTCGACCCGGCCGCCGTTCACCGCCATCAGCGCCAAGGCGTACGAGCACCCGGCGGACCGGGCGGCCACCGCCGCCCTCCACCGCCTCCCCTTCTTCGACCCCCTGGTCAAGAAGCTCCTGGAGCTGACCATCGAGCGGAGGCTCTTGCAGCTCCTGCTGGGCAACAGCGTCCGCCTCGGGGAGAAGCAGCTGCCCCGGGTCTGGGAAGCCCACCGCGACGCCTACACGGCCCTCGACATCGCGACGGTGCCGACCCTCCATCTCATCCAGAACCCCAGGGCAAGCGCGCTGACCCTGGGCGCCCAGCGCCCCACGGTCCTGATCCAGTCGGGCATCGTCCCCATGCTCGACGCGCAGGAGCTCCGGGCCGTGCTCGCCCACGAG
>Ga0187771_10003834_pt1 | contig 10552 bp, 8 predicted proteins | sample 0116_SJ02_MP15_1_FD_133139 | JGI IMG/M metagenome (GOLD analysis project Ga0187771, IMG submission 133139) | Tropical peat soil microbial communities from peatlands in Department of Meta, Colombia - 0116_SJ02_MP15_10_MG | ecosystem: Environmental > Terrestrial > Soil > Wetlands > Peat | place... | reverse complement strand
TTTTTGACAACAACTTTGCCTATTACTTCGTTGGGAGAACGACTCGTTCCCGTAAGCATCCACTTAACACGATCCGGTGTGGGAGGGACTAAAGGTAACCCATCGCCCCAGCGATTCTCGAGGAACACCCGGTTAAATTCTTCGACAGCGAGTTCATAAGTCGCTGCAGTAATCTTAACTGGTGGGAGTGCCTCTTTTAATAGTGGCTTTGGCTTTGACTCCTCTGGTGTTAAGGGACGGGTTAATGCATTGATCATGTTCTCAATAGATGCTTCTGCATGAGGCCTTTTCTTTTCTACAGGTTCGCCCCATACATAACCGGGTATCATTACACTACGCAGCGTAGGCATTCCGCCATCTATAGCCGCTGACTGTGCATCGTGTTCAAAACCTTTGGCGACAAGAAAGATCCCAGGTGTACCAAGTTTTTCTATCCCGATTGTGCCGGACACGCCGGCAAATGTACATGACCCTCAGTCTCCTACACCATAGATAAAAGTATCGCATTCTTTTGCCATTTTCGCTGCCAAAGTGTCTCCGAGATCGAATGCACCCTGATACCGCAAGATTGTTGCTGTGTGAAACTTTTTCTTCAGCAGTTCTTCAACCACATCGAAGAAAACATCCGTACCTACTTTCCCATTCCAATATAATCCAATCTTCTTACCTCCTAAATCCGTAACACGAGGTGTTGGTGCCAAGGTTGGTGGGGGCTCAATCTCGCCCCGAGGGTTGAGTACCTCTAATGTTACCTGAGCCGCAACCGACCCAACCCAACAAAGGGTCACTAACAGTGACACCCCTATTAGCAACCAATGCATTCGCTTTTGCATAGCTTTCTCCTTTCTTTGTTAGATCTTATTTCTTAACCAGTCATTCCTGAAAGTCATTCTATCCAGTTATGTTTTTCAGTAAGAATCACCTCCTTTTTAGCCATCCTTCTCGCTCAAAGAAATCTTACTTTTCCTTTCCACGTTCTTTTGACTATCGATTGAGACCGTATCCGGAGTGGAGCAAAGCAAAATTCCGAATTCACTCATATTACAGGATATTCTTATCCACACGGATGTCAAGGGGAAAATCAATCCAAAGTTTATCTAACTTTATTGATTTGCACTTCAAATGTTGCATGGAGGGGTAGAAACCTAAAAACAATAGTTCACGAACTTACACTGTATGGCTGGGTTCTTCAGTACCGGCAGATCACGGGGAGGATTAGATGAACCGGTCCTTCCCACAGAAATGGCCTAATCAAAGTTGGAGTAAATATGCAAATTCCCTCCTTCACTTTACCTCCTTCATCGCCTCTCTGATCCTTCGTTGAAGCTCAGGGTCAATGAGTTTCTCAGGTTCTACGGTGGAGGGGCGATCGAAACAGGAGTCTTCGGGACCATAGCAATACCCAGGAGGAGAATCATTCTCCAGTTGATCTAATGCCTCCTGCAGCCCATCTGACACTATCACCAGTTTGGGTGACTGGATCCCTTTCTTTCTCTTCTCCCTCAACTTTCCCATCATCAGTTGGATAGGGGTTGGATTGGTCTTGCGATCCTCCTTGACCGGACTAAGTCGTTCCAGGGGCAGCCTCCGTAACCCTCCGGCCACAAAAGGAATGGATAGATGGGATTGTTCGGAACGCACGAGAGGAAGGTATCCCGCTATTCGTAAAAGAGAATGCGGGATATTCAGAAAAAATCCGTGAGTGGCCGAAAGGTTAAACCTAGAGAGTTTATTTTTGGTTCCCTTATTCTGGTTTTCAGATCGATATCCAGAATAGAGATTGATCTGCCCTACCTTTCCAGTTCACCATTCAGTGTAATCTCGCTGTCACTAAGGATTCTGACTTTACGCTTCCAAGTTGTATAGCCTGGTTTTCTAAGCTCTAATGTATAGTCTCCAGCCTCCAACTTCAGCTTATTGGCAGGCGTACTTCCAATCAAGACACCATCCAAGATGATTTCCGCTTCCTGAGGTCTCGACGTAATGGTCACAAGGCCATATTCCTTTATTCTGACTTCGTTCTCATTATAGCGGGTGGGCTCTGTCATTTGGTGCTATTCGGGTGGCTGCTCATTGATAGGTCCTATTCTATTCAAAAAAGACGCATACCTATCGAGCCTTTCGGCTTGACAAGTACCATCTTTCTTGATAATTAGGTTTGCAATAACAGCTTAATCCAGAAAACTCTCTGGCAGGGGAGCGGAAGAACAATAAATTCCACGGAAATCCGGCATCACTTTTCATGCGAAAAGGCAACTATGGATCTTTGTACATATGAACAGGGACTAATAGTTTTCTATATAGACTCCAGAAAAACGCCTTTGCGCTGTGGAAGTACCGAAGATTGAGATTTATCCGATCACGACTTTAGAAGGAGGTAGGAGATGAAGAAAGTTCAGGGCAAACCTGGGGAGATTTCAAAATCGGTCATCACACCATATTTCCCAGCCGAACTCGTAAGACAACGGCTGCCAGGTGTCAAGCTTCAAGAGAATGTTTATGTGAAAATGAGGGATGGCATTAAACTTGCGGTGGATATTTACCTCCCGGAAACCGAAGGGCGCTACCCAGGGCTCTTGTCGATGGCACCCTATCTGAAGGAGATTCAGCAGCATCCCCCTCAGTGGTCTCATTCTATAGAGGCAGGCGCAACAGGGTTCTTTGTTCCCAAGGGATATGTACATGTCATTGCACAAAGTAGAGGGAGTGGCCTATCGCAAGGGCAGTGGAACTTTCTTGACATAAAAGAACAACAGGATGGATACGACTTGGTAGAATGGATGGCACGACAGCCATGGTGTGATGGAAGGGTGGGCATGATTGGAGATTCCTATTGGGGTTGGATTCAGTACCTTGTAGCCGCTCAAAAGCCACCTCACCTCAAGTGCATTGTTCCGCATGATGGCGGTACAGACCATTACCGGGATACATTTTATCCGGGCGGAATCTTTATCGGTGGCGATTTTGCGAATGCCTGGATCGTGGATACGATTTTTCAATGTTCATGGCCGGGACCTGTTAAGGGAAAACTCCCTCCGACTAATTTTGCTAACGACGTGGGTGCTAATCCCAATGATGGACCTTATTACTGGGAGAGATCCCCGTGGACAACGCTTGATAAGATCGAAGTAGCTGTGTTAAACCTCGTTGCAAATGGTGCCTTTGTTCATTGCCGCGGACAGCTCCATGGGTATCCAAGAATCAAGGCAATCAAGAAGCTCATTGTGGAGCCCGAAACTGGATTTTGGGCCCACGTCCACTTCCTCATCAACAGGCCGCTAAACGAACAGGTGCTCCGATGGCTGGATTATTGGCTCAAAGGTATCGACACGGGCATTATGGATGAGCCTGAGGTAGCGATATTTGACTCTGCTACGGGGGAATGGCGTTACGAAAATGAGTATCCTCTGAAAAGGACGAAATGGACAAAATTCTATCTTCGCTCAAATCTCACTGGGAGGGCAAATGAGCCGCCATACGGGCTACTTAGCATAGATTCACCGGGAAAGGAACCGCCAGACAGCTACATGGTTCCAGAGTCCACTCGTCTATTACTTTCCGGCAAGCCAGTGCTTGCTTATGCTACCTCCCATCTCAAGGAGGATGTGCGGGTCTGGGGTCCGCTGGAAGCTGTTCTTTACGGCTCTTCAACAAGCCCGGACACGGCGTGGTTTGTGAAGTTGATGGATGTCGCTCCAGATGACAAAGTTAAGTTCGTCACCCGGGGGATTCTAAGAGCTTCGTATAAAGAAGTAGATGAGACCAAATCCGCGCCGGGGCAGCCTTTCCATCCCTTTCTAAAGCGAGTTCCCCTCGATCCGAACAAAGTTTACGAGTTTCGAATCGAGATGCTCCCTGCATTCCATACCTTTAAGGCAGGGCACCGGATTTGGCTACAGATTGCAAGCGACGACCTTACCTACCCTGGCGCATTGCACTCTCTTGACATTTTCGAACTGCCCATGCCTTGCGAAAACTTTATCTACCATGACTCAATAAATCCGTCACATCTGCTCTTACCAGTTGTTCCAGATGCTCCAATCATTAAACCTGTGAAACCGCCGTTGTCCCAGGTAACTTGGCCATTGACCCCGGGAGTATGGTGGCCGGAGACAACGGGGTGGCCTCTTATTACAGGCACCCAGTAGCAAGGGGGAAAATCAAGATTGTCAAGGGTTGGCCTTTTCTTCGAAACTGGCACTTTTAATGTCTCTTCGAGGACCATGGGCTGCATTTGACTCCGCATTAAGAGCGGTCAAAAAATTGGAAACCTAATAATTTCCCTACAGAGTTCAGGTTTATTTTAGAAAGGAGGAAGTCAAATGAAAAAGGAAAGACCAGGAGTTCTTATTGTACTTATTTTGTTGGCCATACTTTCAGTAACATCGTCTGCTTTTAGCCAACCCGCCAAGCCAGAAACGAAACCTATCACGATAGGAGGCTCTTTGTCGATCACGGGGATATGGTCGGAATCAGGGAAGTATGTAAAGGGTGGGTATGACTTATGGTTAAAGGATATAAACAACAGGGGAGGACTCTTGGGCCGACCTGTTAAGATGATTATATATGATGACGAGACCAATCCCGATAAAGCGGTGGGCTACTATGAGAGAGCAATTACCGTCGATAAAGTGGATTTAGTGTTCGGGGGCTATCCCGGCACGTCTAATGTTGCGCTCATGCCCTTGGTGGAGAAGTATGGGAAGGTTTTTATTGGAATGGGGGGTCACTCTAAATCCTTTGAACAGGGGTTCACTTACAGCTTTGCTAGTCCGCCTCTGATGAGCGACTGGGTGTATTTGGTCTTAAGCGGCATTCTTGATGACCTTATTCCCAAGTCGGAATGGCCCAAGTCAATTGCTATTTTAACGATGAATAGCGTAGTTGGCCTATCAGCACGGGGTAATATAATTAAAGCTATGGAGGATCGCGGGGTAAAGCTTGTGGTGGATGAGACTTATAACCTTCCTCTGAGTGATGCAACTCCATTAGTGAGTAAGGCAAAGGCAAAAGGGGCAGAGATCCTCTGTTGTTTGAGTGTTTTTGATGATGGAGTAATGATTATGCGGGCTGCCAAGGCTATGAATTATAATCCCAAGCTTATTTACCAACAAACGGCCTCATTAACACCGGCATGGGTGAAGGAGCTTGGCGAGGATGGCAACAGTGTGGTCAATAGCCCGTTTTGGGATCATCGTCTTCCTTTTCCTGGTAACGCCGAGATCAGGGAAGGGGTTAAGACGATATTGGGAATACCTGTAGCTCCCTTGTACTTTGGGACTGCCTTCTCCTGGATGAAGACCTTGGAGTTGGCTACACAGGGAGCAGGAACTTTAGATGACAAAAAGATAAGAGATTACCTCAGGTCTCACAAATTTGATCTTCCTTATGGGAAAGGAATCACATTTGACAGTAAAGGATTACCTCCTCCTTTCTGTTTCGGTGGTCAGACAAAAGGTGATAGGCAGGAACTGGTATGGCCTAAGAGCATAGCCACAACACAATTTGTTTACCCCAGGCCGGCCTGGAGCAAATAGGAGACGGATCAGGGCTGGCAGTATACACAGTGAAAATCATTCCGACAACACCTCCGTATCTAACCGGCAGGCGAAAGGAGGAACAAGCCATGGAAACCAGGGAAGGATCAAAGCCGATCCACAAAATTAAGACCGAAAAGAACGTCTCCGTTAAGATGCGTGACGGCGTAAAGGTGGCTGTCGATATTCATCGTCCTGATAGTAAAGGGAAATTTCCTGCACTCTTGAGTATGTGCCCGTACAGCAAGGACGTCCAAGGTCTCAAGTTGCCGAAGGGGCACGGTTTTACTTCAGAGATTGCTCACATAGAGGCTGGGGATACTGAATTCTGGGTATCCAGAGGATATGTGCACATTATTGCAGATCATCGGGGGACGGGCTTATCCAGAGGGGAGTTTCGCACGTGGTTTGCTAAGGAGCAGCAAGAGGATGGCTATGACCTTGTGGAATGGATTGCAAAACAACCATGGTGCGATGGGAACGTTGGGATGCTTGGAATCTCCTGGTTTGCCATTATTCAATATCTGGTCGCAGCCCAGCAACCCCCCCATCTCAGGGCGATCAATCCACACGACGGCTGGACCGACTTGTACAGGGACACCGTTTATCACGGTGGAATCTTTTCTCCCACATGGACGCGTACACTGCGGAATAACATCTACGATAATAACGCCAAGCCGGCATCAGAAAAAATGTATACCAAGGATAAGTTGAAGCGTCTCGTCGAGAAAATGAAAAACACCGAACCCTTCAACAAAAGTCCCTATCTTTATGGCACGCTGATCGCTCCTAACCATGACCCGGGGACGTTTGACTTTATGCTCCATCCCTTCGACGGTCCCTTCTACTGGGAAAGGTCAGCGCATACAAAATTGAGAAAAATTAAGGTACCGACCTACCTGGGCTCAGAGATGCAGCATTATCCTGTTGCGATGCATCTCCCCGGAGCCTTTAACGCCTGGGCCGGGATAAAAGCACCCAAAAAACTTGTGATCCGCCCCAAGGTTCCCGAAAGGCCATTTTATGAGTACCATGACGATATTCTAAGATGGTATGATTACTGGTTAAAAGGGATCGACACCGGGATCATGGATGAACCGCCGATCCGTATCTGGGTTACTGAAGCGAACGAGTGGCGACACTACGACGAGTGGCCGCCCGGGGACGCAAACTGGACCAAGTATTACCTGAGGGCGAACAACCTCCTCGCGGATACTGCACCTGCTTCTGACGAGCCTTCTGACAGTTTTGATTATAAACCTCTTTTCCCGGTCGTCACCAATATCTATCCTATGAACCCTCCCCCCAAGTACCTTGAATATACCGCGGAGGCATTGACGAAAGACACCGAAATCATCGGTCCCATTGCTTTATACCTCTATGCTTCAATTAGCCAAGACGATGCAAATTGGATCGTCAAACTGAAGGACGTGAGACCCGATGGCTCCGAGTTTGTTCTGAGTAGAGGTTGGCTAAAGGCTTCTCACAGGGAACTTGATAAAGGTAAATCGAAGCCCTGGCAACCCTATCATCCTCATAGACGGTCTGTGCCAGTTGTCCCGGGTGAGATCAACGAGTATGCCATCGCCATTCAGCCCATTGCTTATCTCTTTAAGGCGGGGCACAAAATCAAACTGGAGGTCTGGGGTTGCGATTATCCCATGCAGAAAGATGGCCTAGACATGACCCTTGCGTGGCCCGTCTGGAGCCATTTGCCTAACCCCAGAGAAACGTTACACACAATCTTTCACACGGCAAAGTATCCATCCTATCTACTTCTGCCTTTCAGCTCAAAAGGGTAGGATTTGGAAAAATAGCTATATATAATTCAGTGTCGCTCTACGCCGCGGAGACCCTATGATTTGAAGGCTCACATTTTTGAATTCTACCGTATCGATTGGGCAAGTGGAATATCGATGAGAAATTGACTTTATAGTTCTTCGTTTAAGCTGTTTTTTTGGTTTGGGTATTAGGATGGCTTGGAATCTCCTGGTTTGCCTCGGACTTCACATCCCAATCCAGCACTAACCTGGACACCTCTGCCAATTCGTAATGCCTTCTTCGCCACTGGTCCCTTTCTATGGGTTTTGTCTTTTTCCTGGCGGATTAAGAAATTACCACCACTTTAGGAGCCACTCTCTAAATTTCAACTAAATTTAGCAGTTATTACACCATATCCTTTGCCCTAATACTTTCCGATTAAGAAAAACACCATTCTTTCTATTTACATCTTCTTGTCTCTTTCAATGAGCTCAAACATTACTCCCACAATGCTTTCTGTATCCAGGTAGGCAAATTTGGCGCCCACTTTCTCTCCGCTCTGCAATACCCCTATGCCTAAACTTTGTAAAGCCACTGTTCGCTCGTCGATATTTTTCACATCGAACCCTAAATGGTGAAGGCCTTCTGGATTTCTTTCCAAGAATTCATCATAGACCGTCTTGCCTTGCAAGACCTGAATTAACTCAATTTGTAATTCGCCCATCATTCCAAAGGCTACTTTTATACGGAAATCACTCGGCTTCCCTCTGTATGTTTTATTCGAGAAATCCGGAACGAAAACCTTTGGAAAAGTAATCCCAAAAATCTCAGAATAGTTGTTTATTGCTTTCTCAATATCCTTGACAACAATGCCGATCTGACTCACCTCGCCAAGTCTTAAAATCTCTTTCAAATGTGGATCAATTTTCATACGACCACCTCCTTATAGTCATTAGTACTGTACGCAAAAATTCAATTCCATTTAGAAATTTGCTCCTAAGTTTATTTCCGGGCCGTACCTTCTCCCAAAATTCAGAGATTAATAACGAATGGCTTCAGCTTCAATCGAAATGTACTTAATAATGAATAGGGTGTCAATGAGAATTGGATAGCTGGTCGTCTCTAAATTCCGCAACTGAATATTGGGGGGATGTTGGTGGTGATAAACCGACACTCAATTTTAATGCTTCCACCTACAGAGTTTCAGTAGTGGTCAGTTGTCAGAATTGAGGATTACGGATGGAAAGAGAGTAATGTTTGAGGTATGACCTGCTTGACAGTATTTGCCACGTCAAAATTTACTGATTATCTAATGAAATTTGTCCATACCCTATCTTCCTTTTCGGGCAGGGGAACACCTGCATTTTTACCTGCTTCTATTGATTGTAGTAGCCATGCCATATTTCGGCCAAGTATCCGCATTGTCTGTAATCCCTCAATATCTTGTAATACTTCCTCTGGCGTGTTGCCATGTACCATATTCCAGTACTGGGATGACACAATGGGCATATTATTAATGGAAAAATATTTATTCAACTGGTCAAATGCAGATGTAGCACCACCCCTGCGACAGCTTACGATTGCTGCACCCGGTTTATATGCAAATATATTGCTGCCAGCATAAAAGCATCTGTCTAAAAATGATTTTATGAAACCAGAAGGTCCTGCATAGTGGACAGGAGAACCAAAAATAAAACCGTTTGATGTATTTCCTTTATCAAGTGCAACGTTGACAGCATCATCAAACACGCATTTACCTGTCTCAGTACACTTTCCACATCCCGTACATCCTCTTATTGGTTTTTTCCCGATATAGAATATCTCTGTTTCAATATTAAACTTATTCAATTCCTTTTCCACTTCACAAAGGGCTGTGTAAGTACATCCTTTTTTGTTTGGACTTCCATTTACCAATAATACTTTCATTTTATACACCTCCACTTTTGCAGAATTGGTTATCAGCATCTCATTTTTAATAAAAAATATCAATGATTGCAATTTGAAGTCGTGTAATGTTTTTGAAGTTGGTGATTTGCTACTTACTGAGGAAGAAGTCGTCGCCCCATCTGGCAGTATCGGACGGCTTAAGAAAGTAGCCCTATATTCGGTTTTTTCTTGACATTCAACTCTGGCTTTCGTAACTTCAACTCACTTAAAGGAAGTTCTTATTAGGCAGAATCAAATAAAAGAAGGGAGGAAGAAGAGATGAAGGACGAGAAGGGGGATTTAGGGGAACTCACGCGGAGGGAGTTTCTCTACTCCAGCGGAGTAGGAATGGCCGGGATGACCATTGCCGGGGTTCCTGGATTGGTCCATGGAGCTGAAGAAAAACCAAAAACGGCACAGATGAAGACAGGAATGTTTGAATATTTTCCAGGAAATTTCGTATGGAATTTGGGGGTTATGATTGCTATTGATTTAGGTGGCGCTATCGGCGAAATAGAGGAAGCCTGTCAACCCTTAAAAGAAGCATCCAGACGAAACGACGACTCTGCTCAACGGGAATGGTGTGCAAGGTGGAAAAAGGTGGGCGAACGGATAGAGGCCCTCGCGCTTGCTCATGAGAAAGCAGGACAATATTTGAGTGCTGGACGCAAGTATATTCGAGCGGGCATATATTACCTCGTTGCCGAACGCATGCTCCCCCACCGAGATCCTCAAAAGGAAGTTGTTTATCAACGAGGTCTCGCAGCTTTCAAGAAAGGATACCCCCTCAGGAAAGAGCCGGTGGAATATGTCGAGGTTCCCTTCGAAGGAAAATCGATGCCGGCACTATTTGTAAAAGTACCTGTCAAAGGCCGTGCTCCTTGCATGGTCCATTTCGATGGGTTCGATTTCTTAAAGGAGTTCATATACCACATGACCACCGCCGAGGAGTTTTATCGGCGCGGAATCTCTCTTTTGATTGTGGACCATCCGGGGGTTGGCGAGGCACTAAGGTTAAGGAACATGTATGGGCGTTATGATACGGAGGTTCCCGCAGCAGCCTGTGTAGGCTATTTGGAGAAGCGGCCGGATGTTGACCCAAAGCGGATAGGAATCATGGGGGTAAGTTTGGGTGGCTATTATGCTCCCCGAGCTGCAGCTTTCGAGAAACGCTTTAAGTGCTGTGTCGCTTGGGGCGGGGTTTGGGATTTTGGAGCTACGGTTTCCATGCGTTTATCGCGCCCTGGAGGAGCACTTTCAGTGCCAGATTTTGTGGATCAGCTCACGTGGGTATATGGGAAAAAGACGATAGAGGAAGCGGTTTCGGT
>Ga0187771_10003833_pt1 | contig 10552 bp, 7 predicted proteins | sample 0116_SJ02_MP15_1_FD_133139 | JGI IMG/M metagenome (GOLD analysis project Ga0187771, IMG submission 133139) | Tropical peat soil microbial communities from peatlands in Department of Meta, Colombia - 0116_SJ02_MP15_10_MG | ecosystem: Environmental > Terrestrial > Soil > Wetlands > Peat | place... | reverse complement strand
TCGAGGAACATGGCCGCCCTGACGTGCTGCGGGGTGGTCCCGTTGTACTTCTCGGTGGGCTTCCCCATCATTACTGTGAAGGCGAGCTCTGGGACGGGGACCCGCTTCCCCTGGAGGTCCGATATCATCCCGGAAAGCAGCTTCCTGATGTCGGCCCTGGCCTTCTCGAAGTCCTCCGCGCTCTTTACGCCTCTCAGGATGTCCAGGGCGCGGTAGAAAATCTTCTTCAGGTACTCGGGGGTTTGCGACTTTTTGCCGGTCAAGCCCCTGATATCCGTGGAGCCGTCTGGGAGGACCCCGAAGTAGTTCTTCTTCCTGCTGCTGAAGGCGACGTAGCGGTAGACCTTGTCGAGGTCGAGCTCGACCCCGAGCTCGGCATCGGCCCACTTCGTGACTGTGGTGATCTGCTCTCTCGATGGGTTCTGCAGGAAGAGGCTGTCTGTGTCGCTGTAAAGTACGTTGATTCCCAGCTCGCCGCACTTCGCAATCGTCCTTGTAATCGCGTCCCTGCCCAGTGCGGCCGTTGCTTCTGCAACTGGCAGACAGTAGAACGCGAAGGTCTCGAATCCTAATACCCCGTATGACTGCCCGACTGGAACGAACCTTCCGTCACGGCCCGCGAACACTGTGTGGTTCTTTGACGTGGTAATGCAGTAGACTTTCCCCAAGTACTCGGACTTGCTCAGATGCTTGTGGATCTCTTTCCCGGAGAAGGTCAGCTTCTCGCTTCTGTTCTTGAAGACGACTCTGAAAACCCCGTCGTCCCACTTGACCTTCGTCTTTGCCCCAAGGAGACTGAGAAGGACTACCAGGTCTTCCGCGAGCGTTTTGCTGGTGGTGGAGAGAACCGTCTGCCTCGCACTTCCGTCACCCATGTAGTATGCGTCAAGGAAGTGTTGCATCGTGTCCTTGGACTCGAAAACGAATCTGGGGATTCGCTTGTTAGCCGCCCGGTGTTCTCCGTCAACCGAGATGTAACAGTTCTCCAGGGTCCACTGGTGGAGGATATCGCTTGCCACCTTGTGATACTTCTTGTTCCCTGAGTCAGTCCTAGCCCTCAGTCCGAGGCGGGAGAGCAGTTTGGCGATGTCACCCCTGTACAGAACGCCGTTGGGGTTCCCTTTGCCGAAGCTCTGGGTAATGACGACTCCGCTGCTGTGTCCTCTCCTGTTTCCTGAAGCATAAATCCTGGGATGAGTCTCGTAGAGGCTGCCTTCCGACACCATCCATCCGCACAGTTCCGCGAAGAGCTCGACGTCCAGCCTCGCCGGTACTTTGGAGCACCCTGGCATTCCAAGCAGGGCGAAGCCTTCGGCCCTGACAACATCGTCTATGTCCGACTCAGTGAGAAGGGATGATGACATCGAATAATGGGAACTTCTCCATGGATCACGTGCGAACCCCGTCTTGTGAAGCTTCCCGAAGTTTCTGACCTTTGTCTGCAGGGACGGAGGCAAGGTTCGGAACCAGGAGGAAATGCGCCTGCCGTTCGAATAGAGGTACACATCAGCCCCAAGCCTGGCCGCGGTACCCAACAGGGAGACATCGCCAGTGGAGGTGCCTTGTATCGGGGACTTCAGGGCGGGTATGGCCACATTAGTGAGCCCATAGATCTCCTCCGCCGTCCGGAAGATGGTCCCTGTCCTGGAGCCTTTTCGCCGGTCCATAGTAAGGAAACGATGGTTGGGGGTCACCGACAGGTCTAGGAATCGGTCGTCCTTGAAGTGGTAAAGGTCCCCCTCGTAGTCGAATGCCTGGACCTCCACCACACGGTCGAGTTCGACACCGAGAGTGCCTGGGTTGACGCTGACTACCTTATCTCCGACCTTGAAGTCCTTGATGTTCTTGACCCCGCTAGGCGTCACGAGGTACGTGTCTCCCGTGAAACAAGCATTGAGAAGTACCTTGAGACCTTGGGTCACGACGCTGTAGAGCTCCCTGTCCGTCTTCGAAAGTGTGGTATCTTTGGTCAGAGGCTTATAGTGCCCGACGCGGAGGTCCCTCAGCGAACCCGTCACGAGGCTGATGATTCCCTTTCTCTTGGTGCAGACCCAGGACGAAGTGTCCGGAACCAAGTTGGAGTGGCAATCTTCGTGGCCGCAGTCCACCGTTTCGTATGAAAGGTTGTGGACCTTGATCAGGCTCGGGTACAGGCTGGCAAAGTCCAAGACAGAGACGTCAAAAAAGACCCCAGGCTTCGGCTCTATGACGAGACCCCCCTTGTACTTCTTCCCCTTGATGATTGCCTGGGAAGAAGCCCCCCCTTTCTCCGCCAGCTCGTCCTGTCTCGGTATGAGCGCCCCCTCCTTCCTGTGCTCATAGAACAGCATGCTCCTGATCCAGTTGGAGACCCCCAGCCTTGAGACGTCGTTCATGGGCATCTTCGCAATCCTGCAGAGGACCAGCAGGAGCTTCATGACGACCGAGTCTCCTGTCGAAGTGAGCTCGTAGGTGAGCTGGGCGTCGTTGAGGCAGTACCTCGCCAGCTCCGCAAGGGGCAGGTCCCCGATCTCCCCCTCGAACTCGACCTTCGACTTGTCGAGGAGGGCCTCGGAGATTCCGTTCAAAGTGTGCTCCGTATACCTGTTGGCGAACGCGTAGACCTGGATGGACCTGTTCCGGAAGAACTGGTACAGGTCGACATGGATGCCGTGCTTAGTTGTCGCCGCGACCCTCTCGAGTTGGATCGGGTTCTCACTTTCGAGGATTCCCTTCTTCTCCGCCCTGTGCTTGAGGTATCTGAGGTCGAAGTCGTCGCCGTTGAAAGTGACGACCACCGGGTAGTCCATGATCTTCGACAGCACGGCGCGGAGGAGGTCCGCCTCGTCGTCGAAGACCCTGAACTTGTAGGGCTTCCCGTCGAGCCCTTCCGTTGCCTTCCCACTCCTTAGCAGAAGGATCTCCTGCTCTTCGGCGCTGTAGAAAGACACTGCGATAACAGGTTGCTTCGGGTCTTCAGGGTCGGGCAGGCGCCCAGCCTCGTTGGCTACCTCTATGTCCAGGGCGACGCGCCGGAAGTCGCAGAGCGGCTCCCCCAGCAGCTCGGCCCACTCCTGGAGGTACGGCACGAACTCCGGGGGGTTCTTCTTCAGGATCTCTTCCAAGGACCTGGCGACACGGTCAGGCACCTGGCGGGGGGATGGGATCACTCTGCCGCCGGAGACCCTGTAGTAGGTCCCCATGCGGAGCCCCCTGTCGTAGACGTAGTTTTCGTAGTATTTTATGTCAGCTTCCCAGGCCTTGATCTGGTCCCGTATGCTGTCGGTCCCGCCCCCGATTGCCAGAGGATCGGTGGTGATGATCTTCCGCACCGTGACCGTGGCGTCGTTGAGCAGGTCCCTCCTCTCCTCGTCCACGATGTCGATCACGTCCCTCCTCGACCTCTTCAGGGGGTCGAGCTCCTCCTTCGTCTGGCGCGAATAGCAGTACGGTTTGTGTCCGGTGTTGTCCCGCCAGAGCCAGAAGCGCCCTAGCCTGGTGTCGTAGAACTTCAGGACGGCGAGCCTCAGGTCGCCGTCGTAGGTGGCGGAGGTCAGGAGCCCTTCGTCGAGGTCTGCCACCGGCTTCGTAAGCTCGGCCAGCCTTGCCGCAAGATTCCCTTTCTCGACGGAAGTCTGCATGAATCCCCCCGGGTCCCGAGGAAGACCGCGCGCGACGGCAAATAAGGGTACCGAGCCAAGCAGATAGCGACGAACGGGGACCTGGCTGTTCGCTGCTGCCAGTCCGACCCCGACGGGTTCAATAGCCTGTAGCTGCGGATCCGGGAGCGGTGAAGGAACTCGGGCACCATCGTCTTCAAGGGGAAGGCGTTCGACGGAGAGTCGTTCCACCCGAGCGCCGTCCTACAGGTTGACTCCGAAAGCGGCCTGGTCAAGGGGTTCGGCGAGAGGGGGTCCGTCGAGGAAGCCAAGGGGGCCCGGACGATACAAGGCGAAGGGCTGACCGCCCTCCCCGGCCTCATCGACGCCCACGTCCACTTCTATTCGTCCAAGGGGAGCGGCATCACGGAGTGGAGCATGGTTCCCGACACCCTGGCCGTGCTCAGGGGAGCGGGCGACCTAGAGAGACTACTTCGTGCTGGATTCACGGCGGTCCGGGAGTTGGGTTCCAAGGGAGGGGTGCACCTGGCCCAGGCAGTCGAGGAGGGCGCGTTCGACGGCCCCGATGTGGTCTCCTGCTCACGGGCCCTGTCCCAGACGGGCGGGGACGACGACCCGAGATTCCTCCCGATTGAGACCGCCCAGGGCCTTGCTTCGTACACCTACTTCTGCGACGGACCCTGGGACTGCCGCCGGGCCGTAAGGAAGGTCGCTAGGGACGGGGGCAAGGTGGTGAAGCTTTACGCTTCCGGAGGGTTCACCCGGGAAGGAAAGGTCAGGCGAAGCTTCACCAAGGATGAGCTCGAGTCGATGGTCGACGAAGCGCACGCTGCCGGGCTGAAGGTGGCTGCCCACGCCAGCGGCGAGGAGGCCTTGGAAAACGTTGTCCGTGCGGGAGTGGACTCGATCGAGCACGGAGCTGGCCTCACCTCCGAGATCGCCAAGGAGGTCGCCGCCAAGGGAATCTACTATGTTCCGACCCTCGTGACCTACGATGCAATCATGCGGCGCGACCTGGCGCCCCACATCGCCCCCCACATCAGGAGACACCTCACGGAGGACATGGAAATCGCCAAGGAACACCGTCTGGCAATCGTCTCGGGTTCGGACATAGTCGGGGACGCGGAGAGGCCTCACGGGCGCAACTATGAGGAGATCGTGGCCATAGCTAGGACCACAGGGAATGAGGAAGCGGTTGTCTCTGCCACGTCCAGGGCCGCGCGCTGCCTGGACCTCCCGCAGAGCGGAAGACTGGGTGACGGTTTCAGGGCAGACGTGACGATCGTGAAGGGGAATCCGTTGAAAGACATCCAGTCGCTTGCCCCCGAGAGCGTCCAATACGTCATCAAGGCGGGACGGCTCGTGTTCAGCCGACCGTAGGCACTACTGGCCGCATCTCAAGGAAGGCGCATCCGCTTCGGGGCGGCAGGTCTGCCGTCAGCTGCGGATTGCGGAGGGGAACATCCAACCTTCGACTTACCAGAGCCGCCCTGGGCACCATTTATATCGGCACCCGTAATCGGCTGCGGAGATGCCGCCTTTTCTGAACACTGTGAAGGCCCAGGCACAGTACGCCTTTGTCGGTGCCGGGGTCGTCTGGCTCGTCCTGGCTCTCTACGAATGGTCGGCTCTGCTGCTGTGGCCCGTCATTGCGCTTGTCGCCGCCGGAGCCATGCTGAGGCTACTTCCGGGGGAGAGACTCACCTGGGCATGGGCCGTATCGGCCGCCGTCCTCGGCATGGTGGTCGCCCTCTACCAGGTTTACCTGTCGTTGCCTCTGCTCCAGAGCGCCTTCTCGACGGTTGCGGGGGCCTCGCTGGCAGTCTTCGCGGTCTTCGCCGCCGCTCACGTCGTGCTGGCCTATGCCGGAGCCTCGGTCAAGAGCGCCTAGAGGACGCCGTCCTTCGATAGCCGCCGCAGATAGTAGACCGAATAGCCACTGACGACGAAGAGGGCGGTGAAGGCGCGCGTCGCAAAGACCAGGTTCCAGGGGGCGGGGAAGGTGCTGATCACCACGTCTGGGTCGCAGACGGCGTGGGAGCACGCGATCGAATAGGTGGCTCCCCAAAGCATGAAGTTGTAGAGCACCTCGTAGGCGGACGAGAAGGCGACGACGAAGCCGATCAGGACCAGACCAGATATCAGGCTCCTCGGCCAGCTTCTCAGCCTCGCGTCCCACAGCCTCAGGCCCGTGTAGAAGAGGGCGACGCAGGCGACGCTAAAGTAGGTTATGGGCTGGGCGAAGTACGGTGGGTAGGGCCAGTACACGTCCACGAGCTGCTCACCCACGATCTCCACGTGACCCGCGAACGCCTGAAAGAGACCGTAGAAGGCGACCGCCACCACCGTCGAAAGGGAGACCCAGGCGACGATTTGGTAGAAGCGCTTTGTCCCGGGTTCGAGGACGATTCCCTCGGACAACCTGCCGCTCAGCGAGGGATGGGTGCTTTAAGGATTGGCGTGCGTCTCACGATTCCCTCCCCGGCTCAGGGCGGCCCATGAAAGGAGAGTCTGGAACGGGAGCTCCAGATACCACCAGGAAAAGTCGTCGGCAAGCACGAAGATGGCAACCAGGAGGAAGGCCGACGCGTTCAGCAGCAGGCTGGGGAGGTCCTTGGTCCTAGCCAGAAGGAGCGCGAGAGCGGCGGCTGCAATCACGGCCTTCAGGGCCAGGGGGACGGAGAGCCCGGAGAGGGTGGCGACCAGACCGCTCAGAGTGGGGTTGAAGTTCAGCCCGAAAGGCTCCGGGGTCACGAGCGCCTGGACCGGCCGTGCGAGCTGGAAGGTCACGGTGTCGTAGACGAAGGCGGGGTAGTTCCACGCCGCGAAGGGAAGGACGACGAGCACTGCCGCGAGGAGGCTCACCAGAGAGTAGATCATCCTCTTCCCTCTAAGGTAGCGGAGAAGGGTGAACGGGAAGACCAGCCAGATGAGTTGGCTCGACGCCAGCGCCGCGCCGAGCGAAAGGGAACCGAGGAGGCTCCTCCCCCTTGTCTCGGCCGCCAGGTAAAGTCCGAGGAAGGCCATGGCGACCAGCGTGTTGTTCGGGTACGAGGTGGAGAAGAGAAACGCCCACGGCGCGAGGATGAAAACCAGGGAGGCGACCCTGGACCTCCTCCCGCCCAGCGAGAGCAGCGTGAGGGCCACGACGATGTCCGCGGCTATGAGCCCGGCCCTGATGTCGAAGAGGATCCCGAAGGGCGCGAGGAAGAGGACCACCCCGGGGAGATAGGCGAAGACGTCCTGGGCCCCCTGGGTGACGAGCCAGGACGGGATGCCGGAATACGGGTGGCCGTAGGGGTCAAGGCCCGAAGCCAGGGCAGAGACTGCCTGGGAGTCGTAGTAGTACACGTCGACAAGGGGGGGCAGCAGGAAGACGAGGGCGACCCTGACTGCGACGGCAAGGACGAGGAGCACGGCCACACTCCGCACGCCTCCGTCCACCAGGGGGGTCCTCATCAGGAGCGCACTGGGGGGTGTGCATGATTTTCAAATACTCTTCCGCCATGGGACGGTCGCGAGAAGATGGAGTTCATTCCGATAAACAAGCCGCTCCTGGGCGAGGAGGAGTCGAAGGCGGTGGCGGCCGTGGTCGAAAGCGGGAAGCTGACCGACGGCTCCTTCGAAGGAGGGACGAAGGTGAGGGAGTTCGAGGGGAAGGTAAGGGGCCTCCTCAAGGGGAAGCACGCGATAGCGGTCAACTCGGGGACCGCAGCGCTGCACTGTGCTCTCCTGGCCCTGGGGGTCAAGGAGGGGGACGAGGTGGCGGTGCCGTCGTTCACATTCGTGGCCACCGCCAACGTGGTGCTGGCCTGTGGCGCGAAGCCGGTCTTCGTGGACACGAAGGACGACTACAACATGGACCCGGAGGCGCTCAAGCGTGCTATCACGAAGAAGACCAAGGCGGTCATACCTGTGCACCTGTACGGGTACCCCGCGGACATGGACGAGATTCGAGAGGTGGCGCAGGCCCACTCTATCAGCGTGGTCGAGGACGCGGCGGAGTCGCTGGGAGCGGAGTACAAGGGGAGGCAGTCCGGGACCCTGTCAGAAATCGGGTGCTTCAGCATGTACGCCAGCAAGGTCGCAACCACCGGCGAGGGCGGAGTGATGTCGACCGACAGCGACGAGCTGGCCGACATGCTGAGACTCGTGAGGAATCACGGCATGCTCCACGGCTACGACACGAGACACCTGGGATTCAACTACAGGATGATGGAGACCGCCGCGGCCATCGGATGCATCCAGATGGACAGGCTCCCGGGGTTCCTGCGGGCGCGAAGAGGTAACGCAAAGGCTCTCATGGAGAGGCTCCGGAGAGTCGAGGGCGCCGATTTCACCCAAAATGCCACCGACCGCACTCACGTCTTCTACCTCTACACGCTGTACCTGAAGAAGAACAGGGACGCGATACAGAAGCGGCTCAACGAGAAGGGAGTGGGAGCGGCGGTCTACTTCCACATGCCGGTCCATCAGACCCCCCTCTACGCTAGGCTGGGATACTCGAAGAAACGTCTTGCGAAGACCGAAGCCGCCACCAAGCACGTTCTGTCCCTGCCCGTGCACCCGGGGGTCACGAAGGCAGAGCTGGACAAGGTGGGCGACGAGTTCCTGGCGGCGGCCCGCGAGCTGCTCTAGGTGCTCCGGCGGGGCACGCGTGCATGAAGACGTGCGTCGTGGTTCCGACCTACAACGAAAAGGAGAACGTCGGAGGGCTTGTGCAGAAGGTGAAGTCGCTGGGGGTGGCGAACCTTGACCTGCTCTTCGTGGACGACAGCAGCCCGGACAGGACGCAGGACGCCATCCGGGAGATCTCCGGCCACGAACCATGGGTCAAGCTGCTGGTGCGGGAGTCGAAGAAGGGGATCGGGAGCGCCTACTGCGACGGGTTCAGGCACGCTTCTGAGACCATCGGCCCGGACGTGCTCGTGGAGATGGACGCCGACCTCCAGCATCCCCCGTCCGCCCTCCCGAACCTGCTCCGCGCCATCGAGGCCGGAGCTGACGTCGCGATAGCTTCGAGATACATGCAGGGAGGAGGGGTCCTGGGGTGGGGCCGGGGGAGGCAGCTCGTCAGCAAGGTGGCCAACGCCTATGCGCGGTTCATGCTCAGACTGCCGGTGATGGACTGCACGTCCGGGTTCAGGGCATACACGAAGGCAGCGGCAGCGAGGATAGTCGAGGCGAGCCTCCCGGCCAAGGGGTTCGAGTTCCAGGTCGCCACGTTGCATCTGCTGAAGGACAGCGCCAAGATGGTAGAGGTCCCCTACATGTTCAGCCCGCGGCGCGCAGGGAAGTCGAAGCTCGGTCCCGGGGACATGGCCAGGTTCTTCGTTCGGGTTCTCAGACTGTCATTTGGGTGATAGGAAGAGCCAGGGGCGGGGCTAACGGGATTTCCTCGCATCAAGTGCAACGAGGGCCGTTCTCAGAAGTAGATTTATTGCGTTTCCCGACACAAGCACATGAGATAGGTCTTGAATAGGAAGAGGGCTCTGGCTTTCACTGCCGTCCTGCTGGTGGCAGCGGTGGCCATAGTCGCAGGCGCGACGGTCATCCCTTCACCTGGCGGCCACCGCGTTGTCACAGCGGAAGTGTACCTCCATCCGCAGGTCGTCAACGAGATCTGCGTCATCTGGCCGACGACCGAGACCTCCGCTCAGCCCGTCACAGCAGGCACCCACAATACGGCCGCAACCACTACGACCGAAACCGTCACCTTGAGCGAAACGAGCACCATATACATGAATGTCACGATTGTCTCGGACAACCACGCCTGCACAGAGTTCAACCCACACTACGGTATCGCGCAGTCATCGCCTTGCGGGCCGTGCGCGTGAGGGGGCGGCCCCCTTTCCCCTGTGGGTGGTCCGCCGCCCTTCCCCTGGCCATCCAACAGCACCAAACATAGAAATACAGGCGTCTGAGGCGCGTATCCGAATTGTCCGAAGAAAAGCCTCCGACTCCCGCGCCTACCCCTCAGCAGCCTGAGAAAGTGTTCGCAGGAGCCGTCTATGAATGCGTGAGGTGCGGGACCAGGACGACGCAGGAAGAGCTATCGAAGCTCCCTGAAGTCAAATGCATCTGCGGCTACAGGGTATTCAGAAAGGCGCGCCCCGGCGTCGTGAAGCAAATCAAAGCAGTCTGAGCACCAACCGACTTCGACAGTTGTCTATCCTGTCAACGCTTATTTGCTCAACTTCTCACGGCCCTTGCTGAGTCTCATTTGCACGTGATGAAGAGCAGCGAGCCAGCGGCATTCAGGGGCTACGGCGCCTACGTCCCATATTACCGGCTCCCGACCTCCGAGATCGCCAGGATATGGAAGGGTGGAGGGTCGGGGCCCAACACGGAAAAGGCCGTCGCCTCCATGGACGAGGACACCGTGACCATGGCGATAGAAGCCTCGAGGTATGCCATGAAGATGGCGGGGGCGGACTCGCTGGGGGCGGTCTTCGTGGGAACAGAGTCCAAGCCGTACGCCGTGAAGCCCACCAGCACCATAGTCGCCCAGGCTCTCGGGCAGCACCACACCCTGGCCGCAGACCTGGAGTTCGCCTGCAAGGCGGGGACTGAAGCGATACAGGTGATCACCGGCCTCGTCGGTTCGGGAATGATTCAGACCGGCCTGGCCATAGGAATGGACACCGCCCAGGGAAGGCCGGGAGACGACCTGGAGTACACTGCCGCCAGCGGCGGAGCCGCATTCGTGATCGGGAGGAACGACAAGAAGGCGATCGCCAAGATCGACTGCAGCACGTCGTTCGTGTCTGACACCGGGGACTTCTGGCGTAGGTCTCATGAGCGCTACCCCAGGCACCTTTCGAGGTTCACGGGGGAACCGGCATACTTCTTCCACATCGAGAACTCGGTAAAGACCCTGTTCGAGGAGACGGGCCACAAGCCGTCCGACTTCCACTACGCGGTCTTCCACCAGCCCAACCCGCGGTTCCCGG
>Ga0187771_10003832_pt1 | contig 10554 bp, 10 predicted proteins | sample 0116_SJ02_MP15_1_FD_133139 | JGI IMG/M metagenome (GOLD analysis project Ga0187771, IMG submission 133139) | Tropical peat soil microbial communities from peatlands in Department of Meta, Colombia - 0116_SJ02_MP15_10_MG | ecosystem: Environmental > Terrestrial > Soil > Wetlands > Peat | place... | reverse complement strand
GAAATCGGCGATTATCCTGCGCATCACCATGTCATTGTGGATAATGAAGAACATCAACTGCTTATCCATGTCGATTCTCTCCGTTCATTTCCCGTTCCCCGGCTACACAATAGACTCTTTTGCACGGACAGTAAATCGTCCTGAACAAATCCGTTTAGTATTCCAAGTTGCGTCATCACATCGAAAGCAGCTTCGTATTCCTTCACCGTGGTCTTCCTGTCGAGGGGCGGACTGGACGGGCCTTTGTGAGCCGGGAAGTACTGGTTCATAAGACTTACCCATACCTGCGGTCCTATTTGCCGGCTGAGGAATAAAAAACATTGCTTGGAGCCGGCAAGGTTTTCCGGCAGCACCAAGTGGCGGACGATCATGCCCCCCAGCGCTATCCCCTCAGAGTCGGTCCGGACCGGGCCGGCCTGTCTCCACATTTCGACCAGGGCTTGCCGGTTGCAACTGACGTAATCGGCTGCGCCGGAATATTTTTTCGCCGTTTGGGGGTCGCAGTACTTAATGTCGGGCAGGTAAACATCGATGATTCCCTCGAGCAAGCTGAGGGTCTCAACAGATTCGTAGCCGCTCGAGTTATAGACCAGTGGAATTCGAAGACCCCGGCGCGCAGCGAGCAGAAGGGCACCAACGACAGCCGCCATCTGATGCGTCGAGGTAACAAGGTTTATGTTATGCGCCCCCTTTTTCTGGAGTTCGAGCATTCCCGAGGCCAGCTCCTCCACGCTCGTTTGGCGTCCCACGCCGAGCTGGCTGATTGGATAATTCTGACAAAAGACGCATTCCAGAGTGCAACCTGAGAAAAATACAGCGCCTGAGCCTCTGGTTCCGGAAATAGGAGGTTCTTCCCAGGGATGCAGATTTATCGAGGCTATCCGCGGCAGACTCCCGACACCGCAATAGCCAGTTTTTCCACTTTTTCGGTCAACCCCGCACGCGCGAGGGCACAGATCGCATCTTTCAAGCTTTGCATCGAGGGCTTCGGCCCTTCGTGAAAGCTCACCGGTCTCCAGCAAGCTCAAGTAACGAGGTCTTTTCGACCCACTTCTCGCCATCCCAGACACCCATGATCCTCCCCGAATCTGAGACATCGTATCCTCCCATCGATGTAACCATCCGGTGGAATGAATCGGAAGCGACGATATCCAGAACCATCCGCATCTTGAAGTCCGACCAGGCGTTTTCTGCGATAACCAGGTCGTAGCGTTCAGTGCCGATCGGAATAAAACCCAGATCCAGCGCCTTTGCCGCAGCGTAAATCGCCATTCCGGCATCGGCCCGGCCGCTCAAAACATTTACGGCAACGCTCATGTGCGTGAATTCTTCCTGTTCATAGCCGTTTATCTCATCTGGAGAAAGGCCGCGCTGCTGAAGGCAGTAGTCGAAGAGCACGCGCGTTCCCGAACCGGCCTGCCGGTTTATGAAGACCACGCCGGGCCGTACGAGGTCTTCGAGTCCTTTTATCCCCTTAGGGTTCTCCCTGCCGATGACAAGCCCCTGCCGCCTCATGGCAAGTTCGACCAGCCGCACCGGGGTCCCTTTCAGCCAGCGTTCGACAAACGAGTAATTATACTCCCCGGTTTGCGTATCCAGCAGGTGCGAGCCGGCAAAATGTGCCTGTCTTCGCCTTAGGGCCATCAGTCCTCCAAGGCTGCCCACGTTGCTCGATGAGAGATGAATCCGGCTGTCACGGCCCTTGAGTTGGTCGGCTATGAGGTCAATCGTGTTATCGTGGCTTCCGATCATGATCAGGGTATAATCGAGTTGGTCTTTGGGCCGCAGGAGCCTTACCTCAACCTCGGCGCCTTCGTCAACGCCTTCCTGCTCCTGAGGGATCTGAAGGATTGCGTCCGCGCGGGTAAGCGAGGTGATTATGCCCGCTCCTCGCTGGATCGGCATTGCAACCAGCCGGTCATCAACCCTGCCGAGGATGACGCGCGCAAATTCCTCCAAGCCCAGCTTGGAAGGCAGCTTGGTGCCGAGGATGGCCGAAACGGTGGGAAAAGCCTCGTCTCGGATTCCCTGAAGAGAATAGAGCAGCGGCCTTACGAACTGTTCGAAAGCCATTACGGCCGAAACGGCATATCCTGGAATTCCCACAACCGGCTTTCCACTCACCATGCCAAGGATAACCGGTTTTCCGGGCATCATGGCAACCCCATGAATCAGCACTTCTCCGAGTTCTTCGATAACCGCCCCTGTGTAGTCTTCCGAACCTGCGGAAGAGCCGGCGTTTATCAAAATGACATCGGCCGAAGAGGCTACCCCTTTTCCGAGCGCCTCCTTCAACGACTCATAGTCATCAGGCAAAACCTCCCGGAGAATCGGTTCCCCTCCGCATTGCTCGACCATACCGGAAAGAATGGCGCCGTTGAACTCGACAATTTGACCCGGTTTTGCTTCAGCCCCCCTGGCCGCTGAAATGATTTCGCTGCCGGTAGGCTGAATGAATACCTTCGGCCTGGCAAAAACGCTCACAGTCAGGATTCCCGCCGCCAGGAGGGAACCAGCGTCGGCAGGCCGCAACAGGTGCTGCCGGGGCATGAGCAACTCACCGGCCACGATATCTTCGCCCACTTTGCGCACGTGTTGCCAGGGGAACGCGGCGGAGCGGATTTCTATCTGCGAATTCGAAACGCTCTGGACGTGCTCGATCATGATGACCGCGTCAGCGCCGCCGGGAAGCGGGTCGCCCGTGTCCACCGGGTGAGCGCTTTCCCCGACCGTGAGGCGAACGGGGGTAGTGTCGCTTGCGCCAAACGTATCGCGGGCGCGCACCGCATAGCCGTCCATCGCGGCTCCATGATAGTGCGGGACCGAGCGTATCGCTGCAATCGGCCTCGAGGTAACCCGGCCAAAGCAGGCAGCCGCCCTGACCCGCTGTTCCGCGGTCCGGAGCGCGCCGGTCCGGCGCTCCCAGATTGCCCGGGCCTCCGCGAGGGTTTTCATTTTGAGGTATATGTTTCTTTTATGCTTTTTCACCTGCCGGCCTGTTCATCGGATCTTTTGAAGCCGAACCTGTTGAAAAACTCGATTCGAAAACGGGCGGCGCCTGCCAGGTTCACGTCGGCGACATAGACCTGTTCCAGCCGGTCGAGTTCGGCCAGGACCCAGTTTTCGATGTTGTCCAGCCCATTTGCCCAGCGATTGAAATCGTCCCTGGCCAGCATTTTGGGAGGCTGGAGTATAAAACTGCCTCCGCCATACTGGTGGACGCGTTTCTCACCGATAAGCGCATTATAATCAGCGGAGTTGATCCCAACGACGGGGAGGAAATTATCGAATGCACGGACGAGCGCCCCCGTTTTCCAGTGGCCGCGAAGGACCGGAAAGAGGCCCGGATTGAAAACGATATCGACTTCCTGACGCGAGAGCTGCCGCCCTGCTTCCGGCTGTCCCCAGAAATCGATGGAAACCGGCATGCCGAGTCTTGCGAAATCGGTTTCAAAGACCCGGAACACTCCATCACCCGGAGAGATACCGATCTTGCTGCGCTCAACGGCACCCACGCATAACTTGCGCTGTCTGCCCACAATTCTTCCGGCCCTGTTGTAAAGAGTAGCGGTATTGTATCGCTTCCCGCCCTCTTCTTCGATTATCCCCGCTATCACATAGCTGTTGAATCTGCGGGCCGCAGACCCCATCTCCCGGTCCCCCAGGCAGGGAAAATATTCCGGAAAGCAGATTACGTCCAGTTGCTCGCCCCGGCATTTCTCCATCAACTGGAGGGCGTGTCCGATATTGCGCGGGTCGTCGAAGGACGGGTAGGGTTTGGGTTGAACGATCGCTATTCGTATATTGTCCTTCATAGAGACACCCCGGTTTGAATCGCAGGCATCCTCCGCGCCATTGCCGCGATTCGCCCCGCTATGGCCAGAGAGGAAGTGGCGGCAGGAGACGGCGTGTTAAGCACGTGGATAGCATTGTCCGTCTGCTGGATGACGAAATCGTCAAGAAGTTCTCCTTCACGGCCCAGCGCCTGGGCCCTTACGCCCGCGCCGGCCGGCTCAAGGTCATCCCTGGAGACAGCCGGCACCAACTCCTTAAGGGCGCGGGTAAAGAGCGATTTGGAAAAAGAGCGGATCATTTCGCCGATTCCGGTCCGCCAGTGTTTCAACAGCATGCGAGGGAAACCATCGTAGCTTAGAATCTCCAGTAGTTCCATTGGAGAAATCCGCGTTCTGGAGTATCCCTCGCGGGCAAAGGCAAGGCCAGCGTTGGGTCCGGCTTCGATTTTACCTGCGATAGTACGTGTAAAATGCACACCAAGAAAGGGAAAGCCGGGGTCGGGGACCGGGTAAATGAGATTTCTGACAAGATATGCGCGGGTGGGCTTTATCCGGTAGTATTCGCCGCGGAAAGGAACGATCCGGCAGGCGGGACTGAGGCCGCAGGACCGGGCAAGGCGATCGGAATAAAGTCCGGCGCAATTTATGAGGAGGCGACTTTGAAATTCACCGCGACCGGTTTCTACGCGCAAAGTTTTCGAACCGAAGTCTTTTGCCTTTTCAACCTTGACTCCGAGGAAGAGCTTTCCCCCCGCATCCAGGAAAACCTTCGCGTAAGCTTTGGCGACTTGAGCAAAGTTCACGATTCCGGCGCCCGGAACCAGCAGTCCACGGACGGACCGCGCATACGGCTCGAACTCTTTTACCTCCGAAGGGGTGAGCATCCTGAGGCCGGCAACGCCATTTTCAGAGCCTCGCCTAAAGAGCCCGGCAAGCGCCGGGAGTTGCTCATCTCGCGTCGCGACAATCACCTTCCCGCAAATTTCATGTTTTACATCGTGGCTGCGGCAGAACCTCACGAGTTCATCACGGCCGGAGCCGCACAGACGGGCCTTGTCCGAGCCCGGCCGATAATAGAGCCCGGAATGAATTACGCCGCTGTTGTGCCCGGTCTGGTGAGCCGCAATCATGTTCTCCTTCTCGAAAATCGCCACCTTAAGACCGGGAAACTCTTCGAGGAGTTTCATGCCTGCGGCGAGGCCGACGATACCTGCCCCTGCAATTACAATATCGAATGACCTGTTCATAAAAGAAGTATACCAGATTACTGAACGAACAGCGACATCTGCCCGTGAACCCCGCGAGCCCCGCGATTCGGGCGATTCCGCGCCGCGCTGGAGCGGGGCGTGGCACGCAGGGCCGGCCCGCGGGGGGTGCGAAGCCAAATTCATTAGCCCCCGGCAGGGGTGGGCGGGGATGGACTCCCATAAGCGCTTAAATAAAGGGAAACGACCACCCTTGACAAGCCGAGCTGCCGCCGAGGACAGGAGCAAATCCCCCTTTTCTAAAGGGGGATTTATGGGGATTTAAAGAGTATCTAATGGCTTAGCGATTCAAAATCCCCCCTGCCCCCCTTTGCGAAAGGGGGGAAATCGGAAACGCAGATTGGAGGCCCCCTGCCCCCCTTTGCGAAAGGGGGGTGAAGTAGTCTCTCTCTTGCCTGTTGGCAGCTTATTTGAGCGCTTATAGGATGGACTCTCGCTGTATTGGCTGAAAATACAGAGAAATTCACTCTTCCAACCCCCTACCAAGTTGATTTAATTAGTCTTTTTGGCCTTTATTTTCCAAAATAACAGCGAATAACAGCGGCTGTTATAATAAATTTCCAATAAAAATAAATAGATATGAGCAGCAAGCTGGTTTTTCCCCGTTGTGTCCTCACCAAAAATTCAATCCGGCCAAGATTATACTTCGTGATGAGAAGTGAAGTCAAGAACAAAATGAAGAAAAAATGAAATGCAAAAAGGCCAATCCGATAAAACCTGCTGGAGCACTCTGCGGCATACGATCAGTTCCCCGGGTTTGAGGTTTCCGGCAATCGTAACGAGACAGGGCTTCCCCCTTCGGTTCCGGCGTCAGAGGCATTTCGCATAGTGCCGGAAGCGGTTCCGGTCTTTTGACCGTCTTCGGGCCAAAATGACATTGGAGATATACGGTCCTCGGATGGAAAGGGCCTTGATGCGCATGGAGTCGAATCTCCGAAGTCATGCGCGAACACCGTTCTTTACGATCATCCGACCGCCCGGTTAAAATTCAAACAAAGCTTTTTAAAGGGAGCATTTTTCTTATACCTAAATTGAGCGATTCTTTCCGTGCCGACTCCGGTTCTTGATGACGTAAAAGCAGGAGAGTGGCTGGGCCAAGAACCAACTGGATGCCGACTTTCGTCGGCATGACGATATGTTGCTGCTTAAATCGCTCAATTCAGGTTATATACTGCGAGAAAGCGGGTTTGCGGCGCAGAATGTAGTGGCAGGGATCATAGGAAATGAGAATACTGCTATATGCCGGAAAGGGCGGAGTTGGAAAAACAAGCGTTGCCGGCGCAACCGGGGTTCTTGCTTCACGGCTCGGAATGAACACGCTGGTCATGTCTCTGGATCCGGCTCACAGTCTGAGCGACGCATTCGACCTCGACCGGTCGCTGATGGACAAAAACCGAGGAAACCCAATCCCCATCGGGGATAAGCTTTCGATCCAGGAACTCGATGTTCATGAGGAAATTTCGAAGCATTGGGGTGAAGTCCACAAGTATATTTCCATTCTATTGAACTCTTCGGGAATCGAGGATGTGCTCGCAGAAGAGCTGGCAATTCTTCCGGGAATGGAGGAGGTGGGAGCGCTTCTCCATGTCAACAGCTACGCAAAGGAGAATAGATACGACCTCATCATACTCGACTGTGCCCCAACGGCGGAATCCATCCGTTTCATAAGCCTCCCCAAAGCCCTCGATTGGTACATGAAGAAGATTTTCCGCCTCGAAAGGACACTGGCCCATTACATGCGACCTGTGGCCAAAAGGATTTCCGACATACCGCTCCCGGAAGACGTGTACTTTGCTTCCATTGAGAAGCTTTTCCTGCGACTGCGGGGAGTAGACCGGCTTCTCACCGATCCGCAAACCACATCGGTTCGACTTGTCACCAACCTGGAGAAAATGGTCCTGCGCGAGACGCAAAGGGCATTCATGTTCTTTACGCTCCATCAGCTTTCAATCGATGCCGTGATCATCAACCGCGTTTTCCCGAACGGGGCGCCGGGCAGCTTCATCGAACTTTGGCAAAAGTCCCAGAAGGAATATATGGATCTCGCCCATTCTTATTTTCATCCGATCCCGATGCTGCAAATCCCCTTCTACAGTTCAGAGGTGCTCGGTTATAATGCTCTTAGAGACCTTGGACAGGAGCTTTATAAGGATCGCAATCCAGCCGACATTTTCTACGGCCACCGCACATGTGAATTCAGCGGAGGAAACGGCCGCCATATTGCGAGATTACACCTGCCGTTCGTAGAAAAGGCGGACCTGGAGCTTTCCAAAGTCGGCGAGGAGCTAATTGTGCGCATCGGCAATTTTAAAAGGAGCCTTATTCTGCCTCGGGCCTTTGTCCCTCTGGAACCCAGGAAGGCCCAGCTAATCGACGACTACCTTGTGATCGATTTTGGAGGAGACCATGAATGAATCCAGCTCCGGTTGCAACCATGACGACGGACCGCGGTCCGAGGGCGAGAGCTGCCCCTTTTGCCGGTTCCTGAGGGCTGTCAGGAGTTCAAAGGACAAGCACAATGAATTTTATACACATATCTCCAACGCCCAAATAGAGGTGCTCCAGGCATTTAAGTCTCTCATCGACCGGCGCATTTCGACCCTGGAGGAAAAAAAGAGTTCCAAGCCGGAAGGCAAGAAAGCGACCAAAATCGAGGTTGAGTGAGAAGGATTCAGGAGCGCCGAGGCGTATCTTTTTTTCTCATTTTGCGCTATATTGGAAGGGTCTCAGGTCCGGTAATTTTGGCCATGCAACAAGAAATGGGCAGGGGCTGACGGCTCGTGTTGACCTTCTATTACAGCGTATAACGCGGGAGCCGCCAGCGACATGCGCGGGGTGCTCATTACCGCTTAGGTGCTCATTGTAGAAGCATAGTGAAACCCGAATGGCATACGACAAGACGATTTTATGCCTCGCCAATTCTCGCAAAAAAGCGGGTAGTTGCATAGCAGGGAAAGAAGTTTTGGAGGAAAATTTCGGTGAGTGGATTCGGCCTGTGAGCGACCGTCAGTTTGAGGAGATTCCAAGAAGAGATTTGCGGTACAAGGACGGCAGTAGTGCAGCTCTTCTTGACATCATCAACATTTCGATGATTGAGCCTCGACCAAAGTCGTATCAATCCGAAAATCATCTTTATCGCTCTGGATATTATTGGGCACGCATTGGACGGGCTACTTGGGATGAAATCGTTGCTGCCACGGACAAACTAAGCGGGCCACTTTGGGTCAATGGGTATTCCTCGTATAACGGACTTAACGACCGAATACCTGAAGCAATCGCTTCCACTCTCAAGAATTCTCTGCTGTTAATAAATCCGTCTCAATTGAGGGTCATCGTTGCCGAGGAGGATGGAACCTACGGACCCGAACGGCGTGTGAGGGCTGATTTCCGGTTCAGCGGGCATCAATACAAGCTTGCCGTAACTGACCCGTGGATGGAGCAACACTATTTGGCAGGTTCAGATGGTTCTTTCGCAATCAAAATTGCCCGCCTCTGTGTTAGTCTTGGTGAAATATTTCAGGGGTTCACTTATAAATTGGTTGCCGCGGTCATTACTCCAGAGAGAGCCAAGTAGTCATGACTTACCCAGTTTACACAATCGGTCATTCCACGCATTCTATAAAAAAGTTGATTGCCCTTCTAAAGCAACATGGTATCACAGCTGTATGCGATGTGCGGTCTCAGCCATACAGCCAAATCAACCCGCAATTTAATCGTGAGACCTTGAAGCAGGTACTTCGCTCGGAGGGCATTATTTATGTCTTTCTTGGCAAGGAGTTGGGTGCCAGAACGCATGACAAAACATGTTATCGAAATGGCCGAGTACAATACGACCTTCTTGCCCAAACAGACCTCTTCCGGTATGGTCTGGAGAGGATTAAAAATGGAACCCTATCGTACCGGGTCGCTCTACTATGTGCGGAAAAAGACCCTCTTCAATGTCACCGAGCGATTCTGGTTTCCCGCCATTTGATTAAACTGGGTATACATGTCCAGCATATCCTATCTGACGGTCAGCTGGAAGGACATGAACAGACATTACAGCGCCTTATGGATAACCTGAAGCTTCGACAACTAAATATGTTTCGCTCATTCGATGATATTATCGCTGAAGCTTACCGCATTCAAGAAAACGCTATTGCCTATGGAGTAAAAATGGAGGGTGGTAGTGACGAAAATGGTCATATGGTAACTGGCAAAGCCTAAAATGAGGTGAGCATGAAAATATTTACAATAGGTTTTACCAAAAAATCAGCTGAGATATTTTTCTCTCGACTTAAAGACGCCAACGTAAAGAAATTGATTGATATCCGTCTTAATAACAATTCGCAGCTTGCCGGTTTTACGAAGAAAGACGACCTGCGATATTTTACGATGGCGATTTGTGGAATCGATTACGCTCATATCCTCCAGCTCGCCCCTACACAAGACATGCTGGATGATTACAAGAAATCCAAAGGTGACTGGTCCGTTTATGAAAAAAAGTTCCTTAACCTTATGGCAACACGGAAGGTTGAGAATCTCGACAGGAACGAACTGGACGGCGGCTGTCTGTTATGCAGTGAGGACAGGCCCAACCATTGTCATCGCCGACTCGTGGCTGAGTACCTGCGTGACAAATGGGGTGATGTCGAGATTGTGCATCTCTAATTAACCGACGAAGCAGTGAGGGGCATCAGGCGAATAAGATACGATTAAAGGTAAAATCGATATGGGCAAATAGAATTTTAATGATGTCAACATTTGAGGTGGAAACATGCTGAAGCGAGTGGTGGTGATAAAATTCAAAAAGGATGTGCCCGAGTCTGAGATAGCCGGCATTGAAAAAGGACTGGCCGGACTTCCGGGGGCGATCCCCGAGATAGCCGGTGACTTCCGGTTCGGCAGGGATGTGCTGCGCTCGGAGAGGTCTTACGATTTCGCCCTGGTAACGGAATTTGAAAATATTGAAGCTATCCAGCGCTACAGGTCTCACCCCGCGCATCAGGAAGTATTGAAAAAACTTCTGGAACATTGCGACAGTATAATTACTGCCGATTTCGAGATTTGACACTCCATCGGATGTGCAAAAACTCCGGTTCTCTATCCTAAGGTCTTTAAGGGCAAAAATAGGAGCTGCCTTTTCTGGGTCTTCCGGCAAATGCGTACCTGGGGTGAAAGAATACACCGGCTACGTTTCTCATTCGTATGCTTCGTACCTCAGTCGATCGGCTTCTTGTTGCTTTTTCATCAATTTCGACTCCCGGTTAGACCCTTCGTGAGCTTTGCAGTTCTTCGTGCGCGAGCATGGGAGTTAGTTCGCAAAGGGACGATATGTCAGGCTCTATTGGGTTTTTATTTATCTTCGTGGTCTTCGCGTTCTTCGTGGTGATAAATCATCCGCTCGGGCGCCTCCAAAATCCGGTGCTGGAATCCCGACCGGAAGCACTTCTCTCACCACGAAGGGCACAAAGAGCACGAAGCCTGAAAGGCAGCCGGAGAGCGCGCACTTACAG
>Ga0187771_10003831_pt1 | contig 10555 bp, 7 predicted proteins | sample 0116_SJ02_MP15_1_FD_133139 | JGI IMG/M metagenome (GOLD analysis project Ga0187771, IMG submission 133139) | Tropical peat soil microbial communities from peatlands in Department of Meta, Colombia - 0116_SJ02_MP15_10_MG | ecosystem: Environmental > Terrestrial > Soil > Wetlands > Peat | place... | reverse complement strand
GAACTTCTAGCTCCCATTAGACGAGGCGTGAGTTCAGGTGTCGCAGCATCAGGACAATATGGACGGGGTTTTGTTCGGAACTCCACGTGTCATACTTGGCAAAGCGGCGACAGACTTTGCTAGACTATAGCGAGTACGTTCGAGGACAGTGCAGATGCCAAACAACAACATAGGTTTGGGGCAAAATGGACGTTCGGATGAACAACCTGTGCGAAAACCGTACCACGCCCCGCTGTTAACAAGCCTTGGCCCGATGGAGGCGCTGGTGCGTGCGGGCGGCAACAGCGGACTTGACGCTACAAACTCGTCTGCCAACGACGGAACCTCGTAACGGTCTTTACCCGCATCTGGTTCACGGAGTCTTCAAGGGACTCGCGACAGCGGAGTGATTTTGCGTCCTTTGTGGGGAATGTGCGACTTTGAGTTGCACGCTGGCGATGCGGATTGGAGCAAAACCCTGGCAGCCGAGCATCCAGAGGCGTTTGTCAGTCCCAGTCGCGAATGTGTCCTTGAGCCCAGCGAGCTGCAATTATCTCCGGTTTCGCACACGCTCCCGACAACTGGGTTTTCTTCGCGGCGCCTCGCAATTGCCGGCGAAATTCGCCTGCACAATCGCGCCGACCTCCTTCGAGACCTCGGCGCACCCGAGAGCGACTTCAGGAGCACAGACGACAGCGAAATTGTTCTGGCCGCTTACGCCAAATGGGGTGAGGAGTGTGCTGGCCGGCTCCTCGGCGAGTTTTCTTTTGCTGTTTGGGACGAACCGCGAAAACGGCTCTTCTGTTGCCGGGATCAGATTGGCGCTCGGGCGTTTTATTACTGGCATCGCGGATCTCGATTCATCTTTTCCAGTGACACGCGACTCATCCTGAAGTGTCCAGGAGTCAGCAGGGTCTTGAATCGGACGAAACTCGCCGCACTGGCTGTACAGGGCGGACAGCACTTTTATCCTCGCGATACCTTTCATGCCGGGATCTTTTCCCTCCCGGGCGGCTCGTGGATGATCGTCGAGAAGTCGGGAATTCACGAGAGCCAATACTGGACGCTGAGGCGCGAGGATGTGCCGGATGTGCCCAGGCGACCGGACGAGGCGATGGAACAGTTGCGGGAGATCCTCTTCCAGGCTGTCGAATGCCGGTTGGATCCGCGTAATCCCGTGGCTGCGTTCCTGAGCGGCGGGCTGGATTCCTCAGCCGTGGTGGCAATCGCCGCCCGGTGCCTGGAAAAGAAGAACAGGCGGCTGACTGCAATATCAGCCGTTTTGCCGGAGGAGGCGCGGAAGCTTGTCCCCGATGAGAAGGGATACGCTGATGAGTTCGCGTCGTGGTCAAATATCGGCATTGAGTCCGTTACTGCCGAAGGACGCGGTCCGTTCGACTCGCTCGACAATCCGCAGCATTTTGAGAAGCAGCCTTTGTGGTCCGGGGTTCGCTACTTGATGGAAGAATGCCAGAAGGCTGGAGCGAGAACGGGGGCCCGAGTCATGCTCTCAGGCGAGGGAGGTGAGTACGGACCAACGTCATGGAGCCAGCGGTATTATCTCGAGTTGGCTGTTACGCTCCGATGGTCCACCCTGGCGAGGGAACTGAACAAGGTTCAGGCGACGCGCGGATCTTCGAGATTTCGAACCATGGCTGGTCCGCTCGCCGATATCCTCTTCCCGTCGCGCAATTTCCAGCCGGGAGCACTCTTCACTCGGGAATTCATGCGAGAGTGCCGCGTAAAGGCGCGGCGAAGCCATTGGCCTTTCGTGAACCGCTGGCTGGAAAATGAGATTCGATTCCGTCTCAGCAAACACGCCCAAACGGGAGTAAGCGCATCCGATCCAATCGAGATCAGTACTCCTCTTTTGGATAAGCGTGTCCTGGAATTCTGCCTTGCGTTGCCTGCCGACCTGCGCGTCCGCAACGGGTATCAGCGATATCCAATTCGCGGAGCCCTGGCGGGGGTACTTCCGGAACGCATCCGCTGGCGCACCAGCAAGACCCCCTTTGCGCCGGACTTCGATCTGCGCTTCAATGCTCAATTGCCGACCGCGAAAGAGTTTATCGCGAGCATCCCAAAGCACGATCCCGTTCGAACCATCGTGGATGTACCGGCACTCGAGCAGGCTTTGACTCCCCTGAACATCGATCCCGCCAGGCCTTCTCTTCAATCGCGCGGGCGTCTTACGAGTTCGCTGTATCTGATTTGCTTTCTTCGCCAGTTTTCCGAGTTCCGGTTCTGAAAGTTATGTTCCGTTATTCCGCCTTCGGGTTCACGATTCATTCCGAACTGGAGCTTCCCGAGTTACCGTTGGGTGGCGACAGTCCAGACGTCGTCATTCGCATTGGCACTCTCCCGCAGGTTGAAGCCAGAGTGACGATGGATGAGCACCGCGCGTTCAACACCTTCGCGGGCGCTTTCCGGATTGTGAAGGGCCAGCAAATTATCGTGGATCCTTTGCAGGGAGGAGATATTGCCGCGCTGCGCACTGTGTTGACTGGCCGGCTGATGGCGTTCCTGCTCCGTCAACGCGGGTGGTTGCCCCTGCACGCAAGTGGCGTAGTCATTGAAGGACGCGTGGTCCTGTTTCTGGGCGCTTCAGGCTCGGGAAAATCCACTACCGCGGCCGCATTCTATGCGCACGGATATCAAACCGTTACAGATGATGTCGCGCCAGTCCGCGTGGCCGCGGGGAAATGCCTCCTGCGTCCGGCTGGATCACGTCTTCGACTACTCGACGATTCACGCGCCGCATTTCGCGCAAAAGAGCCGGATGCACCTGAACCCCCGGCGCAGTTCCAATGGGACAAACAGGTCTTCGATGTAACTCGTGGCAAGCTGAACACCTTGCTCGCCGTGGAGCGGATTTACGTTCTCGAGTATGGCGAGGATTTCGGCTGCGAGCGAATCTCGCCTGTCCAGGCAGTGCCGTTACTGGGCAAGAACTCTTTTGCCAGGCACCACCAGATGACGAGGCCTGCACTCGAGGCGCATCTCCGCATGTGCTCCCGGGTGGCCGAGACCGTTGCCATATCCCGCCTCATGCGCGTGAAATCGCTCGACACGCTTGCCACACTGGTCCGTTATGTGGAAGGAGACCTTGGAAGGAATGACTGACGTACTCTCCGAATTGCTCGCTCCGATACCTCTGGACGACTTCTTCGAAACCTACTGGGGCAGGAGATTTCTTCATATCAGGCGCGGCCATCCCGGATGCTATGACAGCGTCCTTCGAATAGAAGACGTCGATCTCCTGCTGAAATCGTCCGACCAACGGCCAGCGGCGTTCATCAAAGTGACAACGAACGGAAGGATGCATCCCGTCGAGGAATGGTCCAGAATCGTTGAATTGCAAGGTCGCGAGGCCAGGGTGGCTGTGCCTGAGAGGCTTCTGGATCTCTACCGGGCTGGCGCGACTCTGGTCTTCGATCGCGCCTATCGGACCATTCCACGCCTTTCCCAGGCCTGCCAGCTCCTGACCGCGCAAATGGGATGTCCGGCCGGAGCCAACATTTACGTCACACCCCCCGGATCTCAGGGATTCGCGCGCCACAGCGACGATCACGAAGTCATGATCCTTCATATATCCGGCGCCAAAACCTTCCTGGTCTATCCTGACGACGGGGCTGGCGCCACGGAGGTGAATCTCGAACCCGGAGATTTGCTTTACTTGCCACGCGGCCTGGCCCATGAAGGCAGAACGGATGCAGCCTCCTCGGCGCATGTCACGATCTCCTTTCAGCCGGTCTATTCTTTTCAGATCATCGAAGAACTCGCCGCCATGGCGCGGAGCGATCCTCGATTTCAGGGCATTGTTCCTGCGGCCGCCCGCGCCGCGGGCACGCCCGGCGGGTTCTGGAAACAATTTGAAACCGACCTCCGGGAGTTGGTCGCTGAGAACCCGCCCGGGTCTCTTGCCAGCCGGCGCCGCAGCAATCTTCTAATGAGACATCAAAGGGATGCCTGGGACGGACGGTTGGCAGATTTGCTGCAGATCGAGGCAATGACGCTTGACACCGTTTGTCAGGTCCGACCCGGCCTGGTGACGAGGTTTGAGCAAAAGAACGCGGTAGTGAAAGTCATCTGCGGAGGAAATAGTGTGGAGGTACCCGCCTTCCTCCGCAAGCCGCTCGAAGGTCTTATGGATGGGCAACCTCATGAGATCCGAGGGATCCAAGGGATGATGACGGGTGCGGGCAAGGTTCGGTTCGTAAAGCCGCTCGTCGAGGCTGGTCTGCTCACGATCGTCAAGCTATGAGCCGAAGCGATCAGCCATGCCGCCATGCGTGTTGAATCCCGCATGTGTATAGCCGCTCAACGAACCACGCCACCCAAAAAAGCCGACCCGCTGCCATGCCAGGCAACGGGCCGTTTGCGGTTCGAATTCTAAAGGTGCCAGCCGGCTGTTTTAGCTATGCTCGGCGCCGTCGGCGGAAATATCCGAAGCCAATCACGCCGAACCCGCCGAGCAGCAACAGCACCGTGCTGGGCTCGGGCGCCGCATCCACAGTGAGTGCGGAAACATACAGACCACTGTTGCTAACTGCTGAGGGATCCATATACGTCACGCTCACGAGGTAGTTCGACTGCGCGAAGTTCAGCAGATTACCGCTGAAAACCACTCCGAAATCGTTCAAAACGACATTTCCCGTTGTGTTCGCCTCTGCCCCGGTAGCAGAAGTGTAGGCGTACGTATAAAGGTTGTCGGTGTAGGCCGTGGCCGTGGTGAGGCCCGTCCCGCCAACGCCAGCGGAACTTATGGTCGGTGTACCAGACGTCAGCGGCGGGCCCACGGCTCCATTGTTGCTGCCAGATCCGGTACCGGCGGAACAACCCGTCTGGCAGACAACCGAATCCTGTACCCAGTTAGCCGCCGCCGCGTTGTAGGGTGAATTCGTGTTGTTTGGCTTGATAGTCACCGTAGTGAGACCAGTGGTGGCGTTCGCCGTGCTGCCGAAAGTGAGAATAATATTTGTGTCCCGTGGTGTGCCGGCCGCCCCTAAGTCATCGTTCAACATGCTCCAGACGTCGGTGACCCCGAAAATGCCGACTGGAATCGTAATTGAAGAACTGGAATTTGACGGGATCAACCAGGCGTTGTCCGTGGTCCCGCCTGTTGTGTCGTTGCCGATCATTGCAAACGTGACGCTGTCCGCCGTGTCCTTCATGGTGTTGCCGCTCGAAGGGACAGTGGTCGAATAGCCCGTATAGGCACTCGGCGGACCGGACGCACCTGTCGCACCCGAAAATACAACGTTGTTGTAATTGACCTCTGAAGAGGACCCAGCCACACTTCCCGTGATGCACGCGCCACCGCAATTACCAGTAACGTAAGCGTCGTTCAAGCCGCTTGCGCCACCAATTTCGAATTGGAGCTCACCAAGGACTGGGCCAGCCTCCATTGAGCCCAACGCGACCATTCCGATCGCAAGAACCTTAAGAACCCGCATACACCCTCCTCCTGTTTTTTAACTTCTCAGGTGCTCGTATCAAAGACTATCCTACATCACTATTAAGCGGGGAAAAACTATTTCAAGCGTCTGCACGGCCTAGTACCAGCTACGCGCCCAGAATCTTTATCTTTTATTTATTCAGCCCCACTACTGTATCTCGTTGGGAGGCCTTGAGCAACCCGGCAGACACCAGCTCCCTAACCAATTGATTCAGGTCAGCGCGCAGATTTTCCGGAGCGACGTCAAATTCAGACTGCAGCCGCTCCGCCACCTTCGACACAGCGTGCTCCTCGATCAGCAGTTCCCACATCCTGCCGCCCACGTCATCCAGGCCGTAGTAGCACTGGTTCGCCAGGTTCAGCAGCACGATCTCATCTTCGAGGAACTGGTAGAGGACTGACTCGGCTATTTCAACCTCCTGGGGCACCGATTCTCCGACCGACTCGTTCATGTTTCACGCTCAGCTTCTCACACCTGCAGCGGAAAAGTCCAACACCCCGACCGCTCATCGGATAGGGCGAACTTGATCAGAAGTCGAGGCGGTCAATCAGCCCGTTGAGCTGGGTCTGCAAACTCGCCTGCTGCTGCTCAAGCGCCGTCTGCCGGTCGCGAAGCTTCAAAATGGCCGCCTCCTGATCCGACAAACGTCGTGCATACTCCTGCACCGTCTGCTGCTGCCCGCTGACCGGGGAGAGGCTCTGGATGTTCTGCCGGTTCCTTTCTTCGTCCTGCGAAGCCTCGGCTATCTGCTGCGTGAGCCGTTTCCTCTCCGCGTCGCCGCTGGCGAGCTGCGTTTTCAGATCCGCAACCTGCTGCAACTGACGGCGCGCCGCATCGGTCAGGCTGCGGTTGCGGATGTACGTCAGGAGAATGTCGGGCGTGAGAGAAGAGATGGAAATCTGGTTGTCGTAAACATGCTCGGCGGTAACCGGAAACTCCGCAGTGCCGCCGGCCGCGAGCTTCACTTCGAAGCGATACACGTCGCGCGCCGTTTCCACCGGTTTCGCCGTATCGACCAGATCCCATCCCGCGCGCACCGGATATTCGATGATCAGCGTCTTCGCCTTCGCATCCACATTGCGCACGGTGTAGGTCCGCTTCTCGACCTGCGCGGCTCTCGCGGTGAGCATTCCATGGTGCACGTGCAGCTCGCGCACATCGTCGGTGCGCGAATTCAGGTTCGTCGCAATGCGCGTGCCGAGGTCCACGCCGTAACCGATGAAGCGTTTGTCCCCCGCTTTCACGGTCTCGGCGAGCGCTTCCCCCGCGTACGCGCCCTCATCGTAAACCGTGATCGGCCCGCCATCGAGAGTCTTGCCGGTGTTGTTGGTGATTTCCGCGGCATTCAGCGGATTCGGCTTGCTGATGTCCGTATAGATCACGACCTTGCGCGTGGCCAGCTTCTGCTGCAGGAACGGCAGCATGGCGGATTCATCGCGTTTGACCGTCACCGGCGAAGCGATGCTGTATTCGAACAGATCCGCCAGCTCCGCTGCCTCGCCGGAGGCCGCAACCGTGCTCGGCAGCACCTGCGCCAGGTTGGCGCCGGCGCGCAGAGCTCCCGCGCTGAATCCTCCCCCGCCGCCGGATCCGGATATAGCCGCGCGGGGTGCGGGAGCGGCGAGGGGCACTTTTTCCGCCACGCCTCCAATCACCCCACTGTAGACCTGTGGCGCCGCGGCGTTGTCTTCGGGCAGACCGGCCGTCTGCCGCGTGACGTACTTCGGCGGATAGAGCTGGCTGATGAACGAAATCGGTTTTCCCGAGACGAGCGACATCCGCACGTTCGTCCAGTCCTCGCCGGTCGTGTTGTCCACAATCGCCCAGCCTTCGAGCATGGCCTGCGTGCCGGACGGCTCGAACATCAGCCGGTAGCTCGACTTCCACGCCGGCATCGGGATCATGTATTCCGCGCGCAGACTGCGCGAACCGGTGTCGGTCGAGTCGATATAGAGGCTGCGCAGATCCTTCGAGCGCGCGCCGCTCACCGCGGCCAGGTAATCGCGGAACTGCGCCTGCTGTTTCGGATCGGTGAACCGGATGGCGGATGCCGCCGAGAGATCGACGTTGCGCAGTTCGCCGGAATCGAGCAGCAGCGTGAGCTGCTCGCGTTCGGGATGTTCCTTGTCCGCGGCGATCACGCGCGCCGCGACCACCGCGCCCGCGACCCTCTGGGGGCCGAATTCCATCTCGATGCGCGCGCCTTTCAACTGATCGATCAGTGCGCTCAGCGCAAACCCGTTGCCGATGGTAAACGGGAAATCGGCCAGCTTCTGATCGAGGGGAATGCTCGAGTCGTAACGCAGGGACGTCACCTTTCCGCCCTGATCGTTCACCGTGAGCGACTTCAACACGTCGTTCATGTCCGCGGCGCGGAAATCGAGGCGCGCCGATTCGCCGGCTTTGAGCTGGCCTTCGCGCTCGAAGTACCCGACGCCGTGCTTGTAGAGAATCACCGTGTGCACCGGCAGATCCGCCGCCAATGTCGTCCCGATAAGGACCAGGCCCATCACAACCGAACGTTTTCCGCTCATACGCTTATAGACGCCGCGCGCCGGAGCGCGAGTTCCCTGCTCGCCGCTTCCTGCTCCGGTCCGTTTTCATACCTCGTTCCGGCCGCGCCCCAGGCCGGTGACGGCATTTTCCACCGAATTTGGGCCGCATTCTGAAGGGCTTGCGCTCGGTCCATCGCCCTCGCCTCGCACGCCGGTACTATCATCAACATCGCTGAGACCCACGCGTGCTCTTTGACAACCCGCCTTGTTCTTCCGCTGGCCCAGACCGTCGTGTGTCCGCCTGAAATCAACCTCAGGCGGACCGCACGGCGCGGAAAAAATATGAAATTGCCACACGAACCCACCAACCGGTTGAAAACATGGAACCGGCTCCAGAAACGGAACCCACCGGCGGCCGCACCGAACCCAACCGAACCCGGAATTCGGCACTGAAAAGCCGCCCGGACTCGCTGTCTTTGCGCTGCCCGCCCGAAGGCGTTCCATCACTCGCCCATCACTTTGATGATGACGCGTTTCGGACGCTGCCCGTCGAACTCCGCGTAATAGACCTGCTGCCAGGGGCCAAAATCGAGTTTGCCGTTCGTCACCGGCACAATCACCTCGTGATGGATGATGAGGCTCTTCAGGTGCGAATCGCCGTTGGTTTCGCCGGTGCGGTGATGCCGGTAATCGTCGCGGTAAGGTGCCAGATGTTCCAGCCATTCGTCGATATCGCGAATCAGCCCCTCCTCGGCATCGTTGACGTACACGCCGGCCGTGATGTGCATGGCGGAAACCAGGATCATGCCCTCGCGGATCCCGCTCTTTGCCAGAGCCGCTTCCACCTGCGGCGTGATGTTGATGTATTCCCTGTGGTTCTTCGTGCGAAAAGTGAGATATTCCGTGTGAAAACGCATACCAGCCGATGATAGCCGCTGTGCACGATGGTGTCCGGGCGCACGCCGGATCGGATGCCGCGGCCACAGCTTGCCTTGACACCCCCGCGCGCGGGGCGTCAGACTCAATTTGAGATGCGGTTTCTCGCGGTTACAGCGCTGCTTCCGGTATGCCTGTACCTCATCCCGGCGGCAAGATCCGCCGAGACGAGCCAGGTGCCCACCGTTCAGGTAACTCCGGAACAGGCGGCCCAGCGCCCCTCCGACGATGACGAGGACCCGCGCGACAACCGCAGGACGCCGCTGACGCCGGAAGAAGAGATGCAGCGGCAGATCCGGCTCTTCGATCCGCTCGACCGCGGCACCGGACCCGAGACGCCCGGACCCCGGAATCAGAGCCAGAACCAGAACCAGAATCAAAACCAGAGCCAGAACCAGAATTCCGGCGTCCGGCAGCCAAACTACCCGGCCCCGCTCAACGCGCCCGAATCCCGCGCCGGCAACGCGGACAACAGCGGCGTTTACGAGGCGGCTCCGGAAACCGAAGATCAGGCCCTTCCAGGCTCCGTCGAAGCCACGGCGCTCGAGAACCGGACGCCGGGCCTCGGGCCGCGCGTCGAGGAAGAGTCGGCAGAAGCGCAGACCGGCGAGTATACCGGCCCCGCCGTGCTCACCAGGGCTTATTCGATCAACACGCTGGCCATCCCGAACGACCTGCGATTCCATGAATCGGTGTCGTTCTCCGAAGTCTGGGATTCGAATACGGCGGCTCCGGGTCCGAATTCCACGAGTCCCGCGACAGGCGGGACCAGCGGCGCATCGATCGGCTGGGGCTTCAGCGGGCAGCACCTGCTGAACAAGACCGACATGCTGGGCTTTGCTTACTCCGGCAGCGCGACGGCCTATACGAGCACTGGCGGCTACAACGGCGCGAACCATCGGGTGACGCTCAACTATTCGCACGCGTTTACGCGGCGGCTGGGGCTGACGTTTGTCAACAACGGATCCGTCTATTCAGCCAACTATGCGGTGCAGAATCCGGTTCAGACGCCGGGCACGTCGATTGCGAACGTGAACCTCGCCTCCAGCCCGACGCTGCAGCCGTATTCGAGCGGCAGCAAGCAGTTCAATACGCTGGTCGGCTTGAACTGGCAGCAGACGGCGCGCCTGTCCTGGAACTTCAGCGGCGGCTACTTCGTCGTGGCGCAGGATGGCCCGGGGCTGGTCGGCGCCATGGGAATGCAGGCGCAGGGCGGCGTCAATTACCGCTATTCGCGCCGTACGACCGTTGGACTTTATTACTCGTACAGCCACACCGCGTATCCCCATGGGCTCGGCTCGAGCGACACCAACTCGGTCGGATTGAGTTACGCGCTGGCGCTCAACCAGACGACGCAGATCCGCCTGCGGGCGGGCGTCGCGCAGACCGAGGCGCTCGCCGAAACACCGGCCGTGGTTCCGCCGCTCGTTTATATTCTTTTCGGAACGCCGTTTGCGATCGTCGATGAATTCACGCGCAGGTCGACCGGCGATTTTTCGGGCCAGATCGTGAAAGACCTCGGAAGAAACATGGCCGGCTCGCTGGCCTATGTGCATGGCATGTCGCCCGGCAACGGCCAGTTGCTGACTTCCACGCAGCAGGTGTTTTCGGCTTCGTTCAGCATGCGCCTGCAGCGCGTCTATACGCTGGGGTTCAGTGGAACGAGCCAGTCTCTGAGCGCCGTCG
>Ga0187771_10003830_pt1 | contig 10555 bp, 8 predicted proteins | sample 0116_SJ02_MP15_1_FD_133139 | JGI IMG/M metagenome (GOLD analysis project Ga0187771, IMG submission 133139) | Tropical peat soil microbial communities from peatlands in Department of Meta, Colombia - 0116_SJ02_MP15_10_MG | ecosystem: Environmental > Terrestrial > Soil > Wetlands > Peat | place... | reverse complement strand
TTAACGACCCGAGCTACTGCAAGCCCTGCGGACTTTATTGCGACTCATGCAAGTACAACGTCTACACCCGCGTTCACAACGTCCGCGCAGCTATGGAGCTGCCCGGCCCCGCTGAGCTTCCATCATTCATAGATGAACCTGGAAAATACATTCCAAGGAATATACCAAAGTCTGACTTGTGCGTGGCCTCGGGTCTACACAAGGACCTACTGCTTGAGTTGCCTCGACATGTCAAAAACGCCGGAGCGAAGGGGTTGATCGTTCCCGTGGAAGACCCGGTAGAGGTTCCAGTGGGCTTGAGGATGCAGTTGAACGAGGAATGCGAAAAACTAGGCTTAGAGAGCGCGTTTCCGAAGCCTTTCTGTTCGTTGGAGCCATCCGCGGACAAGCCGGTCATATCGAGGCTCGTAGCCGAACTCGGAATCGGAAGACCCTCTTTGGGCATCACAACCGGGACTTCAGGAGGTTCAGAATTCATACAGTCTACGACGGTGAAAAGAAGCGCACCGTGCGGATCCACGTGGTATGTTGCGAAAAAACTGTTGGGAGTTGAGGTCAAGACCGATGTCGTCTATGAGGTCGTCGCAAAAGCCCATCACAGCTACCCGTGTACAGCGGCGATGACAGTAGACCCAGAAGTTAAAGAGCCAATCCTTCACGTCGCTGGCTACATCATACGAGAAGAAGTCGAGAAAGCGCTAGAGCAAGACAGAATGGCTGATAGGCCCCACGACCACAATATGTAGTTTTTAGACGAGCGAAGAAGACAATGTGACGTCTTTGACCTTGGAGGAGGCGCGCTGAGGAATGTCAACGTCAAATGGCGCACCTTCATTGATCTCGAGCCTATCCAAACCGGATGATTTCCGCTTCTTCAGCCACAACTTTCCGCATACTTGCATGGCTCTTGGAATCCCTGCGCGGCCAACTGATTGATCTATGGTTTTCTGCACACTGCCATGAAATGTTCGCTGATTCCTACGCTTGTCGGATTCGTGCAAGTTTTTAGGTGCGTCTCAAGCCATATTCTCCAGGCTTCAGGCTGCTTTTTTGCCAGTCTATTCGTTTCTCTTGAGTGACCACTCGCCAATCCTTCAAGACCGACCATCTCCAGAACCTGTATTCCTTTCTTCTCAAGCACTTCCCTCAACTCCTCAGGCAAATAGAAATGACAGGGTGCGAATCCATAACCGCCATAGTAATCTCCAGTATCTCTTATTCTTGGGAAGATCTCGAGCTCAATCTCCTTAGGGAGACGTACAAGTGTCATGACCAGAACTGCGAGTCTTCCAATCACGGAAACCAAGATCGGCGAACCCTTTTTTGCGACCCTTTTCAATTCATCGATTGCTTTCTCCCTTCGCACTCGTTCGAGTACATGTGACAAAGGTCCGCCGAGACAGACAACGGCATCAAAGGTCTCGTCATCAAACATCGAAAGATCGTCAATCGAACCCTGAACGATCCTTCTCACTTTTTCCTGAACCCCAGATTGTCTAATTTGCCGCGTCGCAATCTTCAGCATGTCCGATGACAAATCGAGCAGAACTACCTCATAACCTCGCATGCCGAGTTCTATGGCGTACCTGCCTGGGCCGCCGCCCGCATCCAACACGAGACCTTTTTCCCTAGGGAAAGATTTTTCCATAAAATGCATCGTCGTGTCAAATTCTAGCTTGTGATACGAATCTGTGACAAGCCTTCTCCATTCTCTTCGGCCCTGATCACAATAGTACTTCTTCACGAGTTTCTCTGTCATAAATATAGAGTCGTGGTACGAATCGTTATATCATTTTCTGAGTTTTCCAAAACCTTACACTTGAGTAAGTCTTATCATCAAGTCAAGATGTTCGAAGGCAGACTTGAATTCGAAGGCGGAGGAAGAGACGACCAGGATCTTGAGGTTGAATGCAGGGAAGACTTAGATTTAGAGGGTAACAGCGCTCCTAGAAAATTTGTTCGAAGCATTCGATGATTTCCCTTGCCCGCCAAGCTTCAACATTGTGCATTCCATGGTAAAGCTCGTAGAATTCTGGCCATTCTTTTCTCGACTTTTCAACTAGTTCGACTTCAGACTCTGGCCAGAGGTGTCCGTTTTCTTTCTTTCCAATTCCTCTGTTGCTGAGCCCCCTGCAACCGAGATAGTAAGCTCCGTTCAGCAGTGAGAGCGTTGCAAGAAAGAAGTCTCCACTTGAAAAGTAATTCTGAGCATCAACCAGTTCCGTCCAGGGACCTCTATCCTTAACCTCGTCTTGGAACAAGGTGAGCGTGCGTTTGACTAGCCTTCCAAGTTTTTCTCTGCTCGGAATCCTGCCGAACAAAAGCTTGAAATCCGTCATAGAAAACTCCTGAGGAAGCTCTGAAAACACCAAATAATAGTCCTTATTTCTGATGCTAACGGGCCTTCCAAGATCCAGGAGACGGCCACATGCCCTCACAAGAAGCAACTTTTTCATCGACGCCAACTTCTCAAAAGGGTCTCTTATTCTCCTAACGGTGTCGCCTCCTCTCCGGTATCTTTGCTCCACGAAATTCCTGCATTCTAGAGGCCACTCCCATTCGACGATCTTCTTCGTATAGGCTTGAAACCTTCCATCAGCGTCAAAGAGGATCTGGCAATTCTGCAGAATGTTCAGGAACACGGAGTGCATGAACATCATGGAATGATCCCAGTCCTTCTGGAAGAGCCTCTCATAGCATGAAAGAGAGTGCTCCCACATGTCAACTCGGACCCCCTCCCTCTCTTGCTCAACTCGCTTTATGGGCTCTTCCTGTCCTTCTCTGATCACGACAATGTCAACGTCGCTATCTGCATGCACGTTACCCCTTGCTACCGACCCGAAAAGCAGAACACCCTTTACGTTAGGCCTCCTGCTTTCTTCATCGCAGATCTTCCTTGCCACTGACCTCATATTGTCCAGCATAGCCAAATGCATTTTTCGCCTCAACCTACTAAAGAGTTTCTAGCTCTAAAAATTCTCTCTATCGACGAATTCACGCATCTCTTTTTCTTGGCGGATTCAAACTTACACACACTTCGCCGATCCTCAATTTCGATTCTGTATTCGCCTTTTGCCCTGCCCCCCAGCTTTGCAGAGGCAGCTCATTCTGCATATATTTCTGATTGCCCATTTTCTTGATAGTACGCGCGAGAAGCAAGGTGACTGTTCTTCAGAAAGCGTAAATAGCCCCGTTACACTTATCGAAAAACGAGTAGAAAAAAGGTGAAAATCGCAGTCTGCGGCAAGGGCGGGGTTGGCAAGACTCTCATAGCTGCGGGCCTCGCGTTCTCATTAGCTAATAACGGAATGAGAACTCTAGCAATCGACGCGGATTCGGCTCCAAACCTAGCCTTAACGCTGGGCATTGCGCCAGGAGAGGCCAAGAAAATACTGCCAATATCAGAAAATAAAGAGCTTATCGAATCAAAGACAAACACCGAATATCCAGGCATTTTTAGGCTCTCATTCTCTGTGGATGATGTCATCCAAAGATACTCGGTAACAACCCCGTTAGGTGTGGAACTAATCGTCATGGGAACCGTAAAATCCATGGGTTCTGGATGCACCTGCCCAGCAAACGCCGTTCTCCGAGCCTTGCTTCGTCATCTGATCGTAGAAACAGACGAGGCAGTGGTTCTCGACATGGAAGCCGGTGTCGAACATATGGGAAGAGGAACGGCCAGGAGCGTCGACGAACTGCTCATCGTGGCTGACGCAAACATGAAAGCGCTGGAAATCGCAAAACGCATCAAAGAATTAGCCGTCATGGCTGGCTTGGAGCAAGTTTTCCTAGTCGGAAACAAGGTTGCAGACAGAACTCAGCGAGCGACGATCAGCAATTTTGCGCGCGAGCACGACCTCAGCGTGCTAGATTTTCTGCCGTTCGATCAGAAAGTCATGGACTCAGAGATGAGAGGGGAAACACCGCTGAGGAACAGCAAATCGGAAGCGATGCAGGCCATCCGGACACTGTGTGCCAAACTCATCGGAACACGATCAGCGAGTTGATACGGCATATCTTTGACGGTGGAATGAGAAAAAAATGAAAAAGCTCGTAACCATAGGTCGCGGCGGAACGGGAAAAACCAGTTTTGTCGCTCTGCAAACGAAATACTTCATCGAGAAAAACTCGACCCCCCTACTTCTAGCAGACGCTGATCCCGATCAGAACCTTGGAGAAATGGTCGGCGTAGATTTAGCACAAGAGGGAAAATCGACGATCTCAGAACTGCTCACCGAGACCTTCTTAAAGAAAGGCGGAACCACCGTAGGCGTTCCACCTACTGAGAGGGTCGAAAACCGGATCTGGGCTGAAGGAATGCACGAAGGAGAACAATTTGACTTCATATCCATAGGCACAAAGTGGGTTGAAGGATGCTACTGTTTGCCCAACACAGCCCTAAAAGGTGCACTGGAGTCAGTAACCAAAAACTACAAGTACGTTCTGATCGACTCGCCAGCGGGTCTAGAGCATCTGAACCGAAGAATCACATCAAGAGTAGACGACATCTTTGACATCCTTGACCCTTCCAAGAAATCGTTCGATCACGTGGAGCGCGCAAAACGCGTAGCCGCAGAGGTGAAAATCGAGTTCAAGAACTTTTACGTCGTCGGAGGCTTCAGGTTCTGGGAAGACCTTCAGAATAAGACTGGAACGTTTGGGTCTAATTTCTTGGGAAGAATCGCACGCGATGAGAGAGTAGAAGAAAACGTTCTGGCCGGAAAATCGTTGCTAGATCTAGCCGCTGACTCCCCAGCTTACCTTTCAGTGAAAAGAGTGATGGAGAACGCTGGTTACGGAGAGGGATAGACTATGCCTCATCATCCGGAGTTAAGCGTAGTCAGCCAAATTGGCTCATGGCTTTCTAGGATTTGCGTTGGTTATATTGTCCAGCGACCGTAGAAATACTTATGAGAGGAGCTTCGATTAGGCTTCATCTTCTTGGCCGCTAGGCAGTGTTGCATTTGAGTAAGAAAGGCCTCAATGTCAAGATTGATGAATTGAGAACAGACGCTGGTTTTGCAAAGAACCTTGAGCTCTCAATAGGCAAGGTCGTCGATCGAACATGGGATGAACCCATGGGACCAACGCCGTATCCTTCTTTAACGACTCTGCGAGAGTGGGACATGAGACTTCTCAAACGTTACAAGCCGTTTTATATGCCCTTCTGCGACCTGTGCTGTCTTTGTACACTCGGAAAGTGTGACCTAACGAGGAACAAGCATGGGGCATGCGGAATCAACATGCAGGCTCAGCAGTCCAGGGTAGTGCTGCTTGCCGCCTGCATCGGAGCTGCAACGCACGTTGGTCATGCTAGGCATTTGGTTGAGCATTTAATAGAGAGATTTGGGGAGGAGCACGCGCTGAACGTTGGAGGACTGAACGTTCAGGTTGAAGCACCGATAATTCGCCTAGTCTGCGGCCTGAGACCCAAAACTCTCGGCGACTTAGAAGAAGCTCTCGAGTACGCCGAGGGCCAGATTACACACCTCTTGTCCGTCGCGCACACCGGACAAGAAGGAAGCAACCTTGACTTCGAGTCGAAAGTATTCCACGCTGGCATGATAGACCACATCGGCTTGGAAGTCGCGGACATTGCACAAGTAGCTGCCTACGGTTTCCCAAAAGCAGATCCTGACGCTCCCCTCGTCGACCTGGGCTTAGGTGCTATTGACAATCAGAAGCCCGTCATACTCGTAATCGGCCACAACGTCGTTCCATCCATTGGAATAATAGACTACATGAAGCAAAACGGGTTGGACGACAAAATTGAAATCTGCGGACTCTGCTGCACGGCACACGACATAACAAGATACCATAACCGCGCCAAAGTCGTGGGTCCGATCTCATGGCAGCTCCGCTTCATAAGAAGCGGCATTCCAGACGTAGTAGTACTCGATGAACAATGCATCCGAGCAGACTCCTTTGAAGAAGCCCAGAAAATAAAAGCACCCGTAATCGTAACGTCGGAAAAGAACTGCATGGGCCTGGACAACCGCACCGATGACGAAGTGGACGTTGTCGTTGAGGATCTGACAACTGGAAAGACTCCAGGCGCCCTAATCCTGGACTCCGAGAAAGCGGGAGAAGTAGCCACCAAATTAGCATTGAAAGTTGCTCCCCTGAGAAAAAAACTCAAGACACTCCCCGAACCCGCAGAGATCACCGTGAAGGCAAAAGAATGCACTCAGTGCAAAGCCTGCGTGCGAGCGTGCCCGCAAGACCTGCCGATCCCCGAAGCAATGAAGGCAGCGGCAGATGGAGACACGTCGAAGCTAGCACAATTATACGAGACTTGCATCGGATGCGGCCGATGTGAGAGCGCATGCTCCTCAGGCTTGAAAGTTCACAGTCTCATCATGTCCGCGGCAAAGGACAGGATGAATGACGAAACGTACAAGCTGAGAGTCGGAAGAGGAGCCATTCAAGACGTTGAGATCAGAAACGTCGGTAGCCCAATCGTCCTAGGTGAGATCCCAGGAGTAGTTGCCTTCGTCGGTTGCGCCAACTACCCGAAGGGCGGAACCGAACTTGCAGAGATGTGCACAGAATTCGCCGACAGACGATACATAGTCATAACCTCAGGTTGCGCCGCCATGACGATAGGCATGCACAAGGACGAGGATGGAAAATCACCCTACGAGAAGTACACTGGCGAGTTCACTGCCGGCGGAATCGTCAACGTGGGATCATGCGTGGCAAACTCCCACATCGCCGGCGCTGTCATAAAGATTGCGAACATTTTTGCGAAGCGTAACCTCAGAGGGAATTACGAGGAGATAGCTGACTACGTCCTTAACAGGGTTGGAGCAGTCGGAGTCGCTTGGGGCGCGTACTCTCAGAAGGCAGCCTCGATAGCAGCTGGGTTCTGGCGTCTAGGCGTTCCCGTCATCGTCGGCCCTCACGGCACGAAGTACAGACGTATGCTCCTCGGAAGGAACGATCGAGAGGACGACTGGTTCGTCTACGACGCCCGAACGGGCGAGAGAACATACGTCGGGCCGGCTCCCGAGCATCTGTTCCAAGCTGCCGAGACGAAGGAGGAAGCAACGGTGCTCGTGGCCAAGCTTTGCATGCGACCCAATGACACATCGAAGGGACGAGCCATAAAGCTGACTCACTACGTCGACCTCCATCGAAGGCTTTATGGAACCATGCCCAGAGACATACCTCTCCTTGTGCGTTCGCCCGCCGATATTCCGGTAACAATGAAGGACGAGGTCATCAAGATTCTCGAAGGCGCAAACTGGAAGGAAACAGTCATTCCTGACCCGACGCTTCTGCCGAGAATGATCAGAATGAGGAAAGAGTGAAGCCCTTGGCAGCAACTGAACCGTGGCAGACAGCTGAGGTCGCTGGACCTCGAAAGGCTTTGATCATCACAAAACCCGAAGTGGTCGTAGCAATGATAAAACAGGCAAAACGTCCTATACTGATCGCTGGACACAAGACCGCCGAAACGAGAATGAAGAACAAGAAACTCATCGACTACATTATCAAGCTGGCCGAGAATGCTAACATCCCAATCGTGGCAACAGCCCAAGTGGCAGGCGAATTCCTGAAGAGGGGCCACGAACCCGCAGCTTGGATGCCAGCCTTAGATATAAGCAACCGACTGGCTGACCCAGAATGGAGGGGCCTCGACGGAAACGGTTCGTACGATCTAGCGCTGTTCGTGGGGCTTCCATACTACATGGAATGGACCATCCTCTCAGGACTGAAGAACTTCGCATCAAACGTAAAGACAGTGACGCTGGACAACACATATCAACCGAACGCAACCTGGTCCTTCTCGAACTCTGATCCGAAGAATTGGGCAGAAGACATCAGAACGATAATAGAAAAGATCGGAGGAAAATAAGAAACGTCAATGTTTAAAGACATCCCCGTCGAAGTGGGCGTGATATACGAAGGCCAGAGAATCAGAAGAAACGACATGTACGTTGAACTTGGCGGACCTGACGTTAAAGAAAAGTTTGAGTTGACCAGAGTCAAGAAGCAGGAAGAAGTGGAGGACGCAAAAGTAACCATCGTGGGCCCTGACCTGAAGGATATGGAGCAGGGAAAGGCCTATCCCATCGGGATACTCATCGAGGTTGCGGGCGCCAAACTGGAACCTGAGCTGGAGGGCGTGGTAGAGAGACGGATACACGCGTACTCAAACTTCATCGAGGGGTTCATGCACCTCAACCAACGCTACGACATATGGCTCAGGGTGAGCAAGAAATCCTTCCAGAAAGGACTAAACTCCTTCGAGTACGTGGGGAAGGTACTTCAGAGACTCTTCAAGAGCGAACTACCGATAATCGAGAAGATGCAGGTTACCTTCGTCACTGAGCCAGAAAAGATAAGGGAACTCTACGATCAAGCTCTAAAGATCTACGAGGCAAGAGACGCTCGTGCCAGAGGACTGAAGGACGAAGAGGTTGACAAGTTCTACGGATGCGTCCTGTGCCAATCCTTTGCACCTTCACACGTCTGCGTCATCACCCCTCAGAGATACTCAAACTGTGGAGCCATAAGCTGGTTCGACGGCAGAGCCGCTGCGAGCATAGATCCGAAGGGACCTGTCTTCAGCATCGAAAGAGGAGGGCTGCTCGACCCGGTTACCGGAGAATTCTCAGGAGTGAACGAAGCCGTGAAGAAGAAGTCCCTCGGAGAGATCAAGAGGGTGCAACTCTACAGTACCTTCGGTTACCCGCACACTTCCTGCGGTTGCTTCGAAGCTGTAGCATTCTACATTCCCGAAGTGGACGGGTTCGGGATCGTTCACAGAGGACAGAAAGAAGCCACTGTGAACGGACTTGCCTTCTCAACGATCGCTGATTCCACGGCGGGCGGTCGCCAGGTTGACGGTTTTCACGGGCTCTCCATTGAATATATGCGTTCTCAAAAGTTCCTTCAGGCCGATGGGGGATGGAAAAGAGTAGTCTGGATGCCCAAAGAAGTGAAAGAAAGAGTGAAGACATACATTCCGTCTGAAGTTGTCGACAAAATAGCCACGGAAGAGGATGCGAAGAGCGTGGACGAACTCAAGAGCTTTCTCAAGCAGCGCGGGCATCCGGTTATTGGAAGATGGAAGGAGGAGCCTGCTGCGGCTCAAGAAACGACGGCCGGAGAGGCCAAGGAAGAGGAACCGATTGTACCTGTTGCAACGGTAACTGCACTTCCGTTAACGGCCGGCGGATACAAGATAATACTCAAGGATGCAAAAATATACGCTAAGAGGGTAATCATCCGCAGGGAAAAACACGAGAAGACCGAAAAAAGGTGAGAGGCATTGCCGAGAGAAGATAAAAAAAAGGAACCTCAAGGACTGAGGCTTACCCCCGCATTCTTGGAATTGCTTGCGAAGCTTCAGGAGATCGAGCTCGAAGACTTCAGGATGGATGTTGGGGACCTCGAAATATGGATTCAACCCGGAACTGTTTCGGGCTCTACGATAATCCAACCGAAGTCTCTACGAGAAGCGAAGCTTAAGCCCACGGAGATACTCGCGGCTGAATTCGCCCCTCCGATTGAAACATACCCCAGCAAGATCGTCGAAGTGACCCTTGGAGCCACGAAGAGTGAAGGAGGAACTCGAGGAAAATCCTTGACTATCGGAGGCGAAACCGCACCGGCCTTCTACAACTTTGAAATGCCAATGCCACATCCACCAGTGGTGGCTATAGACATATTCGACATGAAGGTGCCCCTGGCAAAGGCCGTCAAGATGCACGTGAAAGAAGTCCTTGAGGACCCGGCGGCGTGGGCAAAGCTTGCAGTGGAGAAGTTCGGAGCAGACATGTTGACCCTGCACTTGATAAGTATCGACCCCCTGATCAAGAATGCTTCACCGAAGGATGCTGTGAAAACCGTGGAACAAGTCGTCCAAGCTGTCGACGTTCCCCTCATGATAGGCGGCTGCGGGGACCCCGTAAAGGACACGGAGGTGTTCGAAGCAGTTGCCGAAACCTTCGCGGGAGAGAGGTTTCTGATAAACTCGCTTACGAGGGACATGGACGCTGAAAGATGCGCGAAATTCGTGAAAAAGAACGGCCACGTTGCATTGTCCTTCACTCCGATGGACATGAACATGGCGAGGGAACTCAACCGGAAACTCTACGATTTCCTGCCGAAAGAAGACATAGTCATGGATTTGACTACGGCCGCGCTGGGATACGGCCTCGATTACGCCTTTACAAACATGGAGCGGGCAAGGCTAGCGGCTTTAATGGGAGACCCAGAGTTGGCTCAGCCGATGTCATCCGGAACAACCAACGCTTGGGCAGCCAGAGAAGCCTGGATGGAGATGGCCCCGGAGTGGGAGCCCCGGGAACTCAGAGGGCCGCTCTGGGAAGTCACCACTGCACTGACCCTTCTGCTTGCAGGAGTGGACTTGTTCATGATGATGCACCCTGCCGCTGTGAAAACCCTAAAGGACACAGTTAACCAACTGCTGAGTGGAAACTCAGCAGATGCAAGCAAATTCGCCGAATGGGTCTCATTCAAGACTTGAAGCGAGGCCGATGACCATGAGTGAAAGAGAAACTAAGGGCAAGAGCAGCAT
>Ga0187771_10003829_pt1 | contig 10556 bp, 11 predicted proteins | sample 0116_SJ02_MP15_1_FD_133139 | JGI IMG/M metagenome (GOLD analysis project Ga0187771, IMG submission 133139) | Tropical peat soil microbial communities from peatlands in Department of Meta, Colombia - 0116_SJ02_MP15_10_MG | ecosystem: Environmental > Terrestrial > Soil > Wetlands > Peat | place... | reverse complement strand
TCCACGGAGGTGGTGGAAAGGTTTGCGGCGCGCATCCCCACCGTGGGCGGCGCCTTCATCCAGATGGAAGACGAGATGGCTGCTTCCATCGCCATTCAGGGCGCGGTGTGGGCCGGCGCAAAGGCTTTTACGGTCACTTCGGGGCCGGGCTTCTCGCTCATGATGGAGCACATCGGCTACGCCGCCATGACCGAAACGCCCTGCGTATTCGTAAATGTGCAACGCGGCGGACCGTCCACGGGCCTGCCCACGCTGCCCGCGCAGGCCGACATGATGCAGGCGCGCTGGGGATCGCACGGCGACTACGAGATCATCGCGCTGTGCCCGAATTCGCCCCAGGAATGTTTCGAGCTGACCATTAAGGCGTTCAACTTGGCCGAAGAATTCCGCGTGCCGGTAATGTTCATGATGGATGAAGTGGTCGGGCACATGACGGAGAAGGTCGTGATTCCGCCGGCCGATCAGATCGAAGTCTTGCCCCGCAAGCACACCCATAAACCGGCGGAAGAGTACCTGCCTTACAGCACGAATGGCGACTTGGTTCCCGAGATGGCTCATGCCGGAGAGGGCTACAAGTTTCACGTGACGGGCCTAACCCACGACGAGCGCGGCTATCCCAACATGACGCCGCAGACCCAGGACAAGCTGGTCAAGCGCCTTCAGAACAAGGTCCGCGCCGCCGCCGACCGCATCTGTATGGTCGAAGAAGATCGACTGGCCAATGCCGACGTAGCCGTCGTGTCGTACGGCATTACGTCGCGTGTGGCGCAGCGGGCCATCGATTTGGCGCGCGAGCGTGGTCTGCGAGTCGGGAAGTTGCGGCTTATCACCGCATGGCCCTTCCCCGATGGAAAAGTTGCCGACCTCGCTGCCCGTGTGAAAGCGTTCGTCGTGCCCGAACTCAATCTCGGGCAAATGGTACGCGAGGTCGAGCGCGCGGCCGCGGGGAAAGCCAGGATTTTCGCCGTGCCACACGCGGGAGGCGGAGTCCATGACCCGGACGCGATCCTGAACGCCATCGTGGAGGCGAGCCGATGCTGAGCGTAGACGAGACCGTCAACCCCGTAGAACCGTTCCTACGTAGCGACCGCATGCCGCACATCTGGTGCCCGGGATGCGGCATCGGCACCACGGTGAACTCGTTTGCCCGCGCGCTGATCGAATCGAAAACGGATCTGAACTCGATCGCGCTGGTGTCGGGCATCGGCTGCACGGGCCGCGTGGCCGGATATGTGAAGCTCGATTCGTTCCACACCACGCATGGACGGGCGATTCCATTTGCGACAGGACTGAAGCTGGCGAATCCCAAGCTGAACGTGGTCGTGTACTCAGGCGATGTCGACTTGGCGGCGATCGGAGGCAATCATCTGATTCATGCCGCGCGGCGCAACGTGGATCTGAAAGTGATCTGCGTGAACAACCTGATTTATGCCATGACTGGCGGCCAGACTGCGCCCACGACCCCCGGTCACGCGACTACCTCGACGAATCCCTACGGGACTTTCGAACCAGCGTTCAACCTGCCCCATCTGGTGGACGCCGCGGGCGCCGTCTATGTCGCGCGCTGGACGACGTTCCACGTGCGGCAGCTCTCGCGCGCCATTAGCGAGGCGTTCGCAAAGAAGGGTTTTTCTTTCATCGAAGTCATTTCGCCCTGCCCTACGCTCTACCAGCGGCGCAACAAGATGGGCGACGGTCTCGACACCATGAAGTACTACAAAGAGAAGAGCAAGGTGAAGAACGGTGCTCCCACTGGTGAAGTCGGACTCACGCTGAACGGAGAGATCGCCGTCGGAAAGTTCGTGGACCGCGAACGTCCTGATTACCAAACCCTGATGCGGGCGCAGTATGTGGAAGCGCTGGGCGATCGTTACGTTGAGGAACCAGCGGAATGCTATTGCGAGGATTGTTGATTTTCGACTGCCAATTTCTTGATTGCTGATTTTTATTGCTGACTGAAGAACCAGAGAACAGCGGCCTTCAATCAGCAATCAACAATCAGCAATCAACAATTTGTCCGGGAGTGCGTATGCCACTAACCGAGATTCGCATTGCAGGCTTCGGAGGCCAGGGGGTCATCCTCTCGGCCGTGGTGCTGGGCAAAGCGGCGTCGATTTACGAAAACGGCTTCGCCACCATGACACAGAATTTCGGCCCGGAAGCACGCGGCGGAGCATGCAGCGCGCAGCTGGTGGTTTCCGATTCGCCGGTGCTCTATCCGTATACCACCCGGCCCGACGTTATGGTGCTTATGTCGCAGGAGGCCTACAACCGCTTCGCGCATGAACTGAAACCTGAAGGCACGCTCATCATCGAACAAGACCTGGTTCGGGTTTCCAACCTCAATCGGGATAAGAAGGTTTACAGCATTCCCGCCACGCGCTTCGCGGAGGAACTGGGGAAGCGCATGGTGCTGAACTCGGTAATGGTGGGATTCTTTACCGCGGTTACAAAGCTTCTCAGTGCTGACGCTGTACGCAAAGCCGTGGCCGATTCAGTCCCACCGAACTTCCGCGAACTGAACATCAAGGCCTTCGACAAGGGATACGAGTACGGCCAGACAGCCAAAGCCGGCGCTCCGCCGGAGCTGGAGGAAGTGGCCTACGAGAAAGAGTAGGCACTTCACACCAGAGTCGCTTGGCCCCTGCTACCGATGATCCTTCCGCGGCATCAGGAGAGCTTTGAGGACGAGGTTCACGAGGCTCAGGACAATCGCACCCACAAACGCCGCGAAGAAACCGCGGACGTGGAATCCCGGCACAACGGCCGACGCCAGCTCCAGCATCAGCGCATTGATCACAAGCCAGAACAGCCCCAGCGTGATCAAAGTTAGTGGAAAGGTAATTATCTTGAGCACGAGGCCGACCGTCGCATTGATGAACCCAATGGCTAGGGCCGCAATCAGGGCCGCCACGGGTCCGCTGACGGAAATCCCCGGCACGAGCTTCGCCACAATCCACACCGCCAACGCGCTGAGCACCCAGCTCAAGAGCAACCGCATAGTGGCCCCCGATGTTAGAGAACTATAGGCGTTCGGCTCTCGGATTAGCAACTTGGGCATAGCGCGGTGCGACTCTCAAGCCAGACGGAACTTTTCCGTCATCTGCAGCGTAGTATTAGGCAGAGAGTAGAGGTCTCCCGCTATGTTCACCTTCCTGCTGTGGTGTGTCCTCTTCGTCCTGTGCTGGCCGCTGGCGATTCTGGCCCTGGTGGCCTACCCGTTTTTCTGGCTGGTGCTGCTCCCGTTCCGCATCGTGGGAGTGGCTGTCCACGGGGTGCTGGAGATTATTTTCCTCGCCATCACGCTGCCCTTCCGGCTATTGGCCGCGCCCTTTCGGATTTAGGGGCGCCAGCGTTCTGGCCGCCGAACGCCTGATCTAGAATGGATGTCATTCGATACCCATGCCCTTGCTCCTCACCGAAATCGAGACACGCGTCTTGGGCTCGCTGATCGAGAAAGACATCACCACGCCCGACTACTACCCACTCTCGCTGAATGCCCTGGTGAACGCCTGTAATCAGAAGAACAATCGCGAGCCGGTGATGACCCTAGACGAAGAGACAGTCCGCCGGGCCCTCGCTACGCTGCAGGAAAAGCGGTTGGCCGGTCCGGCGAGCGGCGCCGATAGCCGCGTGCCCAAGTTTGAACATCGTCTGCAGGAAGTCTTCAATTTCGACCGCCGCGAGATTCCTCTGGTCTGTGTGCTTCTGCTCCGCGGGCCGCAGACTCCGGGGGAGCTGCGCAGCCGCACTGACCGCATGTATCACTTCGAGGGCCTCGACGACGTGGTCTCCACTCTCGACCGCCTCGCCCAGCGCGAACCGCCGTTGGTCCGCATGCTCCCGCGGCAGCCGGGCACGAAGGAATCACGCTACATGCACCTGTTCTCCGGCGAGCCGGCAGATATCATGGCGGCGCCTACGGCTTCGCCCGCACCGCAGACACTCGCGCCAGCAAGCTCAGACTCAACTGCGGATCGACTCGCAACGTTAGAGCAGGAAGTCAGCCGGCTGCGGCGGGAGCTATCGGAGGTGCAGAAGCAGCTCGCTGGCTTCCTCAGGCAATTCGAGTAGCGATCGAAGTACTGGAGAACGAGCGTGCGCGTTCGGCGTTTTTCGTGTAGTCTGACAAGACTCGTACGTCCGGCTGTCTGGGGGGACTCATGAACCGTCGCGAATTCCTGATTCGTTCTGCGTCCGGCATGGGCGCAGTTTGGCTCTCACGCAAAGCCATTCTCGACGGCATTGCGGCTCAGTCTCTGCCCACGAAGTTCACGGCGTCCGATACCGTCACTCTCGGCAAGACGGGCATCAAGACCAGCCGCCTTGCCATGGGCACCGGCACGGTCGGCGTTGGACACCATTCGCATCAGACCGCGCTCGGCGTGCAGGGACTTTCTGATCTGCTGCTCAACGGATATGACCACGGCCTACATTTCTTCGATGCGGCCGATACCTACGGAAGCCACCCTCACGTCGCTGAGGCGCTCAAGCATGTGCCGCGCGACAAGGTTACCGTGCTCACCAAAACCTGGTCGCGCGAGCCCGACAAGGCCCGCGCCGATCTCGACCGCTTCCGCCGCGAACTGGGCGTCGATTACATCGACGTCTGCCTGATCCACTGTGTCACCGAAGCGGACTGGACCGAGCGCTTCCGCGGCGTAATGGACGTGCTGTCAGAGGCGAAAGAGAAGGGGACTATCCGCGCTCATGGATGTTCCTGCCACTCGATCGAAGCTCTGCGCGCGGCGGCGAAATCGCCCTGGGTTGAGATCGATCTCGCCCGAATCAACCCCGCCGGCGCGTACATGGACGCTGACCCAACGACCGTCATAGGAGTTCTTAAAGAGATGAAGGCGGCGGGGAAGGCCATTGTGGGAATGAAAATCCTCGGCAACGGCGAGCTGCGCAACCGCCAGGACGAAGCTATCAAGTACGCGCTATCGTTAGACGTGCTCGACGCGTTCACCATCGGCGCGGAGAGCAAGGCGGAGCAGGAGGACTTGATCCGAAGAATTGCAGCCGCATAGGCTGTGGAAGAGCGGCCCTTCAGGGCCGCGTCAGGCGATCCAGAAAATTGGGCCCCTGTGGTTCTCTGCCGGGGGCGCCCCACCTCTCCGCTTCTGCGAGAAGTGGGAGCCGGTTTCCTGAGTGATCTACAATTGACGACGTGACCGGCTCATGTGAGCACTGCGGGACATCATTCGAAGTTAAGCTCATCCACAACGGCTTTAACGATAGCTCTTATGCCTACTGCAGCGACTGCGGTATGACGGCTCTGCTCAACGCCTACGGCAGGCTGTGGCCGGTTGGCGTCAAGGGAACCCATGCAGAGATCGCTCCTGAAATGGAGCAACACTTGCTCCCCTGCGAATGCGGTGGAAAATTCTCTAAGGGCAACTCACCGCGATGCCCAAAATGCAAGGGAGTTCTTTCGGCAGACAAGGCCACAACGTACATCGAGGCGCAGTCGCCCGGCAGTACTAAGGGATGGCGCTGGCAACGCAATTGGCAGGGACTGTACTGTGTGATCATTAACGACCGATGCGTCAGAGACAACTTCAAGAGTGCCTAGCTCTCCATCACCTTCAGCTCCGGGCTCACAATCAACCTCGCCTCGGTCGCGCGCTGCACATCCTCCACCGTCAGTCCCGGCGCAATTTCCTCGAGCACCAACCCATTTTTCGTGACCCGGATGTAGGCCATCTCCGTCACAATCGTATCCACTACGTTCACCCCGGTCAGCGGCAGCGTGCATTTTTTCAGGATCTTCGGAGCGCCCTCGCGTGTCGTGTGCTCCATCGCCACTACTACGCGCCGCGCGGCGGCGACCAGGTCCATCGCACCGCCCATCCCTTTCACCATTTTGCCTGGGACCATCCAATTGGCGATGCTACCGGTCTCGTCCACCTCCATCGCGCCCAACACACTCAAGTCAATGTGCCCGCCGCGGATCATGGCAAACGACTCCGCGCTTGAAAAATACGACGTGCCCGGCATCTCGCTCACCGTCTCCTTGCCCGCGTTGATGAGATCTGGATCCTCCTGCCCCTCGATCGGATACGGCCCGATCCCCAGCATGCCGTTCTCCGACTGCAGCCTGACCTCGATACCGGCGGGCACATGATTGGCAATCAGCGTCGGCATGCCGATGCCCAGGTTCACATAGAACCCGTCGCGCAACTCACGGGCGATCCGCTTCACAATCCGCTCCCGCTTGTCGGTGTCTTTCCCTGGCCTGTTCACCTGCTGTCCTTGTCGTCCTGAGCGAGGATTATGCTTCGCGGAACGCGAAAGCACAACCGCAGTCGAATGATCCCTACCTTCACCACAAACTAAATCTTGTGAGTGACCTCCCACTCATCCCGTCGAACTCCAAACTCCCACTCTGCTTGATGCATAGCCTCTTCGATCGTTTCATGATTCGTATCGGCGATTTGCCCATCCCCACAAATGTGTAACAAGTAGTAACTGGAATCATCGGGGTATTGGGCAATCTCCAGCCTCACAAACGGTGGGAACCCTCTACGCCCGTCGCCGTCCAAGATCTCATGACGCGTGCGCCCCGGACGTAGATGATGCTCCCCAAGCAAGACCTTCATCACCGTTCGAAAGTTAGCCATGTTTGACTAAGCGCTCAGGACTCGGGGCTCGAGACTCAGGACTAACTCACCTTTCTCACCGTCCTTCTCTCAATTCTCCGCTCGTACAGCTCACCCTGAATGATCCTCTTCACATAGATCGACGGCGTGTGAATCTGGTCGCCATCCAACTCACCCACCTCGACCAAATGCTCAACCTCTGCGATGGTAATCTTCGCCGCTGTCGCCATCATCGGATTGAAATTCCGCGCGGTCTTGCGATAAATGAGATTCCCCTCGCGGTCGCCTTTCCACGCCTTTACAAACGCGAAGTCGGCGGTCAGCCCGCGCTCCATCACATACAAGCGCCCCTCAAACTCGCGCGTCTCCTTGCCCTCGGCAACCGCGGTGCCCACGCCGGTAGGGGTGTAGAACGCCGGGATTCCGGCGCCGCCGGCGCGAATCCGCTCGGAAAAAGTGCCTTGCGGAATCAGGTCGAGCTTGATCCTGCCTTCGAGGATCATTTGTTCCAGCAGTTTGTTCTCCCCGACATATGTCCCAATATGATGCGCGATCTGCCCGGCCGCAAGCAGCAGTCCGTTGCCTACGCCGTCGACGCCCACGTTGTTGCTGATCGTGGTCAGATTCTTCGTTCCTTTGCGGACCAGAGCGCGAATCAGGTTCTCCGGCATGCCGCACAGACCAAACCCGCCAATCATGATGGTCGCGCCGTCAAATACGTCGCGGATGGCCTCATCCGCGCTAACCACAACTTTATTCATAGCGAGGAAATTCTAATTGGGAAATTGAGTGATTGTGTAATTGTACAAGGGCTTGAGGCTCTAATTGCTTAATTACCAAATTACACAATCACTCAAACTCTCTTATCGCTTCCTCTCCGGCGCCCGCCTCAACTCATGTGCCTGCTCAAACTCCTCCGCCAGTTGCTTCGTTCCCAGATTCTCCCGGATGTGAGCCAGCCGCTGCTCGACGCTCCACAACGCTTTCTCCAGGTTTTTCTGGTTGCTGATCGCGATGTCACGCCACATCGAATAAGGGCTGGCCGAAATCCGCGTCATTTCCTGCAGTGCGCGCCCACCTGCAGGCAGCAGCGGGGCATCCGCACCAAACTCCTCCACCAGCGCGGCCGCCAGCGCCGTGGACATCATCTGTGGCACATGGCTGATCCACGCGCACAGCCGGTCGTGCTCTTCCGCGGGCAGCATTGCAACCCGCGCCCCGATTTGATCGATCCATCCAACGTATTCCGCGATGACGCCTTCATTCAGGCTCTGGCCGGCGAGCGGGGTCAGAAACCAGACCGCATTTTGAAACAGATCAGCGTCGGCATAATCCACGCCGCTCAGTTCCTTGCCGGCCATCGGATGCCCTGCCAGAAATCGCCTCCCTGCGCTCTTCCCAAGCACTTTGACCGCGTGTTCTACAATTGCGACCTTGGTGCTCCCCACGTCCGTCAGCAAAGCTCTCGCCGGGAGCACAGGCCCGACGCGCCCAATCAGATCCACAATCGCCAGCACGGGAGTGGCCAGCACAACGACCTGGCTGCCGCGGACTGCGTCGCCCGGATCAGGCGTTTCGCTGTCAATCGCGCCGCGCTTTCGCGCCTTTTGGAGCGCCGCCTCACGATCGCAGCCGATGATCCTTCCTGCGAACTTTTTCTTCCGCAGCGCGAGCCCGAGTGAGCCGCCAATCAGCCCGGTCCCGATGATCGTGATTTGCCGAATGGACATAGATCAAGATCCACCACGGAGACACAGAAGCACGGAGAAGAACTGTTGAATTCTGATTGTTGATTGTTGAAAAAGAACCACATGCCGGAAACCGGCTTTGACCTCATTCAACAGTCGAAAATCAGCAATCAAGAATTGGCCTTCTCTGTGTCTCTGTGCCTCCGTGGTGAAGGACTTACCCAATCTTCCTCCCCACCGCCGGCGCGATGATCCGCAGTTCGTCCATCAACTTCATGAACTGATCGGGAAACAACGACTGCGCACCATCGGAGAGCGCCTTGTCCGGATCAGAGTGCACTTCGATGAGCAGCGCATCCGCGCCAGCCGCCACCGCGGCCCGCGCCATGGGTGCGACTTTGTCCCGCCGCCCCGTGCCATGCGACGGATCGGCGGCCATGGGCAAGTGTGAGAGCTTGTGAATGATCGGGATCGCCGAGATGTCCATCGTATTCCGCGTGTAGGTCTCGAATGTGCGGATTCCGCGCTCACAAAGAATCACATCGTAGTTTCCGCCCGCCATGACGTATTCCGCCGAGAGCAGGAGTTCCTCCAGTGTGGCCGCAATTCCGCGCTTGAGCAGCACCGGTTTGCGAACCTTTCCCAGTTCGCGCAGCAGATTGAAGTTCTGCATGTTGCGCGCGCCCACTTGCAGAATGTCCACATACGGCAGCATGAGAGGAATCTGGGAGATCTCCATCACTTCGCTGACCACAAGAAGATTGAACTTCTCCCCCGCTTCCCGCAGCAACTTGAGGCCATCTTCTCCAAGCCCCTGAAATGAATATGGAGAGCTCCGCGGTTTAAAGGCCCCGCCCCGCAGGACTTTCGCACCCGCTTTCGCCACCGCTTCCGCTGTCGTGAGCAGTTGCTCGCGCGATTCTACCGAACAAGGCCCGGCCATTACGATCACTTCATTCCCGCCAATGCCCACTCCGTTCGCAAACTGAACGATCGTCCCCTCGGGGCGAAAACTCCGCCCAGCCAGCTTATACGGTGAGCTGATTCGGTGAACTTCCTGCACCCCGGGCAACAGTTCCAGGATGCGGATATCCACATCAATTCCCGACCCTACGGCACCGAGCACTGTCATGCGCGCTCCTGTAGAGCGGTGCACTTCAAATCCCATCTTGACCAATTGCTCGATGACCTGTTGAATCTGCGCTTCGTCAGCGCCTTCCTGCATGGCGACAATCATAAGAATCCTTTAGCTCCGAGTCCCGAGTCGTGAGGGAAACCGCGTTGCTCGCGGCTCAGGACTCGGGGCTCGCGACTATCAGTCATTCACGTCCGAATCCAGCTCCGTTTCTGCCTCCGGGGGCTCTGGAGCCCCCACAATTTCCTCTTTCTGAATGTTGCGCATCACATCGATGATGCGCTCGTAAATCCGCACCAGATCCCGGCTGGGTAGCGGCCCCTGGTTCGCCTCCTGCACGTTCGAAAACACGATTCGCTCCCGGTCGGGTTCATAGACCGGCAGATTTGTGTGACGCTTGAGCTTTCCAATCTCCACGGCAGCGCGCGCCCGCTCGCTTAGTAGAGCCACGAGCCTGCGATCCAGATCATCGATTTTGCGCCGCCAGCCTTCGATATCCATGAAAATCAGCCGTCAGCCCTCAGCTTTCAGCTGGGTGCCCCACTTCTCGCCGGTTTTGCGAGAAGTGGGGATTTTGACTTCCCATCCCCTAGAACTGCTCTGGGTGCCCATCCTAACGCGGCGTTCCTTGCGATGCTCGGATAGGGACGTTGACCTCTCTGCCCCACACCCTATCCGATATCTCACTGCGACGTAGCTGACGGCTGGAGGCTGAGGGCTGATAGCTTTCTCACAAACTCCCCTACCGCCGCTGCTTCCCGCCCGCGATTCCGCTCAATTGTCTCTACAATGGCGCTGCCCACAACGACCGCGTCGGCGAACTCGCCGACTTCAGCAAACTGCTGGGCATTCGAAATGCCGAACCCCAGCGCGATAGGCAGTTTGGTCACGCGCCGCAGCCGCTTGACCAACTTCCGCGCATCGTCGGCCAACTGCTGCCGCTGGCCAGTCACTCCCGTTCGCGAAACAGCATAAACGAATCCCCGCGAAGCTTGCGCTATTCTCTTCAGCCGCGCATCGGTGCTCGTGGGCGCTGCCAGAAACACGGGAGCCAGATCATGCTCGTGCATCACCCGCAAATACTCACTAGCTTCTTCAATGGGCAGGTCGGTCACCAGCGCTCCGTCGACT
>Ga0187771_10003828_pt1 | contig 10557 bp, 11 predicted proteins | sample 0116_SJ02_MP15_1_FD_133139 | JGI IMG/M metagenome (GOLD analysis project Ga0187771, IMG submission 133139) | Tropical peat soil microbial communities from peatlands in Department of Meta, Colombia - 0116_SJ02_MP15_10_MG | ecosystem: Environmental > Terrestrial > Soil > Wetlands > Peat | place... | reverse complement strand
GGCAGGACAAAACCACTCCGGATTCGCGCGCTCTCATCAAACTGGGATTAGGTCCCGACCATGACCATCTGCTGAATCCCGAAAGCGCCATGACCGCTCCTCAGGCCAATCTGCCCTCGCCCCCGCCCTCTGACAATTCCTCCGGCAAGCCGCAGCAGTAGTTCTGCGGAACTCAAACCACTGTCATCTCGACTGGAGATTGTGTGGCGCGGGCATTCCTGCCCGCGTTTTTTCGGAAGGCACCACTGAGGCATTTTCACAATCGCTGTATGATTCCCAGATTTGTCGTCCCGACCAAGCCGCCTCGTGTGGGCAAGGCGCGGCAGTCATGGCAGAACACGTGTGGCGACGGCCGCCCTCGGCCGTCGAGCCGGGCGCAGCCCGGCAGTAGCCCGCACCTGAATTAATCTCTCCTCACCACCTCCGGGAAATACGGCATCGCCTGCCCCGTCACCACTGCCCGCGGATTATCTTCCACCAGCGCCCGTGCCACTTCCTCGCCGCACAAATCCGCCACCACTCCCCGCGCTCGACTCAAGTTGGGTGGACGGCTCTTTGTGTTGTGCGCATCGCTGGCCAGCACATGCACTGCTTCGCAGCTCAGCAACCACTCTGCCATGCGCGTCGCTGCCTTGCCCCAGCGGTCGGTGAATGCCGACGCGGTTACCTGCACCGCGCAGCCCATCTCCACCCATTGCAGCACGCGCAGCGGCGTGTGCTGCAGAATCGGATTGCGCTCCGGATGCGTGACAATCGGCGTGATCCCCATCTGCCGCAGCCGCGTGTAATTCTCTTCGATCTGCGTCGGAATGCTGAAGTTGCTCAACTCCACCAGCAAATACCGCCCGCCTTCGATCAAATACCGCTCCGGATGCACCATCACATCCTGCAGGTTCTCGTAAGACATGTGAAAGTCGCAGCCCAAGCCAATTCGCGGCCTCTCGCCGGCAAGCTCCTGCAGATGATTGCGCACCTCGGTCAAATACGGACGGTCATAGTGATAATGGTCGTTGGCATGCGGCGTGGCAACGATGTGCTCAATGCCGTCAGCCGCAGCCATCCGGCACATCTCTTGTGCAATTTCCCACGATGCCGGACCATCGTCCACCTCCGGCAGGATGTGGCAGTGGATATCGATCATCTACCATGATTTAAGCAGATCAGGAAGGAAACAACCAAGCTGCCTCGGCAGCCGCAAGACTTATGTGGTGACAGCCGCCCCCGGCTGTCGGGCGGAGCGCAGCTCCGCAGCGTGTGGCGCGGCATTCCTGCCCGCGTTTCTCTGTGGCGATGTAGGCGCGAGCGTCCCCGCTCGTGCGGCCTGACCCAACGAAGCTAACTCCCGTCGGAACGAATGAAAATAGCCCGCCAGCTTACTGAGGCTGTTATGAAACTCGATCCTAGTTCGGGTGGGGCGAACGACACCTCAGCCGCGCAGCGGCGGCATAGGATAGCCCGGCACGTGAGTGCCGGGAAGACTGGCGGGCTCATTGCCCAGCCTCGCTACGACATTGTGCCCAGAATGTTCGTCGCCAGTTGGTACATGGGGTCGGACGCGTTGAGCCTGTTGAGCAGCAACTGCAGGCCCGCCCGCAGTTCTAGCGCTTTCAGCTGCAGGATCTCCGTCATCGACTGGATCACATAGCCCTCGCTCAGGGCCTGCGTCACCGACGCCGCCGTCGGTGTGTCCGACGCCAGCGTGGTCAGATCCGTCACCACTGTGGTTGAATTTGCCATCTGCTTCCTCTCCTTTCTGCCGTCACAGTGCTTTGACGGCTGCGATTATTTGTTGTGCGTGCTGGATCAGGTCCGTCACTGACCAATCCGGATGCGCCTTCTCCAGCAAAATGACTGCGAACGTGAGCAGCACCACATCACTGGTGTTCGTCGTGCTGTATGTCCCGGACATCTCTTTTCCCTCCTTTCTGATTCGTTTCCATGTGTGGCGCGGGCATTCCTGCCCGCGTAACTTTGCGGCGATCTTGGCTCGACCCTCCTCGCTCGTGCGGACCGCAAGTGATCAGTCCCAAGAAGAAAAGTCCCGTAGGGACGAACGACAATAGCCCGCCAATTCATTGGCGGGTGCATGTCCCACAACACACCCACCCGCGTCCCGTAGGGACGCCTGAAACATTACCCGCGATGTGCCCCGCGCCGCCGCCGCGTCCCTTTGCGGCGATGTAGGCGCGAGCGTCCCCGCTCGTGCGGCCTGATGAAGCCCACGCTCCAGCAACGCCTCGGTAACCACCCTAGGCACTGCGCAGATCCCCGGCTCATCTGCTCTTCGGGCGTAGAATCTAATAAGACTCAACCCATGCAACCCCATGGCAGGACTGCTGATTCCAAGCGAACAGAGCAACTAATCGCCCGGGGTCGGGTTTGATTGAGACAAGTCAGAACTTGCCCGTGGAAACCGTGACAGGATCCCTTCCACGTCATTGCGGATTTCGAGATCGGAGGATACCAAAATGAAAGTTGAAATCGGGGTGAGAACTCATAAACATTGTGCCAGCGCCCTGCGCCTCCTACTGATAGTTTCGTTATCCTGCCTGCCGGCCATGGCGGCCCTTGGCGGAGATCTCAATTCGGTGCAGGACGACGCCACCCAAATGAAAGCTGCGGTCAAAGTTCAGCAGAAACCTGCCTACGCCGTCCACGAGATCACCGATAAAAGCAAGACGGTCGTCCGCGAATACGTCTCCCCGGACGGCCGCGTCTTCGGTGTCGCTTGGCAGGGCCTCTTCATGCCGAACCTGACCCAGATCCTGGGCACCTACCTGCAGCAGTACCACGACGCGGTCGAACAAGAACATGCCAAAGTGCCGGGCCGGCATTCGCTCATGATCAATCAGCCCGGACTGGTGGTGGAAAGCAGCCGGCGCATACGCGCCTACTACGGCCGGGCCTACGTTCCTGACTTGCTGCCACAAGGCGTCCAGCCTGAGGAGGTGCGGTAATGAAAACCCTCACCCGCAGTTTTCTTGCGTTAGCGATTTTGGCGGCATTCGCACTTCTGACCGGCTGCGGCGGCAGCAGCGGCACCACCCCGGTCGGCGTGCCCATCACGATTTCTCTTTCTGCCAGCTCCACCAGCATCAATCAGGGCAAGACTTCGACCATCACCGCTACCGTCACCGGCGACACCACCAACGCAGGCGTCAGTTGGTCGGCATCCGCGCAGAATTGCTCGTCGAACAGTTGCTTGACCAATGCCACGCCAACCTCGGTGACCTATAATGCTCCCGCAAGCTTCGCAGGTACTTTCGTTGCCTCCATCACCGCTACTTCCAAAGCCGACAGTAGCGTCACAAATGCAGTGCAGATCACCGTTACTGGCGAAGTCATAACCCTAACCCCCAATCCCTCGACCATCAACGCCGGTCAAACCTCAACCATCACTGCCACCGGAACCAACCTGTCCAGCAACGTCACCTGGATCCAACCAAGCTTGGGTACTTTGACTAACGAACTTGCCACCACCGCCACCTATAATGCGCCCGCATCCGTAAGCAGCGTCCAACAGGTCACCATCACGGCTAAGTCGGCGGTAAATTCGAGCGTGGTTGGTACCACCACCGTGACCGTCTGCCCGACCTCCGGCTGTAATATCGCCGAACTCGTTGTCAACGGCGGGCCGCTGCCGTCCACCAACCCATATCCCAACGGCGTATTCACCACCGTGACCGTTTGTGAGCCTGGTACCTCCAATTGCGCAACCGTGGACTACATTCTGGTGGATACCGGATCGTTTGGACTCAGAGTGCTGCAGTCCGCGCTGACGGGAGTGAATCTCACTCCGATCACCTTGAGCGGACTCACCCTGAATAACTGCGTCAATTTCGGCGACGGTTCGTACGTATGGGGCGAGGTGGCGCCTGCGGACGTCTCCATCAGCGGCGAGAAAGCCAGCAGTGTCCCGATTCACCTGATTGCCGATCCACCCGGTGGCTCAGGCGAAATCCCAACGAACTGTTCGAACGGGGGCTCCGACGATGACACTCAAGCCGGACTTCTGGCAAACGGCATCCTGGGAATCGGGCCCGAACCGACCGACTGCACTTACGCTGGCAGCAACCTCTGCACCGGAGGTAGCACCTATTCCTTCGGGTATCCGTATTACCTGTGTTCCGGTAATCCCCTCACCTGCCAGAGCACGCCACCCGCCGTCGATGTCACAAGCCAGGTCACCAACCCAATTGTCATGTTCGCAACCGACAACAACGGCAGCTCCATAACCTTCCCGTCGGTCGGCTCGGGAGAACCCACCGCCACTGGCACCCTCACCTTTGGTATCGGCACCCAGTCGAACAACGGTTTAGGAAACGCCACCGTGTACACTCCGGCACAACAGGGTGCCCTGGGCTGGGCATTTGACACCACCGTCAGCGGACTCGGGCTGTACCTACCCTACAGCTTTATTGACAGCGGCTCGAATGCCTACTACGTCCAAAATCCTAACGGCACTCTGATCCCCGTCTGTAGTGACAGTACATTCTTCTGCCCAGCCGTAGGCAGCCCGATCAACGCATCTGCAACAAACACCGGACTCGCTGGCACGGGCACCGTCAACTTCGAGATCAGCAACGCCGATCAACTGGCGGCCACCGGCGATTTTGCCCTGAGCACGCTGGGTGCACCCAGCTCCACCACTGTGACCGACTCCTGTCCTTCCGGTAATTCGGACCCCGCCTGCGCCTTCGATTGGGGCATGCCGTTCTTCTACGGCAGAACAGTTTTCACCGCCATCGATGGAACAACCGTAAGCAACGAACCCGCCACTCCCTGGTGGGCCTATTAGAAACTGACTTGTCAGTTTGCGTGGGGCGGGCGCCCTCGCCCGCCTCGCCCGTGTGGCGCGGGCATTCCTGCCCGCGTTTTTTTGGGGGGGCGCTGTAGGCGCGAGCGTCTCGCTCGTGCAGGCTGAGCTTAAGCTCCGCAGATTGTGTGGCACAGCCTATGTGGCGCGGGCGCCCCGCCCGCGTTCCTACCGTGAGGGAACCACTGTGGCGACCGCCCAATATAGGCGCGAGCGTCCCCGCCGGCGAACAGCGCGCCGGTCCCACAGGGACCGCCGAAAATAGCCCGCCAGTTCACTGGCGGGTGCCCATCCCCCAATACCCCAGCCGCGTCCCGTAGGGACGCCTGATGTGTCGGCACCTTATAGCCGGTGAGCCAGGCAGGATTTTTTCACCCGCGTGCCAGCCGAGCCAACTTTGCTTGGGTGAGCCAGAGTTGTTCCGTAGTCCCTGTATCCGCCAAGCGGTGTCATCTCGACCGGACCGGGGTGGGGAAGCGTTTCTTTCCGCTTGCGGAAGGAAACGCGAAGTGGAGAGACCTTGTGTTTCGTTCGAACCCAGCCCCTACTGCGCCTTCGCCCAGATCGACGCGTTCAGACATTCCACCGTTCCATCCACCACTTTTGACAGACCTTCCTTGAACTTGGCTTCGTCCACCACTTCTTTAGCCAGCACAGCATCGCTCAGCGACAGCGCAGTCTGCAGAAACGACATCACCGCGTCCTTTTTCTGTCCGCCGGAATGGTTACGGAACAAAGTTTCAATCCCATTCACAATTGCCGGTACAAACCCGATCACCTGCAGTAACTTCGTCAAAAATCCCATCTCTTCCCTCCCTGATGTGTGAACCCTGACTACTGACTCCTAACTACTAACTACCGAAATCCAAAGTGATCACGCATCGCAATCAGCGCGCTCACAATGAACGCAATCCCCGCATTCATCAGGCGGTCGTACACGCTTCGCCGAACATCGTTCTTTTCCAGCGCCGTCACCCGCTCTTCGATGAGCTTCACCCTCCCCGGCTGGGTGCCCCCTACCAGCATGTCCATCTTGGCTTCCAGACGTGCCAGTTTCTCCATCACCTCTACCCGCACCACCACCGACTTCCCCGAGCCAGTGAAGTCAATTTCTTCGTGTTTCATAACGGATAGTCCACATGCAACGCCGCTGTGTGGCGAGAATATTTTGGCGGTGTCGAATTATCATATTGCTGCAAATAGCAGTTCTGAATCTGCGACAGCCGCGGAATGGTAAACGTCTGCGTCGTGAACCTGCCAATCAGGTTGCGGGCATTCCCCGGGCCCCAGCCGGAATCGCTCCATCGCACTTCAATTCCCCCGCCCGCCGGCGGCGCAGTTCCGGCATCGATGCTCATGGTCGTCGATGTCGCCTGCGTGATCTGCGCCGCCGTCAAATCCGCTAAGTATGTGTTGCCAATCTGGGTGTTCAGAAACTGGGTTACCATCAGCGGAGGCTTGGTCTTGGCCGCCTCAAATTCCGCTCCCACGCTGGATCCGCGGCCTGCCCAAACACAATCTGATAGACACTGTGTTCCCCCTCCAGATCCTGCACCGCAATCTGCACTTCGCGCACAATAGCGCTGAAAGCCGCACCGCAGGACGGCACATTCACATTCAATCCATCCCCTGGAAAGATGTCGCTGGCGCCATCCGGCAGAAAGTCGCTCCAAGTCCGGTATTCGCCTGCCCAGTTCGCGCTCGCCGAGTCCTCCAGGATCGCCAGCGCCGCATTCTCGCAATCCGTGTCTGTGCGCGCCAAGGGTAGCCTGACGTGCCGTACGGCTGCCCGCGCTCCATCGTCGATCCCGTACGCCTCGGCTGCAATGCTCACCGGATTTGTCACCCAGGCCAGCGCCCGGTCCCGTCCCCGATAGTGCACCTCGATCTGCTCATTGGCCGCGGGCACGTACTCGCTGTAGAACTCCAGCGTGTCGCTGGAAGTGATCGTGCATTCCGCTCCCTCTCTCAAATCCCCCACCAGTCGCGTGCTGAAACCCTGTCCCGGCAACGCGCTGCGCACCTCCGCGTTCGGCACTTCCTGGATCAGCGTGAACGCCACCGCACACTGCAGGTTCGCAGCGTCAATCAGCGCGTACGTGCAGAATCCCGGCGCGGTCGTCATCAGGTTATCCCACAGCACCGTCGACGGTGCCACCTGCGTCGCCGGATTCAGCGGATCAATCTCATGCACCTCCAGCACCAGCTGCACCTGCGCCGGCACCGCTGCACCGCCGAACCCCGCGCCCGCCGCGTGCGCCGCCGAGTGAAACGTCTGCTGCTGCCGGAAAATTTCCTGCGAATAAATCCGCGTCGTGAACACGTAATGATGACCGCTCACTGTGGTCATCACCGGCCCTGTCGCCGCACCATTGATCAGCGCCTGAATATTCGACTGGCTGCCGTTGGGCGTAATCTGAAATCCCGCCAGACAACCTGCAATCGAAACCGCTCCCGGATAAAGTCCGCCAATCACCCCGCTCGATGCCGCATTGAACAGCACATCCCCGTGCTGCAATACAACCGCCCCGCCCAGTTCCACCTGCTCGACCAGTTGCACCGTAGTGGCTCCATCTACACCTGTGCCGCCCGCAATCTGTAGGCAGCCGCCGCTGATCGACACCACCTTCGCCGGATCGTTCACCGTCCACAACGAAGGATCGAGCGCCGTTTCCGTGTACTCCTCGTCCAGAATCGTCTTGCTGGTCTTCTGAAACGGACTTTGCGATAAGTAGAATTTGGATGTCAGCCCATCGCCGACGAAATAATCCTTCACATAGGCTTCCGGCTCCATTTCCCCAATGACCGTTACGTCGTTCACCACGGCGTTCGCCATAGTCAGCTTCAGGCCTTCCGGGGAAAAATTCGCATCGCTCTCGTTAAGCGCGTAACTATTCGCGCCTAGCGACGCAAAACTCAACGCCGCATTTTGCAGCCGGTAACACGCCCGCCCCTGCACTGCTAGTTCCACCGCGTGTTGCGACCACGTTTTCTGTGGATCGGCCGCGTACCCCACCACACCATCCAGGTTCTGCACCGCGCTCAAGTCGATCGCGCTTCCCATCAGGTCCTGTGTCAGCTGCCGGAGTGCGGAGCCCGCACTCCGTTCAACAAAAGGGACGACGTCTGGCACCTGCTTCTGGTCCAATAGGATCTCATCGCTCTTCGCCACAAGGCTGTAGCGATACACTGGCCCTTGCTCGCCCCAGCCCAGGTACTCAAACGCCGGCGCTTCGGTCAAATATCCGGTGAACACATCCTGTCCGTTGGTCAACCCGAGCGAAACGCGCGCTCCCGCCACCGGCACCACGAAGTCCGGCGTGCTGGCCAGCAAGTTGACGCGCAATTCTGCGGGCTGGTTCAGCTTCCGTACCACCTCCGGCAAATGCACTCCATCGATCGCCGCCGTGTAGTCTCGCAAACCTGTGCCGTCGAAATTGTCGATTTGAAATTTCATCTCGATAGAACCAGATTCGGCCTTATCAGCCAGTTCGTTGTGGAAGGCCACGCCTTGGCCGTGCCGTAAGGGGCACTTCTCTCGAATCTCCGAGTGGGCTTCAGCCTGTAAAGAATGACGATGGATACTGACCAAATGGAAATCGACTCGGACGCCAATGACCCCGCCAAGGCCACCGCCGTCCAACGAGGGAGCCGATCGACCTTTCCGACTACGTCGCCGACTGGATCGAACGCGCTATCTGCCAAGCCATCGCGACCTCTCAATCAATGAAGACCGAAAGCCAAGAGCCAGGACCTCACGACTGACCACTAACTACTGTCTTTAATACACCCCTGCCATCTTCGCCGGAAAATAACTCCGGTAACACATCACAACCTGGCCGTCGTTCTCATCTACGTGCGGCATCGCCTGAAAAGCCGCATGCAGCGCCAGGGCCGCAATCGGCTTTTCAATCGCCACTTGCTCTTCGCGCGAAAAAATCTTGCCCGCCTGCGTAGCAGCCCCTGTCAGCATCGCCGTCCTTACCGACGTTGTCGGACTTAGCCACGGATAATGAAAGCACACTCGCCCTCCGCCGTTTTCCTCCGCCACAAACAACGCCGACCACTCCTGAAAAAACGATCCGCCCTCCCGGTCCACAAACGCGATCACCTTCTGCGCATTCGCTCCCGTTGGCGGCGCACCGCCCAGCAACGGCTGCGCCAGCAGCAAAGCCGTAGCTGTAACTTGCGCCACGCACCCAACGTTGAACGTCACTCGCCGCACATAGTTCACATCGCGGTTCACATCCGCTGGGTTCGCGACGTATGCTCCTGCAATTCCCGTGCCCACGTATCCGGTTTGCTGCTGATAATCGAGGTCCACCGCCACCAAATCGCCGACCGAGAAAGCTCCCACCGCGCCCTGCCCCAGCACGATCTGGCTGGCTGTCGACCCTGGCAGTACCGCCACCGCCGGCAGCGGCGTCCCGCCCGAAGGTTGCGGATTCGCGTTTGGCTCGCTCGCCAGCACGTTCATGTGCTCCGACCCTCCGGCCAGCGCCATCTGCAACTTGCCCCATTCGCGGAAATCAAACTCCACCTGCGCCTCGAGCGCACCGCGATACTGCGCTTGCGGAGCGCCCTGTGTCCCAGCTCGCAGTGGTGCCGTACTGGTTCCGCAAGAACGCTGAAAGTTGTCGATCCACCCCAAATCAAGCCACGGCGCAGGCGGCGCATCCAGAATGAACAACCCGTATTTCCCCGGATCGAATAGCGTCGGCGTGCTCGTCGCCGGATTCACTGGCGCAAAATACGCCCGCACTCGCCGCGACACCGGGACCATCGCCGAACGAACAGGTGCTGTGCTCATGGCAAGTTCGCCTCCGGCACGAAGAACACTTTCATCGTCACGCTCCGCTCCAGCCGCACGCCTTCCGTCCCGCGCGGCAAGCCTTCATTCGTCGGCGCTTCGCTGCCCGCCACTTTGCCGAACACCGGCTCGCTCCAAAAGATGTTTGTTCCCAAATCCACGCTCGGAACCTGCGTATAATCCCGCTTGGCCGTGAATGGCGGCTGGCACATGCTCAGTAGTTCCATATCCCATGCTGCGAGCGCACGCCCACGATCTACACCGCTTTCGACCGCCCCGAAGGTGTGGTAGGAGATCACGCAGTCCATCGCCAGCAACACCCTGCTGCCGGTTTGCCCTTGCACCGGCTGTGCCGCTCCCCACTCCAGATAAAAGGCGTCCGGCAGCGGCACATTCGGCACCACCGGTTCGTTTTCCGCCACCACGATCGCCGGCCGCGTCGCCCCATTCAGCGTGATTGTCTGGTTGGGGTTCAACGCCACCAGCCGCTCCATCAGCGTCATGTAGAAACTGTCTTTGGTGTATTGCATAGAAAGTCTTGTGTGGCGCGGGCATTCTTGCCCGCGAACAATGGCAACGAACCACGTAGGGGCGGACGCCCTCGTCCGTCCCTGCCGAGCGGAGCTCGGCAGCATATCAAAACGCTAAAGAGGCGCCGGGAGGAGCACGACTTCCGACGCATTCCAACGTTGTCATCCTGAGGAAGCGCAGTCGTTCGCATGCGAACGACTGCCGACGAAGGACCTATGTGTTCATTCCCCCGGAACGACTACCCGGCAGCTCCTCACTCCACCGCTACCACCCGGTACAAATACGTCGTCCCGCCAAAATACTCCGGCGTCACCGACTCGATATGGAACAAATCGTTGTCATACAAAATCCCCAACGCCATATCGAACAGCGCTTCCGCCGTCGGCGCATTCATCGGCGC
>Ga0187771_10003827_pt1 | contig 10557 bp, 8 predicted proteins | sample 0116_SJ02_MP15_1_FD_133139 | JGI IMG/M metagenome (GOLD analysis project Ga0187771, IMG submission 133139) | Tropical peat soil microbial communities from peatlands in Department of Meta, Colombia - 0116_SJ02_MP15_10_MG | ecosystem: Environmental > Terrestrial > Soil > Wetlands > Peat | place... | reverse complement strand
TGGAATAGCATCTGGAGGGCGAGCTCACGCGCTTTTCTTCGAGAGGCCATCAGGTCCCACTGGCTACCTGCCCGCGAATTTCGGCGGGCGCTTTTCCAGGAAAGCGCGGGTTCCCTCCTTCATGTCCGCGGTAGTGCAGCAGAGCCCGAACAACGCAGCTTCGAGGAACTGACCTTCGTCCTGCGTCATCTCCAGGCCGTGGTTAACGGCTTCCATGGAGAACTTCACCGCCAGAGGCCCGTTGGCCATGATCTTGCGCGACATGGCCTCGGCCGTAGCGATCAGGTAGTAGGTGGGGATGGCGTAGGGTGTGTGGCGCATTTCGACCGGAGTCGGGATGCAGCCGAGGTCTCTTAGCCGGGCGATGGCGGCTTCCACCTTCTGCCGGACGGCAGGGTCGAGCCCCTCACCGAAATATTCCGCCGGGATGCCGAGGCGAAGGCCTTTTACGGAGCCGTCGAGGCCGGCGGAGTAGGCGGGGACGGGATGGTCGGCGGAGGTGGCGTCGAGCGGGTCACGCCCGGCGATGACTTCCATGACGCGGGCGACGTCTTCGACCGTGCGGGCGAATGGGCCGATGCGGTCGAGCGAAGAGGCGAAGGCGATCAGACCATAGCGGGAGACGCGGCCATAGGTGGGCATCATCGCCGGTACACCACACAATGCTCCGGGCTGGCGGATGGAGCCGCCGGTGTCCGTCCCCAGGGCGATTACAGCCAGACCCGCGGCCACGGCCGCGGCCGAGCCGCCGCTCGAGCCGCCCGGAACGCGGTCGGGCGCGACCGGGTTGCGAACGGGGCCGAAGGCGGAGTTTTCGTTCGAGCTGCCCATGGCGAATTCGTCGCAATTCGTTTTGCCCAGGAAGATGGCTCCGGCACGGTCCAGACGCGCGATGGCGGTGGCATCGTAGGGCGGGACGTAGCCTTTCAGGATGCGGGAGCCGGCCGTGGTCTCCGTGTCGTGGGTGTTCAAAACGTCTTTGAGCGCGGCAGGAACACCGGCCAGGGGTGGAAGCGGCTCGCCGCGGGCGAGTTTGGCGTCGATGGCGTCAGCCTGGGCATAGGCGCGCTCGGAGGAGAGGGCGAGATAGGCGTTGAGCCGCGGGTTCTCGCGCTCGATGCGCGCGTAAAACTCCTGCGTAAGTTCTCGGGCGGAGATTTTGCGGGATTCGAGCGCGCGGCGGATTCCGGCGATGGTCCAGCCGTTCGAGGCGGGGGGCGTCGGCGCGCCAGCAGGGGGAGGGGGAGAGGCGCTCATCGGTCAATCACTTTGGGGACGCGGAAGTAGGGGTTTGGGTCGTCCAGGGCTTCCGGGGCCCGGCGGATGAGTTCGGCGATGACAGCGGCGTCGCGGGGGGTGTCTTCGCGCAGGTGCTGCCTCTCCGCAGGATCGGAATCTCGTTGCTTGTCCAGCGCCGGTCCACCCTCAAGCACCTGCGCCAGGGGTTCGACGCTTGCGGTGTCCAGCTCGTTCAGCTTCTCGCAGTAAGAAAGGATGGAAGCGAGCTGAGCGCCGTAGGTCTCGATTTCGGCCTCGGTCAGGTCGAGGTTGGCCAGCTCGGCCACACGCAGCACGTCGTCACGACTGATAGTCATAACGCATCATTCTAGCGCATTCTCCGGATGTGACATGCGGAGGGGTCCGGCAGAGGTCAGTTGCCTGCTGCGGCGGCGCCGCCCAGGCCGAGTTCACCGGCCACTGCCCGCATGGCGGCGATGCAGTTGGCGATGTGCTCATCGAGCGGGATGCCCAGTTCCTCCGCGCCTTTCGTGACGTCTTCCCGGCTGACGCCGCGAGCAAAGGCTTTGTCTTTGAGGCGTTTATTCACGGAGGAGACTTCGAGGTCGAGGATGCTCTTGCTGGGGCGGACCAGCGAGCAGGCGGTGAGGAAACCGGCGAGTTCGTCGCAGGCGAACAGGGTGTGTTCGAGCGCGGATTGGCGCGGGACGCCGGTGTAATCGGCGTGAGAGAGGATGGCGCGGATCATTTCCTCCGGGTAGCCGCGCTCGCGGAGGATCTTAGAGCCTTCTGTGGGATGACCTTCCGTGGCGCTGTGGTCCTGGTTCGGCCAGCGTTCGTAGTCGAAGTCGTGGAGCAGGGCGGCGAGGGACCAGAGGTTTTCGTTCTGGCCGGCTTTCCGGGCATAGGCGAGCACACAGGCTTCGACAGCCAGGGCATGCTTGCGCAGATTTTCGTTTTCCGTGTATTCGCACAGCAACTTCCACGCGTCGTCGCGAGTGGGCATGGGAAGAGAATAAGGCGAAACTCGAAATTCGAAAATCGAAAAACGGAAGCAAGGCCGAATACAGCGAATGCAGACACGTGCAGGCCAGGGAGGTGGGAGAAGAGGGGACTGCCGGACGCCGGACTCACGAAATGGTGTGAATCCGCCGATAAGAGAAAGGAGGGAGGCGAGGATTGCGGGCGACGCAGGGGCGTTTGCAGGGGTTTTCGGCAATGGTCGCCCGTAGGCGGGCGGCTGCGGACGACTGCAGGCGATTTGCGGACAAAACTAGAAATTCTCCTTGACAGGCCGGGGGGCGCAGTGCATTCTTTGCCCGCGCGCCAGTTTCTGCCTTCCCCTTAGATGAGTAGCCTCCCATCCGCTCGCTGGAAGAAGGAGCGAGGAACCGGTGTCTGAGGCACAGGCTACGCACGCTCCCCAATCCGGGGCCGAGAACGAACGCGAAGTCGTCCGTTGCAAGGTGTGTGGGCTCGTTCAGTACCGCACAAAGACCGACAATTGCAGGCGGTGCCTGCGGATCCTGCCTCCGCGGGTGCAGTACCTGATTCCACCGCCCTCGGCCCAGGAGCTGCCGGGGGACGATCGGCAGCTCTTTGAGCAATGGCCGAACGCACAGACGGTGGAAAATATCGGGCACCGCATCCGGCAATTGCGGGAGACGCGCGGGATGACGCAGAGCCAACTCCAGGCGCGGTCGCGGGTGTCTCGCTCCTATCTGTCGCGGATCGAAAGCGGGCAAATGACGCCCAGCCTGGGAACGCTGGAGAAAATCTCCGAGGCGCTGGGCGTGGGGCTGAACCGCTTCTTCCTGCCGGAATCGAGCAGCGAAACGCTGATGGAGGATCCGTTCATCCAGGGGCTGCGGCCGTTCCTGCGGCAACTGGACTGGGAGCAATGGCAGTCCATCCTGAGGCGGCTGCAGGTGATCAGCGACCACGTCACCGCGGTGACGGTGGCCGCGTCGCAGGGCCAACCCCCGCGAGGATCGGCGGCGCGCGGTGGACCGGCGCCCTCGGACCGCACGCCGATTCCGCAGCACGGGAGCGCCCGGAGGCCGGGGACGCCACAGGCGCTGAACCGGTAGGAACGCAGCGGCGCTGGCGAAGCTAAGAAGGGGCGCAGCAAGCAGCGTCCTTGCGACAAGAGCGCAGCCATTCTTTTGTCAGGCTGGCTCTTCCGTTGACAGGGCAGGCTAGAGTGAATGCGCCACCTAGGCGAAGCGGACTTTGACGTCGGGGCGCTTTTCCAGGTGCACGGTGTCAATGAAGCGCACCTGGCGGTTCTCGAGGGTCATCACCAGGGAGTGGGTGCGCGTCCCTTCTCCGAAAAAGCGCACGCCCTTCAACAGGTTTCCCTCCGTGACGCCGGTACAGGCAAAAATGATCTTCCTGCCGGGAGCCAGATCGTCCGTATCGTAAATGCGCTTCGAGTCTTTGATTCCCATTTTGACCAGCCGTTCTTCATGTTCCGGTTTGGTGACCACCAGCCGGGCCAGGATCTGCCCGTTCAGGCAGCGCAGCGCGGCGGCGGCGAGCACGCCCTCGGGAGCGCCGCCGGTTCCCATGACCGCATGAACGCCGGCCCCGATTACGGCAGCGGAGATTCCGGCGGAGAGGTCGCCGTCGGTAATCAGGCGGATGCGGGCGCCGGTGGCGCGGATATCGCTGATCAGCTTTTCATGGCGGGGACGTTCGAGGACGATTACGACAAGGTCGGCCACGGCGCGGTCCAGGCGGCGGGCAATGGCTTTCAAGTTGTCGGCCACGGGCGCGTCGAGCTCGACCGCGCCCTTGCACGATGGACCCACGATGATTTTTTCCATGTAGAGGTCAGGGGCATGGAGCAGGCCGCCGCGCTCGCTGGCGGCCAGGACGGCGATGGCATTCGGGGAGCCGGTGGCGCACAGGTTGGTGCCCTCGAGCGGGTCGACGGCGATGTCCACGGCTTCGTACTCGCGGTTATTGTGCACCGCGGCGCCCACCTTTTCGCCGATGTAGAGCATGGGGGCTTCGTCCCGTTCGCCTTCCCCGATGACGATGGTACCGTCCATAGGCACGGTGTCCATGACGCGGCGCATGGCTTCAACGGCCACGTCATCGGCTTTATGGCGGTCGCCCAGCCCCATAGTGCGGGCGGCGGCGATGGCGGCCTGTTCAACGACGCGCAGGAATTCCAATCCCAGTGCGATTTCCATAGTCGGCAAAACTCCCAGAACTCGAGGTGGGGAGAATTTTTACCCCAATTTGTGGGCGGTGACAATATGGGGGTGACCGGTGATTGGTGACCCACCAAGAAAGACGGCGGGCAGGCTGGTGATTGGAACCCATCCTAAACAAGTCTCTGCCGTTCGATCTGCCAACCCCAGGGGTTAAAACCCTTGAAGTCTACGGCACTTTCCGGCACGACTAAACTCGCGCCCTGACGTCAGCCTTTAATTGAGAGGGCGAGCCAGGCGCCGAGAGTGGCGGATTTTTCTTCGGCGCGCCAGGGGCGGCCGATTTCAGCGCCAAAGCGCGCGAGCGCGGCGCGCAGTTCGCCGGCGGGCCTGCGCAGGGCGTTGGCCGTGCGAGTGAGCGATTCGCGTTCCAGCAGGAGAGCCGCAGGGACGCGGCAGGCGCTGGCGCCTGCTTCCAGCACTTCGCGGAAGAAAATGCCTTCGAGGGCATGGGCGCGGACATGGGCGCTGCCGATTCGGGAGAGATCGGGGTCGCTGGCCACGACCAAGCCCACGCCGGACAAACGGAATCCCGAGGCGCGCAGCTCTTCCGCCAGCTCCCGAACAGCGGCGACAGCCACGCCCTCGGCCACCTTTCTTCCCCGCGCCACCGCCTCCGGCTTCGCAGGCACGAAGGGCATGATCCCGCCGTGATAAGGCTGGCGGGACTCCGGCACTCTCGGATCGCAGAGTGACACTTCGCGGCGCAGTAGGATTCTTGGATTCTTGGCGGGTCCGGCGAGAGCGACGGCGATGGCTCGGCCGGTCTTCACGCGGAAGCCGAGGGCGGCAACGGAGCGGGACGGCGGGCGAAGCATGCGCCGATGATGGCATGGTTTTCGGGAGATGAGAAAGGGGGCTGGGGTGGGATGGACTGAGAAAATGCGCTGGGGGACGTGGGGGGTGTCGCTGTGAGGGAGCGATTTCTCGATGTGTGTCCCGAATACGGCGCACAGGCTAAAAGCCTGTGCTACTACTCGTAGCGGAGGGCGATGAGGGGGTCGAGACGAGCGAGGCGGCGGGCGGGAATATCGCATGCCGCGAACGCCACGGCAGCGACCACAATCCCGACGGTGGAAATGGTGAGGGAATCGAAGGCGCCAACCTCAAACAGCAGACTCTTGAGGAGTTGGCCGAAAAGACTGGCCGTGAGAATTCCGGCAGCCAGCCCGGCAACCACGGGGGTCATCCCCTGACGGAGGACCATGCGGCGCAGGTCAGCGAGCTGCGCGCCGAGCGCAATGCGGATGCCCAGTTCGGAGCGGCGCTGCTCCACAGAATAGGCCACGACGCCGAAGATTCCCAGGGAGGCCAGAAAAAGAGAGGAGAGCGCGAACGCGAGGATCAGAAACAATTGGAAACGCCGCGGCGCCACTGACTCGGAGACGATCTGGGTCATCGGCCGCAAGGCCACAACCGGCACGCCGGGGTCCACCTTCCGGATCGAGCTGCGAACAGCCGCGGCTAGGCTGGCGGGGTCGAGCGAGGTGTGGGCGATGAGGGAAGCGGAGGAGGGGGTGCTGATTTCGTTGAACCAGTCGGGAACGTAAACCATGAGGAGCGGCGGATCCTCGAGGCGGACGGTGCGGATGTCTCCGACCACACCGATGACTTCGCTCTCCACATCTCCGGCCCATTGGGTGAGGCAGGTCTGCCCGATCGGGTTCCCACCCGGCCAGAGGCGCTCCGCGATGCTTTTGGAAACGAGCACGACTCTTCGCCCGCGATCGGCCTCGGTGAACACGCGCCCCTGAAGAAGCGGTATGCCCATGGCGGAAAAATATCCGGCACTGACGGCGCGATAATTGGCGTGAGGATTCGCTTCAGGGGATTGAAGCTGGCTTGGGAGGCCAATGCCCGTGACGCTTCCCTGGCCCGAAAGGGGGATCAGATTGATCCAGCCCGCGTCGCGAACGCCAGGAAGGGTGCGAATCCCATCGAGAGCGCGGTTGTAGAAATCCAAGCGGTTCACGGGCAGGGGATAGCTCTGCGCCGACAGGTCCACATCAGCGGCAAGCACATTTTCCACGGCGAAACCCGGATTCAGTTGGAGCAGCCGAACGAGACTGGCGGTGAACAGCCCGGCGAGAATCAGAAGCGAGGTGGCGAGTCCGACTTCGCAGCCGACCAGGGTTTGGCGGGCGTGCCGGATGCGGACGCCGTGCGTTGTGGATGCGGCGGCGGATTTGAGGGCTTCGTAGGGCTGGGCACGAGTGATCCGCCACGCGGGAAGCACGCCACACAGGACTCCCGTGACTGCGGTGAGGGTCAGCATAAATCCGAAGACGCGAGCGTCTATGTGGACTTCAGCCAGGCGCGGAAGGCTGAGTGCGGTCAGATGAGTCATCCCCTGCACTCCGAGCGAAGCGAATAAGACGCCCAGCGCGCCTCCGCCGGCGCTGAGGAGAAGACTTTCGACCAGCAACTGGCGGATCAGGCCCAGGCGCGTGGCTCCCAGAGCGCGCCGGACCGCCGCCTCGCGCAGGCGTGAGGGAATGCGGGCGAGGAGAAGACCGGCGAGATTGGCGCAAACGATCAGCAGCACGGCGAAGACGGCGGCGAACAGAAATACCAGCCCGCGTCGCGCGGGTCCGGCCACGACATCATTGAGAGGGAGGAGTTGGGCTTTCAGGTCGAGGCCTTCATGGGCCTGCTGCGCTATCTGCGCCTGGACGGAATCGAGCTCCGCGAGGGCCACAGCCGGAGTGACGCCGGGCTTGAGGCGCGCGACGGCGCTGAAATCGAATTCGCCGATCAGGTCCTGCTCGTAGTATCTGGGACCATCGAGCGGGACGAAGAAATCCTGGCGCCTGTCGACAGGGGAAAGTCCATTGAGGCCGGCGTTAAGCACGAACGAGGGTGGAAGGATGCCGACCACCAGATGGGGCACCCCGTCCAGAAGGATGGAGCGGCCAAGGAGCGCCGGATCCGCCTGGAAGCGGCTGCGCCAGAATTCATCCGACAGCACCACAACGCGGCCGCGCCCGGTCTCGTCTTCTTCCGGCCGGAAGCCGCGGCCCTGCGCGGGCTGCACGCCGAGAAACTCAAATAGATTGGCTGAGGAACGGACACCGCGAATGCGCACGGCATCCCCGGCGCCGGAGAGAATCGCGCTGGTGGATTCAGCCAGGGTCACGTCCTCGAAGGAGCGGACTTGCTTCCGCCAGACCTGGAAGCCGGGCAGATTGGCTTCGAGCGAAGGAGCGAACTTCGCCCACTGCGGAATGATGACGCGAACCAGGTACAGCCGTTGCGGATGCGAGTAGGGGAGCGGGCGAAGCAGAACCGTGTTCACGAGCGAGAAAATAGCCGTGTTCGCGCCGATGCCAAGCGCGAGGGTAAGCACGGCGACCACGGTGAAGCCGGGGTTGCGGCGGAGTTGACGAGCGCCCTGGCGCGCGTCCTGGAAGAACTGGACCAGCGTGGCAGTGAAGCCGCCGCTGCGGTCTCCCTCATCGACCGGCATCCCCGAGCGGGAGCGGGGGACCAGGCTGCGAATCATGCGCGGCAGCATAGCGGACCTCTATTCGTAACGCAGGGCAATCACCGGCGCGACGCGCAGGGCGCGGCGCATCGGTACGGACGAGGCGGCCAAAGCGACCAGGGCAACGAGCAGGGCGTCCGCCAGGTAAATCAGAGGATCGCCGGCACGCACGCCATACAGGAGCGACTCGGAGACGCGCGCGAGGCCGTAGGCCGCGGGAAGCCCGGCGAGCGCGCCGAGAGCGAACATCCAGCCCAGTTCGCCCAGCACGATGCGGCGGACGTGGCTCCGTTCGGCGCCCAACACCATGCGGATGCCAATCTCGCGGGTCCGCTGGGCGATGAGATAGGCGAGCACGCCATAGATTCCGAGCGCCGCGAGAAGCGCGGCTAGGAGAGCGAAGCAGGCAGAAAGCGCGGCGATGACGCGCTCGGCAATCAGATCCTCGTCCACCACGCGTTCCAGCGTCTGGAGCTGGAACACGGGCAGATTGGAATCAAGCTGTTGGACTTCGCGCCGCAGCAAGGAGGAGAGGAGCGCGGGATCCTGGGCGGTGCGAACGTAAAAGGTCATCGCGCCGAGCTTGTCGTCCTGAGCGTAGGGCACGTAAAAGAAGGGAACGATTTCAGAACGGACATGGTCCTGGTTCAGGTCGCGGACCACGCCGATGATGGTCGGCTCCTCGTCAGTGGCTCCCCACTTGAACTTGCGGCCGATGGGATCCTGATTGGGAAAAAAGCGCCGGGCCATGGCCTGGCTGACGATAGCGACTTTGGGCGCAGTGGCGTTATCCGCCGGAGTAAACTCGCGGCCGGCCAGGAGTGGAATGCCGAGCGCGGAGAAATAGCCGGGACTGATCAAATTCAAATTTGAGTTGTGGTGATCGCCCGGCAGGTTTTCCGAGCCGGGCGCGGTGACTCCGCTCGAGCTGTTGCTGCCGACCAGCATGGGGACCTCGCCCGCGGCCACGCTGCGAACGCCGGGAAGCGCGGAAATCCGGTCGCGCAACTGGTCGCAGAAGGCCGCTGTTTGTTGCGGGGAGTACCCGTTCAATTGCGGTTCGATGGAAAAGGTGATGAGTCGATCCAATGGAAGGCCGAGGTCCACGCGGCGAAGATTCCATAGGGTGCGCGCGTACAATCCGCCGCCGGCGAGAAGCAAAACGGTGAGCGCCACCTGGACGGCGACGAGAATTTTCCGGACACGCACCTGCGGGACCGCTGCAGAAGTAGTCGCGCCCTGACTTTTCAGGGCGGAAAGCAGGTCCGTACGTGAGAGGCGCAGCGCAGGCAGGAATCCAAACAGGAGGGTAGCGAGCATGCTCGCCGCCACGGCAAATCCCAGGACGCGCCAGTCCAGCCCGGCGATCAGGCCGCGCGAATCTGTGGCCGCACTCACGGTGGCGACAAGTATATTGGCGGTCCACCAGGCCACTGCCAGGCCGAGCACTCCGCCGAACACGCCGACCAGCAGGCTTTCCACGCCCACCTGGCGCAACAGACGGGCGCGGCTCGCACCCATGGCGGCGCGCACGGCAAATTCCCTGTGGCGGACCACTCCACGAGCCAGGAGCAGGTTGGCGACGTTGGCGCACGCGATCAAGAGCACCAGGCCGGCCATGGTGAACAGGGCAATGAGCGCCGGTTGCGAGTCGCGCTGGAGAATCAGCCGGCCGCGGGAACCCGGCTCCAGCCGGACTTTCTTTTGAAGGAACTGTTCGCGCAATTTGGCGGAAGCTTCTTGCAGGTGCGCGATCTGTTCGTCGAGCAGCGGCCGGAGGAGGGGTTGGAGCGCCGTTTCCGCCTGAGGGATGGAGACTCCCGGTTTGCGCCGCCCGATCACCGCGAGCCAGTAATCGTTCCAGTCCTGCATTCCGTCCCAGTGCGGGGTCATCTGCGCCTTCATCATCAGAGGAACGAAGATGTCGGGCGTTCGTCCCACCTGGATGCCGGAAAAGCCCTGCTGCGCTATGCCAACAATGGTCAGAGGAATGTTGTTCACCAGGATGGATTGGTTCAGAACCGCGGGATCGCCGCCAAGCCGGCCTTTCCAAAAACCGTAACTCAGCACAGCCACCGGGTGCGCGCCGGGGACGCGGTCATCTTCCGGACTAAATACGCGGCCCAGCGCCGGCCGCACGCCAAGCACCTGGAAATAATTTCCGCTGACGAGTTCGCCCTGCGCTCGCTCCGTGCTGCCGCGGAAGGCTACGCTCAAACTCACACCGAAACGCCCCAGCAAACCGGAGAAGACGGAATTGTTGTCGCGGATGGAAGAGTAGATCGGATAGGGAATGGACTCGCTGGTGTCACCGTCGGACCACGCGCGTCCCACCACAGGCCCGGTCATGTGCATCACCACGAGCTCCTCGGGATGAGACACGGGCAGTTGGCGCATCAACACTTGATCCAGCAGGGAAAAGATCGCCGTGTTCGCCCCTATGCCGAGAGCCAGCGTGGCGACGGCGACAGCAGTGAACCCCGGCGACTTCCAAAGGACGCGCAGGCCGTGACGGATGTCCTGCAGAAGGGTCTTCATAGCGACCACCCCGAGCAAGACTGGTGCAGAATTCGGACCAGGAGCGTTGGCTCATAACTGATTGACCTGTAATAG
>Ga0187771_10003826_pt1 | contig 10562 bp, 10 predicted proteins | sample 0116_SJ02_MP15_1_FD_133139 | JGI IMG/M metagenome (GOLD analysis project Ga0187771, IMG submission 133139) | Tropical peat soil microbial communities from peatlands in Department of Meta, Colombia - 0116_SJ02_MP15_10_MG | ecosystem: Environmental > Terrestrial > Soil > Wetlands > Peat | place... | reverse complement strand
GCTCCATACCTTCACGCTGGTTTCGATCCCCTTGGGCGTCAGCTTCTTCACATAATTCGTGTACCGCTTGAGAATGTCATCCGGGTCCTGGTTCGGTACTAAGCGCATGGAAACTTTCGCTGCAGCTCTGGCCGGAATCACGGTCTTTGCACCCGGAGCAATAAACCCGCCGGGCATGCCGTGCACTTCAAGCGTTGGCCGCGCCCAGGTGCGATAAAGAACAGAAAATCCCGGCTCACCGGTCAGCACTTTTGATCCGACTTCAGTCTTGCGATAGTGCTCCTCGTTGAATGGAAGTTTTTTCCACGCCTTCAACTCCGCTGCCGTGGGTTTTTTCACTTTGGCGTAGAAGCCGGGGATCAGAATCTTGCCTTTGGAATCTTTCAGCTTGCTAATGATTTCGATGAGCGCAAAGAATGGATTGGGCGCTGCGCCGCCGTACATGCCGGAGTGCAGATCGGTCTTAGGTCCGGTCGCCTGAATTTCGGTGTAGACCAGGCCGCGCAGGCCGACGCACAGCGTCGGAAGATCAGGCGCGAACAGCTCGGTGTCGCAAACCAGGGCGAAATCGGCTTTGAGCTTTTGCTTCTGCTTGCGGATGTACTCGGCGATCGATTCGCCGCCAACTTCTTCCTCACCTTCGAAGATGATCTTCACGTTGATTGGCAGCTTGCCGCCGTGGGTGGTCATCAGCGATTCGAGCGCCTTCACTTCCATCCAGAGCTGGCCTTTGTCGTCCACGGCACCGCGGGCATAAATGTTGTTGTTGCGCTCGGTCGGCTCAAACGGCGGGGTGTGCCATTCGTCCAGCGGATCAGGAGGTTGCACATCATAGTGCGCATACATAAGCACAGTCGGCTTGCCGGGCGCGTGCAGCCAGTCGGCGTAGATCAAAGGATGGCCCTTGGTCGGGATCACCTCCACGTTTTCCATACCGATGCGGCGCAGTTCGTTCGACACAAACTCGGCCGCCTTTTGCACGTCGGCCTTGTGCTCTTCTGCCGTGCTGACGCTGGGGATACGAAGCAAATCCTTGAGTTCGTTTAGGAAACGCTGCTGATTTTCACGAGCAAACACAACTGCGGGGGAAGCCATAAATAGTCCTCTTTCTTGCGCGGAACGGGCGATCTTCCGCGAAGTAGTGATCTGTAAAACGATTCAGTATACCTGAGCGGAGCGGTCCCGGAATTCCCTGTACGAATGACCGCCATACGGCGCTACAATGCAGGCATGCGTGCAGCCGCGTCAAAACGGCAGCTTGAGAGAAAGGCCCAGCGGCGTCACTCCCCACCCCACGTCTGGGCGACAGAGACTACCGGCCTGCTGGTGATTGCCGTGCTCATTTTGATTCTGATGCTCGCCCGTTATTGGCATCTCGTTCATTGGAGCTTGCGCTGACCGTGCCTGGCGATCCGCTTCTGCTGGTGGTCCTGGGGCCGACCGGCAGCGGCAAGACTTCCCTCTCGCTGGCTCTCGCGGACCAATTTCATGGTGAGATCGTGAATTGCGATTCGGTGGCCGCCTACCAGGAATTTGAAATTGGCACGGCCAAACCCGCGCCGGACGAGCGTTCCCGCGTGCCTCATCATCTGTTCGATTTCGTCGCCCCCACGGATTACATCACGGCCGGCGAATACGCCCGCTTGGCGCGCCAAACCCTGGCCGAGATCCACGCGCGCGGAAAGCTGCCGATTGTGGTGGGAGGAACCGGCCTCTACCTGCGGGCTTTGCTGGAAGGATTGTTTCCCGGTCCCCAGCGGGCCGAGGAGTTGCGGGAGCGCCTGCGGGAGAGAGCCAGACAGAAAGGTCCCGCATACCTGCACCGCCTCCTGCAGCGCCTTGACGCCGCGGCGGCCCAGAGTATTCATGCCAACGATGTGCCTAAGCTGATTCGAGCCATTGAAGTCTGCCTCGCTTCTCGCCAGAAGATGACCGACCTCTGGAAGCAAGGCCGGTCGGCATTGTCGGGCTTTCACATTTTGCGGATCGGCCTGGACCCTGACCGGATCCAGCTTTATCAGCGAATCAACCGGCGAGCCGAGCGGATGTTCGACCGGGGCTTGGTGGAAGAAACACGCCTCCTGCTGGAGAAGTACGGCAACGGTGCGTGGGCGCTCAGGGCACTGGGATACAAACAGTGCGTGCAGTTGTTGCGAGGCGAAATCAATGCCACGACCGCTTTGCAACTTGCTCAGCAGGGACATCGCAATTACGCCAAGCGGCAGATGACCTGGTTTCGCCGCGAACCGGATGTGATCTGGCTTAAAGGCTTTGGAAACGACCCTGAAATCCAGCAACAGGTGATCGCGCTGGTGGAAGCCCGGGTTTCCACGGAGCGGGAAAAGTTCTACCCTTAAAGAAGACGGAACTATTCGCGGCCGGTTTCCGTATGAGTGACCAGGAGAGCTGCGGGTTCGTCTGACTGCAGCAATCTTCTCCGATCATGTTCGCGCAGGTGCGTGGGCACCGGCTCCGCCTGATCCAGTGGGCGCGACCGCTGTGCAGGAGGTTGTCAACATGCTTGTTCCGAAACCGTTGGATCTTAGGACTCGACTTCTGATCGCAGCTGCTTTCACCTTCTGGCTGATGTTGCTGGCGTGTAGTGTCAACGTGAGGGACCATGATAACGGAGGCAACAGCAAAGTCGATATTGACACGCCGATTGGCGGCATTCACGTCAACGAGCAGCTGGACGTGCACGACACCGGCTTGGCGGTTTACCCTGGCGCCCGTCAGAAACCTAAATCCGGCGACGACAAGAAGAGCGCGAATGTCAACATTTCGACCAGCTTCTTCGGCGTGAAGGTGGTTGCCATCGAATACGAGTCGGACGATCCACCGAACAAAATCATCTCGTTCTACCAGGACCAACTTAGGAAATACGGCAACGTGATCCAGTGTCGCACCACAAAGCTCGGCAAAGATCTCACGGTGAAAGCGGGCGACAAGGACTCACACAACCCGGTCAGTTGCCAGGGCTCCAACTCCGGCAATGTAGTCGAGCTCAAGGTGGGCACCGATGACGACCAGCACGTGGTCTCAGTGGAACCGAGCGGCAAAGGCTCCGATTTCGCGCTGGTCTTCGTTCAGACCCGGGGCAAGGAAGGCACGATTTAGCGATCCCCAGGAATGGCATGTCCCGTGTCATTCGACCTTGTCATTCCGACCGGGCTTCGACCCAGGAGGAATCCGCTTTCAGAGGTGTCCCGCGCGCACTCCCGCCCGCGCGGGGTCTGCAGTACCCCATGGCAAACAGCACCCTCATCCTTCACAAGTGCGCCGAAGTCCCACCGGCGCGTCACACGGCTATGTGATGGCGATCACATCAGGGTGTTTCATTCAGTGCCATTCTCGCGGAAGCCGTTGGGGGGATGTGGCAATAGCACTGCACAAGTGAATGTCGTGCAGTGTTCCAATAATGTAATGCACTGGTACGGGAAGCTGGCTCTATGCCCGTCCGTTACGTGATTCACAAGAAACGACGGCTCGTACTCACTATCGCAGAGGGCTGTGTGACCTTCAATGAGGTAGAGGGTCACTACGATCAATTGCTGCGTGATCCTGACTTCGACGCCAATTTCGACCAGTTGGCTGACTATACCACGGCGACATCACTAGACATGTCCGTTGACGCAGTGAGAGCGCTCGCCCAACGTTCCGTTTTTTCCCACGATTCCCGGCGGGCCTTCGTCGCAACCCGTCCAGCCCTTTACGGCATGGGACGTTTAATGGAGGCATACCACGAAGGACGATCCCGCGTTCGCATCTTCTATAACCGCGATGAGGCACTGAAATGGCTCGGGATCACCGACGACGAGGGACTATTCTAAGTAGTAGCCGAATTTCTTATTCCGTATAGAATGAAACCCGAATCGCTTAAAGAGAGACTTGGCTGGAGTTCCCATGCGTGAAGTCGTCATTGCCTCATCTGTTCGCACACCGGTAGGACGCGCCTACAAAGGCACGTTGCGAGCCACTCGTCCGGATGAACTGGGCGCGGTTGCCATCAAGGGTGCGCTGGAGCGTGTGCCGCAACTCGATCCGAGAGAAATTGAAGACGTCATCCTGGGCTGCGCCATGCCGGAGGCGGAGCAAGGAATGAACGTGGCACGCATCGCTGCGCTGCGCGCCGGGCTGCCGGTCGAGGTGTCGGCGCTGACCATCAACCGCTTCTGCTCGTCCGGTCTGCAGGCCATTGCTATGGCGGCCGAGCGCATTATGACGGGCGGAGCGGAAGTGATTGTCGCCGGTGGGACAGAATCGATGACGATGATTCCCATGGGCGGCCACAAAATCTCGCCGAATCCCTGGCTGGTAGATCATTACCCCGACGCCTATCTTTCGATGGGCTTGACGGCCGAGCGGCTGGCGCAGCGGTTTAGCATTACGCGCGAGCAGGCCGACGGATTCTCGCTGCGCAGCCACCAGAAGGCGATTGCCGCGATTCAGGCGGGCAAGTTCGACGATGAAATCGTGCCGGTTGCAGTGAGCTTCACGACTCCGAACGGAGCCAAACCCAAGCGGCAGGAGATCATCTTCAAACTGGACGAGGGCCCGCGCGCCGACACTTCCTTGGAAGCGCTACTCGCGCTAAAGCCGGCTTTTCACGCGAAAGGCACGGTCACGGCGGGAAATTCTTCGCAGATGTCGGACGGCGCGGCCGCGGCGGTGGTCATGTCGGCGGATCGGGCAAAAGCGCTGGGCATCAAGCCGCTAGTGCGCTATGTGGCATTCGCTACGGCAGGATACAAACCGGAAGAAATGGGTCTCGGCCCGGTGTTCGCCATTCCAAAGGCGCTCAAACTGGTGGGATTGAAGCTGCACGACATCGAAGTGATTGAGCTGAACGAGGCGTTTGCGGCGCAGTCGCTGGCGGTGATCAAAGAAGCGGGACTCGATCCCGAGCGCGTCAACCCGAACGGTGGAGCGATTGCGCTGGGGCATCCGCTGGGCTGCACGGGAGCGAAGCTCACAGCGACGCTGATCCGCGAAATGAAACGGCGGAGTGCCCGCTACGGCATGGTGACCATGTGTGTCGGCGGAGGCATGGGCTCGGCGGGCATCTTCGAGAATCTGAGCTAACCATCCCTAAGAACCTGAGTTGAGCCACGGAACTGTTTCGCCACGCGGACGCGATTTTGAGGTAACCTAAAGCTGTCTGGTGGCATCTGCCTAGTCAGGTGGTTTTGCCGGCTCCCCCGAATTGCCGGGAGGTGCTTTATGCGGTTTCCCAGCCTGGTAGCTTGCACGATCCTGTCGATTTCTCTGTTCTTACTGGCACAGCATTCTTCGTCCGGCTCTTCCGGCGGCCATTCGAGCGGCTTCTCCGGTGGTGCTTCACACAGTTCACCGTCGAGTTCCGCCGGATCGCATTCGTCGGTGCGCCCAGCTTCTCCCAGTAGCGGGACCTTGTCTCACGGCTCGGACGGGCGAACCCTCGGCCCCGCAGGCAATGTGCAGCAAGAAAAGCGGAGCGCGCTTTCATTCTTGCGCCATCCGTGGAGGAGGCCCGAACCAAAACCGCGGCCAAACGTTGTGGTGCTGCGCGGTCCGGTTTGCAAGCGTCAGCCTTGCGTTCTTCCCTGCCCTCGCGGAACCTCGCCCAACGGCACGGGCGGCTGCGTTGTACCGCTGCAAAACTGGTGTCCAGCGGGGGCAATCTGGACGGGTGCGGGATGCGGCATGTTCTCGCAATTCCGGCTCTTTGACTGCAGCAGCCTGGCCCTGGCGGTCGAACGGCAGGCCCAGTTGGAACAGCAGTTGACGGACGAACGGGAGGTTGCTTGCGCCCGCGATTTCATGGATCCAGGTTGCACCGAGCTGGCAGTGCGGTATCAGAGTGAAGCCGATCGCTACCGCATGTTGCAAAGGCAATACGACTGGTGCAGAGCACGAGGCCTCTTTCCTTTCGCCGACGGCTACTACCCGCTCGGCGGGTACTATCAGCTTGGCAATTTGTTCAATGCTTACCTGGGCGCATTCCCGGATGAGTGATCGCCTGGCTGCTGATTGATCAAGTTTGTGGACGCGGTTTCCTTGTCCATCAAGCCCGACCCTATTTCAATACCTCAAGTTGAGTGGCAAATCGCTGCCCTTGCTTATAAACTTCAATATTGTTCACTTGCGGGATGGCATACGACGCTGTCGTGAACGGCACTGGTTGGAAGTAAGACAATTCACTACTAAGGAACACCAAGGAAGCCCGCGAGCCCGAGCTTCGTGTTACTTCGTGTCCTTGGTGGGAAAAGGGTTTGACATGGCGACTACAATGACAACTCCCAACACCAAGATCGCGGGCGGCAGTTTTCTGCTTGAATCTCGCCGCCCCGAGGAAGTGTTCACTCCGGAGGATTTCACCGAGCAGCATCGGCTGATCGGTCAGACTACCGAAGAATTCGCGCTGAATGAGATTGTGCCCAACATTGAAAAGATCGAGCACAAAGACTTCTCCGTGACTCGCGACCTGCTGAAGAAGGCCGGCGAACTTGGTCTGAGTGGCGTTGAGATCCCCGAAGCATATGGCGGACTGGAAATGGACAAGGTCACCGCGGCGGTGATCTGCGACCACATCTCCAAGTACGCCGGCTTTGCCACGACCTGGGGTGGGCACACCGGGATTGGCACGCTGCCAACTGTGTACTTCGGCACAGAAGAACAGAAGAAAAAGTATCTGCCGCGGCTGGCGAGCGGGGAGATCGTGGGCGCGTATGCGCTTTCCGAGGCTTCTTCCGGATCCGACGCTCTGAACTGCCGCGCCCGCGCCACGCTTTCACCGGATGGCAAGCACTACGTCCTGAACGGCGAAAAAATGTGGATCACCAATGGTGGCTTCGCCGATCTGTTCACCGTCTTTGCCAAAGTGGACGGCGAAAAATTCACGGCGTTTCTAGTGGAGAAGACGTTTCCTGGATTTTCGATCGGCGCGGAAGAACACAAGATGGGCATTCGCGGCTCTTCCACTTGCCCCATCATTCTGAACGACTGCATGGTGCCAGTGGAGAATGTGCTGGGCGAAATCGGCAAAGGGCACATCATCGCTTTCAACATTCTGAACATCGGCCGCTTCAAGTTGGGCGCTATGTGTGTTGGCGGTGCGCGCTTGGCTACTGAGAACGCCATCGGATACGCCAAGCAGCGCAAGGCGTTCGGCAAAGTGATCGCTGATTTCGGTCTGGTGCGCGAAAAGCTGGCCAACATGGCGACGCTCATTTACGTGGGCGAGTCACTGGTCTACCGTACCGTTGGCATGATGGACGTGGCGCTTTGCGAAGTGGACAAGTCGGGCGCAGATGCGGTGAAAGAGGCCCGCAAGGCAATCGAAGAGTACGCCGTCGAATGCTCGATCATCAAAGTCTGGGCGTCGGAGATGATCGATTATGTCGTAGACGAAACCGTACAGATTTACGGCGGTTACGGATTCGTGGAAGAGTATCCTGCCGAGCGCGCATATCGCGATGCCCGCATCAACCGCATTTTCGAGGGCACGAACGAAATCAACCGGCTGATCATTACCGGCTTCCTGCTGAAACGCGCGATGTCGGGCCAGTTGCCGCTTATGTCGGCTATCAAGAGGTTGATGGACGAAGTGCTGTCCGGACCTTCGGGCGGCGATGAGGTTGAAGGTCCATTGGCGGAAGAACGCAAGCTGGTGGCGCAGGCCAAGAAATTGGGCTTGTTCGCTGCCGGAGCGGCCACGCAGAAATACATGCAGGCCATCCAGGATCAGCAGGAGATCATGGGCGCGATCGCCGACATGGTGATCGAAACTTATGCGATGGAGTCGGCGGTGCTGCGCGCGCAAAAGATTGCAGAAAAACAGGGTGAGGCTGCGGCGGCTTTGCCCACGGCCATGACCCGTGCGTATCTGACCCAGGCGATGGAGAAAATTGAATCGGCGGCGCGCAAAGTCATAGCCGCCGTGGCCGAAGGCGACATGCTGCGCACCCAGCTGGCAATTCTGCGCCGGCTGGCAAAGTATGAGCCCTTTAACACCATCGAGTCGCGTCAGCAAATTGCGCAGAAGATGATCGAGCGGGGAAAGTACACGCTGGCGTAGCGCCGGAGCCATGTCGATGAAGCGTAGCGGACCGGAGACAGTCGGCGGTTGTGTCGTTCCCCTACATGCTGAATTGGCAATCGGAACACCGCGAGGCATCCTGAAACAGGCCGGCATCGCACCGGACGAGTTTATCGGCGGCCTTTGAAAACCTTCGCTTTCACCCGCGGCGTGGAGTAATCTCGATAGTTCCGATCCAAATAGTCGCAGCTCAAGGTTGGACCGGAAACCGTGCAAATGGCGAAGCCACCTGCAACCGTGTTGCTGGTCGAAGACAGCAAGTTACTGCGTCTGGCGGGCGAGCGGGCCCTGCACCGGGCAGGGTATCAAGTGCTTACGGCCGCCGACGGCGAAGAAGCCCTGCGCATGGCTCGCGCGAACCACCCCAATGTCATTCTCTTGGACATGCTGCTGCCGAAAGTCAGCGGTTTGGATGTGCTGCGGGGCCTGAAAGCCAACGCTCAAACCAAGGACATTCCTGTAATTGTCCTGAGCAGTTTGGCCCAGGCCAATGAAGCCAAGCTCCTCGAGGAAGGGGCAGCGGCGTTCTGTGTGAAGTCGGAAAACATGCTGCAAGACGACTACTCGGAGTTGGTGAGCAGGTTGGAACACGTGCTCGCCAAGCTAGGCGAGTAGCCGGGTCTTCGAGTTTTGGTGTTAGTCGGGGTGCAGTTCGCCATAGTCTGCTCATGGCGGCCTGATCTTCATCGATTGTCATGCTGAGCGCAGCGAAGTATCCCTATTGTCGCTGAGGCCTCGTTGGCTTGCCCCGCGTCTCTGCCAGAAAAGGGATTCTCTCGGCACGCTCAAAACAGGCTCTCACTTCGTTCGGAACAACAACCGCGACCGGGCCTGAGTGGTAGATTCTTCCATTAGCAAATTGCACCACTACCCGTTGATCCAAAATCAGTCGTCCGACGCCACCGTAATTAGTCTCTTGCAGTTAGAATCGAAGCATGGCGAACGGCCCTGCACCCCCAACAGCACCTCCCCCCCGACCAGGAGCACTGGCGCTATTGGTCTCGAAGGATACTGACGTAGTTCGTCACTTGGGAGAATCGGCTGCACCACTGTCCATCTCGCTCGAGCTCTGCGCTGACCCCGCCGAGGCCGTGCGTCTGCTGGGCATCCGTAGATTTGAGGCCGTGATTGTCGATCTAGACCTGGGGCAGCAGGGCGACGCGATTCTAGAGCAAGTGCGCGTCTCACAGCGCAACCGGACGGCTGTGACCTTCATGATCACCAGTAGTAATCCGGAAGGGACGCCGCCTCTCAAGACTGGCTCAAGCTTTGTCTTGCAGCGGCCACTTTCCCGCGATTCAATTGACCGCACGTTGCGGGCTGCCTATGGGATGATTGTCCGCGAGTTGCGCCGCTCGTTCCGTTGCCCAATGGCCGTCCCGGCGGTTGTGCGGAGAACCGGCCAGCCGGATGCTTTCTGCCAGACACTGGACATCAGCGAAGGCGGATTGGGAGTAAGCTTCCCGCTGACGCTGGAACCGGGCACGCAAGTGACCATCGAGTTCACACTACCCGGACACACCGCTTCGTTTTGCGCCGCGGTTGAAATGTGCTGGTGCGACTCCAAAGGCCGCCTGGGAGTGCGCTTTATGAATCTCGCCGCCAGCCAAAGGTCGGAGCTGCAGGGCTGGCTTTCGACGCGGTTGGAAAAGGTCTTGCCCGAGGGCGTCGTGGAACGGTTTCGCGTGTCTTCCACCTAGACCGTTGCTAACCTTCCCGGCGCCGAATAGTCTAAGTTATGGCTCTCTGCACCGTGGGACGGTTCAAGGTGCAGACCGCCGCAAAGCTCACCTCGCGAGGAGATTCCATGCGTAAAGTTCTGTTGCTGGTTGCAGTGCTGCTAACGTTCGTTTCTGTGCTCGCCGCTCAAAAGGACAAGAGCCAGCGCCCCAGTCCGCCCGCGCAAGCGCAATGCAAGCTTCCGGATGGCAAGACCATCACCGTGGACTATTCCAGTCCTCGCGCCAAGGGGCGCAAAATCTTCGGTGGTCTCGTGCCGTACAGCGAAGTCTGGCGCACCGGAGCCAACGAAGCCACAACCTTTGTAACGGATACGAACGTCACGGTCGGTAAACTCGCGGTTCCGGCCGGAAGCTATACCATCTTCACCATTCCCAACCCCGACAAGTGGACACTCATCGTCAACAAGAAAACCGGCGAATGGGGCATCCCCTACAAGTACGAAGCGGATGAACTGGGCCGCGTCGATATGAAGGTTTCCGCGACACCCGGTCCGGTGGAAAATTTCACCATTGCTTTTGACCAGGTGAACAACACTTGCGGGCTGACCTTGAGTTGGGAAAACACCCAGGCGTCCGTAGGGATCGTGGAACGGAAGTAGGCTCAGCCGGGTATTAAGCTCTGGGTTTTTCGTCACAGCCCTCGGCGGATTTCTGCGCTAGAATACAGCCGCCGGGAGGTGCCTATGCCCGTCTACGATTACCTCTGTCTGGATTGCCACAAGCCCTTCGAACTGGTTCTCACT
>Ga0187771_10003825_pt1 | contig 10563 bp, 8 predicted proteins | sample 0116_SJ02_MP15_1_FD_133139 | JGI IMG/M metagenome (GOLD analysis project Ga0187771, IMG submission 133139) | Tropical peat soil microbial communities from peatlands in Department of Meta, Colombia - 0116_SJ02_MP15_10_MG | ecosystem: Environmental > Terrestrial > Soil > Wetlands > Peat | place... | reverse complement strand
TTCAATCAGCAAAGAGAGCGGCTTGTGCCGCGAACGCGACTTGATGTCATACACGCGATCTACCGCGCGCAAGTTGAACGGATCGGCCGCCAATCCATAAAACGTGTCGGTCGGCATGCCCAACACTTCGCCGCTGCGAATCTGGTCCGCCGCATAACGGATGAGCGATGCTTCCGGGTTGTCTTTGTTTACCTTTATGATTTCCGCGCGCACGCTATGCCTTCTTGGAGTATACCTGCCGAACCGCGAAAAGCTAACATACCATGTCCGCGCAGCGCAAGGAGATAGAAACCAAGGTAAGCGTGAGGTCGAATCGAAGCACCAGAGATCCTCAGTAAACCAGGCCTAACACGACGGGTGCCGCGCCTGCGGTAGACGCTTACTTATCTATTTCATTCCGCCCTTAGGGTGCGCCCCGACCCGGGCGGCAGCGGAGGACAGAGCGTCTGGGAAGCATCGGCGAGTGTGGGGTCCTACTGCCAAGGGAAAAGCGCGGAAACGGCTCTGGAGAACTGTAACGTGCCGGCGGCTGGTCACTACGGGCAGTTGAGTAGAATCAAACGCTCTACGCGTCAGCGCGGGGAATCCTCGCTCGCCTTCGTGCACGACCATAGCTGCAAAACCAATGAGAAAACAACGTGCTTCTTCTAAAGTCAACCTGATTTGAGGGAGGTGCCAGTTCCGCCCACTTCAAGGATGGTGCTGCGGGTTGCAGAAAGTCCAATAGATCCGCGGGTCCCACTGCCCGATGCAGGTATTGAACATCTGATAATGGGTGCACCCATCATTCCACCTCCGGTAGAAAGGTGCCCAACAACCATTGGCTGGCCCCCACCAAGTTGTAAATGGCCAAGGATGAGGGCCGTTGCTCCAACAGGAGGCCTGAACTCGAATGAGGCGCGGCTTGGATGGGGCTTTCACGTCGCCGTCGACCCCGCGTGCCGCCAGCATGGGATCTCGGGCGCTGGCGTCGCTAGCAGTCGGAGCGGGCGGCAAAGCCGGGGCGGTCGCAGCCCCTAAGGGCAGCGCCTCTGTGGGCGCTTTGGAAGGCGGTCTTCTGCCGGGCCCCAAAGACCATTCAAGTGTAGGTTGTGGCTGAGGTAGGTACGGAAGCGGGACGCCGGGACGCGCGATGGCTATGCACCCATCCGAGTCAAAAAACGTGGCAACGGTCTCACCTCCCTTGTCCTTGTGAAGAGAGAAACGATGCCCGCTCCCGTCGTTCTTATGGAAATCCATTTCCTTGGTTATAGCGTTTGAGTATGAACTAGTGTCTTGGTTGATCGCTGTTGCTCTTCTTGCGGCTTCGGCAACCTCCCCTTTGTCCTTCAGGGCTGTCTGCCAATCGTCGTAAAGCTTTAGGCCGAAGTGTCCGCCCGTGAAACACACGATGATGAGCGACACAGAGAAGATTGCCCATCCTCGTAAGGGTATTCCCATGAAGTTCGGGCCGTCGCTTGTTGGCCCTGAATTCCCTGGGTTGGTCTCGTCCTGAGTCTTCTCGTCTTCCGCCATCTGAACCTCGCAATCGAAACGATAGGAAATCCCCAGTGGGCTAACGAAAACAGCACAATTCTATTTAAATGATGTGACGACAAACAACAACTTTGAGTTCTGTTCGTTTTTCGTAACGGCCGAGCTTTGAGTTGGCACGCGGCCATGCGCTCCCTAGGTGTTTAGTTGATGGTAGGCAAGCCGCTCGCTGGCTCTGGCAAACCGGCATAGGTTTTGCGCGAAATCGCAGCAAGTGAAAGAAATCGCGTATCATTGTGGCAAAACTCAATCGTGAAGACGACCAAAGCCTCACCCCGTCCGGACGCTCAAGCCCGCCTCCGCCGCATCGAAGGCCGCCACAATGCGCTGGTCAAAGAATTGCGTCGCGTCTTCACGCACAGTGAGCCCACTGCCGACGGCTATTGTGCCATCGAGGGATTGCGCATCGTCGAAGAAGCCATTCGTAGCGGCCTGAAGTTCCGGGCGGTCTACTTCAGCGAATCTTCCGTGAGCAAAGCCGAGCGCCTGCTGCCCCAAATCGGCTCGCACGCGGAAACTTTGCTATTGCCCGATGCACTCTTCGTCGGCGCTGTCCCTACCGAAACTCCGCAGGGCGTAGCGGCACTGGTCAAACTGAAGACGTATCAACTCGAGGACATTCTCAGCCGTTCATCAGTCGGACCTCTGGTCGCCATCGCGGGCGTGCAGGACCCGGGCAACCTCGGCACCATCCTCCGCTCAGCAGAAGCTTTCGGGGCTGCGGGAGCGCTGTTGGGCGAAGGGACCGTCAGCCATCTTAACCCCAAGGCAGTGCGAGCAAGCGCGGGATCCGTATTCCGTCTTCCCATTGTTCGTGCCGACCTCGACACCGCGCTCGACGATCTGCGCCAGCGCGGCCTGCGCTTGATCGCCACATCTTCACACAAGGGCACGCCATTGCCCGAAGCGAGCTTGACCCTCCCGCTGGCGCTGTTTATTGGGAACGAAGGCGCCGGCTTGCCCCGCGATTTGCTCGCTAAGATGGATGAACTGGTCGCGATCCCCCACTCACCCCAGGTCGAATCACTGAACGCCGGCGTTGCCGCCAGCATCGTGCTGTACGCAGCCGCGCAGCAGAAGCAGCAAGCGTAGCGCCGCCGTCCTCGGCGGCTGTCCGGCGGGCGTCTGCGCCCGCCGCGCCGACTTCCGCGCCGGCAGGCGCAACGAATCAATCATGCGGTAAGCACACAAATGCCAGGAGCCCAGTTGGCCTTGTGGTGATCAAAGGCCGCTCCGCCGCCGCCGGCAATACTTTGCACACTCCTTCAACCTCCCGCTGACAACCCACAGCCCGAGGTATACAATCGGTTCGCTCGTGAAAGGAGGATCTTCATGAGAAAGTCTCCTGGGCGTCCTCGTACTCCTGCAAGCCTGCCTGCGCCCCTCAACCAACGTCTCAATCTCTACGTAGTTGCGGCCACCGGCGCCAGCGTCAGTTTGCTGGCGCTGACGCAACCATCCGAAGCAAAGATTGTTTACACCAAAATCCACAAGGTTATTGGAACAAACGGTGTTGATCCTCTCGACCTCAATCACGATGGAATTATCGACTTCCTGATCCAAGAGCGCGGGTCGTCTCATTTTAGTTTTTCCGGTTCCAACGGCCTTTGGGCGAAAGCGGCCTTCGGCAATGGTGTCGAGGGGAGCCACACTCAATCCGGGTTCTTCGTCCTTGCTTCGGCGTTACAGAAGGGCGCGCCCATCGGACCACGCCAGTCCTTCGTAAGCAGCACTGGATCTTTTGGAGAGGCGATGTTCCGGGTTGCCTGTAGCGTGGATCAGGGCTGCTCACGCCAGGGCCAGTGGGCAAACGTGAGCAATCGCTATCTGGGGTTGAAGTTCCAGGTTGATGGAAAAACCCATTTCGGATGGGCGCGCCTGAGCGTTCAACTGCAGAGTCAACAAATCACTGCCACGCTGACCGGCTACGCCTACGAGACCATCCCGGACAAGGGAATCCGCGCCGGGCAAACGCGAGGCACTGCCGACGGCGTTGCGCCAAGCCCTGACTTGATAGGAACTGACAGTCCGGATCTTACCGGCGCCGCCATTGAACCAATGCAGGCTCCAACGCAACCCGCCTCACTTGGCCGTTTAGCGCTTGGAGCCGGGGGCGTTTCACTTGGGAGGCGACCATGATAGTAGCCAAACTGCAACCTCACGATCCGAATTCATCGATCTGGCGCTGGGCAGCTGGCAGAGCGTTCCTGCTGACCCTCCAGCTCGGCTTTATGCTCTTTGCCGGCTTGTGGGCGCAGGCCCAGACGCTAACAGTTCTCTATGCATTCAAAGGACACGGGGACGGAATGTTTCCTTCCGGAGTCGTGTTCCGTGAGAGTACAGGCACCCTTTACGACGTGACCTTCCGAGGTGGCTCTTTCGACTATGGGACCGTCTTCGCCGTCGACGCCCACCGCAAGGAGACGGTCCTGCACAGCTTTTGGGGTGGAGACGGAGCCAACCCTGAAACCGCGCTAATTCAGGACGATTCCGGCAACCTCTATGGCACTACATATGATGGGGGGGCGCTGGAGGGAGGAAACTGCGTTCACGGCTGCGGAACGGTGTTCAAATTGGACAAGACCGGTAAGCTCACCGTGCTTTACGCTTTTTCCGGTGGCGCCGACGGGGGAAACCCTGCGGCCGGTTTGATCCGCGACCGAGAAGGCAATTTGTATGGCACAACTACTGACGGCGGTGATCTCGGTTGCACCGGAAGCGGATACGGCTGCGGGGTGGTGTTTAAGCTGGATAGCAATGGCAACGAGACCGTGCTCCACGCCTTTGCCGATTGGCCGGGCGACGGGGCTCAGCCGTCCGGTGGCTTAATCCGAGACAAGGCCGGCAATTTCTATGGGGTCACCACGTACGGCGGGGCCTCCCAGGCCGCAGATTGGGGAACCGTGTACAAGCTGGATCCGACTGGCAAAGAGACCCTGCTGTATAGCTTCACTGGAGGGACCGACGGAGGCATGCCGGATGGAACTCTCGTCCGCGACGCTGAAGGTAACCTTTATGGCGTGGCGGATATCAATGGAGACCCGCGCTGTCAGTGCGGAGTGGTATTCAAAGTAGACATGACTGGCAAGGAGACCGTTTTGTACAGCTTCCAAGGAAGCCCGAACGGGTCCCAACCTTTGGGAGGCGTGATCCGGGACAGCGTTGGCAATTTGTACGGTGCCACGCAATTTGGCGGGTCAGGGTCAGGATGCGGCAGCTTGGGCTGCGGGATAGTTTTCAAGCTCGACACGAGCGGGAATGAGACCGTGCTGCACAGCTTCACTGAGGGAAGCGACGGTGCATTCCCAGGCGGCCTAGCCTTGGACAAGTCTGGAAACCTGTACGGTAACGCCGCGAATGGCGGCGGTTCGTCCTGCGGCCGCTACGCTCAGAGCGGATGCGGCGTGGTCTTCAAGCTCACCCCGTGATTCTCGGCCAATAATGACGCCGCCGAGCGAAGCGAATTACGAGGAGGAGCTTGCGAAATTTCAGCAGGATTGCATCGGCAGACTAGGCCTTAGCCTTCCATGCAGCCGTCCACCCACTCCTTGACGCGGAGCCGGCGTTCGTCGGTCTTGTCGAAATGCACGCCAAAGGTTTGACTGGCGGGATTCTTCCAGATCACAGTGCCGCGAACTGCTGCCTTGGGTAGCGTTAGCAGGGAGAAAGAAGTTTCCACGCTCTGCCCGACAGCAACGACCTCGTTGCCGCTGCGCAGCGACATGCCACCGGTGCTGATTTCGATGCTGGTGGCTTTGATGCGGCGTCCATCGACTACCGCCAGGGATACCTCTGTAATGATCGGTATGCGCAGATATCGGCGGAGTTCGTGTAACACCAGCATTTGCGTCGAGCGCACCAGCTTCAGCACCGCGGGCCGCTCCAAGGGTTCCTGGAAGACGGCGTTGATTCCGTACTTCGAATGCTTGAGGGCTTCCTGTACCGTGCCGCCAATGGCGTACAGAACAATGCGCTTATTGGAGGGCGAAGTCCGGGCGGACTCCATCACAGGCTGAGCCAGCGGCCCCATCCTCACGACGCAGGCTTCGAACTTTTCCTTCTGCAGGCGCCCCACCGCGTCCATTTCCAAGAACCTGGTTTCCATGCCGAATTGGCGGAAACACTCAGCCAGCAGCGAGCGGGTCGGGTCTTCCAAATCGACCAACGCGACACGGGCAGAAGTCTTTTTGTTTGTTAGGGTTGGAGTTGCGGCTGCGGCGGGTCCATCCATAAGCGAGCTCGATGTGTGGCGCAAACCCTATTTTTGCGCGGCCTTTCGCCGCTTGGCAAAGACGAAAAAGGACAATGTACCGGTACCAAGTTTCCATTACCGACTAGGCGGTCGGGCTTGATCGCTGGACACTTGTGCAAGACTGCTTGTTAAGTCAGCGGGGCGTGTAAGATTCGTCGGCTGACTTCACAGCTACAGGTAGCAATTGTCAAGCTGGGGGGCGTCGCACATGCCCCTATTGACAGAATGGATTAGTCTGGTCAGTTCGGGAAATTCGCTATGCAAGCCCTCCGCTGCGTCCGTTGTGCTTCTGAGTTACCGGCGTCGGCTAAATACTGTCCGGCGTGCGGTGCACCGGCGGATCGGCAGAGCACAGCCGCCATCGATTGGGATGCCGCCACGCTGGATGATCCAGGCCCCTCGCGCAAGAGTCTTCTCGACTCCCCAGCTCTTGATGAAGGCCGATTCATACCCGGACAGATTCTGGCTGAGCGATATCGCATTGTCGCGCTGTTGGGGAAGGGCGGCATGGGTGAGGTCTATCGGGCTGACGACTTACGCCTGGGGCAACCGGTTGCGATGAAATTCCTACCGCAGGCGGTGTCCCAGGATGGCGCGGCTCTGGCAAGGTTTCACCGGGAGGTACGCCTGGCACGGCAAGTTTCCCATCCCAACGTCTGCCGCGTTTTCGACATCGGCGAGGCGGCCGGCGTGGCTTTTCTCACCATGGAATATGTCGATGGCGAAGATTTAGGGTCGTTGCTCAAACGGATTGGGCGATTGCCGCAGGACAAGGCGGTCGATATCTCCCGCCAACTATGCGCAGGCTTGGCGGCGGCACACGAGGCGGGAGTGCTGCACCGCGATCTCAAGCCCGCCAACATCATGCTGGATCGGCGCGGCAAAGTTCGCATTACCGATTTTGGTTTGGCGGGACTGGCAACGGTTGGAGACCACGAGATCCACGCCGGCACACCAGCTTACATGGCGCCAGAGCAACTCGCCGGCAAGGCGGCAACCGCTCAGAGCGACATCTATTCGTTGGGCCTGGTGTTGTACGAAGTCTTTACCGGAAAGCGAGTGTTCGAGGCCGCGACGTTGGCGGAGCTAATCCAGCAGCACGAAAGCACAACTCCTAAGAGCCCGCGTCAGTGGGTGGAGGGCCTTGACCCTGTGGTCGAGCGCGTAATCTTGCGCTGTCTGGAGGCTGAAGCGAGTAACCGGCCCCGGTCGGCGCTGCAGGTGGCTGCCGCTTTGCCGGGAGGAGATCCGCTGGCCGCGGCGCTGGCCGCGGGAGAAACGCCATCTCCGGAGATGGTTGCGGCGGCGGGCGGGGAGGGCGCTCTGCGGCCCCAAGTCGCCTGGATGTTGCTGTTGGGGTCGTTCGTCGTGGTGGCGGCCATCATTGCGCTGGCGCGGTATTCCACAGACTTGGGCCTGGCGCCGGCGCGGAAAACTCCTAGCGAGCTGGAGGTGCGCGCCGAGGAGGTTATCGAACAGGCTGGCTATACTGACGTCCCAGCCGATCGCGCCTCGTGGTTGGAGCGGAACTATGACTTCTTGCTCTACCAGGCCCAGCATTTTCCGACTTCTGTCGGCAGACGAAATCTTGCCCACGCGGAGCTTGGGGTTTTGACGTTTTACTTTCGGCAAAGTCCGCAGGTGTTGGCGCCGGCAAATCTGGATCTGCGGGTCAGAATGTTCGATCCGCCCTACGAAGTTTCGGGAATGACTACCGTCGTGCTGAACTCCAACGGGCGGCTGATTGGGTTAGCGTCGGTGCCGCCTCAGGTAGAACCCGCCGCGACCACGGCTCCGGAACCGAATTGGACTCAGATGCTGGCCGAGAGCGGAATCGATCCCGCCAGCTTGGTGTCGGCCGTGCCGACCTGGTTGCCACCAGTGGGATTTGACCGCCGCTTCGGTTGGCGCGGTTATTATCCGGAAGATCCCAAAACCGAGATTCAAATCAGCGCCGCCAGTTACCGCGGCAAGCCAGTTTACTTCCATGTGATCGGCCCGTGGGCCTCGCCGTGGCGAATGCGGGCGCAGCCCCAGTCCCGGTCGCGGGTGGTGCGCGACACGACGCTTCTGATCGGGGGGTTCGCCACTCTGATTCTGGCTGCGTTGTTTGCTCGGCGCAACATCCATTTGGGCCGCGGGGACCGCAGGGGTGCGTTTCGCCTCGCCGCCTTTGTGTTCTCCACCGCTCTGATTTATGCATTGTTGGCTGCGCACCATGTTTCGGATCTGGGAGCAGAATGGCAAGTCGCCTTGCGCATGCTGGGCGGAGCGCTATTTATGGCTGCCTTCGTGTGGCTGTACTATTTGGCACTCGAACCCTTCGTTCGACGGCAGTGGCCCGAATTGTTGGTCTCCTGGACTCGTCTGCTTTCGGGCAAATTCCGCGACCCGCTGATCGGCCGCGATTTGTTGGCTGGCATACTGTGCGGGAGCATCATCGCTTTAGGCGACCACGTTATTAATGCCCTTCCGGCTTGGTTCAATCTTGCCGGTGAGACTGCGATGGCGGGCAACATGCTCGCCCTGGGTCCGCCTCAGGATGCGCTGGCGTGCCTTGTTGGTACTCTGCTGGACGGGGTCTTCCCGGCGTTCGCCATAACCTTCATCTTGTTCCTCTCTAGGGCTTTGCTGCGGAACTATTGGCTCAGCGTGGTGACAACAGGAATCCTGCTGCTATTGACCAACCTGGGAGGAGAGAACTTTCAGGTGGAGACGCCCTTTGCGATCCTGACAACAATCGTCCTGATGTTTGTACTGCTTCGGCTGGGGATCCTGGCTCTGGCGGTCGCGGTCTTCGCCATGACTCTGCTGGTCGCTTATCCCATTACGCTCGATCTCTCCCACTGGTACGCCCCACAGTCACTCTTCATGTTCGCGGTTCTGCTCGCGCTGGCGTTGTATGGGTTGCGTGTGGCTTCAGGAAACCGGCCGCTGCTGGCGGAATGAGGGTGCGCGTTGATTCGTAGCGAGCGTTGGGCTTACTCCGTCCAGCGGCGGAACAGCAAGGCGCCATTTGTGCCGCCAAAGCCAAAGGAGTTCGACATGGCGTATTCAATCTCCGCCTTGCGGGCGTGGTTCGGAACGAAGTCCATGCCAGCGGTATCCGGATCCTGATTTTCAAGGTTGGTGGTTGGCGGCAGAATCTGGTCGCGCAGGGCCAAGACGGTGATGCCAGCCTCCAGGCCGCCCGCGCCGCCCAGTAGATGACCGGTCATAGACTTTGTCGAACTGATAGGCACGTTCCGTTGGAAGCAATTACGAATCGCGTGGGCCTCGAGTGTATCGCCAATGGGCGTCGATGTGCCGTGAGCATTGACATAGCCGACCACATCCGGGCCGACGCCGGCATCGCGCAGGGCGTTGCGCATCACGCGGAGACCGCCCTCGTGTTCAGGGGCGGGCGCGGTGATGTGGTAGGCGTCAGCGCTCATGCCATAGCCGGCAATTTCGGCCAAAATCTTGGCGCCGCGCCGGCGGGCATATTCCAATTCTTCCAGCACTAGGATGCCTGCGCCTTCGCCGATCACAAATCCGTCACGGGCTGTGTCCCAGGGGCGGCTGGCCTTGTCCGGCTCGTCATTGCGGGTGGAAAGGGCCCTCATAGCAGCGAATCCACCGACGCCCATGGGCGTGATCGCCGCCTCCGCGCCGCCGGCAATCATCACGTCCGCGTCGTCGTGCTGAATGATGCGGAAGGAATCGCCAATCGAGTGCGCGCTGGTAGTGCAGGCCGTGGCCGTGGCTTCATTCGGGCCTTTAGCGCCGTAGCGCATGGAAACTTGGCCCGCGGCCAAATTGACAATCGACGCCGGAATAAAAAACGGCGAGATTTTGCGCGGCCCGCCAGACAGCAACGCAACGTGCTCGCGCTCGATGACGTCAAACCCTCCGATGCCGGAGCCAATGTGGACGCCCACGCGTTCGGCGTTTTCAGGAGTGATTTTCAGGCCGGACATTTGCAGAGCTTCATCCGACGCGGCAATGGCGAAGTGGATGAAGCGGCCCATTTTCTTGACTTCTTTTTTCTCGATGAACTGCAACGGGTCGAAGTTCCGGACCTCGGCTGCAATTTGGCAGGCGAACTGCGAGGCATCGAATTGCGTGATTCGACCTACACCGCTCTTGCCGGCAAGCAGGTTCTTCCACACTTCCTCTGTGGTATTACCCACTCCGCTGATCAGGCCAATGCCAGTGATTACGACCCGGCGCCGCAAACTACTTCTCCGCCTTCGAATGTTTGGTGATGTAATCCACCGCGTCCTGCACGGTGCGGATCTTCTCCGCGTCCTCATCGGGGATTTCGATTTCGAAGGCTTCTTCGAAGGCCATTACCAGTTCCACGGTGTCGAGCGAGTCCGCGCCCAAGTCGTCCACAAACGAAGCGCTGGCCGTGACTTCGCCTTCATCGACGCCCAGTTGTTCCACAATGATCTGCTTCACTTTCTCTTCAACGGCTGCCATGAGTTCTCCTTGTTCCAAAATCTCTCACGAGATAATTTCCTCTCCGCCCGGCGTCTGCTCAAGCCCCGGGGTTGATTACGGGATGCGCGCCGAGCAGGTACGGTCCCTACACGAATTACTTGCTGATCCTGATCCTGGCGTGCTTGGCGACATAATCGATGGCGTCCTGCACCGTGCGAATCTTCTCCGCGTCCTCGTCGGAAATCTCCAAGTCGAAGGATTCTTCCAGCGCCATCACCAGTTCGACTTGGTCGAGCGAGTCCGCTCCCAGGTCATCTACAAACGAAGCGCTGGGCGTGACCTCCGCTTCATCG
>Ga0187771_10003824_pt1 | contig 10565 bp, 13 predicted proteins | sample 0116_SJ02_MP15_1_FD_133139 | JGI IMG/M metagenome (GOLD analysis project Ga0187771, IMG submission 133139) | Tropical peat soil microbial communities from peatlands in Department of Meta, Colombia - 0116_SJ02_MP15_10_MG | ecosystem: Environmental > Terrestrial > Soil > Wetlands > Peat | place... | reverse complement strand
ACGTTATCACATCCCTCAAATCTCCACAGGAGATATTCTCAGGAAGGCAGTGAAGGAGAACACTCCCTTGGGCATGAAGGCGAGGGCCTTTATGGATCAGGGGCAACTCGTTCCGGATGGGGTGGTCATCGGGATCGTCGAGGAGCGATTGAGGGCATCGGATTGCCAGAGGGGTTTCATTCTCGACGGATTCCCAAGAACGACCGCCCAAGCCGAAGCCCTCCAAGCCATCCTTCCCAAAATCGGGAAAGCGATTAACCACGTCATCAACATTGAGGTGGATTCCGAAGAATTGGTACGCCGGCTCACCGGGAGAAGGACCTGTAAGAATTGTGGGATGATGTTCCATCTTTTCTTCCATCCACCTAAAGAGGAGGGGATTTGTAATCGGTGTGGAGGGACGCTTTATCAGCGGGAAGACGACAAGGAGGAAACCATCCGAATACGATTGAAAGAATACGAGAAACAGACTGCCCCTCTCATTCAATACTACCAGCTTAAAGGGACTCTTCGCGCGATCCAGGGAGTCGGTGAACAGGACCAAATTTTTGCCCGAATCGTTCGCCTATTAGAGGGGTCGCCCCGTTAAAGATGTGAGTTGGAGTATCTATGCCGAAGGAGGAAGCCATTCAGGTTGAGGGAAAGGTTTTAGAAACCCTTCCCAATGCCATGTTTCGAGTGGAATTAGAGAACGGGCACAAGGTGTTGGCCCATATCTCAGGAAAGATGAGAATGCACTTCATTAAAATCCTCCCTGGGGATAAGGTGATGGTCGAATTATCACCCTATGATCTCAGTCGGGGTAGAATTATTTTCCGGGAGAAATAGGACCGTGAAAGTCAGGGCTTCGGTCAAAAAAATTTGTGATAAATGCAAAATTGTTAAACGTAGAGGGGTGATCCGTGTGATCTGTGAAAACCCCAAACACAAACAACGACAAGGCTAACTTTGGAAGGTGGAAGGTTGAAGGTAGAATGTGGAAAGAAAAACCACACTCCACGCTCAACTTTCTGCTCTCCAATTAAAGGAGTAAATTATGGCACGTATTGCTGGAGTCGATCTTCCAAAGGACAAACGGGTTGAAGTCGCCCTCACTTATATCTATGGGATCGGAAGGCCTTCGGCTAATAAAATTCTCGAAAAAGCAAACGTCAACAAGGACACCCGGGTGAGCAAATTGACCGAAACCGAGGTGGTCCACATCCGGGACATTCTTGAACAGGAATACAAGGTGGAGGGAGATCTCAGACGAGAGGTGGCCACCAATATCAAGCGATTGATGGATATCGGCTCCTATCGGGGATTTCGTCACCGCAAGTCCCTTCCTGTTCATGGCCAAAGAACTCACACCAATGCTCGAACGAGAAAAGGTCCCCGCAGGGCCATCATCGGAAAGAAAAAAGAGAAGGAATAGTTTGATAAACCCCGCTATAAAAAGTGAATGGGGCTCGGATCTTGCAAAGATATTTTATGAAGTTCATCCACTGGTAATGACGAGATTTATTTATAACGGGGTAAAGGAGGAGATATGGCCACAGGGCCAGGGACGAAGAAGAAGGTCAAAAAAAATATTCAGGTGGGCATTGCCCATATTCAGGCGACGTTCAATAATACCATCATCACCATCACTGACCCATCGGGAAATGTGATCACCTGGTCCAGCGCCGGTACACAGGGTTTTAAAGGATCCCGAAAAAGTACTCCTTTCGCTGCTCAAATGGCAGCGGAGGATGCTGCCAAAAAGGCGATGGAGCATGGCGTACGATCCATTGATGTCTATGTGAAAGGTCCAGGGGCTGGGCGGGAATCGGCATTGCGATCCCTTCAGGCTGCTGGTCTGAAGGTCCACCTCATTAAGGATGTCACACCCATACCCCACAATGGATGTCGTCCTCCTAAACGGAGAAGGGTATAAGGAGGTTAACATTGGCGAGATACACAAAATCGGTCTGCCGGTTGTGCCGGAGGGAGAATCTCAAACTCTTTCTAAAGGGGGAGAGGTGCTATACAGATAAGTGTGCGATCGACAGGAGGAATTATCCTCCCGGCCAGCATGGCCAAGATCGGAAAAAGTTATCGGACTATGGGGCTCAGCTTCGGGAAAAGCAAAAGGTGAGAAGGCTTTACGGCGTTCTGGAAAACCAGTTTCGTAATATTTTCAAAGAAGCCGATAGGCGAAAAGGCATCACCGGAGAAACCCTGCTTGCGCTTCTGGAGCGAAGGTTGGACAACGCGGTCTACCGCCTGGGTTTTGCCAATTCAAGAAATGAAGCCCGCCAGTTAGTGCGTCATAGCCACTTCCTGGTCAACCAGTCAAAGGTGAATATCCCTTCCTATCTTGTGAAGCCCGGGGATATCATCGAGGTGCGAGAGAAAAGCAAGAAGATCGTCCGCATCTTGGAGGCCTTGGAAGGAGTGGCCAGGCGGGGAGTACCTCAATGGTTGGAATTGGATAAGGAGCAATTGAAGGGCAATGTGAAGGCCCTGCCGACGAGGGAAGAAATCACCATACCGATTCAGGAGAAGTTGATCGTTGAGCTCTATTCGAAATAATCTTTTTTAAACCCTTTACCCCGTCGTTGAGATAATAGGTAAATGAACAGGGTACCTAAGATTTGAAAATGGCTTTTTCAGTTTGGATATAGGGACTTTTACAACAACGGGGTTAATCCTCAAGGGAGGCGATATGGTTCAAAAAAGTTGGAAAGATTTGATTCGACCTAAACGGGTGGAGGTAGAAAAAGAAACATTAACACTCTTCTATGGAAAGTTCACCGCTGAGCCTTTTGAGAGGGGTTTCGGCATCACAATCGGGAACTCTCTTCGGCGTATTCTCCTCTCCTCCTTACAGGGGGCTGCTATCACATCGGTCAAAATAGATGGCGTGCTCCACGAATTTTCAACGATCCCCGGGGTCAAGGAGGATGTGACAGAGATCATCCTCAATCTCAAAGAGGTGAGGTTGAAACTTCACACCGAAGGCCCAAAAACCATTCGGGTAAAAACCGAAGGCCCAAAGGTTCTCAAGGCAGGGGATATTATCACAGGCGATGCAGTGGAGATACTCAATCCGGAACATTACCTTGCCACGCTTTCCAAGGATGCCAAGCTCTCCATGGAAATGGCAGTAAAGATGGGCAAAGGGTATGTTCCAGCAGAGCGAAACAAAGAGGAAGATCAACCTATCGGAACCATCCCTATCGATGCCATCTTCTCTCCGATCAAAAAGGTGAACTACACGGTTACCAATGCTCGGGTGGGGCAGATCACAGATTATGACAGGTTGACCTTAGAGGTCTGGACGGATGGCAGTTTGAATCCAGAGGAGGCTGTGGTTCATGCTTCTAAGATCTTGAAAGACCAGTTATCGATTTTCATTACCTTTGAGGAAGAGGAAGAGGAGGAGAGGGAGGTCTCTGGAGAGGAGGGGGAGAAGAAAGGAGTGAATGAGAATCTCTTTCGGAGTGTAGATGAGTTAGAACTCTCTGTCCGGTCTGCCAATTGTTTGAAACATGCAAACATCAAATTGATCGGAGACCTGGTTCAGAAAACAGAAGCGGAAATTCTGGCCACCAAAAACTTTGGCAGAAAATCCCTGAACGAGATCAAGGAGATTTTAGCAGAAATGGGGCTCAGTCTGGGAATGAGGGTTGAAAATTGGCCTCAGAAGAAAGAGGAGGAGGGGATGGAATCTGGAGCGGTTGGATAGGAGGGATGGATGAGGCATCGGGTTTCGGGCCGTAAGTTAAGTCGACATACCCAACATCGGGAATTGATGTTTCGTAACATGCTCGTTTCGTTGCTTCAGCACGAGCGGATCAAAACAACTCTGGCCAAGGCGAAGGAACTCCGGAGCTGGGCAGATAAGATTATCAGCTTGGGAAAGAGGGGCAGCCTTCATGCCAGAAGGAAGGCTTTTGCCCTTCTTCGTGATGAAGGGGTGGTAAAGAAACTCTTTAATGAAATCGCTCCTCAGTTGAAAGACCGGGAGGGGGGCTATACACGGATTTATAAAATGGAATGGCGGCAGGGCGATGGTGCTCCTCTTTCTCTCGTTGAATTGGTGACCTATGCGCCACCTCAGGAGAAGAAGAAATCGACGATAAAAAAGGCCAAAGAGGTTCTTGAAAAGGTGGCGCCTAAAAAGAAGGAGAAAAAAGAGAAGGCGGAAGAAAAAAAGGGGAAAAAAGAAGAGAAAGAGAGAAAGGAAAAGAAGGGAAAGAAGGAAGGGAAGCAAACCACTAAGGAGCAATCGAAGAAAAGATCTTCAAAAGAAAAGAGTGAATAGAAATCCTATCCCTGCCTTTACCGACCATTTTAGGGGTCGCAGTTTCTGCAACCCCTTTTTTGTATATCCTCGTCACCTCCCACTTTGGGGTAAAATCTCATCTATCATTCCCAATTTTTCAGACGTGATCCCCATGCTCATCTGACCAATGGACGCACTCCTTTCCCAAGGGTACCGTAAAAATAAAGTAGATTTATCACACCGATAAGACTTAAAAAGAAGAACATAATCGGATAGCTACTCCATTGAAGGATGATGCCCATGACCATTGGGCCTATCCCCGTCCCCAAGTCAGCCAGTGCTGTGAAGGTAGCCATGGCTGGCCCCCGAGCAGAACCTGAATCATCAATGGCATAAATGAATAGGCAAGGATAGAGAAGGGCCCATCCACTTCCCAAGATCACCGCAACCAGAATAAACATTGCAAGGTTGGTGGAAAAAGTGAGGATGACGATCGCCATAGTCACAGTGATGAGGCATGGAATGATTACCTTCTCTCTGTCATATATATCCAATATTCTCCCACCCAAAGCACGGCCCAAGATGAGAGTGACAGCTAAAAAGGCAAAGAAGATCCCAGGATTGGAAACCCCGTACTTCAAAGCATACAAAGGGAAAAAGGCACTTAAAGTGCCCCAGATGACATTGAGCATGAAGGCCATGATGGACGATGGAAGTGCTTCACGACTTAGGAAGGATTGTCTCTGGATCGATTGATTTTCTAATGGAACACCCTTCACCTCTTTCAATTTGATCGTCGTGAACAAAGAACTTAAGGATAGGCCAGTGCAGACCAAAAAGAGAACTGTGAAATCAAACCGGTTGATCAGAAGCATTCCGAAGTAGGGGGCAAGAGCAAAAGCAAAATTAATGGACATATAATAGAAACTGATGATTCGGCCACGATTGATTTCAGGGGTGATATTAGCGATCAATGTGAACGAGGCCGTCGAAAAGAAGGACAATCCGACCCCTTGTAAGATTCTCACGATCAAGAACGGCAAAAAAGGAGGTGCCAAGAGATAGGCGATGGAGGAGACGAAGTAAAGGATAGCTCCTACCATCATAAATTTTCTCTCGGGAATTTTTAAAAGGGCTCTTCCCACGAATGGCCGAAGGATCAAAGAAGAGATGCTCAAAACTCCGACTAGGAAACCGATCTCTGCCCCTTTCGCCTCAAATCCCAAAAGGTAAATAGGAATGGTTGGAATGAGAATGAAAAATGCAGATGAGAAGGTAAATTGAGCGAAGAAATTAAGGATAAAATCACGACTGAATATCTTTGAGTTCGTCATTTCGCGTGGAAGAGATACTCTTTAAATTTACAAAACTTGAGTTGGGATATATTAGGGAAATGGATGATGACTCGATAAGGATCGACATCCAGAAATAAAATAATGCAACAGGACAACGATTAAATTTCCATTTTACCTGATTACATGTCCTATTCTGTTGAATCTCGGGAGGTGCCTTTCACTGTCCCAGGACCAGTATAGGACGAATGCCTTACCCTTTATATGCTTTGTATCTACACAACCCCAGAATCTGCTATCATAGCTCTGATCCCTGTTGTCCCCCATGACAAATAACTTGCCCTTCGGAACAAGATAAGGCCTAAAGTTGTCTCTCGGATCTAAAAGGGAAGCGTCCGTATGCTGAGCGTATGGCTCATCCATAGGCTTTCCGTTGATAAATATTTGCTTATCCCTTTCTTCAATCAAGTCCCCCTCCACCGCAACCACCCTTTTTATTAAATCCTTATCGGGATCTTCTGGAGAGGGGAAGATGATAATATCGCCTTTTTTGGGTTTTGCTAATTCAAACAATCTTTTGTTAATGAATGGGATTGTTGGCCCATAAATAAACTTATTTGCAAGGAGATGATCCCCTATAAGAAGCGTTGGTATCATTGAGCCCGAAGGGATTTTATAAGCCTGGACAATGGAGGTTCTGATGATTAGAACAAGCACTAATGAGCTGCCGATTACCCGTATATATTCCCATATCCTTTTTTGTTTCATTTTTAATTATTTCCTCCGTTTATATTTATCATCTTATAACATTACGCCTATTTTTTCTACCTTCTCAATGTTCTTTTTAAAGAGCCATCTATTCCTAGTTGAGGTATTGGTCTGATCAGGCTTGGAATAGGGAGCGATACAGGGAAAATGAATGATCTTGCCTCGTTTCTAAATCCGGAATTCGATTAGGAATGGCCCCCGGCGCCCACAAGCGGCACGGAATGTGTCGGCAAAGGCCTCCAGGGTCTCCACCCAAACTGCTTCCACGCCCATACCCTTGGATAGCCTGACCCAGTCGAGGTCGGGGCGGCCGAGGTCGAAGAAGGTGTCTGCGGCGCGTCCGGGCATTACGCCCCCGGCGCGCAACTCGCCGTATAGGATCTTGTACACGCGGTTGGCAAACACCACGTTCACCACATCAAGCTTCTCGCGGGCCTGCGTCCACAGGGCCTGCAGCGTGTACATACCTGCCCCATCCGCCTGCAGGCAGATGACCTTCCGGTTCGGACAGGCCACTGCAGCGCCCGTGGCACACGGAAAGCCGTGGCCAATCGCACCGCCCGTACTCTGGATCCAGTCATGCGGCGACGCGTTGAACATGACCGGAAAGAGCGCGCGGCCGGAAGTGATCGAATCATCGGCAACGATCGCGTTCTCAGGCAGAAGCGCTGCAAGCGTCATCCCGAAGGCTTCGGGCTGGAAGCGACCGCTCGCGATGCGCGGCTTTGGGCCGGTTTCCTTAATCGGCACGAGGCGCGGCGCCCCGATCTCGTCGGCAAGCCATTGCAGCGCGGCAACGCCGTCTTGCTCCGGCCGCGCGAGCAGCGTCATCGCGCAATCCTGTGGCGCCATGAGACTTGGTTTCCCAGGATAAGCGAAGAACCCCATGGGTGGCTTCGCCCCGACGAGGATGATCTGCTTGAACTCCGCCAACCCCTTGATGGCCATGTCGACCGCGTACGGCACGCGATCCACCGGCACCCTGCCCCGACCGCACGCCATGCGTGGCACGTGGGTCGGCGTGCGGAGCTTTGCGCCGGTTGCCTGAGCAATTCGATGGGCGGCGAAGAGGCCGGCCTCACTCAGGGTCTGTCCGGTGAGGAGTAGCATGACCCCCTCGCTCGAACGGAGGATCCGCGCAACCGTCTGGAGTACCTCCGGTACCACCTGCGGCCGCACCGGCACAGGCAGTGGCACACCCGGGCCGATCCCTTCGCCCCAGGCTACATCGGCCGGCACGATCAGCGTGGCGATCTGACCCGGAGGGGTACGCGCAGCCTGTACCGCAGCTGCGCCGTCGGAGGAGACCTGCTGCGCGGAGCCGCTCGTCCTAACCCAGTGTGACACCGCGCGTGCGAGGCCCTCGGTATCCGCGGTCAGTGGTGGGTCAAAAGCACGGTGGTAGGTGGCTTGGTCGCCGACGATGTTCACCATCGGCGCATTCGCCCTGCGTGCATTGTGCACGTTGGCGATACCGTTCGCAAAACCCGGTCCGCAGTGGAGCAGCGTTGCCGCAGGTTTCTCCGCCATCCTCGCGTAGCCGTCAGCACAGCCCGTGACGACGGCCTCGGCCACACCAAGTACGCAACGCATGCCCTCGACCTTATCAAGTGCAATGACGAACTGTATCTCCGAGGTCCCCGGATTGGCGAAGCAAACCTCCACATCGGAGGCGATGAGGGTACGGATCAAGCTTTCTGCCCCGTTCATATGTGATGCTCCAATTTCATCGAAAGTGAAAAAATAGTCAAACTCTGTCCAACTCCGAACGTAAAGAGGATTGTAAAAATGGGATCAAAATCTTTTTATTTAGAATGCTTTGACCGCTGAACCATCGGTATTCACTGGCCTCAAGTGAATCTTGTCGAACCAGAGCCACAGGAGGAAGAGGGTTCAGATCCTCTCGAAGAACAGAAACTGGAAAGAATTTTTTCTGGCTTTTGTTCCCCACAAAAGGGGCATTTCAGTGAATTTCCTCCTTCATCTACTTTTTGAATCTTCTCAAAAATTCTCCCGCACTTTCGACACTGATATTCATAGATGGGCATAAGATTCCTCCTTTATAAAATGGCATAGCGCATGGCGCATAGAGTATGGAGTTTATTTTCTTGGCTTTTCATCCAATATGAATAAACGCTATGCGCTTTGCTCTATGCCCTTTGCGAAACAACTTCGTACCCTGCTTCCGAGACGGCCTTTTCGATCCTATCAGAGGCTATTCGTTTTGTGTTATCAAAACGGACCTCTCCTTTTTGAAGGTCGACCTGAACATTCTTAACTCCCTCCAGCTGGCTTAGCGCCTTCGTGACAGACATCACGCAATGCTGGCAACTCATCCCTTTCACTTTTAAAAGAGTTATCACTTCTTTCTCCTTCTTTCTCCCTGGACTTTTTTCCTTCATCGATCCTTTGCATCCATCTATAATTTCTAATAGGGATAACCCTATGCGCTCTGCGTATTTATTCAATTTCATGCCCAGTCGATATAACGGGAGACAGCCTCTTGAAAGCTTTTTAAGGCCTCCTGCCTTTTGGAAATGGGCTCCTTCTGAGTTTTGCTGAGACATTCCTCCATATAGGCTTGAAGGATGACCATCCCTACTCTTTTGATGGCGGCCGTAGCTGCCGAGACTTGGGTCAGAATATCTGAACAAGGAACCCCTTCTTCGACCATCCTCTGAAGCCCCCGTATCTGACCTTCGACCCTCTTCAGCCGGGTTATGACATCCCTTTTCTCTGGTTCTTTGGCCATACCGTACCCCCCTACCGTATTTTTTATTATAGCCATGTCATCTTTACTTGTCAACAGGAATAGATGCGAAAATAAATGAACTACCGAGGATTGACCGGCTGTGAGAGCTTCAGGATGTCCAGACCAATGTTCCGATCGATGATGTAGATGAGGCCCTTTGCGTCGGCAAAGAGATCGTTTGTCTGTGCTGAGAGAAAGCCTGGGGCTGGCTTCGGAACATAGTACGCCACCTCTTCAGGACAGTAGGGATTGGAAATGTCAATTACCCGAAGACCGCCCGAAAACCACGCAGCGTAAACCAGGTTATCCGGGCCGACGTATTCGTGCGGTTGATGTGCGCCAAAGTTTCCTTCCCCGAGACGCCGCCTTTCCTTCTCTGAAACCTGGAAGGTGGCCACCGGCACCGGTTTTGTTTCGTCTGTAATATCGAATATCCACATGAACGCGGGGGGACCCGTGTTGCCGCCAACAGCCTCATCGAAAACGACCAGCCAATTGCGACCGAGGATTTTATGACCGACGGGTAATGCAGTGTGGGTCGGCCAGGAATAGGCGGGATGGTAATCAAAATGGCTGATGGTGTGCGGTTTTTTAAGGTCCGTGATATCTACGATCGAGAAGCCTCCTCCCCACAGAGGGACATAGAGACGATCACCCCAGCAGTTAGGGTGATGGGTTCTCACCTCTGTCCCACGCCAGGTTGGCCGTTCCCCGCCAGCGATCCATTGGCCGGGATACCACCACCTGCCCACCTCATTGGGCCTCCTTGCGTCAGCGAAATCGATGATCATCGTGATGTTTCCCTGGTACCCGGTGGCGCTTGCGCTGGCGTAAACCAGTTTCCTATCACAGTCCAGTTGAAAACGATGGACACCAGTCCCGCCCGTTTCCAACCCACCCATTCCCATGAAGGCAATCTCCTTGGGTTGAGCTGGGTTCGAGATATCAAAAAAGGCGATCCCCGCTTTGTCGCCTCGCTTCCAATCCCTATACACCTCTACATTGGTGACCAGGATATTCCCGCAGAGCCGCGCCTTGTGAGAGTGGGTGCCTGGCCGCGTCTTGATTCTGGAAACGACCCGCGGATTTCCGGGGTCGGAAACGTCGATGATACTCGTAGCAAAAGGCGGTTCAATGTGGCCAATGACCGCGATCGTTCCCTGGACATCCACCATGCCACCCCCTTCGATGTCCAGACGACCGACAGAGGTGATGCCCTTGACCGTTGCTGCCTCCATACTTCCTCCTAAGACGCACTGACACATCCAGATCAGAAAAAATAGTACGAAAAACCAAGTAGAGGTTTTTCGACAAGAAGTCATGGTCCTGACTTCTATAGTAACCCGTATCGGCCCGAAGGAAAAGAGTTAATTTCGTATAAGAAAGAGAAGGTCTTTATTCCGGTATGAGCTATCCACATGCGAAACAAAAAGAAAATAAAAATGAACCCGCGATAGATTAATTTCCAAGGGAAATCTGCATTGGAACAGGGCTATTGATTGGT
>Ga0187771_10003822_pt1 | contig 10569 bp, 10 predicted proteins | sample 0116_SJ02_MP15_1_FD_133139 | JGI IMG/M metagenome (GOLD analysis project Ga0187771, IMG submission 133139) | Tropical peat soil microbial communities from peatlands in Department of Meta, Colombia - 0116_SJ02_MP15_10_MG | ecosystem: Environmental > Terrestrial > Soil > Wetlands > Peat | place... | reverse complement strand
GACCACCAAGCTGGCTCGCAGAACGTACGTCACTGACCCTTGAGGACGTGATGATATTCAATTCGATGCTTAGTAGAAGGGCGAGCGGGGATAGCAGGAGGATAAGCCCCATGTCCCAATTCGGATAGTAAAGGTAACCCAGCTTGCTGTAGGTGACGCTGTCAGTGAGCGCCATGTATATTGTGGCGCCCGCGTATGTAGCGATGATGGCGGGTATGAATACGGCGATGCTCTTCCCGAGCAGAATCTCCCCGTCGGTGGTCGGGGTCGCCAGGAGGCGTTCCAGACTCTTCTCGAGCTTTTCCCCGACTATGCTGTAGGAAGCTATTGGGGCGGGAATGATGGCGGGTATGATGACGAAAAACCACTCGAACGAGTGTAGCAGACCAGGGATTTCCGGTCCTGTTATCCCGCCGCTGCTTCTTCCACCATACTCGATGACCAACGGGAACAGGACGGAAAGCAGCAAGGGGAGGAGGATGAGCGTGTAGAGCACAGTCCTCTTCCGAATGAATATCTTGATGTCCTTGAGGGCGATAATCCATGAGTGTCTCAGATTCATGCCTTCTCCCTCTCCCTCACGAGTTTCAGATAGGCGTCCTCCAGCGTCGAGCCCACTACGTTAACCGACTGAATGCGCCCTCCTGCCCGAAACACCGCATCGAGGATTGTGGCGTTCTCCTTCTCAGGGTCCGCAGTGCTTATTGTCAGTTTGTTGCCCTCCGCGGACACGTCTCCTAGCCCGAGCTTCTTCACTGCGGCGAGAACTGCATCGTTTGACTGCTCTAGCTGGATCACTGTCACTCTCCCCCGCACCGACCGCTCTAGTTCCTCCGGCGTGCCCATCGCCCTCAACGTCGTGTTCAGTATCGCGATTCTGTCGCAGATTCTTTGCGCCTCGTCCAGGTTGTGAGTATTGAGGAATATCGTCTTCTTCTGCTTCTTCAGTTCAAGAATGAAATCCCTTACTGTTTTTGCTGCCTCGGGATCAAGGTTTGCCGTCGGCTCGTCCATGAAGAGTATCTGTGGGTCATGTACGAGTGCCAGGGCTATCGAGAGCTTCTGTTTCATTCCCTTGGAGAACGTCGCCACAGGAACATCCTTCTTCTCCCAGAGTTCAAGCATCTTGAGCAGGGCTGCGATGCTCTTCTTCCTTTGCGATTCTGTGCGGTCATAGAGCTTCCCGTAGAAGTCCAGATTGTCGTAGGCCGTTAAGCTCTCGTACAGGCCGACGTTGTCAGGAACCAGTCCAATGAGTCTTCTGATTTTTAGCGAATCCGCACCGTTCCCCACCTCGTATCCTGCAATCTTGGCCGTCCCGCTTGTTTTGGATATCAGGCAGCAGAGCATCCTCACCGTGGTGGTCTTACCGGCGCCGTTGGGACCCAAGAATCCAAAGACCTCCCCTTCCTCCACACGAAATGTCACCCCATCCACAGCTGTCAGGCCATCGAACTTCTTGGTGAGGTTCTCCGTCTCAATCAAATCGTATCGCTGTCATTCATCCCCTCCTGAGACTCGATAAACATCTTTCGATGACGAGAATGCGCTCTGATTTCTACCACAGAGCAGAACGACTGAACCGCCGATACGCCAGATAGCAGGCCTAGCCAATCCGCGCTTCCTCTATGGTCGGTCGGAGGATTCGCGGGGGGAGGAAGGAAGACGCGTGCAATGCTCTGAGGGAGATGGCGAAGACGGAGCGCGAGCTACCATGCTGTTCGCCTGGGCTTGCGCTGGTTTGGATGGCCCGGACAATTTCTTTGCATGGCTCCAGAAGGCTCCGGAGGAGCGCTCCAGCTCCCTGATTTACACCGTAAATGACCCCTTTGCTTTCGTTACAGGTTTACTCTAGGACCCTAGATTCAAGACCATAATGGGCAAAGTTGGGTTGGTTACTTTGCGCCTCTAGCAAGACTCTTCAGCTCTAACTAGGCTCTAGCGGCGCATCAATTCCCAGTCGAATCCAGACCCCCGCAATAAACCCGCAATCCAGATCTTCGCAGCCCGCGCGCCGAAGGAAAGCACCCTCGCTGCGGGGCAGAGTCGATAATCTTTCAAAGCAGTTCCCCGTACTTCGACGTGGGAACCTTTTTCTGGGCGTTGGAGGTGTTCAAGTGGTATCATCTATGCCGTCCAGTAAGAAGAAAGATGTGTTCGGATACGAATTGCTGTTGGATTGCTACGCCTGTAGGGATGAAAATTTGGACAATCTTGATCATTGCTACAGTTATCTTGACAAGATGGTGCCATTCATCGGGATGCATAAGCAGTCGCCGCCATCCATCTTCCGAACAGATAGGAGACTCTTCCCTGGTAAGACTGGACTAAGCGGTTGGGTGCCACTTGCTGATTCTTCGATCGTTATCCACACGCTGACAGAGCACAACTTTGTAAGCATCGATGTCTACAGCTGCGGCGAGTTTGACCCGGGCAGGGTGATAGAATTCACCAGAAGATATTTCAAACCAAAAAGAATCGAAAAGCAGTTTCTCTTCAGAGGAAAGCGTTATTATCGATGACAGCCACCTAACGGGATCGTCGCCCAGCAGGAAACTCTCTAGGAAAAGTTCCATCTAGGGAGAAGATTCGCTTAACTTTCTGCGCAAATCCCTCCGGGCCCGCCTTGGAGTAACTCAGAATAGGCTCTGTCTGGCGAAAAGTGCATGGCTCAAGCTAATCTGGTTTGCCTTGATTCGGTCCCCAGTTCTCAAGTTACCGCTTTCTTAACGAGTGCGCTGATCTTTGCCTCTTCGGCCGCAGAGAACCCCTTCAGCGCGAAGGTGGTCGGCCACATGGCCCCTTCGTCGAGGTTTGCCTTGTCGCTGAAGCCTAGCGTCGCATACCTCGTGTTGAACTTCTGCGCCGGCTGGAAAAAGCAGACGACTTTGCCGTCCCTGGCGTACGCGGGCATCCCGTACCAGAGTCTCGGTGAGAGGGCTGGCTCGCTGGCTTTGATGAGAGCATGGAGCCGCTCGGCCATGGCGCGATCCGGTCCCTCCATCGCGGTTATCTTCGCGAGCACGGCGCTTTCCCCGTTCGCCTCGTCAGCCTTCAGCTCTTGGATGCGCTCCTTCATCGCTGCTCGCTCTTCGTCCGTGAATCCCTTGGACTTCTTGCCGGTCGAAGTGGTTCTCTTAGCGGACTCCTGCGAGGCCTTCTTTGCAGGTTTCGCTCTTGGGCTCGTAGGCAGGGGTAAGACTGGGTGCTTATGAATCCTGTCCTAAGCGACCTACGAAAAGAGGAAGTTGTTCTGAGTGGCCTGGATACTACGGATTCTTCAGACGGGACCTGTCAATTCGGGCAGAAGTTCGGTTCCACTTTCCGGGTGCCTTCGAGCTGATAATGGGTTCGCGCCCCCCTGGCGACTCCTAGGCGGGTTGCACTCCAGAGTCGAGGAGCCTCGAAACGTGGTCCTGGAAGTCCATGTCATACATCCCTTTTGTCGCAGAGTGCAACCTAGCGAAGTGCTGGTTCCTCGAGAGAGCCTTGAGCCATGTGTTCCACTGCTCCCACGATTCATTGTCAATCCATCCTTTCTTGTATAGCTCGTAGGCCTCCTCTATGATGCCATAGGACAACAGCAATCGACGGATCGTTGCTAGGTCCTTTGGATCAATGTCTTTATTCTCGGAGAGTAGCCTTGCAAAAAGGAGGTCGTCCTCCCTGGTTCCAGACATCATGAGGTCGTTGTACCTGCCGAGGAGATTCTGGTAAGCCGACTCCCTGATGGCCCTCTCTTGGCTCCTGAATTGGAAAATGAAGACAAGCAAAGTCAGGGTTATCACAACGGTCTGCACAATAGTTGCTAGAAGTGTGAGAGTGGTCGCGTCTACCAAGCGGGAATCTGGGGATACCGGATGAATATGTTCCTTTCTAGCCCCGCTGCCAAACGCCCGTTCCTACGGGCCCGATCGAGCCCTCGCCTCCGCTCTGACACCTTCCGGTCGCACCGGAACGTACCTCAGGAGCAGAATCAAAGTATCGCGGTGCCGACGGCGCCAGAAGTCGCTTACTTAAGTTGGACAGGGTTCCATCAATGGCTATCCAGAAATCGAACTCAAGGAAGCATAGTTTACGATGCCGTCGAGTCCGGATGAGCTTTCATCGAACCCACCCACGCAGTAGATGTCCCCTTGCGCCGTTACGCATGAAGTTGCCACGTTCCGTGGGTAGCTTGTCCCTTCGGTCCAGGGTCCGATGCCACCGCTCGATATCCGCGCGAAATACACGAAGTTGGTGAAAGTTGGAGACTGCCCCCCCGCTGTCTCTCCACCGACGCAGTAGATGTTGCCTGACACAATTATGCAAGACGGGCCGACCGAGGCGACGGGATAAGCGTTGGTCGGGGTCCACGGTCCCACTCCGTCTACTGTGAGCGGCGCAAAGTATGCCGTCCCCAGGGGGTCTCTGTTGCTGTCCGAGCCGTTAATGCAGTACGCGAATCCGCCTGATGCGTAGCACGTGGGAACGTATATTCCGGACGGATACGGTGTGGTTCTGGCCCACTCCCCTATGCCTGACGAATTTACCGGTGCGAACCAGACAGTGCTGCTGGATGCCACATTCGACTCGGCACCACCGGTCTCGTTGTTCCCTCCAATGCAGTAGATGTGCGAAGACCAGCCGACGCAGGACTCCGAATCGATTGGAATTGGATACGGCGTGGTGGACTGCCACGCTCCAAGGCTGCCGTTCGAAAGGAACTTGGCGTAGTAGCTTGCTGACAGGTCGTCTCCTGCGTTGTCGTAGATTCCTCCCACGCAGTAGAGGTATCCGGAATTAGCGGCGCACCCCTGGCCGCTCACTTTCTGTGGGTAGGTGGCGGGGCTTTGGCGCCACCCAGTAATGTTCCCAGAGGCCGAAACGTCGGCAGTGTAAACGTCATTCCGCGGTCCCCCGCTGGCATCCACACCTCCTATGCAGTAAACATTCGTCGAGTTGGCTCTGCACTGTTGTCCAGCCACCCCAACCGCCCCGCCCCCTTGAAGCGGGTAGGGGGCTGCGCACTTCCACGTCGACGTGCAAGAGGGCTGTGGTGCCGAAAGCATCGAATAGGCGAAAATACCAGCGACCGCTACGACCACGATTACTACAAGGACTATCAGGGTCTTGGAGAATCTCACGCCGACCACTGGGACACCGAATCGCAGGGCTCTCTAGCAATGGTTGTCAAGCCCGTTTCCTCCCAAACCTCTTAGAGCCCCATAATCGGGCAGGGTGAATAAGCGTTGTCGCCGAATGGACCCCGATGAAGCGTGGTTTCCCGCAATACCTGGGCAGTATTTTCAATCGTAACCCTGAACTCAATTGGATGGTCGACGACCATGCCCTTTCTCGCCGTCTACCTAAGCGCAGTCAGAGGGGTGTCTCTGACGACAATAGGCGCGGTCTACCTGGTGGCAGGGCTATTGAGCCTTGGAAGTCAATTGCTAGGCGGGAGACTGACCGACTCGTTGGGCCCAAAGCGCGTCATGTTGATTGGATTCGTATTCTCCATCGCCTCTGCCCTTGTACTAAGCTACCTAATCGGCGTGAGCGCAGACACTGCCTTCATTCTGTTGACATACCCTGTGTTCAATTTTCTAAGGGGACTTTCGAACCCAGCATCGTTTGCCATCGTTGCAAACAGCGAGATTAGGAATCTCAAGACAGGACTTTCACTACTATCAATAGCTGGGAATCTTGGTTTCGCCATAGGCCCCGCGCTGGGTGGCGTTCTGGCTCAAACCTTCAGCTATTCGAGCGTCTTCCTTCTGAGCGCGGCGCTCCCTGTCATCACTTCGCTGCTAACAGTTCAGTATGTCGCAGGGGGCCGACTCGCGGGCTACGAAGAGGGAGCGGGAAGACGCACGGCCGCCCTCAGCTGGAGAAAGGATAGGAATCTCCTGATCTTCCTGTTCCTCGTAATGGGCGGGTATCTCGCGATAGGTTACGAGATTGTCCCGATTTCCGTCTACGTGCAGAGGTTCTTCAGCTTCTCATCGGAGCAAATCGGCTACCTTTTCGCCACCAACGGCCTCGTCATCGTTCTCCTCCAGCTACCACTCTCGTCTCTGTTCTTCCGCGCGAAAAGACTGGCATACCCGCTCGTTGGAGCATGTCTTCTCGCAGGTCTCAGCTTCATCCTGGCCGGAGTGTCTTCCACCTTTCTCGAGTTCGAAGGCGTGATGGTCGTCCTAACGCTAGGAGAGATCTTCATGACGGTGCCGTCACAGACAGTGTTCACCATGTTTTCGGGCGTGAGGACGAGGGGGACGTTCCAGGGATATGTCGCAGCTGCCTCCTTGGGAGGCAGGTCTTTCTCGCCTCTCGTCGGACTGTGGACCTTCCAGGTCTTCTCGGCGCTCCCCAGCCTCGGCTGGTACACAGCCGCGGTTTTCACGGCGTTGCTTGGAGTGGGCTTCTACGTCATAGCCGCACCGCTGCAGAGAGATTTCCACGGTCTTGGCAATCAGTTTGACGGACCAGGCTCCGCTGAGGGGAACAGTTCTTCACTGTGAACCTAGGCGGCCGCCACCGTGATCGTCCCGGTCATCCAAGGATGGTACAAGCAATAATAGCTGTAAACGCCAGGAGAGGTGAATGTGAAGGTGAACGTCCCGCCCGGAGGGATAGGTCCGGATGCGAAAGTTCCACCCCTGTCCGTCACCGTATCATACGATATTGAACGGCTCAACCACGTCACCGTCGAATTCACCCCAAGCACAACTTTGATCTGCTGAGGGGAGTACTGCCAGGAGACCGGCGTCTCCGAAATGTACACGGTCGGACCCCCGTTGGCTTGTTGGGGATTGGCAAGGGCATAGGCGGTTGCTGCGAAGTAGCCGACGAGAATGACCACGAACACTATGCTTAGGAGTGGTGCGACCCAGCCAGGGACCTTTCCCCTGTTCAGGAGTGTGATTCGCTTAGCTCCCCTGTCGCTCTTGGTTGCCGAGAAGCCGCTCAGCCAGTCCGGGTTCCTGGCGATGACATAGGCGACCCCAATTATGAGGCTGGGCCCGGTAAGGAGAAGGACCCACCCGAGGGTTGCTTGGTCTGCGAGCGTGTAGAGGGGATAGACCTGGATACCCCAGGGAGAGATCAGGGCAACGGCGTACCCCATGTGTCCGAAGAACGCTGCCATAAGCGCCCCTATCTTCCCCGAATCCGAGAGTAAGAGAAGCCAAGAGCCACAGAGAAGGCCCACACCCAAGAACGAAAAGTGCTCGATGGCGTGTAATCCAGGGTTCAGCACGGCATCGTCCCAGGGACCAGGTAGGTGCCAGAATACGATGATCGCTATGGAGCCAAGGAGCGCGAGCCTGGGGAGCCAGATCCCGCCTCCCTCCTTCAGTAGCCGCCTCCCCAGATGGGGATATGCTATCATGATCCCAGAGAACACTATGAGGACGTGTTGTAGCATGTGCACCGTGAGGTCGACCTCCGAGAAGTCGTCAAACGGAGGAAAACCAGTCGCGAACAAGAAGAGCACGACTCCAAGCAGTTCCGTAGAAAGGAAGGTCTCCTTGCTGAGGATGCGTGTCAAGGAAAGGCATTCGACTCTTCTGGCTCTAATTAAGCAAGGCTCTTTCGTTCTGCTTATGGTTGGGGACGGTATTTACGTCTCTAGAGATAATAGAGGCCATATTGATATATGGAAAACGGCCAGTGCTGACCATGGGTTCAACCCAGAGCTCGAACAAATCGAGCATTGGAATCAGAATCGCGGTTATTGTGATTACGACGGTCCTCTACGCAATTGGGAAATGGATTACAGCATTCATCCCGACCCCCTGGGGCGTCGGGCAGCTGCTGGTTGGGATTTTCCTTCCAGCTTACATGGCCGTAACTTCAGACACACTGTCCGTCGCTGTCGGGGCAGGCCTCGGGACCTTCGTGGGGGACTTCTTTGTTCAGACCAACCCTACTCTAAGCTTAATAGCAGGGGTCCCCGCTAACTTCCTTGCGTTCCTTCTGTTCGGTTGGTTCGTCAAGAAATACAAGTCTTGGCCGTCCTTCGTTGCAGGCACCGTAATCTTTGTTTCACTGGGGAACCTTATGGCAGCTATCCTTGTCTTCCTTTTCATCGGCGCCACGATAGGGGGGTCCCTGCCATCTTCTGCGATAATGGGCCTCACAATATTCTGGAACACGACCTCCATACCGGCCATTTTGATTGGTGTTCCGGTCCTGGTTCGTGGCACGCGGTCACTCTATGGCCGCACGAGATTACTTACCAATTTTCCACAGTGGCCCAGCAGCATTGGCACTAGAGGGTACGTAACTGCCATAGCATTTGCTGTCGCCTATACGGCTCTCGGCGCGGCTGTTTTCTTTCTGCAGCCCTCTTCAGTTTCGGTTTCGCCCGGATTAGCCTATTTTGTATTCGCTGCACTCCTGGTGGTAGTCTTTGGTTCAATCTCCAGTCTCATGGCTGGGGCTAGCCGGCATGCCAAGTCCCCCACAGGCTGACGGCCCCCCGAACTTGCTCTTCATGGAATCAGGACAAGTGCGACCCGCAATTGCTTTCGCACCTGCAGCCATAACCAACTTCTTCGAGATTCAGTACAACTCACCGCAGCCCAGCGGCGCGACCGGAGGAGGATACGTTCTCTCCAAGGGGTCCTTGTCAACAGCGACTGTAGACAGAGATGGCGGCCCCGGCGTATCGACCTCAGTGAATGGCGATTCGTCCTACAACGCAAGGACCACTAGGCGGGCCGTGAACCTCCTCTTGTCCGAATGCGGCTCCAAGGCCCGGATATCCCTGAAGCAGGAGGTCCAAACTCCGATTGGCGCAGGATTCGGCGCCAGTGCTGCATCGGCGACTTCCGCAGTATTTGCAGCGGGAGCGGCACTAGGGCTTAAGCAATCCAAGGCCAGCCTCGCGCTGTGCGCGCACCGGGCAGAAATCCTTGAGCAGACCGGGCTCGGAACCGTCTCTGTGATATTCGACTCCGTGGGCGCGGGAGCGATAACCGTCCCTGGGATTCCGGGGGAGGAGAAATTCGTCACAGTAGACGTACCTTCCGACACGCACATCGTAACGGCGTTCGTTGCACCTTTCGACAAGAGAGACGCGCTATCTTCCAGCGTTGTGAGTCGGAGGATTAACGAACTTGGCCATGTGTCACTGCTGAGCTTCCTCGCCGATCCCACTCTGGACAACCTCGCTAAGGAGGGGGAACGATTCTCCTCGGCTCTTGGCCTTGAATCGGTCGAAGTGAAAAAGCTGATAGCGCTGGCAAAGTCTGCGGGAGCGACCTACGCGAGCCAGAACATGATAGGGTACTCCGTTCATAGCCTTGTCGACCAGGACCAGGCAGCCAGGGTCGCTGAGGCCCTCAGGTCCTTCAGCAGCGACGTCAGAGTCGACATTTTTGAAGTCGGTTCAAGGAGGGCTGGACCGTTCGTGAGCTAGCCGCAGGTCACAAGGTCCTTCGTGAACTTCGTTAGAACTTCCGGCTTCTTCCCTACCACAAGCGTATCCTCTATTCTTACGCCGAACTTCCCCACCAGGTATACTCCTGGCTCATCAGTTATCACGTCGTTTTTCAGCAGCGTCACCCTGTTCCCTTTTGAGATACGAGGCATCTCGTGGATGTCGATGCCCACGCCGTGCCCGATGCTATGGTTGAGGAGCCTGTCCATGCCGTTCCTGCGCAGGACTCTGACCGCCGCGTCGTTTACTTCTCCGCAGGCCGTCCCCTCCCTCGCGGCTTCCAGTGCTGCGGCCTGTGCCTCCTTGACGACAGCGTAGTGTCTATTCATTTCGGAGCTGGCCGCTCCTATGGCGAACGTCCTGGTCTCGTCCGAGTTGTACCCCTGGCACCTGAAGAAGAGGTCCGCGACGACGAAGTCTCCGCTCTCGAGCCTCCTGTTCGATAGCTCTGAGTGCCCGAATGCACCATGGGGGCCCGACGCTATGATCACAGGCCCGAGCGAAGAGTCTGAGTTGGACGGGGTCATCCCTTGCTCTAGGGCCGCCTTCATCACGTCGGCGGCTAGCTGCCACTCCGTCTTCCCGGGCCTCATCTCCTGCTCCAGCACCTGGTACGCTCTGTCCGTGCCAGCACAGGCCCTGCGAATCAGCTCGATTTCAACCGCGTCCTTCACCCTCCTCGCATCCAAGAAGAGCTGGGGGTTCTCACTGAAGCGGGCTGACTTGAAGCCCTCATATCTGTCGACTAGGACGGGCCCCTTCCCCAGCTGCCTCTCAACTTCCTTCGGTACTTCACCCCACGTCTTCACTACTACCAACTCTGCCTCCTGGCACAGTTCCTCTGCCCTGTCTGCCTCCAGGGGGGTCGTAATGACTACCGTTTTGTCAGGATGGACTATTGCAGCGCCCCCGCCGAAGAAGGAGGTCAGCCAAAACAGATTCGGGGTGGTCATCGCGGCGACCTGCTTCCCCTTTGCCAGAGAAAGCAGCCTTTTGCGCCTTTGGGCGTAAACCGCCAACTTCTAGGCTCAGAAAACCAAGCGCTTATATCCATTCTCTTGGATGTCCTCCATCGGGGCAAATCCTTCCGTGACGTATATTCGACGACTGGAGATGCGCGGTTTCAAGTCCGCAGGTCCCCG
>Ga0187771_10003821_pt1 | contig 10572 bp, 7 predicted proteins | sample 0116_SJ02_MP15_1_FD_133139 | JGI IMG/M metagenome (GOLD analysis project Ga0187771, IMG submission 133139) | Tropical peat soil microbial communities from peatlands in Department of Meta, Colombia - 0116_SJ02_MP15_10_MG | ecosystem: Environmental > Terrestrial > Soil > Wetlands > Peat | place... | reverse complement strand
GCTCCGATCCGATCAATGAGCGCTCCGAGCAGCCCAAAGAACGGGGCGACGATTACGAATCCCAGAAATGTTCCCTGCGTAACTTGACTCCGTGTGAAGCCTAACGATTCCACCAGCGAAGGGTAGAACACCGGGAAGCCGTAGAAGACCAGCCCCACGGCAAAAAACAGATTCAGAAAGGCCGCCAGGTCAACCCACCAGCCATAGAAGACGCGCGTTCGTCCCGTCGTTGCCATTAGCACGCACGAAAATTGAAAGTTGAAATTCGAAACTCGCAAGAGTGACCGACTTTCGATTTTCGAGTTTCCATTTTCGGTCTTAGCCAAATTCCGGCCCCAGAATCGCGCAGAGCCACTCCGGGCGGCCGGGGTGGTCATTGGGACCGCGGTACATGCGGGTCAGGGGCCGGGAAAATTCGAACCCCTCAGCAAGGAGCTGCGCGCTGGCCCACGGGTTCGATTTCATGCAATCAACAAAGAGCCTTTCCCGCGAGGTGCGGCGCAGAAACTCGATCAACAACGCGCGGGCGGCGGACTCCGACTTGGCGGCCCAGGGGCCGAGGTGGTCAGCGCGTGAACCTCGCCGACCGAAGGCGTAGCCCGCCAGCTCCTCCCGCTCCCTTATCGAAAGGGCGAACTCAGGAGCGGCGGCCGCCAGCGAGCGCAACAGGTCACCCCGGTCGGCGCCGAAAATCTCGTGATCGAGTTCAAGCACGTCGTCCAGGCTAGAACGTCCGAGGATTGCCGATGATTGCCCCCTCACCCGGCCCTCGCGGGCCGCCCTCTCCCTTTGGGAGAGGGCAAATCCATGGACTTTCTCCCCCCTCGTCGAGGGGGAGACGGGCGAAGGTTGAGCGGGCGTTGACAAGTCATCCCCCTCAGCGGGAGGCTCGAACGCCCACCGCTCGATTTCATACTCGCTGACGAATCCGAGTTTTTCATAAATGGGTTTGCCTTGGGGGGTTGCGTCGAGCTTGAGGGTTGGAACTCCTCGGCCGTCCAGATACTCAATCGCCTTCTCCAGTAAGCGCGTTCCGATGCCGCGCCCGCGAAATGCCGGGTCCACCAGGACCATCCCAATCCAAGCGAACCGGCCCTCGTAAACAATCGTGGTGGCCGTCCCCACCACGCGCCCCTCTGACTCCGCCACAAAGCAACCATTCCGGTTGGCGGAGAGAAAATGCTCCCAGTCCGCCGGAGTCTGATTCCAACCCGCAAAGTCCTTCAGCCGCATTCCCGCGGGGACGTCAGCCAGCGTCATGAGGCGCGGATTCATCAGCTAATTTCAGGGCGCCGATTGGTGATTGGCAATTGTCAATCCTTAATCGTCGCTCACGGATTTAGGGAGTCCACTACTTGCTGCCAATGCTCGCGGCACCACGCTGCCATTTGCTCGACGTTCATCCCACTTCCCCACCCGAAGCGGCGGCGCAGGTCAATAAGCCAAGCCACAAAACCTTCTTGGGGATGGAACAGCAAACAGTGCAAGACCTTTTCCGTCTTTCCGCCCGTCCTCATCGCGAATTCGCTGTCCGGAAGTTGAAAAAGCGTATGCATCTGGAAGCTCGAGGCTCCGCGCAGCAGATACTCCGCGTCGATGCGGCCGGAATGAATATCGCCTGTGGCACTCAGGGGGAGCGGATTGGCAGACATTCGCCGGTCAGAGACCGGCGCCGCAGAAAGGAACCTCTCCAGCACGGCAAGATTGCGGTCGCTCAGGTCCGGACCCCCGTAGGCCACGCCGACCTTGCCTTCGAATTCTTTCGCCGGGTCGAAGAGCCGATTGGCGTACACCAGGAAGTCCGCCCGGCCCTCGCCGCGCGGGGCTGCTTCGATTTCCCTAAGCATCTGCACCTGGAACTCATCTGGAAAAAGCGTGTTGAAAACCTTGAGGCCTACCCAAACCTTGCCCCGGGCCGCGCGGTGGATCAGCCCGGGCACCATGTGGAGCCATTCCATAATCTTGGCCTGCTGCGCGGCGCGCCCGGAACCCGCCAGCGTGGGGCTGAAGTCCTTCTCGAGCGGCATGGGCGAGTCTCCGTGGGCCTCTTGCCAGGTCTCCACAAGTGCCGCCGTCGTGTAGGCGTACTCTTCCTCTTTCCAGAAATCCTCCGCAGGCGTGGGCAGGTGGTATTTGACTGACGGCGCGATCAGCATGCGGGCGGGCTTTGCCGTTTGCAGCGCCTCGCGAAGGAGCCGGAGATAAGCTTCAAAGCTTTCGTACCACCCCCGGCCCTTCCAGGTTACTGTCCACCCTTCCTGGCCGCCGCGGCCGCGAATGCGCTCCACCAGCATGCGCGTTTCGGGAATCGCCCACTCGCGCATCATCTGCGCGCCGGTTTGATCCTGGGCAATGACGGTTTTCAGGACGACGAAGCCCAGGCCTCCCTGGGCATCCTTCTCCACTTGATGACGCGCCAGCGAAAGTTGCCCGGAGGCCTTGCCGAACGGGTTTTTGATTTCCAGCCCGCCGTAAGCACTGGTGAGGTCGAGGTTGTAAGTGGAGCGGATATAGGGCTCGATCGGGTGGGGAAGACCCTCGCGAAACTTCTCAAAATCTTGGGAGAGCTGCTGCGCCTCGGGAGCAGCTAGCTGGGGGCGCCCAATCAGGCGGATGCGCGGCGGGAACAATTCCCACATGAAAAACCTCAACGCAGTAGGGGCCCGTCAGCCGACGGATGCCTGCCCTGGGCGACCACGAGGGTCGCCCTTACGACTGGGGAAGCTCGCTGATGGCCCGCAGGGTTCGCCCCAGTTCGTCAAACTCTTCGGCCGGGAGTTGTGGCCCCCAGGGATCGTGAGCGGCTTCGCGCGCAATCACGCCAAGATGGACCAGCACCCACAACATGCGCTGGATGTAACCCTCTATAGGCGGGATAAAGGTGACTTGGGAAAGCCGGTCCACCTTTTCCGAGACGCTCAGGAACTCCGCCGGGCGCGGCTCGAAGTAGGCCTGCAGCAACCGCTGCTGTAGAGCGCAGCATGCCGCCCCCATGCCAATAAGCGCCGCCTGCGCGCCGCACATCAGGCAGTATCCCAGGAAGCGATCCTCCCCCGTAATCAAGAGCTTTTGTGGGAATTCCCTGGCAAGGAGGTTCGCGACAGCTTGAAAGGTCATGACACTGTCGAGCGTCGCCAGCTTGATGCCCACCACGGCGGGAATGGCCAAGAGCTCGCGGAGAACTTCCGGCTTGTACAGGATCCCTCCGGCCGCCTCGTAGAGATAAAAGAGCAGGAGCGGACCACCGAGCGTAGCCAATTGACGATGGTAGTCCAAAATCAACTCCGCCTCCGGCGCGACGTGATAAAACAATCGCGGAGGGTGCACCAGGAAAGCTTGCGCGCCGTGGTCGAGGGCATCCTGCGCCATTTGCAGGGCCGAGTCCTTATAGGCTGCGAAATCCGACCTGCTGCCGGGCGACCCGCCCACACCTGCAATGACGACCTTGCTTCCAGAAAGTCCCTCTGCCCAGCTTTGCAGGACCTTGACGCGCTCCTCGCGGCCCATGTGCAGTCCACGTCCGGTATGCGCCCACACGGCCACGCCCGCTACCGGCTGCCGCGCCATGAAGGCCACATAGCGCGCCTGGGCCGCCCAATCAATTTCGCGGGAGGCAGCGAAGGGCACCGGAACGGCGGGGATGAGCCCGTGAAGGATTCGGCTCCTCAACTCCTCGTTGGAGACGCAGGTCATGGTCGGAACTCCTCTCGTCGGACGCGGTAGCGAGAGACCTTTTCCGGGTCCACGCGGTAACCCATTCCCGGGCCATCCGGGAGAGTAATATTGCCCTGCGACGAGACTTCGACAGGCGGCGAAATAATATCATCGACATACCACCGCGCGGATGCCTCCAGGTCCGTCGGCAGAGTGAAGTTTGGCAAGGTGGCGAGGTGCAACCCTTGGGCTGAAGCAATTCCGAGCTCGGGCATGGTCCCCAGCCAGCAGGCCAGGCCCGCCGCGGCCGCTGCGTCGTGGGCCTGCCGCGCCGGCCAAAGTCCGCCCATGCGCTGCACCTTGATGTTGATGATCCTGCCGCTGCGCAGGCGGATAATTTCCGCCAGCGACTCCAGGCTCTCGGCGGATTCATCCAGACAGATCGGCGTGCGAATTCGCCGCTGAAGCTCGGCGTGCTCTTCGAGCGCATGACGCCCCAACGGCTGCTCGATCATCATCAGGCCGAATTCATCGAGCCGCTCGAAAACCTCCGCGTCTTCGAGCCGGTAAGCCGCGTTGGCATCCACCATCAAAGGAATCCCCCCGAACCGCCCGCGAATGGCGCGCACCAGCTCCACGTCGTGCCCAGGAGCAATTTTGATTTTGATGCGGCGATAGCCTTCGGCCAGGAACCTTTCCACGCGCTCAAGAAGTTCGGCAAGGGTGGGCATCAGCCCGAGGGCGGCGCCGCTCGAAATCGGCCGCTGGGCTCCCCCCAGCATCCCCCACAAAGGTTTCGAGAGTTCCTGGGCCCGGAGGTCCCAGACGGCTCCCTCCAGCGCGGCTTTGGCGAAAGGCTCGCCCGGAAATTCTGCCAACCGCTCGACGCACCGAGCAGGGTCTAACTCCGGACGTTCAAGAAAGCCGGGCACAAGCTTCGCGCGCAGAAACTCCCAGGTACCCTCGGGTGTCTCTGGGGAATAAACCGAACCCGGCATGGGCGCAGCCTCGCCCCAGCCAACTCTGTCCGCTGCCTGGAGCTCGACGAGAAGGGAATCCCGGCAGGAAATTTCTCCGCTGGAGATTCGAAATGGCTCGTGGAGCGGGACACGGACCCAGTGGAGAATGAGCGAAGACAGGCGCGTCACGGCGGGAAGAGTTTACACCGAAACGGCCTCCTCCCGAGCGCTGCTCGGGATTTTCCCTGCCTGCTCCAGCACAGCGGGAGATCTTGCAATTTGGATTGACCCATGCGCCGCGCGGTGCTACAAGCGAACGAGGCAAATCTACCAGCACGCGGGTTAGAAGCGCGGACAGCGAGGTGAGGTATGCGTCGACGGGACTTTCTGAAGAAGGGGACGGCAGCGGCGAGTTTGGCGGCGTCCCACAAGTTGGTCGCTCCGGCGGCTCGAGCGGGAGAAGTCACCCCTCAGGGGCCAATCCCTAGGCGCCGGCTCGGCAAGACGGGCGAGGAGCTATCCCTCATCGCCCTGGGCGGCATCGTGGTCACCGATACGCCCCAGTCCTTCGCCAACAACATCGTGGCCGAGGCGTTTGACCGGGGCATTAACTATTTTGATGTGGCCCCGGAATACGGCAACGCCCAGGAGCGCCTGGGCCCGGCGCTCGAGCCTTACCGGAAGCGCGTCTTTCTGGCCTGCAAGACACTCCTCCGCGACCAGGAAGGGTCCGCAAAGGAGCTGGATGACTCGCTCCGCAAGCTGCGCACGGACCACGTGGACCTCTACCAGTTTCACGCGGTGACGAAGCGGGAGGAAGTTGAAAAGATTTTCGGGCCCCGAGGCGCGATGGAGACCTTCCAAGCCGCGCGCCAAGCGGGGAAGGTCCGATTCCTAGGTTTCTCGGCCCACTCCGTGGAGAACGCGCTCGCCATGCTCGACCGCTACAATTTCGATACGATTCTTTTCCCCATCAACTTCGTGCTCTTCTCACAGGCTAACTTCGGACCGCAGGTGCTGGCGCGCGCGCGGGAAAAAGGCATGGGAATTCTGGCGCTCAAAGCCATGGCCAAGTCCGCTTGGCCAGCAGACCAACGAAAGGATCACCCCCATCCGAAGTGCTGGTACCGGCCTGCCGCATTGCCCGAAGAAGCGTCGCTGGCCCTGCGCTGGACCCTGTCTCAGCCCGTGACGGCCGCGGTGCCTCCGGGTGAAGAGCAATATTTCCGGCTGGCCATGGACGTCGCCCAGCGCTTCGAGCCCCTGAAACCCGAGGAAGAAAAAACCCTCCTGGCCGCGGCGCAAGGCGCGACTCCCATCTTCCACCTTGGCACCGCTTGAAAGGCAGTGAAGAACCAACCCCTTTCACGCCATGTGAAAAAAACACCCGTGGCGGCGTCCGCTCCCGTCGCAGGGCGGCTGCTCCGCCGCGCGCTTTCTGGTATAAGCTTGCTCGTTTAACAAGGAGGCTGTTCCCATGGCCGCTACACTGCGGAGCAGAGATTGGTTCGGCAAGAATGACCGCTGGGGCATGGCGCATCGCGCCTGGCTGCGTGCGGAAGGTTTTTCCGAGCTCGTGTTCGAAGGCAAGCCGGTTATCGGCATCTGCAATTCCTGGAGCGAACTGAACAACTGCAACGCGCACTTGCGCCAGGTGGCGGAGGCCGTCAAGCGGGGCGTATGGGAGACGGGAGGATTTCCTTTAGAATTCCCCACCATCTCGCTCGGCGAGATGCTGATGAAGCCCACCACGATGCTCTATCGCAATCTGATGGCGATGGACGTGGAAGAGTGCCTGCGCGCTTACCCGCTCGATGGCGTGGTGCTGTTATGCGGCTGTGACAAGACCACACCTGCGCAACTGATGGGCGCCGCCAGCGTCGACATTCCCGCCCTCATGGTGCCGGGCGGCCCCATGCTCAAAGGCATGTGGCGCGGCAAGGAGCTGGGTTCGGGGACCGACACACGGCGTCTCTGGGAAGAAGTGCGGGCCGGGCGGCTCAGCGAAGAGGCCTGGTGCGAGGTCGAAAGCTGCGTTTCCCGCAGCGCCGGGCACTGCACGGTGATGGGCACGGCGTCCACCATGGCCAGCCTAGCGGAGGCGTTGGGCATGACCCTGCCGGGCGCCGCGGACATCCCCGCCCCCGACGCGCGCCGCCTGGCCGTTGCCGAGCAGAGCGGGCGCCGGATCGTGGAGATGGTCAAGGACGACTTGCGCCCCTCGCGCATCCTCACGCCGGAAGCGATAGAAAACAGCATCCGCCTCCTCATGGCCCTGGGAGGGTCCACCAACGCCATCATTCACTTGGTGGCCATCGCCGGGCGCCTGGGACTCGACCTGCCGCTCGCCAAGTTCGACGAGATCTCTCAGACGACTCCCGTCATCGCCAACGTGAAACCTTCAGGGAAGTTCCTGATGGAGGACTTCAGCTATGCGGGCGGCGTGCCCGCCGCGCTCAAGGAAATCAGTTCTTTGCTTCACCTCGAAGCCTTGACGGTCACCGGGAAGACTCTGGGGGAGAACCTGGCGCGGGCGGCTTGCTTCAATCGCGAAGTCATCAAGCCACTCGGCGAACCACTCTATCCTCACGGTGGGACGGTGGTCTTGTGGGGCAACCTGGCTCCGCAGGGCGCGGTGATCAAGCAATCCGCGGCCTCGCCGCGCCTGCTCGCGCACAAAGGCCGGGCGGTGGTATTCGAGAACAACCAGGATTTGCTGGCGCGCATCGACGATCCCAAGCTGGCCGCGGATGAGAACTCCGTGCTGGTGCTCAAGCACGCCGGGCCGAAGGGCGCGCCCGGCATGCCGGAGTGGGGACACCTGCCCATACCCACCAAATTGCTCAAGGCCGGTGTGACGGACATGGTGCGGCTGAGCGACGCGCGCATCAGCGGCACCAGCTTCGGAACCATCGTCGTCCACATATCGCCCGAAGCGGCCGTGGGAGGCCCCTTGGCGATTGTCCGGGACGGCGATGAAATTGAGCTCGAGGTGCGCGCCAAAAGGTTGGAGCTGCTAATCCCGGAGGGCGAAATCAAGAGACGCCTCGGCGGGTGGAAGCCGCCCTCACCCCACTACCGGCGCGGGTACGGCAAGATGTTCTTGGACCACATCCTGCAGGCGCACGAGGGCTGTGATTTTGACTTCCTGCGGGGCCACGAAAGTGACGACGGCCTGTCGCCGCTCAAACGCTTTCCCAACCCCGCTCTGTAGCGCACCCACCTGGCGCGATGGTCTTTTTCGGGATTCACCGAGGCAATTCCCCGGGCGGGCTACGCCGACGCGGGACAGGCGCGGAGAAAACCTACATAGTTGGCGCGCAGAAACCTGTGGTAGATTTATTAACGCCATGGCCACTGCAAACTGCCCTCATTGCAGGTCTGCCCGGACGGCGCCCTCGCCTAGCGGTCGGCACGCTCTCTGTCTCAAATGCCATTTCGTTATCATCCAGGACCGCGAGAAGAAGCCGCACGGGCTAAAAGCTCGTGGCAGGCCGCGGCGAAGCAGCCCGGCGCCGCACCGCAAACCCCAATCTTGAACTCGTGCCGTTCCAACTTAATTCCGCTATACGCAATGCCGGGCTCTTCCAAGATGAGGCGGGGATTCGGCGGAGTGGGATTAGTTGAGGGAAGTTGGAACGGCACTCGCAGAACTTGGGCGCTCTCGACGAGCAGGGAGGCGAAACGATGGGACGATCATCCTTCTCTGTGTCCTCGGCTTGTGCATTCCTACTGATTTGCCCCGCGCTCGCGGCGGGCTCCATCTCGGTGGAGGGCGCGCCGGCCGACACGGGCTTTAACGTCGGCACGATCGCGACTATCCGCGCGACCCTGCGCGGATTCAGCGGCGAGGCGAGCCGCTACGCCCTCTTCGCCGAAATCCAGTATGCCGGGACCACCTCGACCGCCAGTGTGCAAATGGACCGGTCGGATGAGAAATCGCGAGGAGAAGCCCACTACGAAATTGGGTGGCCGATCCCCGAGGAAGCGCCCACGGGCCTTTACACGGTGTCCATAAGGGTCGAGGACAGGACGGAACATCGTACCGTGGCCGTCCGGAAATTGCGCAGCTTCGCAGCATACAAGAAGCTCGTGCGCATTTCGGGCCTGGCACTCGACAAAACATTTTATGTCGTCGGCGAACCCATCCAGGCCGGGCTCACACTGGAGAACCTTTCCGACCACGACCTGAAGGACCTGCGCGTGGAGTTCTCTAACGCCAACTACCCCTGGATATCGCTCTACGCCTCGGGCAGCCGGGAGAATCCGGAGCTGGCGGTGAGGGTGTTGCGCGATCACCTGAACGTCCCCGCCCACGGTGAGGTCCGCATCCCTATGGGTCCTGCGGGAACTGCGGCGTTTCTCCAGGGGCAGCAAGGCCAAATGCTGGGTGCAGGCGGCCCCGAGAGGCACGAGAAGGTCGCTCCGCCCGAGACGGACACTTACACGTTGGCGGTTTGGAACGGCGAGCGCACCATTCTTTACGACATGCAATTCACCCCACTGGCGATTGTGCGGAGTGAAGACCGCGATCTCCCCATCCCTTACAGCCGGAGCTTCACGCATCCTTACAACTCCGACATTGATTTCAAGTCGTACCGCGAGTTCTACCCTTCCGGACTCAACTCTCCCGCCATAGTGGTTGGCCCCATGCGGACGCTGTATCGACCGGGAGACCGAGTTCGAATCGTCGCTACCCTGAAGAACTCAGGTGAGCAAGCCTGGCAAAGCGCCGAGTGCCGCGCCGCGATTCTGGACTCCCAAGGGAAACAAGTTCACGCGGCAACGCTCCTCTCCGGGATCAGCCTGCAGCCGGGTCAGAAGCAGGCTGTGGCGGCGGATGCCTGGACGATCCCCGCTGCGACTTCGCCGGGGAACTACACCGTCGAGCTGTCGCTGGCCGGTGGAGAAGGCAAGCCCTTGGCCCAAACCACCACGGAAATCGCTGTAAATGCCCTTCCTGCCTCGGTGATGGTCTTCTGCCCGCATGAAGACGATGAGCTCTTTTATACGGGGCTGATCCGCGCCGCGGTCGAAGCTGAGATTCCCGTGCGCGTGGTGACCCTGACAGGCGGCGACGTGGGCGCTTGCGAGCGGTACTATGACAAGCCTTGTGGCCCTAACGAAGCCCGTGAGTTTGGCAAGGTTCGCATGGAGGAGAGTGCCGAAGCCCTGGAGCACATCGGCCTGACGCGGGACAAGCTGATGATCTTCGGACTGCCCGACGGCGGATCCGGGGAGATCTGGTCGCGGCACACCCAGGCCTCGAATCCCTTCCTTTCGATATACCTGGGCAGCGATCACGCCCCCTATGAAAACGTGGTGAAGCCCAACCTGCCCTACGCGCGCGACCCGGTCATCGAGCTGCTCAAGCGGACCATCCGCGGATTCCATCCCGCCCTGATTGCCACCCCCCATCCAGACGAACGGCACGTGGATCATCGCACCACCAATTGGCTCGTCATCAAGGCCTGCCAGGAATTGCTTCGCGACAAAGCCATTGACCCGCAAACCATCATTCTGGCCGACGAAGCCTACGGCGCGGGTGGCTTCAAGCCCGCTCCCTACAAGTACGAGAAATCTGTCATTTATCTAAGCGGCGAGGCGGCCGCACTCAAGCAGGAGATGGGCTGGACTTACCAGTCGCAGGACGGAAATCTCGCCGAGGGCATGAAACGGCCGTACCATGAACTGTCTCGCCAGGAGAAGCACCTGCGCATCGTGGATTGGCAGGAGCACGCGGGGTGGAACGAATAAAGCAGGGGTTGGGGGCTCGGGGTTCGGGGCTAGGGGCATTGTTCAGTTGACTTAGTCCAGCCCTTAGTCCACAATGAAGCCGCCATGAAAGTGAACACTCATCAGGCTAAGACTCATCTCTCGAGGCTCCTGCGGCGTGTGGCTGTCGGCGAAGAGGTCACCATTGCCCGAGCCGGTGTGCCGGTTGCCCGCTTGGTGGGCG
>Ga0187771_10003820_pt1 | contig 10573 bp, 8 predicted proteins | sample 0116_SJ02_MP15_1_FD_133139 | JGI IMG/M metagenome (GOLD analysis project Ga0187771, IMG submission 133139) | Tropical peat soil microbial communities from peatlands in Department of Meta, Colombia - 0116_SJ02_MP15_10_MG | ecosystem: Environmental > Terrestrial > Soil > Wetlands > Peat | place... | reverse complement strand
TCTTCCAAGCGGGCCGACACGGTACACGCCACTATCGGGTCCGTCTACAAAGCCTTTCCAGCCAATCTTCTTCAGATATGGGAACTTTACGTATGACCATGGCTCTACATGCTCTTCAATATTGTCTAAGTACTGCGAAGCTTGGAACCTTGCGTATTCTTTTCCTTTTGGATCTACTACTCGAACATCGCCGTCGTAAAAGTTGACGTGATTATTCTTGTCGACCAGCCCCATGTAATAGGTCTTATGCACGTAGGGACCTTTAGTGATCAAATCTACGTATTTCTCATTCTTCAACACTATATCGTGAAAAGTTTGCAGGGTGAATTTGGCGAATTCGACGGTCTCTTTAGCCATGCCTTCTATCTCTTTCCTGTCCTCTTCTGCTAACGGTTTTGAAATGCCGCCTGGTAAGCCACAGACTGGATGAGTTGCCTTTCCACCTATAATTGCAGTAATCTTTTGTCCGTAAGCTCGGTTCTTTATCACTTGTTTACCGACATCCAGGCCGACTTTGTTTATGACGCCGAGAATGTTCCTTTCAGCCGCTGGCGCTTCTGGGCCAACGATGAAGTCTGGTCCTCCTAAGAAATAGAAGTGAAGGATGTGGTCATAAATGTAGTATGCGCTGTACATCAGTTCTCTGAGCTTCTTTGCCGCAGAGGGCGGTTCGGTGTGAAAAGCCATGTCCAAAGCTTTGGTTGCAGCGAAGTGATGCGCTACTGGACAAACGCCGCAGATTCTTGTAGTCAATTGCGGCATGTCCTCGGCCTTCCTTCCCTCGCAGAATTTTTCGAAGCCCCTAAGCTCCGGAACGGCGAGGTAGGCGTTCTCAACTTCACCGGAATCATTGAGGAATAGGTCTATCTTCCCGTGGCCTTCGAGCCTCGTGATAGGGTCTATGCTTATCTTCTTCATTTTTTCATCACTTTCCTGCGTATTATTGAAGCTGGGAGAGAGTACCTGTAGAACGTGCCCACGGGGTCCTTAATCTGCTCGATCAATTTCTGTGGATCGTAGTCCTCTTTCTTTTCTTCGTCTATACCGAGTATCGACGCTAGAGCGCTCATCATAGCCGCGCCCTGCTCAATCTCTCCTGGACAAGGTCCTCCGCATCCAGTGCATGGCATATCTACTTTCAAGCACTGTGCGCCGCATCCTGAACGCGTAGCCGGACCGATGCAGATGATTCCTTGCTCGAGAAGGCACTTTTCGGGCTCCGGGACCTTTTCGTAAACGCGGTAGATTTTCGAGATTATTTTTTTCTCCCTTTTCCTTGGGCATTCGTCGCAGACTGATTTGCTAGGCGCCAGAACGGAGCCTTTTGGCGGTAGATTGTCTGTTGCAATGGCTTCGACAGCTTTCGCGATTAGATCTACTGGTGGAGGGCATCCTGGTAGGTAATAGTCCACGTCGACTGTTTGGTCGAGTGTTTTCACCGTGTCATAAAGCTCTGGAATGTGTATCTCGCCTTCCTTTACCTTAGTCGACGTTTGTGGCGTTTGGTGTTCTGGATTTTTGACCGATGGGCATTCGACGTAAACTTTTCGAAAGACCTCCTCCCTGTCGTGCAAGTTCGCCAGTCCTGGAATGCAGCCTTCCTGCGCGCAAGAGCCAAAGGCAACGAGTGTTTTTGCTTTCTTACGCAACAGTTTAGCCATTCCTTCATTCTCCGAGTTTCTGACAGAACCGTTGAAGAAGACCACGTCAATGCTTTTGTCCGGCATCGCTTCGACGTCTTTGTACTTAATGTCCATTGCTACAGGCCAAAAAACGATGTCCGCCTTGCTTATTACGTCCAATATTTTCTCGTTTATGTCTAGCACTGCTATTTCGCAGCCGCCGCAGCTTGCTGCCCAATAGAAAGCAAATTTTAACTTTGCCATTTTTCTTTTTTCACCGCCTACGCACTTATAGCCGCCATGAGCTTTGCAGCATCAACTCTGAGCTCCTTTATCGCGAGTTCCTCGGGGTTCAAGCCCATTGCCAGCCCCAAGAGTTGCGTGTAGTGAAGGGCGGGAATCTCAAATTTCTTGTTTGCAACACGCTCTATCCTTGGTTGGTTTGTGTCAAACATCATGTGGCAAAAAGGGCACACCGTGACGACCGCTTGGGCTCCTACTTCCTTCATGTGGCTGAGTTTTTCTGCGGTTAGATTCATTGGGATGCCTTGATTGATGCCGATTATAGGAGCGCCGCAGCATTGGGTTTCACCTTGATAGTCAAGAACTTTTGCGCCTGTTGCTCTAATGAGGTTTTTCAAGATTTGTGGGTTTTCTGGATCGTCAAATCCTATGTACTTTATGGGACGAAGAACGTGGCAACCGCTGTGTTCTGCGACACACAGGTTGGTCAGAGGTTTCTTAATCGTTTCCTTTATTCTTTCTAAGCCGACGTCTTCTGCTAAAACCTGCATTATATGCTTGACGTCTATGGTTCCCTTGAATTCCATTCCGATTTCTTTCAAGAAATGATTTACTTCTTCCCTCACTTTCTTGTCTTCCTTCAAGGTTTTATTCACCTTGCGCAAAGTACCAGCACACCCTGGGCACAAAGCAACGATGTTCACCCCTTTCTGTTCAGCCAAACAGATGTTCCGCGCTGCGAGCGCGAGCATTGCCTCATGGCTCACGGGATCTATCGGAAGCCCGCAACAGTTGAATTCTGGCATTTCCTCAATTTCTATTCCAAGTCGCGGAAGAACTTTTCTTGCCGAAATCTCGTATGCGCCCTCGCGGTACGGTATAGCGCAACCAAGGAACAGCACGTACTTGCTACCTTTCTTTGCACTTTCCGTCATCCTTAACTCCCTCCGGTTGCTCCCAGAGCCTTTGAAAACCCGGTAACTTTGAAGAGTTTAGCGATATCTTCCGTGTTGCCTTTAGGCAAAGACGGTAACGCCACTTCTTCCCGCTTCTTTATCCGCAACTCAGGAATCTTGTAAGCATAGCCCGTTTCCATAATAGCCGAGGCCAGCTCCTTAAACACTGGAGGCATCACGCCCTCCTTCACGGACATATTTCTCAGAGCCCGCAGCACACCAGCGATTTCAACGTCCTGCGGACAATGGTCAACACACGTGAAGCAAGCAGCGCAGAGCCATATAACGTCACTCTTTAGCACTTGATCTTTGATTCCTAACTGCGCCATTCGCAATATTTTGCGTGGCCTATAGGATTCATCGTATCTTGAAACCGGACAGTCGGCGGTGCAGGTTCCACATTGGAAACACAGCATAAGCTTCTCGGCGCCAGGAACCTGCTTTAGTTCATACTTAAACTGAGCACTTTCGGGTGTAATCTTGAGCACGGTGTCCTGGCTTTCTTTTTGTTCAACTAATCCGCGGGATATTTCCTCCTTCACCACTTTTTTCTGTCCTGTTTCTTCTTTTACTACGGCTTTCTTCTTTCTAGTTTGAGACATTCTCCTACGCTCCTTTACTCTTAAAAGGGCCTGGACCGAGTTTCTTAATCTGCTCCGTCATGTCCTTAACAATCGTCGCGAACCTGTCACCCTCTGACGCAGAGACCCATTCAAGGCGTAGTCTTTCAGGCTCGATGCCGAACTGTCCAAGAATCGTCTTCAACAGAGCAATTCTCCTCTGGGCTTTGAAGTTGCCGCTAAGATAGTGACAGTCAGAAGGAAGGTGGCAACCAGCGACTAAGACGCCGTCCGCGCCACTCTTAAAAGCCTCAAGGATAAAGGCCGGATCCACTCGTCCGCTGCACATCACTCGAATGATACGGATGCTCGTAGGATACTGGATTCTGCTCACTCCAGCCAAGTCTGCTCCGGCGTAACTGCACCAGTTACAGAGGAAGCCTACGATTATTGGTTCGAATTCTGTTTTTTGTTCGGTCACGCTTTCACCTCAACCAATGCGGCTTTAACTTGCGCAAGTATTTCCTCATTCGTGAAGTGTCCCAAACCGATGGCTTTAGTTGGACAAGCAGTGCCACAGACTCCGCAACCCTTGCATAAGGCTTCGATCACGTGTGCCTTAAGTTTCGCATCCTTTTCCTGCATTTCAATCGCCCCATACGGACAGAGAGACTCACAAACCCTGCAGCTACTACATAAGTCTTCGTTTACGTTGGCGATTATTCCTTCCATCTCGAGCGTTTTCTTAGACAACACCGTAGTGGCTCTTGCCGCGGCTGCACAAGCCTGGGCAATGCTTTCGTCGATATACTTCGGGGAGTGAGCCATGCCGCATAGAAAAACGCCCTCTGTCGCAAAGTCAACGGGACGAAGCTTCATATGTGCCTCTAGGAAGAAGCCCTCTTTAATCAGTGGCACTTTTAGCATTTCTGCCACACGCTTGTTGTCTGGGTTGGGGATGGTGGCGGCGCTTAGGACTACGAGGTCTGGTTGAATTTCGATCTCCTCTCTAAGCACGGGTTCCCAGAGCTTGACTCTTAACAATCCGTTCTCATTTGTAACCTGTGGCTTCCTTTCGTCGCTATAATTTATGAACAGAACTCCTTTCTTGGCGGCGTCACGGTAATAGTCTTCCTTGAAGCCGTACGTTCTAATGTCCTTGTATAGGACATAAACCTCAGTTTCTGGGCATATCTCTTTGATTTTCAGTGAGTTCTTTACGGCTTGGCCGCAGCATATTCTTGCACAGTTGGGTCTCTCTTCAGTTCTGGCGCCTATACATTGAATCATGACTACGTTGTTAGCCCTGAAATTCCCTTCTGCAATTTCTTCCTCAAGTTCGTGCTGTGTTAGCACACGCGGGTCTTTGTTGTAGAGGTACTCTGTAGGTTGATATTCAACGGCACCGGTGGCCACTATGACTATGCCGTGGGCAACTTCCTTTTCTTCGTTGCCTTGTATTATCTTCGCTTTGAAATTGCCAACAAAGCCAGAAATTTCTGCAACTTCTGCGCCTAGATAAACATGTATTTTGTCATTTGATGTGACTTCGTTGGTTAATGTGCTGAGCTTCTCTTTAGGATCTTCGCCTTCTAACAGATAGTGCAGCGTTCGCAGTTGTCCGCCAAGTTCTTTGTCCTTCTCAACAAGATGCACTTCGAACCCTTGTCTAGCGAGTTCCAGCGCTGCAGTCATGCCCGAGACTCCACCTCCTATGACCAAGCCGACAGGTGTGACGCTTATCAATGGTTTCTCCAATGGTTTCAGAAGTCGTGCTTTCGCCACTACCGATCGAATCAGGTCTTTAGATTTTTGTGTTGCTTTCTTTGGTTCGTGCATGTGCACCCAGCTGCACTGGTCGCGTATGTTAGTCATCTCGAACAGGTATGGGTTCAGGCCAGCTTCTTGAACTGTTTCTTTGAATAACGGCTCATGCGTTCGTGGAGTACATGAAGCCACTACGACGCGATTCAGATCATTTTGCTTTATTTTTTCCAGAATGAGCTTCTGAGTATCCTGCGAGCATGTGTAGAGGTTTGCCTCTGCGTAGGCGACGTCTGGTAGGGTCTTAGCGTACTTGACCACTTCTGGTACATTTACTACGCCGCCGATGTTGATTCCGCAATGGCACACGAAGACACCTATGCGTGGAGGTTCGTTGCTAACGTCTCTCTCTTGCGGAAACTCTCTCTTGCTCACTTGTGTTCCTCTCTCGGAGGCAATTATGCTCATTGCCTTTGCTGCTGCACCGCTTGCTTGCGCGACGCTCTCTGGAATGTCCTTGGGGGCAGCAAAGGCTCCGCACACGTATATGCCCTTTCTAGAGGTTTCTATCGGAGAGAAGGTTTTTGTTTGACAGAACTTGTATTTATTGAGCTTTATCCCTAGGATTTCGCTCATTCTTTCCGCATCTTTGGGCGGTGTCATCCCAGTTGACAAGACGACCATGTTGAATTCTTCGGTCTTAGGCTCCTCGTTTTCAACGTAGCGGACGAGAAGGTTGCCCGTTGGTGGATCTTCATCAATGCTTGCAACTCGCGATCGTATGAATCCTATATTATATTCGTCTTTGGCGCGGTTGTAGTAGGCGTCAAATTCCTTTCCGAAAGCCCTTATGTCCATGTAAAATATCGTGCAGTCCAATTCCGTAGGCGTGTGCTCTTTTGCTATGACCGCCTCTTTCATGCCGTACATACAACATGCAGAAGAGCAGTAGTTATTTCCAATCTGAGCATCACGAGATCCAACACACTGAACGAAAGCGACTTTCTTTGGAATTTCACCATCAGAAGGCCTCAAAACCAGTCCGCCGTATGGGCCTGACGCGCTTAAGATGCGCTCAAACTCTATGCTAGTAACAACGTTTTGGAATCGTCCATATCCATATTCGCTCTTTAGTCTCGCATCGAAGGATTCGAAGCCGGGAGCAAGCACTATCGAGCCTACCTTTAGGGGGACAACTGTGTCTTTCTGGTCGTACTCAATCGCTTTTGCCTTGCAAATTTCTAAGCACGTGCTGCATCCGATGCATTTTTCGCGATCAATCATGAACTTCAACGGAACAGCCTGAGGATACTTCACGTAAATAGCGCTACGTCTGCTTAGACTCTCATTAAAAACGTCGATAGCTTCAATGGGGCATTTCTGTGCGCACAAACCACATCCGTTGCATTTTTCTTCGTTAACGTACCGGCTTTTTCTTCGAAGCTTCACCTCGAAATTTCCAGCTTCGCCCGTAAGCCCCATTATTTCGGCATTCGTTAGGATCGATATATTTGGGTGTCTTCCTGTCGCTACAAGTTTTGGTGAAAGAATGCACATTGAGCAGTCGTTTGTTGGAAAAGTTTTGTCAAGTTGAGCCATTACGCCGCCAACGCTTGGCTCTTGATCAATTAAGTATACCTTGAATCCAGAGTCTGCCACGTCGAGGGACGCCTGTATCCCAGCCACACCGCCGCCTACTACCAAGACAGCGCCAATTTTCTGGTTGGGCATCCTTATTCGACCTCAAGAGCCTTGTAAATTGGAGTCGTGCCCTCCACGTGATCTAACGCTATCATGTTTCTCCTACGCATTTCCACGATGTGGCAAAGCACATCAGACGGTTTCATCCTAACCTGTTCTGCTAGGGCTTTAACGGAAAGCTGGTTAGCTTTCGCTAGAAGGTAAATCTTGTGTCGAATGAACTCCGTTTTGACGATGTCATCAAGTAAAGTATCAAATTCCTCTTGCGAAACCTTTTCTTCATATACGTTGCTCTTCTCTGTTAGCTCTCTTTCTCGTCCAACTAAGACTCTTAACCTAAAATCTGAAGCAGCATCCCTTGCTGCCTGAAGATTTTCAAGGATTTGCCGATCTGGCCTCTGTCCTGAAAGCGGTGAAGGACCCAACTTTCTTATTCGCTCGGTGAATTCAGTTACCACTTGAGCGAACCTCTGACCCTCTGACGCTGAAACCCATTCTAGCCTCAGACGTTCGGGTTCCAAACCCGTCAGCGCCATGAGCCTTTTTAGCATGTTGATCTTTATTTCCTCGTACAAATTCCCTTCAACATAATGGCAGTCACCCGGGTGGCAGCCTAGAACTAATATTCCGTCCGCTCCCATTTTGAAGACTTCCAAAGGAATTGTAGGGTCTATTCTTCCGCTGCACATCACTCTGACAATCCGTATGTTCGCGGGATACTGTATTCTGCTCACGCCAGCTAGGTCCGCACCTGCGTAGGAGCACCAGTTGCACAGAAAACCGATTATCCTTGGTTCAAATTCGCTCAGTCTCATGAACCTCCCAAAGACGCGGTCGCTTCGGCCAACACCTGCGCGTCACTGAAGTGCTTCATTTTTATTGCTTTCTCAGGGCAACTTGCAGAGCACACGCCGCACCCTTTACATAAAACGTCATTCACCTTTGCTATTCCACGTTCATCTTTTTGTATGGCGCTGTAAGGGCACATTCTGATGCAAGTTGCACATCCCGTGCACACGCTCTCGTCAACTGAAGCAGTAATAGCCTCCGTTCTGACTCGCCCCACAGCCATAGGGATACCTGCTCTGGAGGCAGTGGCGTAAGCCTGAGCAATAGTTTCAGCGATTGTCTTAGGACTGTGAGCGGTCCCGCAAACGAATATTCCATCTGTTGCGAAATCTACAGGTCTAAGCTTAACGTGCGCCTCAAAAAAGAAGCCATCCGAACCCAGAGGAACTTTCAAGATCTTCGAAAGCTCTTTTGCTTCTTTGCTTTGAACCAACGGCGTTGAGAGGATCAAAAGATCCGCATCAAGCTCAAGAGGAGCGTTTAACATGATGTCGCGAACTCTCACCGTGAGTTTTCCGTCAGATCCGCGGAAGACATCTGGAGGGTTTTCCTTATCGTAACTTATGAATTGAACGGAGCCCTCCCTAGCCCTTCTGTACTGCTCTTCAAAATCTTTTCCATAGGTTTGCATGTCCCTGTACAGTACGTAGACTTCAGTTTCTGGAGACAACTCTTTGATTTGCAAAGCGTTCTTGACGGCGACTGCACAGCATACTCTGGAGCAATAGTTTCGTCCGCCTTCTTTTTCTTCTCTCGCTCCAACACATTGAATCATGACAACATTTTTCGGTCTTCCGAGCTTTCCGTCTTTAATGAGTTGTTCAAATTCAAGTTGAGTGAGAACGTTCTTGGACTCGCCATATCCATACAACCCATCTGGTCTCAAAACATTGGCCCCTGTGGCAACAATTATCGTTCCAATATCAAGGGCTTCCTCTTTTCCTTCACGGTCGATTTTAACCTTGAAGTTGCCTATGAAACCTTCAACTTGCTTCACTGTGGAGGAGGTGTGAACTTTAATATTTGGATTTGAGCGCGTAGCTTGCGTAAATTCTCCAAGAATGTTCGAGGCATAGTCATCGTTAGGATAGAGCTTGTAGAGCTCTTTCAATTTTCCGCCGATCTCATTCTCCTTTTCGATCAGGTGTGCGGTAAATCCCTGATTTGCAAGACTCAAAGCTGCGGCCATTCCTGCAACCCCACCACCTATAACAAGAGCTGAAGGTAGAACGTCAATTTCCGGCTCGATTTGTGGTTCGAGCAAGACTGCCTTGGCCACGGCCATTTTAACTATTTCCTTGGCTTTTTCTGTAGCTTTTTTAGGCTCCTTCGGATGCACCCAACTGCAATGCTCACGGATGTTGGCCATATGGAATACGTACTTATTCAGCCCGGCCTCTTCACAGGCGCTTCTGAAGAGTGTTTCGTGAGTCCTAGGCGTACAAGAAGCCACGACTACCTTGTTAAGGTGAAACTTTGTGACTGCCTCTTTGATTTTGCTCAACCCTTCAGAGGAACAGGTGTAAAGATTGCCTTCAGCATATGCAACCTTAGGTAACTTGCCTGCATATTCAACAACTTCTTTGACATCAATTACACCGCCTATGTTAACTCCACAGTGGCAAACGAAAACACCAACTCGAGGCTCCTCGTTCTCGTTCATGAACTGGCCTCCTTAGCAGCATGTTTGATTGTTTCTGCAGCTCTAGCTGCGGCGCCACTTGCTTGAGCAACGCTTTCAGGTATGTCCTTGGGGCTTTGACAAAATCCGCAAATGTATATTCCGGGGACACTCGCGTCTATGGGCGCCGTCAGCTCATCGCTAGGTTTGAAGAACCCATACTCGTCAAGCTCGAGACCCATGACATTTGCGATTTTTTTGTTGCTTCCTTTTGGAATTAACGGTGGGCACAAAACTATCATGTCAGCGGTGAGCTTTTTCATCTCGCCAGAGAGAACATCCTCATAGCAAATTTGGAGATTTCTCGTAATTGGATCTTCTGTTATTTCGCCCGGGTGCGCCTTAATGTACTTTACTCCGTACTCTTTTTTGGCCTTATCAATGAACTCTTGGAAGCCTTTTCCTGCGGCCCTTAGGTCTATGTAAAAAATGGATACCTCTGTACTTGGAGCATGCTCTTTTATAAGAATTGATTCTTTTGTTGCGTAAACACAGCAGACACTCGAGCAGTAGGGAACGTCGCCGGCTTGACTCCTCGAACCGGCACACTGAATAAAAGCAACGCTCTTAGGCGCTTCGCCATCTGACGGCCTCACAAGATGCCCACCAGACGGTCCTGAGGCACATATTATTCGCTCAAATTCCATCGAATGAAGCACGTTCTTGTATCGAGAGTAGCCATATTCACTCAGGACTGAAGGATCAAAAATGTCAAAACCTGTAGCAACGATTATAGAAGAGACATATAGCGCGATCTCCTCTGGTTTCTGTTCGAAATTGACAGCGTTTGATGGGCACAGTTTTTTGCAGATTTGGCAAATGCCCTTGGTGAAGTATAAGCAATGATTAACGTCTATGGTTGCAATGAGAGGGACCGCTTGTTTGAATGGCATGTAAATGGCTTTTCTGGTTCCTAGACCCATATCAAACTCGTTTGGAACCTTAGCTGGGCACTTTTCCATGCATGTACTGCATCCAGTGCATTTGTCTACGTCGACATAGCGGGGTTCTTTCAGAATTCTTACTGCAAAGTTACCCATACTGCCTTGAACTTCCGTGACTCTTGAATAGGTTAGGAGGTTAATGTTTGGATGCCTAAAGCATTCAATCATCTTAGGGGCCAGGATGCAGATCGAACAATCTAGCGTGGGAAAGGTCTTATCAAGTTGGGCCATCCTTCCTCCAATGCTAGGAAGC
>Ga0187771_10003819_pt1 | contig 10574 bp, 9 predicted proteins | sample 0116_SJ02_MP15_1_FD_133139 | JGI IMG/M metagenome (GOLD analysis project Ga0187771, IMG submission 133139) | Tropical peat soil microbial communities from peatlands in Department of Meta, Colombia - 0116_SJ02_MP15_10_MG | ecosystem: Environmental > Terrestrial > Soil > Wetlands > Peat | place... | reverse complement strand
CGATCTGGGCCGAGCGATCGCCGGACGGTCTCAGGAGCTGTGGAGGGTGGGTCTTCGGTGGGTGGCGAGCGGCCCGACACGCGCACGGGCCGAGCTCGAGCGGCAGCGGTTGGTCGAACGCCTCACTGGGCTCGGGTTCCGGACACGCGTGCCGCGCTACGAGGTCGAGGAGACGCTCGCGCCTCCCGGACACGGTGCGCGGCAGGCCCGGCCGAGTGGCTACTGGCAGACGCTCACCACGGACGGGCTCGGGGCCCTGTACCCGTTCGGGGACGAGACGGTCCTCGAACCCGGGGGGATCCTGGTGGGGCTGTCGTTGTCGGACGCGAGCCCGGTGTTCCTCGATCGCTGGGCCCACGCGAGCTTCTCCTGGGGGCTGTTCGGCACGACCGGCGCCGGCAAGTCGTTCGCGGCGACCTTGGTGGTCCTTCGGAGCCGGTGGCTTCTGCCCGGGACCGAGCTGGTCGTCCTTGACCCCCTCGGGGAGTACTCGCACCTCGTCCGTCAGCTCGGCGGAGCTGTAGTGTGCCTCCGGAACAGCACGGCCGGGCGGCTGAACCCGCTCGACCCAGCGACGACCTCCGGCGACCGCCACGAGAAGGCCGGCCGGGTCGTGACGATGCTCCGCGCCCTGTGGCCGAGCCTGAAGGACGAGGAGGGCGCCACCCTGGACGCCTCGGTCACCCGCCTCTACGACCGAGGAGAGGGCGAGCCGACCTTCAGCCACCTCGTGGAGGAGCTGGTCCGTGCCGGCCCGGCCGCCGGACGGCTCCCGGCCCTGCTCGAGGTCTTCCGGACCGGCTCCTTGCGCGGCATGAACGGCCCGACGACGCTGACGCTGGACGGGCCCCTCGTCTCCGTCGACCTGAGCGGGATCCCGGAGGAGCAGTTACCGTTCCACCTCGCCTACGTCCTCGACTGGACCTACCACCGGCTCGAGGCCCGCCCCGGCCCCAAGCTCGTCCTGCTCGACGAGGCCCACCTCGTCGCCCGGCACGAGGGAACGACCGAGTTCCTCGACCGGACCGTCCGCCATCTCCGCCATTTCCGGGCCGGCCTTCTCCTCGTTACCCAGAACCCGGACGATTTCCTCGCCTCCGCGAGCGGCCGCTCGCTCCTGAGGAACCTTTCGGCCTCGGCCTTCCTGCGGTTGCCCGAGGTCTCCGAGGAGTGCCGGGCGTTCTTCGGCCTCTCGGCGTCCGAGGCGGAGTGGCTCACCAAGGCCCGCCTCCCCACGGATGCCGGGTACGCGGAGTCGCTCTGGAGGGTCGGGGCTTGGCACCTGCCCCTCGCGATCGTCGCCTCGACCCCAGAGTACGAGTTCATCGGCGCCGCGTTGCGAGGGCGCGCTGGGGCGGGGCCAGAGATCCTTGCCGCTGGAGGCGGGGGTTTATAGTCCGGGCCGGGCCGCCTTTCCGGCGTGACGGAGGGCGCAACCGCCGACGTTCCGCCCCGTCGGCGCGCGAGCTGGAGCCTGAAGACGATCGTGGAGGATGTCTCGGGCAAGCCGATCTCGGAGTTCCAAGACCCGGCCAAGCCGCTCCATCCCTATCTCCGCGGCAAGCTAGGTCCGTCTTCGGCCCGGGGATACCCCCCGACCGCCGTAGGGGTCCACGCGGAAGAACCGTACGACCCGGTCGCTCATCTGTACCCCCCTCTCGTCGGCGCCCACGGGCGGGAGTATCACGGCCCGGAGCACGAGCACCACGCCGAGACCCTGGAGCGCCACCCGACCGTCCCGGCCGGGCTGGGCGAACGGCCCCGTAGTCCCGGCCCTCTCCACCGGCCCGAGCGCCTCTACCTCCACTACCTGCTCCTCCACCTCGATCGGCTGAGCGACGCGGCGCTCAACTACCTCAGGATCGCCGTCGAGGAGGAGGTCGCCCACCGTTCCCGGCCGCTCGCGGGCAAGCCCTCGGTCAGCTCGCCCCCCGTGGACGCCGACGCGCCGCTTCCCGCGGCAGCTCCTCCGCTGCCGATGCCGGCCCGTTGAGGAGCCCCCTCCGACGTGCCTCGCGGACGAGGCTCGCGTAGGTGGCCCTATCGAGTTCTACGCCGATCGCCTTCCGACCGAGCCCGGCGGAGGCCCAGAGGGTCGTGCCGGTGCCGGCGAACGGGTCGAGCACGGTATCGCCGACGACCGAGAACATCCGGACCAGCCGCTCCGCCAAGGCGGCCGGGAACGCCCCCGTGCGGCCGGCAGGGCCACGCTGGGGAGCGCCCCGGACATCCCCCCACACTTGGGAGAACCACCGGTCCCTTTCGGCACGGCCGAACCGGCTCGCCTCGCGCCGGGGGTCGCGCCGGGGGAACGTTCGGAGGTCGCCCTTGCGGAAGAGGAGGACGAACTCACAGTCGAGCGTGACGTAGGCGTTCGGGGGCAGGAAGCCGGAGCCGAGGTAGGCGTTCGGCCGGTTCGTCGGCTTCTTCCAGAGGAGGTACGGCAGGGGCCGGAACCCGACCCGCTCGGCGTCGAGCAGCGTGGCCGCGTGGTTGGGCCAGAGGCGGAAGCCCTCCTCGCCTCGGCGGAGTGCGTCGCCGATCACGACCGCCATCAAGCCTCCCGGGACGAGGACGCGATAGCAAGCGCGCCACGCGTCGGCCAGCACGCCCAGCATGGCCGGGTAGGTGTCCGCGCCGAGGGTGCGGAACTGTTCGTCCCATTGCGGGATCATCGGGTACGGCGGGCTCGTCAGGACGAGCTCGACCGAGCGCTCGGCGATGCCGTCCAGCCTCCGCGCGTCCCCTTCGAGGACCTGAACCCGTCCACTACCGGAGGAGGCGGCCACCGGTTCCCGAGAGGGTCGGATGGGTTATCAACGGGCCCCCCCTCTCCGCGTCGATGCGCCTGGATCGCCCGGTGCTGCAGGTAGCCCTCGACTTCGAGAACCTCTCCCGGGCGCTCGAAGCGGCCCGAGAGGCGGTCGACGGCGGTGCGGACTGGATCGAGGCCGGTACCCCCCTCATCAAGAGCGAGGGGCTGAACGCGGTCCGGGAACTGAAGAGGTCGTTTCCGGACCGGAGGATCGTCGCCGACATGAAGGTCATGGACACCGGGGCTTTCGAGGTCGAGCTTGCGGCCAAAGCGGGCGCCGACCTCGTGACCGTCTTGGGGGCGGCGGACGACGACACCATAGCGGAGGCCGTTCGGGGCGGGGAGCTCTACGGTGCCGAGGTCGTCGTCGACCTGCTGGGCGTCCCCGACCCTGTCGCGAGGGCCAAGCGCGCGGCCGAGCTCGGCGCCGCGGCGGTCTGCTGGCATGTCGGCATCGACATGCAGATGCTCGGTAAGACTCCCTTCGACCTTCTAGGCGAGCTCGTCCGGGCCTCCCCGGTTCCCGTGGGCGTGGCCGGTGGGCTCAACAGCGAGACCGTGGTTGCCGCAACCCTTGCCGGCGCCCAGATCCTCATCGTCGGGGGGGCGATCACCAAGAGCGCCCGGATCGCGGAGGCGACGCGGACGATCGTACGCGCAATCGCCGAGCGCCGAGAGGTGCCGAGCGAGGGGTTCCGTCGCCACGGCGCGGGGGAGCTTCGAGAGGCGTTCCTGAAGGTCTCGACGCCGAACATCTCCGACGCGATGCAGCGACAAGGAGCCATGCACGGGATCGTCCCGCGGCTCTCGGGACCGGCCGTCCACATCGCGGGGCCCGCGGTGACAGTCGTCACCCTCGACGGGGACTGGGCCAAGCCCGTGGAGGCGGTCGACCGCGCCGGCCCGGGGGACGTAATCGTCGTCGACGCGGGGGGTGGGTCGACCGCCATCTGGGGGGAGCTCGCCAGTTGGTCGGCCCACGGTCGCCAGCTCGCCGGGGTCGTCGTCGACGGGGCGATCCGGGACCTCGATGCCATCCTCGAGCTCGGCTTCCCGGCGTTCAGCCGCCACGTGAGCGCCAACGCGGGTGAGCCCAAGGGGCACGGCGAGATCGGGGTGGAGATTGTGGTGGGGGGACAGAAGGTCCGTCCCGGCGACTGGGTCGTCGGGGACGCCAGCGGCGTCGTCGTGGTCCCGCGCGAGCGCGCCCAAGAGGTCGCTAACCGCGCCCTCGATGTCCTCGAGCACGAGAACCGGGTCCGCGAGGAGATCCGTCGTGGGTCGACCCTAGCCAACGTGCAGAAGCTCGAGCGTTGGGAGCGGGTCGGCTGAGCCCGGACTTGACTGGGTACGCGCAGGTTCTGGAACGAGATTCTGCCTGACCCGGGACTTTGCTCGATCCCCCGGACCTCCGCGTCCCCCGTGTTCTCCTGAATCGGGGCAGGTTCCTGCTCAGGAGGCTCCCTCTTCCCTCATGGACAGTGGTCCGGGAGAACGGTGTCGGCCACCGCGGTCCGGGCCCAGAGCACCTTTCGGGTTCTGAGCGCGAAGGCCGATTGATGGCGGTTGGGTCCGGACCACCTCGTTTCCCATCGCACGCCCAGGAACTCGACCTCCCAGAGAACCAGGCCTTCGGGTTCGGCGAGAGGGAGGGTGAGTCGTTCCCGTCCCTGGATTGCCGCTTCTAACCGGGAGAGCGGAAGACGGCCCTGGTCAACCTCCCGAAGGGCTCCGACAATCTTCCGGACCATTCCCCACACGAACGAGGGAGCGCGGACCGTGATTGCTCGGCCGCCGCTCAGGGGCTCGACCTCGACCGACTCGATGTCTCGCCATTGCGGCGACCCTACGGGAACCCCTCGCCCAAAGGTCCGGGCGTCGACACGTCCTTGGAAGAGCCGAGCGGCCGGAGCCCACCCCGGGGGGTCGGCAGCCGGGCCCGGATCGAAGTACCGATAGACGCGGCGCGAAGCACCGCGAACACGAAACGAGGGAGAAATGGGAGCCGCAGCGGTGAAGAACAGTTGAGGGGAGATGGCGTTCAGCCTCTTCAACAGGGGAACAGCTGGAAGCTCAGACCATAGGCCTAGAGCATTCGCCCGAGCGCTCACGCCTCGGTCCGTGCGGCTAGCCACCTCGAGGTGGGCATCGGGCAGGGTCGGAGCGATCCCACGTCGAACCAAACCGTTCCGTAGCTCGTCTTCGATGGTTCGACGGGACGGCTGGCGGGCCCAGCCGTCGAATCCCCTGCCGTCGTAACCGAACCGGACAAGCCAGCGCTTCGTGAGCGGGTCAACACTTCAGGAACCTTAGAAGTCCTAGGGGATCTTCTACCAAAGACAAACCGGGGTGCAAGGACGGCCGACCGGCCGGCGCTCCCAGGGTCGGGCCGGGCCCCTTGGCACCGTTTACTTCTAGGAGGCGCTCTGCTCCTCTCCAGTCGCCGCTTATCTATATTGCCCATGGATGGCAATGTAACTCGCTATAGACTACCGACATTTTCGATATATCCACCGAGAGGTTGGAATGGCGCTGTGCCTGGCGTGAAGCAGACCGGCTACGCCGTGGAGACGAGCGGAAGCCATCGAGCTTCTCTTCGGGGAGTTCGAGGCCCGGTTCTCGGCGGTTGCCGTCCCGGAGCACTGCGACCGTGTCCGGACTTCCGGAACAATGATGTCGCGACCATCCCTCGCGACCTCCCTGTTGCACCCAGCCAAGAACGCCTCGAAACGATCCGGCTCCGGGGGCAGCGTTGACATCGGTCAGGAACGAAGAAGGAGAACGAAGCGAATGAGCAGCGGAAAGCAGAGCAGCGGAGCAACGCCTGCAGGTCAGGGAGGAGGAAGCATGGCTCCCGGCCCGACCGAAAGTGGCAAACCGCCGACCGACGAAATCGTGCACCGGAGGGGGGGAGGACATACCGGGCTGTACGTCGTGGTGGCTATAGTCGTAGTCCTGGCCGTGATCCTCTCGGGAGCTTATGCCACGGGATACCTCAAGTTCGCCAGCAAGAGCACATCCTCCTGCTCAGGTCCCGCATCCTCGGTCGTTCCTGCAAACTCTGGCCAACCAGCTCCCGCAGCTCCTTCCCCGGCCTTCCACCCTGAGAGCGGTCAGACGGTGTCCGGGGCAGGCTCGACCTTGGTCCAGCCTCTCATGGCGACGTGGGAAACGGCCTACACGAACAACACTCTCTATTATTCCGGCGTCGGTAGCACGGCCGGAATCAACGACATCCTGGGAAAGACTGTCGATTTCGGCGCAAGCGACGCACCGATGAACCCCACCCAGAGGTCGCTGATCACGACGCCGGGCGGAATTGACACTATCCCGGAGTCCGCCGGTGCCGCCGTGCCGATCTACAATCTCCCCACGGTGGGCCAGACCCTGAAGTTCACCGGCGCGGTTCTTGCTGGTATCTATCTAGGGGACATCACCAACTGGAACAACTCCCTCCTGCAGGTAGCGAACCCGGGCGTCGTGTTGCCCAACGCGTGTATCATCGTAGTTCACCGCTCGGACGGCAGCGGCACGACGTTTGTCTTCACCAGCTTCCTTTCCAAGGAGAACGCGACGTGGAACCAGACCCGAGGCTTCTCCACCCAGCCCACCGTCTTCCCAATCGGAATCGGAGCCAAGGGGAACGGTGCCGTCACCACGACCGTTAAGAGCACGCCCTACGCGATCGGGTACGTCGATATCAACTACGCTCTATCGAACGGGGTCGCCTTCGGCGCCGTGCAGAACCCCAAGGGCAACTTCATTCTGGCGAGCCTCACCAACATCGCCTCGGCCATCAACGACTCGAATGTGAAGTTCCCGGCCGCGAACGGCGACTGGTACAATGTCTCGGTGCTCAACGCCCCGGGGGCCCAAGACTACCCGATGGCGACGCTCACATACGTGTTAGTCTACGCGAACCTCACTGCGGCGGACGTTGGAACCAGCCCCACCTACATCACGCATGCCGTGGGCGAGGCGTTGGTGGACGTCCTTAAGTGGATGGTCAACGAAACGGAGGGGCAGAGCTACTCAGCCGCTGCCTACTACGTCCCCCTACCGGCCTGGGTGGTGGCCTCGGACATGGCTACCATAGGCTCGATCGCAAAGACGATCCCGCCGTAGGCCTCCCAGGACACCGACCTCCCGTGGACGGCACCAATCGGTCGACGTGGAGGCCGTTGGATGGACTCGGACAACCCTTTCCCCCCTCCGTCTTCCCGACGGCACAGGCGCGCCCCGAAGTGGGCTGACTTCACCTTCCTCTTGCTGACCGGCTGGGGGGCGGTCTTGGTCCTTGCCCTCCTCGTTGCGCTGTTCGTTGGGTTCTACATCGGCTCTCAGACCGCAATCCATCAGCTAGGATTCCGGTTCCTCACCAACACCGTCTGGCTCGCAGCTACCGACAATCCGGTGCTGCCCGGCAACGTCTATGGGGTCGAACCCGTCCTGGTCGGAACGCTGCTCACCAGCGCCCTCGCGTTGCTTCTTGCCATCCCTCTGTCGATGGGGGCAGCAATCTTCCTGACCCAGCAGGCCCCACTGTCAATCCGGGGGCCTGTGGGGCAGCTCATCGAGCTGCTCGCGGCGATCCCCTCGGTGATCTACGGGTTCTGGGGCCTCATTGTCCTTGTCCCTATCATGCGTGCGAACATCGAGCCGGCCCTAGCGTCCGGTCTCTACTGGACAGGCTGGTTCAGCGGGACCCCTACGGGGCTCGATGTCCTGACCGCGAGCGTCGTGCTGGCGGTCATGGTGATTCCAACCATCACCGCAATCAGCCGGGACTCGATGGCCGCGGTCCCGGTCAGTCAGAAGGAGGCCGCCATCAGTCTGGGCGCGACCGACTGGGAAGTGACGCGCAACGCGGTACTCCCGTACGCCCGGGGCGGCGTGTTCGCCGGCATTATTCTCGGCCTGGGGCGGGCCATGGGGGAGACCATGGCCGTGACGATGGTCATCGGGAACCCATCGTACCTGACCCCCTATCCGACCTCCCTCTTCTCGCAATACCAAACCATCGCTAGCCTGCTGGCGACCCGGTTCGCCGAGTACAGTAGCCCCCTCGAGCTCTCGTCGCTCATCGAGGCGGGGTTGGTCCTACTCTTGATCACGCTCGCGATCAACGTCGTCGCCCGCGGGGTTCTCTCGCGGTTCCAACGCGGACGAGGGGTGGGAAGGGAATGAGCCTCGGACTTCACACGCGTCGCAGACTGTTCAGCCACACGATGACCCTGCTGAGCGGCCTAGCAGTCGTGGTGATCCTAGTCCCGCTGGTTGCGGTCATCTATGAGGCGGCGGTCCAGGGGAGCTCGGCGTTCTCCTGGACGTTCCTTACTCAGCGGCCCCCGATAGCGTGCACTCCTCACTTGGGAGTCTCATGTGCCCTCGGGGGTGTCTACACCCCTTTCGAAGGGACGCTAATCCTTGTCGGGCTGGCGTCGCTAGTTGCCATTCCCATCGGCATTGGGGCGGCCATCTTCACGGTCGAGTATGCGAAGGAGCGCAGGATCGCACGGGTGATCAGCACGACAGCCGACGTTCTCTCCGGCCTCCCGTCCATCCTGGCCGGGGTCTTTGTCTTCAGCCTCATGTTCCAGTACGATAAGCCGCTCGTCTACAGCACGATCGCAGGTTCTCTGGCGCTTAGCGTGCTGATGATCCCAATCGTGGTCCGAACCTGCGAGGAGGCTCTGCGAACGGTCCCGGAGTCAGTCCGGGAGGCTGCGTTAGCTCTAGGGATCCCCCGTTGGAAGATCGCCACTAGAATCGTCCTGGTCGCCGCGCTGCCGGGAGTGGTCACGGGCGCGATGCTCAGCGTCGCCCGGGCCGCAGGCGAGTCCGCACCTATCCTGCTCACTATCGGAGACGGTTGTTTTCACCCCCTCGAAGGCGTCACGCAGCAAGGATGTGCCTTGGCGCTGTGGATATTCATCGGGGCCACCAACAACGCCTATCAGAACTGGGACCGACTGGCCTGGGGCGCTGCTCTCCTCCTCATCCTGATCATTCTAGCCATCAGCCTTACGTCGAGGTTCTCCCTCAATCGCTTGGTACGACGGATGAAGGGGGGTCCATGAATACCGATGCAGGGTCTGTGAAGCTCGCCATCGACCACCTGAGCGCCTACTACGGCACCGTCCGAGGCGTTGAGGACGTCAGCCTGCGGATTCCGCCCCAACAGGTGACGGCCATCATCGGCCCCTCGGGCTGTGGGAAGTCGACGCTCATCCGATGCCTCAACCGCCTTCACGAGACGCTGCCCGGGGCGCGGGTGGAGGGCCAGGTGCTCCTGGATGGCGAGAACCTCTACGATCTCGATCCGACCCTCGTCCGGCGCCGGGTGGGAATGGTGTTCCAGAAGCCCAACCCGTTCGCCACGATGTCCATCTATGGGAACGTTTCCGCGCCGCTGAGGTTCAACAGCCGGATGCCGCGGGAGGAAATGGACCGGATTGTCGTCCAGTCCCTGAAACGGGCGGCTCTCTGGGACGAGGTCCGGGACCGGACCGACGCTCCCGCCACCTCCCTCTCGGGTGGGCAACAGCAGCGTCTCTGCATCGCCCGATCCCTTGCAGCGGACCCTGAGGTGCTGCTGATGGATGAACCCTGTTCCGCGCTCGACCCCATCGCGACGGCGAAGATCGAGGAGCTCATCGCCCAGCTCAAGAAGGACTACACGGTCGTCATCGTCACGCACAACATGCAGCAGGCAGCTCGGGTCGCAGACTCCACCGCGTTCATGTACCTCGGCAAGCTTGTGGAGTTCGGACCGACCGAGCAGTTGTTCGAGCGACCGAGAGAGCGCCTGACCGAGGCCTACATCACAGGGAGGTTCGGATGACCGGAGACCCCCTAGCTCCTACAGGAACTCCGCGAGGTTACGACCTCGAGGTACAGCATCTGAAGCAACGCGCCGCGAGGATGGGCGGGTTCGCCCTCCAGATGGTCCATGACGGCTGGCGAGCGTTCGACCAAGGGGATCGCCAGCTTGCACAGAGCGTTCTCGACCGCAACGAGATGCTCGATCACCTCGATGACGAGATGGAGCACGCCACGATCGCGTTCCTCGTCCTTCGTCAGCCGGCGGCGGTCGACCTTCGCACCGCGGCGGCGCTGCTCAAGATGACGACCCACATGGATCGTGTGGGACGGCTCGGTTACGACATGTGCCGCATCTCGACGAGCGGCAAGGGACCGCGCGAATCGCCCCAGCTCCGGGCGCTGCTCCAGAGAATGGACGAGGTGGTGGAGTCGATGGTTCGTCAGTCGTTGGACGGGCTCGAGCAAGGTCGCATCGACCTTGCCCGGGACCTCTTCCGGCAGGACGACGAGGTCGACCGGATGCACCGGGAGGCCCAAAGGATGGTCATCGCTGAGCTCGGGAAGAACCCAGCAGCCGCCGCGCGTCTTGCCAACATCGTCCTCGTCTCCCGACACCTTGAAAGAGTTGCCGACAACGCCTGCAAGATCGCGGAGAAGACGATTTACGCTCTCACCGGGCAGCGACGGGCCGAGTACCTCCCTCGCCGGCCGCCGCGCTTCCTGAATGAAGATCCGGTCTGATACCGGAGCCAGGAACACGATCTCAGCGTGGATGGGGCTGCACGCCGGTCGCCCGGTGCGCCCCGCGAACACGGCCCTTGAGGAGGGGCGGTTTCCAGCCTCCCCCGACGGGGGTTTGGCCGGGGGCACCCCGAGCAAAACCTATCTCACGCTGTCGCTGACGGGACGGGGTCCCCGGGCGCGATGCTCCCGT
>Ga0187771_10003818_pt1 | contig 10577 bp, 8 predicted proteins | sample 0116_SJ02_MP15_1_FD_133139 | JGI IMG/M metagenome (GOLD analysis project Ga0187771, IMG submission 133139) | Tropical peat soil microbial communities from peatlands in Department of Meta, Colombia - 0116_SJ02_MP15_10_MG | ecosystem: Environmental > Terrestrial > Soil > Wetlands > Peat | place... | reverse complement strand
GTGCGCAACGCTATCAACGACGCGCTGCGTACCGAGCTCGTTGCCATCCTCGATCGGCTCGCCGTTGACGAGGCGGTGCGCGCGGTGGTGCTCACCGGCAAGGGCAAGGCGTTTTGCTCGGGGGGCGACATCTCGGGCATGAAGGAGCGGCTGAATGCGCCGGCAGGGCAGGTGGCCTATAACGGCTGGCGGCGGCAAGGGCAGACGCACAAGAGCGTCGCCCTGCTGCACGGCATGCCAAAGGTGGTCATCGCCGCCGTGAACGGCGCCGCCGCCGGGCTCGGTTGCGACATGGCGCTCGCCTGCGACTTCATCATCGCCTCTGCGCAGGCCGCCTTCACGATGAGCTTCGTCAAGCGAGGTCTCGTATCAGACGGCGGCGGCATGTATTTCCTGCCGCGCAGGATCGGCCTGCCGCGCGCCAAGGAGATGATCTTCACAGGCCGCACGGTCGACGCCAAGGAGGCGCTCGCCATCGGGCTGGCCGATCGCATGACCTCCGTCGACCGGCTCGTCGTCGACGCGGCTGCTTGGGCGCGCGAATTGAGCCAGGGCTCCGCCGCCTCGATTGCCTTCTCCAAGGCGATCCTCGATCGCACCTTCGAATCAGCCGAAGAGCAGGTGTTCGCGCTCGGACGCGAGGCGCAAGCGGTCTGCTACACGACCTCGGAACACCGGGACTCGGTCGTCGCCTTCCTCGACAAGACCGCACGCTGATGGAGTCTCTCGAGAAGCTTCTCAGGCCGCACAGCGTCGCGATCATCGGCGCGTCGGCGGATACGGCGAAGCTCACCGGCAGGCCGCTCGCATATCTGGAGAAATACGGCTTCATCGGCGCCGTCTACCCGGTCAATCCGCGTTACCAGACGATCGGCAGCCATCGCTGCTATCCGGAAATCGCTGCGCTACCCCAGCCGCCAGACGTTGCCATCGTGCTCATCGGCGGAACGAAGGTGGCCGACGCCGTCCGGCAACTGGCGGACGTCGGCACGTCGGCGGCGATCGTCCTCGCCAGTGGGTTCGGTGAAAGCGGCCCTGAAGGCCGGGCTCGGCAAGACGAGCTCAAGCGCGCCGCCGGGGCGATGCGGCTGCTGGGCCCGAACACCATTGGCCTCGTCAATGTCAGCGAGCGTATCGTGTTGTCGGCGAGCAACGCGCTCGTCACCGACGAGATCATTGCCGGCAACATCGCGCTGGTGTCGCAGAGCGGCGGCATCCTCGGCTCTCTGCTGTCACGCGCGCAGGCCGCAGGCATTGGCTTCTCCAAGCTGATCGCCACTGGAAACGAATGCGATCTGGAGGTGGCTGATTTCGTCGACTATCTCGTCGATGATGCGAATACGAAGGTGATTGCGCTCTACCTCGAAGGCCTGCGCAAACCGAAGGCGTTTCAAGCGGCCGTGATGCGCGCGCACGCCGCCGGCAAGCCGGTGGTCGCCTTCAAGGTCGGCCGCTCGGAGCCGGGCGCCCGTTCGGCCGTGTCGCATACCGGGGCCTTGGCGGGGTCCGATGCGGCCTATGACGCGATGTTCCGCCAGTTTGGTGTCATCCGCGCCGAGCGCTATTCGGACCTGCTCGATGTTCCGCTGGCGCTGAGTCGCGCCCGCGCGCTGAAGGGCAATCGCGTCGCCATCATCACCTCGACCGGCGGTTCGGCGAGCCTGCTCGCCGACGCCGCCGGCGTTGCCGGATTGGCGACACCGCCGCCGGACGAAGCGACCGCGGCTAAGCTCAAGGCGATGGCGATCGATGGCGCGACGCTCGATCGCAATCCGATCGATGTGACGCTTGCCGGCGTGAAGTCGGACACGTTCCGCGCCATTCTGGGCCTGGTCAGCGCGAGCCCGAGCTATGATGCCGTCGCCGTCGTCCTCGGCTCATCGGCCTTGCGCGAGCCGGAGACGGTCGGCGCGCCCTTGCGCGAATGCGCGGAGACGACCGACAAGCCGGTGGTCGGTTTTGTCAGTCCCGATGCACCGCAATTGGTGCGCACGCTCAATCTCGCCGGCGTTCCAACATTTCCCGCTCCGGAAAGCTGCGCGGGAGCGCTGGCCGCGCTGCGCCGCAGCAGCGAAGGGATTAAAATTGAGTGTGCAGGCAAGGCGCCCCCCGGTGCCGTGGCTGATGATGTTACCTCATTGCTGAAGCCGGGCGCGCTCAACGAGGCTGAAAGCAAGCGGTTGTTCGCCCACTTTGGCATTCCGGTCACGCGCGAGGTGATCGCAAAGACGCCCGCCGAAGCTGAGGCCGTCGCGAAGACGTTCGGCGGCAATATCGTCGTCAAGGTTCTGTCGCGTGAGGTGCTGCACAAGTCGGAAGCAGGCGGCGTCGCGGTCAACATCGCGCCTCAGGCGGCCGCGTGCGTTTGCGCGCAGATGGCCGAGCGCTTTGTTGCGGCGACGCAGCACAAGCCGGAAGGCTTCCTCGTGCAAGAGCTCGTGGCCGGCGGCGTCGAACTGATCCTCGGTTTCCAACACGACGCCCAACTCGGCCCCGTCATCCTGTTGGGCATGGGCGGCATTGCCGCCGAGCTCTTGCACGACACAGCGTTGCGGATTGCTCCTCTGTCGCGATGCGACGCCAAAGAAATGATCGACCAATTGAAGACAGTGGCGCTGCTGAAAGGATTCCGCGGCCGGCCCGTCGCGGATATTGAAGCGCTCACCGACGCCATCGTGGCTTTTTCGAATATGGTCGCCTCGATCGGTAGCGAACTACAAGAAGCCGAGATAAATCCGCTATTTGTGCTGCCGCAGGGGCGGGGCGTCGTCGCGGCGGATGGCGTGGTGGTCGTGAAGGCACCGCAGAGGATATCACGACTGAGGTAGAGCAAACCACATCAACCGGATGACATTGGGCAGTTCGCTAGTGATGCTGATTGCGATCGGCTCACCGACCGGAAAGTTTTGACAAAGGGCCGGCAGCCGGAAAGTCGTATTTTTTACACCGGTCTGTCGCCTTTCGTAACGGTGAGTGTGCGATTGTCTACTCCCGGCAACATTTTCGCCGGATCGCGGGTGACAACAACGTCGAGCACGGTGGGGCTCGAGGTGTTCTCCAACCCTTCGCGTAGCGCGGGGGCGAGCTTGCCGGGGTCATTGATGCGGATGCCCACGCAACCCATGGCGCGCGCGACCACCGCATAATCCATCTCGACTAGGTCAGACGACTGGTAATTGCCTTTGCCGAACATCGAGTGCTGCAGCGCCTTCACGTAACCGGAGGCGGCATTGTTGAACACGCAGAGCACGATCGGCGCGTTGGAGCGGCGCGCAGTCTCCAGTTCGCCCAAAGTCATGTTGAAGCCGCCGTCGCCGGTCAAGCCGACGACGCGGCGCGAAGGCGCAGCGAGCTGCGCGCCCACGCTGCCGGGCAGTCCGTAGCCGATCGAGGCGAAGCCGCGGTCGGCGATGAAGTGCCGGCCGGCGAGCTTAGTGTCGAAACACAGCCCGCCCCAATGGCCGGCGAAGCCGCCGTCGGCGACCAGGATCGAGTCCTCCGGCATGATGGCATTGAGTTCGCCCATCAGGCGGCCGACGTTGATCGGCGTCTCGTTCGATTTTAGGCGGTCGGCGGCGCTCGTGGCCCACTTAGCCATCATCGCCGGCACTTCATCGCAATAGGCCTTACGGCGCGCGCGCGCCTTGCCGCCGTCGGCGAGCGCGGCGGCGAGGTCGTCGAGCGCAAGCTTAGCGTCGGCGGCAAGCGCGACATCCGTACGCGTGGTGCGGCCGATTTCCTCGGGCAGGATGTCGATGTGGATGACCGGCTTGCCCGCCGGGATGAGTTGAAAGCGTTTGGTCGGAATTTCGCCGAGCTTGCAGGCCACGACGATCAGCGCGTCGGACGAGGCGATGAGATCGTTAGCGATGCGCGAATATCGCCCGAACAGTCCGGCCGAAAGCGGATGCGTGCAGGCGATCCCACCCTTGCCGGACATGGTATGCGCGACGGGGATGCCGAAATTCTCGGCCAGCGCCAGCAATGCGTCATAGGCTTGCGAGATATGGATGCCGCCGCCGACGAGCAGCAGCGGCCGCTCTGCCTTGGCAACGATCGCCGCCGCGCGCTCCAACTCCGCCGGATCGGGGCGAGTGCGGCGGGCCTGCACCTTTAGCGTGGTTTCGTCGACCCAGAAGTCGGCGACATCGAAATTGTGCTCGCCATGACAGACGTCTTCGGGGACGTCGAGTACCACCGGCCCTGGCCGACCGCTGGTCGCGACCGCAAAGGCGCGGCGCAGCAACTCCGGAATGCGCTTGGTCGCCTCGATGCGGATTATCTCCTTGCAGGCCGGCCGCAGGATTTCCACCTGGCGCGCCTCCTGCGTCATGTTCTTCCAGGCATGATCGCGGTTGGCGTCGCCGATGATGGCGACCTGTGGAATACCGGCATTTAGCGATTCGACCAGCGCGGTGGTGAGATTGGTGGCGCCAGGCCCGAGCGTCGCATCGCAGACGCCCGGCCGGTTGCTCACGCGCGCATAGGCGTCGGAGGCGAAGGCGCCGCAGCGCTCGTCATTGATGAGGAAGTGGCGCAGGCCGAGCGCGCGCATCGCCTCGTAGAACGGCAAGAGCTGGAAGCCGCCCATTCCGAACATCGGGCCGACGCCGGAAAGCTTGAGCATCTCGGCGAGCGCCTGTCCACCGTTGAGGGTGCGGATTGAGTTCGACATGGTGGTCATGATTTACATTCCTTTAAACGCGCAGTGACAAGGCGCGCGACAAGTTCAATCGCCGATATTCCGATTTCGCCGCCGCATTGTACGGCGCACGCATTCACGGCGGTGACGTAACCGTCGCGGTAGGTGGATTGGCCGTCGCCGATGCGCGCGCTCCATGCGCTCACCGTGGCGCCGGCAATGCCACGGCGATCGAGCGCGGGCAGGCGCGAGATACCGGCATCGTCGATGCCGAAGGCGGCGTCGTTGTAGATCGCCGCGAATACGTCGTATTTGACTGCGGTTGCCGACCGCCCGCCGAGCAGGGCGCCGTGCGAGCCGGTGACGACGATGTGGCCGATGTCATCAGGTGTGACCAGCGCGTTGGAGTCGAGCGTGGACACGTGGACGCCGGGCACCGAAGCGTCGGCGATCTCATGGCGCGCCTCGTGCATCGCCGGCGGGGTCGGCGAGGGCGGTAGGTCAGCCTGCTCGAACCGCGCCAAAGCTTCGCTCGCCGCCATGCCCGCAGCGGCACCGACATCGTTCGCGCGCTTGTTGGCGAAAGAAATCACACCGCGCGCATGGCAATCGGCGCCGTCGCCGATGCGCGCCGAGCGATGCCCGATTGCGGCGGCCGCGACGCCAAGCCGGTCGAGGTAGGCGAGCCCACCGATACCGGCGCGCTCGCGTCCCACTCCCGCATCGCACAAAATCACCGCCTTCAAACCCGCCTTTGCCGCCAGATGAGCGGCATAGTCTCCGCCGTGCGACGCAGCAATCGCGGCGTGCCCGCGCGCTTCAAGAGGCAGCACCGTCACGCTATCGAATATCAGGGAAGCAGCCATGCGTTTCCGTTCGACAATGCGGAGGCGTTGCGCCGCGCATTTATTCTCCTTGGGCCTGTTATGTTTTGCGCATGAGCGTCTTGCAAGATTGCCCGCCGCCGCGACAATACATGCGTTCTGCATTGGTTCGCACAAGATGCGCGCGCCGTTGCTGAGGCTGCAATTCTCGCTTAGTGGTTATGTCCTGCATCGTGTTCAAACATGCCGCATTTTCTTGTGCAAGCCAGCTTCCATTTGAAAGATCGTCAATGAACCATCTGGGCGACAACTTGCGCCGCCTCGTCGGTCTCTATCGCACCATGGCGCGTATCCGAGCTTTCGAGGAGACGTCGGTCGCTGCGCACAAGGCTGGTGAAATCCCCGGCCCGCTGCATGTCTCGATCGGGCAGGAGGCGGTCGCCGCCGGAATCTGCGTCAATCTGCGCACCGACGACCGCATCACCTCCAACCATCGCGGTCACGGCCATGCGATCGCCAAGGGCGCCGATCCGCGGCGGATGATGGCCGAGCTTTATGGTCGCGCCAACGGCTATTGCCGCGGCAAAGGCGGCTCGATGCACATCGCCGATTTCTCCGTCGGCATGCTCGGCGCCAACGGCGTGGTCGCCGGCGGCATCCCGATTGCGGTCGGCGCCGCGCAAGGGCTGAAGATGCAGAAGTCGAGTGCGATCGTGACCTGCATGTTCGGCGACGGCGCGGTCAATCGCGGACCGTTCCTCGAAGGATTGAACTGGGCAGTACTTTATCGGCTGCCGGTGCTGTTCGTCTGTGAGGACAACGGCATTGCGGCGTTCACGCGCGCCGACAGCGTCACCGTCGGTCCTGGCGTGGTAGCGCGGGCGCAGGCGCTCGGTGTCGCGGCGGCAAGCGTCGACGGCAACAACGTGATGGCCGTCGATGAGGCCGCGCAGGCCGCGGTCGCTGCAGTGCGGCGAAACTACGATCCGCATCTCCTGCATTTGCGCACCTATCGCATCCTCGGCCATACCTCGACCGATGCCGCCGCTTGGCGCCCGGCCGGCGAGGTGGAGGAAGCGCGCAGGCGCGACCCAATCGCCCGGCTCGGCGCCGTGCTCAGCGAGCGCGGGCTGTCGGCGGCCGAGCTAAGCGCCATCGTCGAGGAGGCGAAGGCCGAGATGGCGGCGGCGCGCAAGGAGGCAAACGATGCCGCCTGGCCGCAGCCGGCTGTCGCCTACGAGGACGTGCAGGATACGGGAGCAGTGGCGTGGTCGAAGTATCGTTGATCGAAGCCTCGCGCCGCGCCGCCATGCAGGAGATGCGGCGCGATCCACGGGTGTGGGTATTGGGCGAAGACGTGGCGCGCGGCGGCCTGTGGGGTCAGTACAAGGATTTCGTCGGCGAGTTCGGTGCCGAGCGCGTCGTCTCCACGCCGATTTCGGAAGCGACCATCATGGGCGCCGGACTCGGCTCGGCGCTGGTCGGCATGCGGCCGATCATAGAGATGCGTATCTTCGACTTCACGATGTGCGCGATGGACGAGCTGGTGAACCAGATCGCCAAGATTCGCTACATGTTCGGCGGGCAGGCCAAGCCCGCGGTGGTAGTGCGCATGCCGCACGGCATGTGGCGCAATTCCGCCGCGCAGCACTCACAGATGCTGGAAACTTGGTTCGCGCATCTGCCCGGCGTCGTCGTGGTGACGCCGTCGACCGCGGAAGATGTCGCCGGCCTGCTGGTGCAGGCGATCCGCAGCGACGATCCGGTGCTGTTCTTCGATCCCAAGGATCTATTCGGTGTGCCGGGCATTATCGCCGAGGAGATCGAGCCAATCCCCTTTGGCGTCGCCCGCCAAGTGAGCGAAGGCAATGCCGCGACGGTGGTCTCGTGGTCCGCGGCGGTGCCGTTGGCGACCAAAGCGGCACAGATGCTAGCGGAGCAGGGGATCAAGATCGATCTTTTCGACCTGCGCACCATCTGGCCGTGGGACCAGGACGCGGTGATCGCATCGGTGAAGAAGACCGCCCGCTTGCTGGTCGTGCATGAGGCAGTGGAGGTCGCCGGTTTCGGTGCCGAGATCGTCGCGCGCGTGATCGATGCGGTGGGACCAGGTGCGCTCAAGGCCGCCAAGCGGCTCGCCGCGCCGCGGATTCCGATCCCGTTCTCGCCGGCGCTGGAAGCCGAACTGCGCCTGACGCCAGACAAGGTTGTACAGGCGATGAAAGGCGTGCTCGCCGCATAAGTACCTCACTCTTTTTGCGGCGTATCCGTTTCGAGTTCCATCAAGCCGGCGCCGATGAAGCCGCCGTCCAGCCCGCTGACGAAGCTCGATTGCGTGCCATCGAGCAGACGACTGCGGTCGCGATTTCCTTTGGAACGGCGTAGCGGTGCATCGGCGTGTGATGGATGACGGCGCGGCGCACCTCGGCTGGTTGCATCGCCTTGACCGGCGACGTATCGACCGGGCCGGGCGCGATCGCACTGACGCGGATACCGTAGCGCGAGAGATCAACCGCCATCACCTGCGTGAGGACCACCGCCGCGCTCTTGGGGGCGCCGCAAGCGGCGCGCTCTTTGAAGGCGTGCAGGCCGGCGATCGAGGCGATGTTGACGATGGCGCCAACGCCCTGGGCCTTCATGATGCACGCGGCGGCGCGGCCGACAATAAACGTGCCGGTCACGTTAATATCGATCACGCCGCGGAATTGCGCGACGGTCGTCTACACCATAGGGATGTCGACGCCTATGCCAACCGAATTGACGACGCCGTCGAGACTACCGAATGTGCGGCCACGTCTTCGACGGCGGCTTCCACAGCCGCTTCGTCGGTGACGTCGAGGAGGCTATGCGGACTTGTTCGCCGAAAGTCTTATGCAAAGTCGCGATTGCCACTTGATCCCGGTCGAATGCTGCGACGCGCCAACCCACCGCCAGAAAACGCGTCGTCGTAGCAAGCCCGATCTCCGAAGCGCCGCCGGTTATAATCGCGGCGCCGGCGCAGCTACCCGTATTCAACATGGACCTCCCCCCCGCTCTTTGTTAGCTTTTTAGTCCGTTCCATCGCTTGCAGGGAGAACCAGCATTTTCCATGATGAGAGCGAACGGCAGCACTGTAAATGGCTGACAAGAGCCGCCGGCATTCGCGTCGGATGAAATCAACGGAGGAAATGACGATGACGCTCGAGACCACTCGCCGTAGCTTGTTGCTGGCCGGCACCGCCGCCAGCGCGACAATCGCGATGCCCTGGATTGCCAAAGCGGCGCCGGAATTCCAGTTCAAGTTTGCCAACAACTCGCCGGTCGCGCATCCGCTCAACGTGCGCGCCAAGGAAGCCATGGAACGGATCAAGCAGGAAACCAACGGCCGCGTCGAAATTCAGATCTTCCCCAACAACCAGCTCGGCTCCGACACCGATATGCTGAGCCAGCTGCGCTCCGGCGCGATCGAGTTCTTCACGCTGTCGGGCCTGATCCTGTCGACGCTGGTGCCAGTCGCCTCGATCAACGGCCTCGGCTTCATCTGGGAAAGCTACGACAAGGTGTGGCCGGCAATGGACGGCGGACTCGGCGAATACGTCCGCACGCAGATCGCCAAGGCCGGCCTGCACGCCATGGAGAAACAATGGGACAACGGCTATCGGCAGATGACATCCTCGACGCGGCCGATCAAGACCCCGGAAGACCTCAAGGGTTTCAAGATCCGCGTCCCGCCAAGCCCGCTATGGACATCGATGTTCAAAGCGTTCGACGCGGCGCCGATGTCGATCAATTTCTCGGAAGTCTATTCGGCTTTGCAGACCAAAGTGGCGGAAGGCCAGGAAAACCCGTTGTCGATCATTTTCTTCGCCAAGTTGTACGAGGTGCAGAAGTATTTGTCCGAGACGAACCACATGTGGGACGGCTTCTGGTTCCTCGCCAACGGCAAGCTGTGGAACAGCCTGCCGGCCGACGTGCGCGACGTCATCGCTAAGAACCTCAACAAATCCGCAGTCGACCAGCGTGCCGATATCCTTAAGCAGAACGAAACGTTCCAGGCCGATCTGACCAAGAAGGGGATGGAGTTCATCAAGGTCGATCAGAAGCCGTTCCGCGCGAAGCTGCAGGCCGCCGGCTTCTACAAGGAGTGGAAAGGAAAGTACGGCGAGGAGGCGTGGGCGGTTCTGGAAAAATACACCGGCGCCATTTCGTAACAGCAAACATCCGCATCGGTCATGGAGTTGGATCGCATGGAGGGGGCCGCGTTCCCGGCCTCCTCCTCGGCTTCACTCACCGCAGGCATCGACGCCGGCGTCGGCCGCTTAGTCGAGACTTTGGCGGCGCTGTTGACCGGGGTCGAAGTCCTCATTCTGCTGGCCGGGGTGATCTCGCGGTACGTATTCCTCAATCCGCTTGTCTGGTCGGACGAGCTTGCCTCGATCTTGTTTCTCTGGCTCGCCATGCTGGGCGCCGTGGTCGCCTTCCGCCGCGGCGAGCATATGCGCATGTCGACGCTGGTCGCGCGCGCGCGGCCGCTCTGGCAGGTGTTTTTCGATGCCTTCGCGGTTGCGGTCGCCGTCGCCTTTTTGGTGCTGATCCTGCATCCGAGCATCAATTACGCGCTCGACGAGGCGGCCGTCGTCACGCCGGCGATGGAAATCCCCAACATCTGGCGCGCCGCCGCGATCCCCATCGGCTGCGCTCTGATGTTGATCTTCGCGCTGTTGCGGCTGGTGCGCGTCGGCGGCATCGGCTGGGTCGCGCTCGCTTTGCTGGTGATCGCGGTCATCGGCGCCGGCCTGTGGATGCTCAAACCCGTTTTTTTTGCCATGGGCAACTACAAGCTAGTGGTTTTCTTTGTGATCATCGTAGGGGCGGGCGTGCTGGCCGGCGCGCCGATCGCCTTCGTGTTCGCCATGGCGACGTTTGCTTTCCTTGCGATCACCACGCATACGCCGCTGACGGTGGAGGTGAACCGCATGGACGAGGGCATGAGCCACATTGTTCTGCTTTCGGTTCCGTTGTTCGTTTTCCTTGGTTTGCTAATCGAAGCGACCGGTATGGCCCGCGCGATGGTGAATTTTCTCGCCAAACTTCTCGGCCATGTGCGGGGTGGGCTGTCCTATGTTCTGCTC
>Ga0187771_10003817_pt1 | contig 10579 bp, 11 predicted proteins | sample 0116_SJ02_MP15_1_FD_133139 | JGI IMG/M metagenome (GOLD analysis project Ga0187771, IMG submission 133139) | Tropical peat soil microbial communities from peatlands in Department of Meta, Colombia - 0116_SJ02_MP15_10_MG | ecosystem: Environmental > Terrestrial > Soil > Wetlands > Peat | place... | reverse complement strand
TCATGGCTCTTTCCTGGGCGGTGGGCCGGCCTTGCCATCCGGACGCGGCCAGCGCGCTTCCACCACTGTGCCTACGCCGCCGCGCGGCCGGAATTCGCCTCGCACTACCGCCCACACGGGGCGCGCCGCCCGGATCACATCTTCCAGCACACGGTTGACGACGTTCTCCTGAAAGATGCCGAGTTCGCGGTACGCCAGCAGGTACTCCTTGAACGATTTCAGCTCCACACAGCGACGGTCGGGCATATAACGCAGGGTTATCAAGCCGAAGTCGGGTAGCCCGGTCTTCGGACACACCGATGTGAACTCCGGCGCGTCGATTACGATCTCGTATCCCGGAAACTGGTTGGGCCAGGTTTCGATCCGCGGGAACTTTGCACTCAGCCCTGCGCGCGCATGTTCCGGCGTGTAGGAGGGCTTCTTCGGCATGCGCTCATTGTAGGCCAGAATGCCCGTGGCCGTTGGTCGTTAGTCGTTGACGAAAAGCGTTTGGAAACAAATCACTGACGGCCACGGACCAACGATCTGCTTCTGGCACTAGATTTTTTCTCTGTCGCCCGGGCATTCGAGCAACTCGGCGCATCTAACCAAGCACAACAAATTCTAGGGAACCGAGTTTGCCAATGTACCTTCGAGGCGCAAATCTTCGAGGCGCGGCGCTAACATTTATCGAACCGGGTACTATACTAGGGAGGTTTGCTGGGTGTTCGGCATTGATCGCTTCTTGAGAGCAGGCACTGTGGACCAGATTCACAGACGGCGGCTGATGTTGATTCTGGCGGGGACGGCCGTGGCCGTGATACTGCTGGCAGCCTTCGCTTCGCTGAGCGGAAACGCAGTCCCAGTGCGAGCCGATCGCGTGCTGCGCGAAAGCATCGTCAATACCATCGCCACCAACGGCAAGGTGCGGCCGGTGGACAACTTCGAAGCCCATGCACCGGCTGCTACGACGGTGCGTCGCGTGCTGGTGCACGAGGGCGACCAGGTTAAAGCCGGGCAGCTGCTGCTGCAACTCGATGACGCTGACGCCCGCACTGAGGCGGCCAAGGCCCTGGCGCGCCTGAAGGCCGCCCAAGCCGATCTGCACTCTCTGGAGGTCGGTGGGACACAGGAAGAAATGCTGACCGCACAGGCGGACCAGGTAAAGGCGCGCGCCGAGCTGGAAGCCGCCAAACGCAATCTTACCGCCATGCAGCAATTGCAGCAGAGTGGCGCCGCATCTCCTGCCGAGGTGGAGGATGCGGCCAATCGCGTCAAGCTGGCTGAGGCCGCGACTAATCTGCTCCACCAGAAGGGAACCTCCCGCTACTCGCATCCGGAGATCGCCAAGGTACAGGCCCAGCAGGGGGAAGCTGAGACCGCGTATGAGGCGGCCCAGGACACGCTGCGCCGGTCCAACGTGCGCGCGCCTCGCGATGGCGTGGTGTACTCCCTGCCGGTGCGAGTCGGGGCCTTTGTCAGTTCCGGCGACTTGCTGGTGCAGGTGGCGGATCTGCACACGGTGCAGGTGGTGGGCTATGTGGATGAGCCGGAGATCGGCCGTCTGGCGCGCGGCCTGAAGGTCACCGTCACCTGGGATGCTCTCCCCGGCCGCGCCTGGCAGGGAACCGTCACCGGCGTACCCACCATCATCACCCAGCTCGGCACACGCAACGTGGGTGACATCACCTGCACGATGGACAACAACGACCTGAAATTGCTGCCGAATGTCAACGTCAACGTCTCCATCACAACCGTCCAAGACAACAACGTGCTCACCGTTTCGCGCGAAGCCGTTCGCCAGGATGAGGGCCAGCAGTATGTGTTCGCCATCATCAACGGTGAACTGAGGCGCCGAAACATCACGACCTCGGTCTCCAATCTCACGCGCATCGAGGTGACCAGCGGCCTTCCCGACAACACTGCAGTCGCCCTCAGCGCGCTCGATAACCATCCGCTGACGGAGGGCCTGCGGGTAGAGCAGCGTTGATGCGCCGCCGCATCCTGCCTGTTCTCGCCGGGTGTTTGGCGGTGCTGACCGCAGCCGGTTCGTCTGCGGCTGTCCCCCCGTCTCCTGCCGAGCTGCTCTCTCTGGGGCGCGTGGACGATGCCATCCGCATGCTCAAGGCTCGTGTACAGGCTGCTCCCAACGATGCCCGGGCCTACAACCTGCTCACGCGCACGTACCTCTACATGGGACGCTGGGATGAAGCAGCAGCAGCAGCCGAACGCGCCGTAGCGCTTGAACCCTCGGCCAGCAACTACCAGTTGTGGCTGGGACGCGCCGCAGGGGAAAAAGCAGCACATTCCAGCTTCGTAATCGCGGTGCGGATGGTCCCCAGGATTCGCGGCGCCTTCGAGCGCGCCGTCCAGCTTGATGGCTCCAATTCGGAGGCGCGCACCGATCTGGCCGAATTTTACATGGAAGCTCCGGCGTTCCTCGGGGGCGGTAAGGACAAGGCCCTGGCCCAGGCCGAGGCGCTAGCCGCGCAGGATGCCGCCGCCGCGCACTGGGTCAAGGCACAGCTCGCTCAGCACGGCAAGCGATTCGAAACCGCGGAACAGGAGTATCGCGCGGCCATCGCCGCCAGCCGGCAGCCCGCCGGGCGCTGGCTCGATCTCGCCGGCTTCTATGTCACCCGGGGGCGGCTTGACGAGATGGAAGACGCCGTCAACAAGGCTGCTTCCGAAGATGTCGGACCCAGCGTGGTTCCCTACGAAGCCGCCCTGCTGCTGTTCCAGGCGGGCAGAAATTTCCCCGGCGCCATCGAATTACTTCAGAAGTACCTTGGCGGCGCCTCCCAGCCCGAGGCGGCGCCCGCTTACAAGGCGCACTTCCTGCTGGGCATGATCCTGGAAAAACAGGGGAACATACCGAGCGCTGCTGCTGAGTATCGCGCTGCGCTCGCCCTAGCGAGCGAATTCGACCAGGCCCGCATCGCCCTCCAACGTATCACCCAATAGACCGCTATACTTCTATACTTCTCGTTTGCTTCGCGCGCTTCATACTCGAATCGAAGGTGGTCCCATGAAAATTCTCCGGCTCATGTCGCTTCTGGCCCTGGTGTCAATCGCCCACGCCGAGCCGCTTCCCTTCCGCCAGGCTGTCGATCTGGCGGTCAAACGCAGCGCAGTCGTCAGCGCTGTCGAGCAAACTCGCGCCCATCGGGCTTACCTGGAGGCCGCGCGCATGTACATTCCGCAGGTGATTGCGGGCTCGGGCCTGGCCTATTCCTGGGGGTTCCCACTGAGCATAGAAGGCTCGGCACCCGCAGTCCTCAGTGTGAACGCCGTCGGATATCTCATCAACTTTGGCCAGCGTGAGGTGGTGCGCGCCGCCCACACAGAATGGGACGCCACCGCGTTCAGCGCCGAGGACAGGCGCCAGCAGGCGATCCTCGACGCCGCCCTCACCTACATCCAGCTCGATCGCTCGGCGATGGCGCTCAATCTTCTGCATCAGCAAGAACAGGAAGCCGTGCGCGCAGAACAGATCACCGCCCAGCGCGTGCAAGCCGGGGTTACGCCCCAACTTGAGCTGACCCGAGCCAAGTTAGCCACCGCGCGCGTGCGCATGAGCATCGCCCAAATGCAAGGCAATGCCGATGTCCTCAGGAACGTGCTCTCGCAGCTCACGGGTGTCCCTGCGCCCGGAATCGAGACTGTCACCGAATCGATCCCCAAGCTTCCCGAGATCAGCCAAGGCGAGGACTTGGCCTCCAAAGCCGCATCCACCAATCCCGCCGTCAAGCTGGCCTTCGCACACGCCACCGCCAAGCTGATCAGCGCCCGCGGCGAGCACAGGCAGCTCCTGCCGGCGATAGATTTTGTCGGCCAGTACGGCCTGTTCTCCACGTACAACAACTACCAGCAATTTTTCCGCCAATTCCAGCGCAACAATGGCGTCGTCGGCGTGGCCATCCGCTTCCCTGTTTTCAATTTGTCGCAGCGGGCGCGCGCCGCGGTCGCTGATGCCGAAGCGATGCAAGCCCAGCACCAGGCCGAAGAAGCTAGGAACAAGATTTCCAACCAGACGCGCAAGCTGCAACATGACATAATCCAGCTTTCCGCCGCGCAGGAGGTCGCCCGCCTGGAGTACCAATTGGCCCGCGCCGACGTGGACACCGCGCAGACCAAAGTCCAGGCGGGAACCGCGACCCTGCGTGACGAATCCGATGCCCGCCTGGCAGAAGGTCAAAAATACTCCGCGTACCTGGACACCAGCTACCAGTTGGAGCAGGCCCAGATGCAGCTCTTGCGCTCCACCGGCGAGCTAGAAAAGTGGGCGCTGGCGAAAGAATGAGCGGAACCGCGCTGAGCGCGCCCGCCCTCAGGGGACCATTGGACGATTCGCCATGAGCAGCTTGCCCCCGCTGGCGCTGACCAAGTTCAGGCGCGAGTCTCCGACCAGTTTCTCGAAGCGTGGCAGCTCAGATGCTTTGGCGAACAGGTAGTAGCGCTGCGGCTCAAACCACAGTCGCTGGAATTCAGCGTCATCGATGAACACAAGCGGCGCCCCGGGAGCGTTGCCGCCATACTCCAGGTTAAGAAACTTTCCGTTCAGCAGCAAAGCGTTGCGGCCAGTATAAAAAAACACGGAGGAAAACGTGTAGTAGTGGCGGTCCACGATCAGCTTGCCATCCGGCCAGCGTTCAAGCGCTTGTACCAGCGGCCGCGACGACAAGAAAGGGTCAAACGTAACCATGGCCAGACGCGCGGCATGGAAGAGCACGATCATCATGAGCGCCGCAGCCCAAAAACCGAGTCGCCGCCTCAGCGTGCCCAGCGCCCCGATGGCAAACGCAACCGCCGCCACCAGCAACGGCAGCCGTAGGTACGCGAATGACGCCAGTGTAAGGTCCTGCATGTGGCCCAAGGACAAGCGGTAAGCCTTGGGGTGCTGACCGAGGGCGGTGGAGATGTCCCCCGGAGTCGGCAGGCCTCGCACCAGCAGGAGAATCAAGACTGCGGTGATGGCGGCCAGTCCACAGATGACCGCAAGTGCTCGCCTGCCGCGCCGTATCCAGGCCCCGCCCGCCGCGATTGCGGAACCCGACAGCAAAGCCAGCGCGGGATAACACGGCATGGAGTAGTACTCCTGGGTGGTCGAGAAGGTAAAAAACACCAGCACAAATCCCGCCCAGCAAAGCGCCAGCAAACGCGTCCGCCCGGCACGGTCCACCGGCTGAAACGAGGCTTTTGTGACCGCCGGAAAATACACGCTCCAGGGGAACAGCCACACCAGATGTAATAGCCAAAAAAGGGCTCGTGGAACGGTGTTGTAATCCCGCGGGTAGCGGAGGTTCAGGAAGCGGAGGAGCTGTTCGTTGATGAAGTAGAACCAGAGAAAACCACGATACTGACCAGGACCGCTGTGCAGCGTCCAGGCAAAATAGGGCGGGTTGCGGAGCGTCGCCAGCAGGTGCCAGGGAGCCGCGATCAGCAACACCACTAGCAGCCCGCTCAGCGGGTGCAAGCGTTTCCAGGTCTGGCGGGAAAAGAGTTGATGTGTGAGATAGAGGTAGACCAGGCCAGCGCCCAGCGGAAAAACCACCGCGATCAGGCTTTTCAGCAGCAGCCCAACTCCCAGACTGACAGCCAAAACCAGACTCCAAGCTCGCGGATGAGGCTCATCTTGCTCGAGGATTCGCAAAAGCGCCCACATCGCCACAACAACCGTGAACGTCAGTACGACGTCAGGGATCAGGATCCGCGTGAAGAGGAACAGGCCGATGCAGGTCGCCATCGCCAGACCAGCGTAAAGTCCGGCGCGCCGATCGAACGCCCAGCATCCGAAGGCGGCCGTCAGCCAGCACAGGCCGATAGCGGAAAACGCAATCGGTATGCGCGCCGCCCAGTCGTGCACTCCGAAGACTTCGTAGGAGAGAGCAATGCTCCAATAGATCGCCGGTGCCTTCTCCAGGTAGGGCACACCATCCAGATGGGCTGTCACCCAATCCCCTGAAGTCAACATGTTGCGGGCGATCTGGGCCTGCACGGCGTCGGTATCATCCATCAGGGAGGGGGGAGACATGATGCAGCCCAGATAGATCAAGGCAGCCACGATCACAACTGGCAGGTAAACCGACCCAATACGTGAACGCGAGGTGTCCCCGCCTGGCACTCTGGCGCCCGGCTCCAGATTTTCGTCGACAAAAACAGAACCATTGCTTGCCATGACGGTTTTCATTCTACATATCCACTGCTGGACGTCTGCCTGACAACGCAACAGATTTGTCCCGACTCGCACGGCCGCAGTCCCGATGCGCTAACCACACGTGACACAAAACTTTACGTTATCTTTACAAAACTTTACATTTCTGACCGCGCAACTTGTGTTCAAGACATTAGCAGCGCAACAAATTTAACCGTCGGACGCTCGCAGCCGAGGGTCAAGATGAGGGAGACCATGAACAACTTCAAGAAAATGGCGTTTGTCCTGGCCCTGGTCGCCGGGCTCTGTGGTGGCGCCTGGGCCGCGGATTGGGGACATCGCAACGCGAACAGTGCTCGGAATACCCACAGCTGGGCCCGCAGCGTTCCTCAACACGGCAGTGCCGGCGTCCCGAACCGTACTTGGAGCTCGCAAACCACTCCCGCCTACCGCAGTGGTGGCTGGGGGGCTTATCGCAATAACCCCAATTACCAATACCGCAATGGCCAGTGGGTTTACGTGCCGAACCGGACTTGGGGCACATACAACCCGTACAGCACAGGTACCTACTCTCCCTATCCGACCACCGGTACCTACTATCCGTACCCGACTACCGGTGGCTACTATCCTTATCCCACAACGGGTGGCTATTACCCGTACCCGACTACCGGCGGTTACTATCCTGGCGGCGGTTACGGAGGATATAGCGCTTCCTCTGTCGAGTACCAGAGGGGGTATAGGGACGGACTAGCCTATGGTCGTTCCGCTCGGGCGTCGGGTTACAGGGACCATCCCTTCCAACAGGCCCCCGGTGCTAGGAGCCAGGATTATGCCTATCGCCAGGGTTTCACGGCTGGATACCAACGGGGCTACATGCGGGGATTTTAGAGGGCAAACAACCGCGAGGGTCAAGGGCCGCCTCTAAGGTGGCCCTTAAGTTCTTCTTGCCCTGCTCGACCTGACGACCGCAACATCAAACGCGCGTCTTCGGCCCCTACCGAGCAGATTTTCTCAGGGATGATCGGCCCGGACCGGACCGGGACGTAAACGCGGATTGGCGGTGCTATCGGTGATATGCTGAAAACAGGAGAAAACGATCGTGGCCCGTGTCAAGAAGGCCGCTCTTTTCGTACGCTGCACCGAAGAGGAAGCGGAAAAGATCCGGCGTGCTGCCAAAGCAGAGCGCCGCACCGTGAGCGGATTCGTCCTCAACGCCGTGTTCAACCGTATCGCCCTGCGGGAACGCCTGCTGAACGAGCAGGAACAAGAGTTCAAAGTAAGAGGATCGGTTCGTACGCCCTAGTTGTGTTTACTGCTTTCCGGGATTCGTGGCCCGTGCCGCTTCAAAACGATTTAGGCTTCTGTAACTCCGCATCGTTACTCCCTTCTGCGAAGGGATAAATGGGCGGCGGCCTTCCGGCCGCCCCGCTATATAATGGGCGTCCATGGAATGCGAGGAATTAGCGGCTTTGCGGCGGGAGGCTTCGACGGTGTTCAAGGGTCTCACCCTGTGTCGACGCCGGGCTCGCCAATACTCCGCCGCCCACAGCAGTGACGCCAGGGTCGTCTCGGCCCTGGTGCATCGTGGTGATTTTGAAGCCTATCTGCAACGCCGCCTGGCCAGAAGCAGTACTCGCATCGAGTCGCACCTTCTCATTCACGGCTGCCAGGATTAGACGCGCATCCCACCCGACTTCGAAGTCGTAGAACCCCGTCAGGCGGTGGCCCGCCGCGCGAAGGCGCTCACCGCTGCCTGCTCACTGTCATAGCATTCGAAGACGGTGATGAGCTTGGTGATCTGAAGCTGGTCGTGCACACGCTGGGTCAGGTGGGCCAGTTTGATCTCGCCGCCCATATTGCGGGCGGAGGTGTAGAGCCCGACCAGCGTTCCCAGACCGCCGCTGTCGATATAGCTGACCCCGCTCAGATTGATGACGATCTGTCTGCTGCGCTGCAGGAGGCTCTTGACCACTTCGCGGAGGTCCGCAGCCTCCTCCCCGAAGACAATGCGACCGCTGCAACCGACCACCGTGACACCACCCACCTCATGGGTCGAGATCTTCAGAGCCATAACCGCCTCCCGCGCCCAAGCCGCTTAATTGCAACCAAGCGTAGCGCCGTTGCCGGTGGTTTGCAAGCGTCTCGGGAGCGTGCGATTCGCCTTGAAGCCCGCAGATGAGGTTACAATCCACGACTGTGTCAGAAGCTGTGATGACAATCGCCAGATTCGCACGGCTGGAGGAGGCACTCGTGGCGCGAGGTGTATTGGAAGCTGCCGGTATCGAGTGTTTTCTGGCCGATGAAAACATGATGCATATAGCCGGGCCGCACGGCTTGGTCCTGGGAGGAGCTCGGCTTCAAGTCTTGGACTCGGATGTTGAAGCGGCAAGAGAACTGCTTCGCGCCCACGTTCCCTCTGCTTCTGAACAGGAAGGCCAAGCGGAATAGCATCGCCGCTCCTCACGTATAATCGAACCTCCCATGAGCTATCAGGTCCTGGCGCGCAAGTACCGACCGCAGCGCTTCTCCGAGGTGATCGGGCAGGAGCACGTTACGCGCACGCTGCAGAACGCCATCGCCCAGCAGCGGGTGGCGCACGGATACATCTTCAGCGGCCACCGCGGCATCGGCAAAACCACTATCGCACGCCTCTTGGCCATGGCTTTGAATTGCCGCTCAACAGATCATCCCGTGCCAGAGCCATGCGGCGTGTGCGATTCCTGCGTGGAGATTCGCGAAGGCCGCGCCGTGGACGTGATCGAGATCGACGCCGCCACCAACCGCGGCATCGATGAGATCCGCGAGCTGCGCGAAGCCGCCCGCTATCAGCCGGCGCGCGACCGCTACAAGATCTGGATCCTCGACGAAGCCCACCAGATCACCGACGCCGCCTTCAATGCCCTGCTCAAGACGCTCGAAGAACCGCCCGCGCACGTCATCTTCATGATGGCCACCACGCAACCCGAGGACATCCCGCAGACCATCCGCTCGCGCTGCCAGCACTTCAGCTTTCATGCCGTGCGGTTCGATGAAATCGTGGGCCAGTTGCGCGCAATCGCCACCCGGGAAGGCATCAAGGCCGACGACAGCGCACTGGCCATGCTCGCCGAAGCCGGCGACGGCTCCATGCGCGACGCCCTCTCCATCATGGACCAGGCCATCGCCTCCTGCGGTACGACGCTGACGGCGGAGCTGGTGCGTGGTCTGGTCGGCGCTATTCCTTCCGAGACGCTGGAGGAGATCCTGGATGCGGTGGCCGCCAACTCGAGCGAACATGTGCTACGGCTGCTCGACAAGGTAGTCACTGAAGGACAGAACCCGGCGCACTTCGCACGGCAAATGGTTCGGTTCCTGAGAAACACTGTTATGGCCAAAGTCGCGGGCGCCGATTCGCCGCTGCTGCAGATCTCCTCCGACGAACGTGCCCGCGTAGCCCGCGTGGCGGAAAAGTTCAGCGAAGAAGACCTCACTCGCTTCCTGCAGATCCTGCTGCGCACCCACAGCGAGCTCAGCTACAAGCAGGAGCAACGCTTCCACCTGGAACTGGGACTGCTGAAGCTGGTGCACGCACAACGCCTGCTTCCCATCGAGGAACTGCTGAGCCAGGCGCCGGCAAGTGCGGGCCGCCCGGCTGCTCCTGTCGCGGCGTCTCCCCGGCCGGCGGCAACTGTGCCGCAGCCCGCGCGAGCGCCCGAGCCTGCGCGTCCTTCGCCATTCGAGCAGGACCGCGCCCGCAAGAGCGCCGGCCCCAAAGCGGAGATGTCGTCGAGCGTAGCCGTCGCGGAGCGCACTGTGCCCGGCGCCGATCTCATCGCGCAGGTCCTGCGGGAACTGGAAGGCAAACACGCCATGCTGGCCCATCATCTGGAGCAGGGCGAGTGGAGAGTTGAGGAAGCCGAAGTCGTGGTCCGCACTGGCGCGGCCACGAAAATGCTGGAAATGCTTCTGAAACCGGATGCGCGAAAGATCATGAACGAGGCCGCCTCGGCCGCACTCGGCCGTCGGGTGAGGGTTCAAGTAGTCGGCGGCGCCGGCAACGGCGACAGCGTACGCGCGCCGTCCCCAGACCGCCCCGGACGCACCCGCGCATCCGAAGATCCCGTTGTGCGCCGCATGCAGGAGAAATTCGGCGCCGAGATCCGCACCGTCATCGACCACAAGGAGAAACAGCGTTAGCTGTAAAAGCAGGAACTTTTCGCACCCGCCCTCGTACCATGCAGCAGGAACCAGGTTCGACGTATCTCGTTGCCAAGCAGTTCGCCCCAAAGTCAGCTACGAAAACGTACCGAAATGCCCTGCCCATGCTGGCCCTCGCAATCTTCACGCTGTTGCCGTGTGTCGCGCAGGACCACCCAGCGCCGGCTGCTTCGGGCTCCCGGCAGCCATCCTCCGCCGCTAGCGAGCCAGCAAGCTCAACAGCCGCAGTTCAATCGACAACACGCAAGG
>Ga0187771_10003816_pt1 | contig 10580 bp, 11 predicted proteins | sample 0116_SJ02_MP15_1_FD_133139 | JGI IMG/M metagenome (GOLD analysis project Ga0187771, IMG submission 133139) | Tropical peat soil microbial communities from peatlands in Department of Meta, Colombia - 0116_SJ02_MP15_10_MG | ecosystem: Environmental > Terrestrial > Soil > Wetlands > Peat | place... | reverse complement strand
CTTACCGATCATCTCCTCTGGCAACTTGGCGCAATTTCTACGCGCCCGCCCGTACGCGAGGCAGCCGAACTGATCATCGGAAATCTCAACGAAGACGGGTATCTGATTGCCAGCGACGATGAATTGTTGGGGGTAACGCCGGTCGCCACGCCCGAGGCCGACGGCGAAACACAGGCTAGCATCGTCGGCCAGGCTGAAGCCCTTGGAATCGGGCCACCCGCTGCTCAGAATCCCGAAGGAAATCTGCAAGCCTCGGCGGGCCAGCCGTCGCCAGAGAATGGTCTGTCAGCCTCGAACTCATCCGCCAACGTACCGGTCGCCAGTTTTCCAGAAAACGGCCAACCCGCATTTCCGGTGTCAGCCACCGCACAGCTCGATGCAGGCACAAGTGGAGAGACGAACGTCCTCGCTCGTCCTCAAGTGTCCAGCACGGAACCAGGCCTCGCCGCCCATCCGTCAGCCGAGCTCAGCAGTCCGTCAGCCGCACCCACCGTCGCGCCAGTCGAGGCGCCCAACGGTAGTGCCGCCAGCGCAGCCGCTGCCGCGCGCATGCCGGTGAATTTCACCCTCCCGGACCTGCACGAAGCTCTCGACGTGGTTCGACAGTTCGATCCCCCGGGCGTCGCCTGCCGCGACCTGCGCGAATGCCTGCTCTACCAGTTGCGCCACCATCTCCAGCAACTGCAGCAGCATCGCAATGGGAATGGCGGCACCGAACAGGTCGTCCACGATGCCATCGCCATCGTCGATCAGCACCTGAAGGCGATCACTCTCAAGCAGTTCAAAGAGATCTCCCGCGCCATCGGCCGCCCCCCGGAAGCCGTGCAGGCAGCCATCGAGTACATCCGCACGCTCGATCCGCGCCCCGGCCTGCAGTACAACAAGACGCCCGCGCGTTTGATCGAGCCCGACGTCGCCTTCGTCAAGCATGGCGACGAGTGGATGATCGTCATGAACGATGACGACATGCCGCAGTTGCGCTTGAATCCCGCCTACAAGCGCCTGCTCACGCGCGATGGCAATGATCGCGACACGCGCAACTACGTCAAGGATCGTTACAAGTCGGCCATCCAGCTCATCAAGAACATCGAGCAACGCAAGCAGACCATCACCAAGGTCTGCTATTCCATCGTCGCCCGCCAGCAGGATTTTCTGGAGCGCGGAATCGATCACCTCAAGCCGATGATGATCAAGGAAGTAGCCGAGGAGATCGGCGTGCATCCGTCTACAGTCAGCCGCGCCGTCGCCAATAAGTACGTACACACGCCGCAGGGCGTGTTCGAACTCCGCTATTTCTTTTCCGAAAGCGTGCAAGGCCCCGAAGGCGGCAGCACATCGCTGCTCATCCTGAAACGCCGTGTTAAGAAGCTGATCGAAGAAGAAGATCCGACCCGTCCGCTAACGGATGAACAAATTACTCGCATCTTGCAGTCGCAAGGAATTGACGTAACGCGCCGCACCGTAGCAAAGTACCGCGAAGACATGAAGATTCCCAGTACGCACCAGAGAAGGGTGAAAAAGTAAAGGTTTCAAAGTTTCAAGGTTTCAAAGTTTCTACTACCTTCATCCCGTCTTTGAAACCTTGTGCTTTGCAACCTTGAAACTTGATTCACATACAACCGAGGTCTCCCGATGAACATCGAGTACACCGGTCGTCAATACGAAATCTCTCCTGCCATCCGCAAAGAAGTTGAGGCGACTGCGCGGCGTCCGAGCCGCGCGCCGAAATCCTGAGCGAAGCGAAGGATCTGTGCCACTGCGATTCGATTTCTAATTTCCGGCTCGGAGGTGGTTTGATGAACGTGGAATACACAGGAAGACAATACGAAATTCCCAATTCCATCCGCAAAGAAGTTGAAACCGGTCTCAACAAAGTCCGCAAAATTCTCGGGGACCGTTTCGAAGCCAACGTGGTTCTCGCCGTCGAGAAACACCGCCACAAGGCCGAAATCACCATCAACCCGCCTAACGGACCGATCGTCGGCGCGGCCCAGGCCAACGATATGGTCTCGGCCGTGAACAGCGCCATCGATCACCTGCATAAACAGGCACTCAAATACAAAACCAAGTGGCTGAGCAAGAAGCGCAAAGCCGTCAAGAAATTCAACGGCCAGGGAGTAGAAGAAATGGTGGAGGCCCCGCTCGGCCTCGCTGAAAGTGCGACCGTCTCGGTCACTGTTCACAAGTTCCCGTCGGTGGCCAAAACCACCGAGGTGCACCTGGTGCGCTCCACCGACTCCGTCGCCCTGCGCCCGATGACGCTCGAAGAGGCCATCAAGGAAGCGCACTTCCGCGACCGCGATGTCTTCGTCTTCCGCGACCCCAAGGGCAAGCTCATGGTGCTGCACCGCACCCGCGAAGGCAAAATGGAGTTAATCGAAGCGCCGTAGCTATCAGCCGGGGCGGTAAACGCGCCCGGAGAAGGTGTTACGATTTGATTCGGCGGGGTGGGGCAACCAACCACAACGACCACGCCTTTAGGAGGACGCAAACTATGATTCGGAAACTCGCATGGATCATCCTGTTCGCAGGCCTTGGCACAGCGTTGTTGTACGGAGCACCACAAGCCGGCGACAGCAAATCTTTGGCTACCCAGACGGTAACCGGCTGCCTTCAAAAAGGTAATGAAGCCGGCGGGTTCTTTATCATCAGCACAGAGAACAAGCACTGGGAGCTCTATGCCGATAAAGGAGTGTCTCTTGCCGATCACATTGGCCATACCGTCTCCGTGACCGGCAAGCTGGCCCATCGCACCGCTGCACAAGAAGAAAAAAGTCAGTCGTTTGAAAAGGCAGAAGCGGCGAACAAGGAACATGCAGACTTGCAGGTTTCAAGCGTGAAGCACATCAGCGACACCTGCAGCAGCAAATAGGTCGGCCCTCAACCCCGAAAATCGGTGCGGTGCCCATCCTAACGTCCCGTTCGTGCGATGTCAGTGTTGGCTCTGGACCGTCATCACCGTTTTTTCTTCGTCGCCTTGGGTTTCAGCGTCTGCGCATACGAATAACTGACCTCCAGCCATTTCGCCAACTCCGAAGTCTTTTTCAACAGCGCATCCGGAACCACTGCATATTCCTTCATCACGGTCCCATAAGCCTCAAACAGCGACGTCTTGTATTTCTTCAGGAACTTTTCCCGTTCCTCCCCGGGTAGCCGAAACGCCAGCACGCCCGACGAATGCAGCAACGTGAACATGTTTCCGTTCAGCGAAGTGTAAGGATTGGCATCGCCCTTCCGTTCAATCGCCGGAATCGTCCGCAGCACTTTCTGATAAAGCTCGAGTTTCTCCCCAGAGACCGCGCCCTTCCCCGCTGCCTTCACATTCGTCCTCCTATTTAGAATGCTTACCGCGCAAGGCCGACATCATACACCGCAGCAAGACTCGTCGCTTCTAAGTCTTCGATTTTAAAAGACCGCACTAGAAAGGGGGGCCAACGCAAGGAGTTTCTCCAACCTCCAGTTCTCCAACTTCCCAAGATGGCAACCAGCTCGCAGCAACCTAAATGCTACCCGTCACTTCTTGCGCCCAACTCAGCGCCAGCCAGTATGTGTTGGCAACCTCTTCGTCGGCCAAGCCAAGTTGGTGTGCCAGTTCGCTCGCCTTCGTCCATTCTCCCGATTCCTGCGCCAGCATCAGTTGGTAGAGCGGACGCAGGCTGCATGCCTGGCTCAGCAACGCGCTTTTGATCTCATGGTCGACAGGAAGTTGTTCGAGCAGCCTGCCCATTTCCATCTCGAGAATCGCGTCCATCACTGAGAGCAATCCCATAAGGAACAGGTCCTGACTCGACTTCAGGCGCAGAGATAGCAATTCGCAGAATCGAGCCCGAGCCAGCGCCATCAGCAGCAATTCGCTGCATTTTCGTTCCGCCACTCCAACTGCGACAGCCAGACGCACCCAGCGGCGCATCTCGCGTTCCCCCAGGATCGCCATCGCGTGGCGCACCGACTTGATTTCCAGGGCAAATCCAAACAGCGGAGAATTCAGGTAGCGCAGCAGCTTGTAGCAGATCGAGGCCTCCTGCTTGAGCGCCTTTTCCAGTTCCCGCAGATCCAGTTCCGAACGCGAAACCAGTTCGAGCAGCCGCAGCAGCCGGAGTTGATTGGCAGGCACTTCGCGGCCGACTACGAGCTCTGGCTTCGAGAAGAAGTATCCCTGGAAATAGGTGAAGCCCATATTGCGAGTCTGGCTAAACTCCTGCGGCGTCTCCACCTTTTCCGCAAGCGCTTGGCATTTTGCGGATGCGAAGCGGTGCAGAATCGCTGCCCGTTCTTCCTGCCGGGTTGCGCGCATGTCAATCTTGATAATGTCGGCCAGTTCGCAGAGCGGAATTCGCGGATCCTCTCCGTCGAAATCGTCGAGCGCGATTAGATATCCTGCCCCTTTGAGCCTCTCACAGGCGGCAATGACGCGGTCTTCCGGTTCGACCGTTTCGAGAATCTCAACCACTGTTTGATTGGGCGGGAGCAAAGTGACCAGATCCTTCAGCAGGACATCGCGTGTGCAGTTCACAAAAGCGCGGCTGTTGTGACAAAGGGTATTCAACCCGAAGAGCAGCGAACTATCGAGCGTGGAACGTGAGGCTAGTTCCGGATCGGCATTGAAATAGTCCTCGATGCCATTGCGAAACAAGAGTTCGTAGCCGAAAACCTTGCGCGACCGGTCAAAGATCGGCTGGCGAGCGACGAACCGTTGCCCTGGCACAGAGAGCGATGCGGTGCTGGAGGCTGACTCCAGCTCAGGATGAGGCCTCACGTCCAATAAATCGACATAATCGGGCCAAATCTTCACCCTAGCCCATTCGTGTACCCCTCATGGCCGCCATGTGGAAAAACTAAAGTTTTCTCCCCCTTGCGCAATTCCCTGTTTCGTGGGTAACATCAATTGTTCCCTAGGGCCTTGCTTCTTGCGGGCCGTAGCGCCAAGCAAACTCCGGGCGCGATGACAGCGTGAGTATCGTTCTCAAGTAGCATCCAGCCGAAGTGGGTTCGGCTCCGCCGGGACCCGGTGTTTATCTCGCCTTTTCGGGCAGTCGCACCGCGCCGTCTTGGGCCCAGGGAAAAGCAGTAATCAGGTCTGCGATCCGCGATCCAGGCCGGGGTTAATTTCAAAAGTCTTACAAGAGAAAAACCGTATGAATGCAGGACACGGACACGCCTCCCCGGGAGGCGGGAAACACAGACGCCGTCGTGGACGCCGTTCCCAAAAGCGTGGAGCGGGCGGAGCACACCGCGTACGCCAGGAGCATCAGGGCATTTTCACCGCCCCTATGGATCATAGCTACCGCGCCACTCTCAACGGCGACGGCAACGGAAACAAGGGGGCACGCCGGCCCGGTTTTTCCGCCGCCTACCCCGTCGCCGAGCCGGAACCGCTCCCTGCGCCCGCGCACGACGCGGCTTCGCGCGTCTTCGCGTTCGTAGAGGATCTTTTCTTCCTCACCAAAATTCAGGAAACTGGCCGCAAAATGAACGTAAAGGTCGAGTTTCTGCGGACCGAAAAGGATCTCACTGAACGCCTGAAAAACAACGGCGAAGAAAAACCCTCGTTGATTATCTTCGATCTCAACAACGCCAACGCCAAGCCGCTCACGCTGATCCCCAAACTGAAAAGCAAGCTGAAGAAGGGCACTTCGATTATCGGTTTTCTCTCGCACGTGCAGGGAGATCTGAAGCAGAAAGCGCACGAAGTAGGCTGCGACATGGTATTGCCGCGCTCGGCATTCTCACAAAACCTCCCGCAGTTGCTGCGCCGCCACGGAGCCAGCGACACGGACTTGAACGCCGCCGGCTAAGCACCCGAACCGGTTCAGATTCGATCACAGAGGACAGCCGCGCTTGCAGAGGCCAGGCGCAATTGCAGAGGCCAAACCCGATTGCAGAAGTCATCGGAACTCGAAACTTGCCCGCTCTCACTTCCGCAATCTGACCTCTGACTTCTGACTCGCCACTGATACAATTCCGCCGTGTCCCCGACAAGAATTCTGCTCGCTGCCGTGCTTGGGATTCTGGCCGCGGCGGCGTGGGGCCAGCAGGCTCCTGCTCCGCAGTCGCCTGCTCAGCCAAACACGAGTAACGCGCAGCAGCCTCAGGTTAAAGTGAGCATGCTCAATGTATGTTCGCCATCGCCCGAGGAGCAAAAGGAACTGTCGGCCGCGCTCGCCAAAGTGCCCGCCAAGCCCGCGTTCGCCAAGGATTTTGAAGTGGCGCGGGGACACTCCACACTCGATTCGAGCACGCCGATGCCAGGCATGCAGCAGCTACCCCCCGGCGCGACGTCATCGGCCAACTGGGTGCGCGTTCGGCGCGAATTCCCCGCTCAGGCTTTCTTCAGTAACGTTCAATACTCATTCAGTGTGGATGCCGACAACATGGTCGAAACGCTGGTCGTGCGTGTGCGTGACCCCAAGGATCTGGTGGAGATTTCGATCGAAGACAGCGCCTCTGCGGTTACGTCCGCGAGCATGATGCTATCGGCCAGCACCCCTGCCTCGCGCGTGAAGCTCGAGCGCTTCGGAAAATCTTCGGTCGTGCTGGCGCGCTGTTCAGCGTCAGAAGACAAGCCAGCGCCCGACCAAAGCGCCTACGAGCCAATCTTTCGCGCCGCCTCCGATATTCTTAACCGTTATCGCGATGCGTTGGGCGTTCGCCGAACTGTGCCCCAGGAACTGTCTCACCTTGGGGTCGCAGCCTCGCCCAAAACACAAGCGGGTAGCAAGAAGAATCCGTAGCGTAATGGCGGCTCGTACTAGGATTTCGAGAAGGCTGCAACAGAATCTGCATTTAGGAATCTATTAATAGACACTATGGATATTCGCAAAGTCGTCATCATAGGCTCGGGTTGTGCCGGCCATACGGCCGCGCTTTACTCGGCCCGCGCCAATCTCAAGCCGTTGGTCCTCGAAGGCCATCAGCCCGGCGGTCAGCTCTCGCTGACCACGCTGGTCGAAAACTTTCCCGGTTTTCCCGAGGGCATCCAGGGTCCGGAGCTGGTTGAAAACATGCGCCGGCAGGCGTCGCGTTTTGGCGCCGAGTATCGCATCGGCCACGTGGTCAAAGCGGATCTCGGCAAGCGGCCATTCGAACTCACCGTTGGCAAAGATGTCATTCAGACGCGCACTCTGATCATTGCCAGCGGAGCTTCGGCGCGATGGCTCGGTCTGCCCAACGAGCAGGCGCTCATCGGCCACGGCGTCTCCTCGTGCGCCACTTGCGACGGATTTTTTTTCTCCGGCAAAGAAATCGGCGTCATCGGCGGCGGCGATTCCGCCATGGAAGAAGCGACTTTCCTGACGCGCTTTGCCAGCAAAGTTACGCTCATCCATCGCCGCGAACACTTCCGCGCCTCGAAGATTATGCTTGACCGCGCACGCGCCAATCCCAAGATCGCATTCCTCACGGATACTGTTGTCGACGACGTGCTCGATGTGAGCAAGCACGAAGTCACCGCGCTCCGCCTTCGCAACGTGAAAACCGGTGAGAGCTGGGACTTCCCCACCAGCGCCATGTTTCTCGGCATCGGCCACATCCCGAACGCGAAGATATTCGAAGGCCAGTTAGAAACCGACGCGGATGGCTATCTGGTCACGCAAAAGAATGTCTTCACGCGCGTCCCGGGCGTTTTCGCCTGCGGCGACGTACAGGACCGCCGCTACCGCCAGGCCATCACCGCCGCCGGCTCAGGCTGCATGGCCGCGCTCGAGGTGGAAAAATTTCTGGAAACAGAGGGTCACTGATTTATCCGAAGCACTCGCTTGCGCACGCCAGCCGGCAGCGTTTCACAGGCTGTTCGCAGCACCAGCCGCGGAACGCGCCTGCGAATCTTCATGAGGTAAGGTACAGTGCGCTTCGGATCATACTTCGCCGCTTCGCGCAGCAGCCATCCCAGCCCCTTCTGCACCATATCGTCCTGATCGGCCAGCAGCATCTCCGAAAGCCGCACGATCTCTGGAAAAAACATCTTCTCTCGCGCGCCCCGAACCAGCGCGACGCAGGCCGCACGCCGCCCCCAGCGATTGCGTGACTTGGCCCAGCGAAAAATTTCCCGGCAGCGGCGCGGCTCGTCCCTCACCATCGGGGCCAGCAAATAGTGCGCCAGTGCGTCGTGATCCGCCCAACTGCTGACCCGGTCGATCCAGGAAGCGAAGAGGCGAAATTCCTTTCCCCCAAGCAAACCGGTCTGTTTTTCGAGCAGGAACACCGCGAAGACTTTCTCCTCCAGCACTCGCCCCGAGAAAAGCTCGTCGGCAACCCGTACCAGGAACCCTATTCCCTGCTCACGGACAATGCTGCGCCGAACGCGCACCGCAACTTTGCGGAGCTCGCCCGTATACCACCCGCGTGACTTTATCTCCTCCTTGAAAAACCACTGCACTTCTTCCGAGTGCGGGGCCGAACCTCCATCGCGCAGCAGACGGCGGATATGATCAGCGATGTACTGGGGAGTGATTTTTCGCTTCGGCATGATTCGCGCGTTGGAGCGACGGGCATCCGAGCCCGTCAAGCTATTGGGCACAGATGATAAAGGAGGCGGAAAAAAAATGCTGTGACGCGGAGCTTGTTAAGAGGGGTTCCTGCCCTCATCGGTTCTTACCGTCTTGTCATAAATCCACAGCATCACGGTCGTGACGACCCCTACCGCAATCACGGACCACCAAATCATCTTCGGCCGGTGCAATTCCTCTCCGAAGTGATGCATCAGCCGACCGCTAAGGGATCCGGCAACGAAGGATCCGATACCCAGGGGCAGAAACGCAAACCCCATGTAAGTCCCTTGCTGATCAGCCGGCGCCAGCCGCGAAATGTAGTCGTAATAGCGAGGCTGTTGTATGATCTCGCCGACCGCAACGACAACAAGCGTGGCTACGGCCATCCACACCGAAGGATGCACGATCAGTAGGAGCCAGGCCAGGCTGGTTATCAGAGTTCCTAGCACAATGCAGTGAAACGCGTGTAGTCGCTTGGTGAGAAAGCCAATCAGCACCGTGAAACAAATAACAACGACCGGGTCAGTCGCAAGAATCCGCGCTGTATTGGCCTTCGGGTCGATGTAGGCGGAGATGTACAAAGGCAGAGCGATAAATTCCTGCCAGAAGACGATCCAGTATCCGGTAAAGATGAACAGGAAAAGCATGAACCGCGGGTTTGAGAGCACCGTGAGAAAGTTCCTTCCAACTTGGGCGATGTCCGCGGCTGGCGCATCGTCGGCACGCCGCGGCTCCTTAAACAACAGGAGCACCAGGAAAAGCATGAGGAACACGCTCAACGCCGCGATTCGAAATAAACCTTCGGCGCTGCCATGATCCTGCTCCCAGCCGGCAAGCAAAGGTCCACACGTGCTCCCGACGTTAACCAGTGTGTAGTAAATCGAATATCCAAGAGAGCGCACATTCTCCTTCGAAGCGCGCGCCGTGGTTCCGACCACGCTTGGCTTCACCAGCGCGACACCCAAGGCTGGCAGCAGCAGCACAAACGTTACCAGCGTCGATAGCCCTGTTGCATTGCGTAAAGGCGCGAGCCAGGATGAGCCGATCGAGCCGATCGAAAAGTATGCGACGCTCAAGATCAGGTAAGCGAGAGAGAGAGCACGCCGAAAGCCTAACCGGTCAGCGACCGCTCCTCCGATGACGGCGAGAAACCAAACCCAGCCGCCAAACATTCCGGTTAGACTGCTGGCGCGTTCGACATCGAAGTGCAAATTCTCGTGCAAATAGCGTGCCAGCACCGCAAACACTGCATAGTAAGACAGCCGCTCAAACAATTCGCTGAGGTTAGCGATCCAGAACGGGCGCTCAAATCCGGCGCGTATTTCCTGAAAGCGCTTCGCAAAGTTCAACGTGGCTCCTGAAGATCGTGTAGCGCGGACATTCTTGCCCGCGTTTCGGGTCGCTAGAGATTATGGCGCGAGCATCCCCGCGACCCGTCGCTAAATCCCCAGCCGCTCTTGCAACTGTTGGCCAGTCAGCCCAGAAACTCGAATCACCTTATTCCGTCTCGTCTGGCCGGCTGCAATAGTAACGGACGAGCGCGGAACCTTCAAAAGTTTTGCGAAGAAATCGATGCAGGCCTCGCTGGCTTTGCCATCGGCGGGAGGCGCAGTCAGAGCGACCTTGAGCGCGCCCCCGACCTCGCCGGTGACAGCATTTTTCTTCGCCCGCGGATGCACCTTGACGGCGAAGGTTGCGCCGGACGGGCTTTCATGAATAGGGATCATAAGAATTGCAGAGGTCAGATTGCAGATTGCAGAAGCAAAACCCAGGGAATCTCGGCGAAAGGGGTTCACTTCTGCAATCTGACTTCTTATTTCTGGGTTCCTATTTCTGACTTCCTCCGTGTTCCTCCGTGTCCTCTGTGGTTAGCGCACTTGCCTCTCTCCGAAAATTGCCGTTCCCACGCGCACGCAAGTTGACCCCTCTTCGATCGCCACCTCGAAATCGTGCGACATGCCCATAGAAAGAACATCCATCGAAACGCCCGGCAGACCCCGAGCCGCAATCCGACCCCGAATCTCCCGCAATTGCCGGAAATACGGCCGCGAGCCCTCGGGATCATCCGTATAAGGAGGCACGGTCATCAACCCG
>Ga0187771_10003815_pt1 | contig 10581 bp, 12 predicted proteins | sample 0116_SJ02_MP15_1_FD_133139 | JGI IMG/M metagenome (GOLD analysis project Ga0187771, IMG submission 133139) | Tropical peat soil microbial communities from peatlands in Department of Meta, Colombia - 0116_SJ02_MP15_10_MG | ecosystem: Environmental > Terrestrial > Soil > Wetlands > Peat | place... | reverse complement strand
TTCCTCCCACGTTGATGTCGATTGGCATGATTTTTGTCGTATGCCGCAAGAGCAATCAGTTCCGGCAGGCGGGTTACACAGGCGCTTCCGGCAGCGAGGATGGTGAATGGCGACGAGTGCAGTAGTGTTGACGCCAAATTGGTTGCAAGTTATCAGGTCCAGGGGGCGCGACTACCTCACGTTGACCAAGCCGGAAGTGAATCTGCTGATTCTCATGACGACATCAGCCGGTCATTACCTGGCCTCCACCGGACCTTTCCATATTGCAGGCATGCTTCACACTCTGGTCGGTACGCTGCTGGTCGCTAGCGGTACGGCCACCCTTAACCAATGGGCCGAGCGAGGGTGGGACGCGCAAATGCGTAGAACCGCGTCCCGGCCGTTGCCTTCCGGCCGGGTATCTGCCTTGGAAGCTTGCGTGTTCGGCGTTCTCTTGAGTGTTGCCGGGGGCATTTATCTCGCCTTCGCTGTCAATGCCTTGACGGCTTGGCTGGCGATTTCCACCCTGGTTTCTTATTTGTTGGTGTATACGCCTCTGAAGCGGAAGACCCCGCTCTGCACTGCGTTGGGAGCATTGCCTGGTGCCGCGCCGATGCTGATTGGATGGGCAGGAGCCGCGGCAAACCTCAACTGGCAGGCGTGGTTCCTGTTCGCGATTCTGTTTCTTTGGCAGTTCCCGCATTTCCTGGCAATCGCGCTGATGTATCGGGAAGACTACGCCAGGGCTGGTTATCGCATGCTGCCTGGTTTCGATCGTGACTCGCGCTTCACTCGCGCCGAAATCATCAGCTTCACCGTTCTTTTGATCCTGTTAACTTTGTTCCCGCTGGCCGAACACGGGACGCCTTTCTATTGGGCGGGGATGCTTCTGTCAGGAGCGTTCCTGCTCTTTCATGTGGGCAAATTGGCAGCGTCCGATTCAAGAGCTTTGGCACGCAAGGTGGTTCACGCGACAGTTCTGTATCTGCCCATAGTGCTTGCCATCATGGTCGTGTGGAAGGCATAGTTTTTCTCTGGACTGGGCCCGTGTACCCAACAAGCGGACGCGCGGGCTAGGATTCGGTATTTGCGACTTGGCCACGCCGCTGCTGTCGCAACTCGCCCAAGAAGGCCTCTGTGGGCAGGTGGTGGCGCTGGTGGAAGAGTTCCAGCAAGGGATCGTAGCCGTGCTCGTGGGCAGCCAAGTCCGGCAGCGGAGCATCTTCCATCCCTTCGGGTTGCACCTCCAATTCAGGAGCCGCTTGCCTGCTGCTGATGAGGGTATGAATGAACTGTTCCAGGTTCTGTCGCTGGGATCCGGTGGCCTGCACGAACTCCACACCCATGCCAGCTTCTGGATGCGCGACGCGCACTATACCTTCCACCTTTACCTGCAGCTCGCCACTCCGCATGGCCAGTGTGACCCGGGTACCCACGGGAAAGGGTGTGGCCAACTCCACATAGCAGCCTCCCGGACTTAGATCCGTCAGCTTGCCAGCGACGGGCGGGTCGTCGCCTTCCAGGTCTGGCGCATGTGCGGCCAGCCAGGCTCTTACACGGCTGCGATCTTCGCCTTGCATATCGATAAAGCGAATGCCCGCGCGTGCCGAGTCATCCTCCCACGCCATCTCTGCATCGCAAATGATGGGCCGCTCGTCCCCTGGCAGGGCGAAGCTCACCTTCATTGGGCCTTTGATGCGGCGCCCGCCGCGAGTCGCCATTCCGCCCTCGCTCAGGTCGATAGAGGTTGATTTCTGCTTTTCCTTCCCACTGGCAGAAGAAAGCGTCACGGGCAACTCAATGGGTACGCGGGTATTGCGGCGGCGCTCACATTTCATCAAGGCACGGATGGCACGAAAGCTGCTTCTGGCGCGCTCCGCCGAAACCGGCTTGTATAGAACAAAGTGCGCGCCCATGGCAAACGCGCTTTGCACTGCCTTGGCCCCATCCAGTATGGCAACGCCGATAGCATGCTGGTTACAGGGCGCTAAGCGAACGCTTTTCAGCACGCTGGCCGCGGTATGCTCGTGTTCACAGTCCACGACGACTGCTTCGAAACGCTGGCGAGTGAGCTTCCTTACGGCTGCATCCGAGCCCGGGCAGTGCTCCGCGTCGATGTCAAGATCACTCAGCACGCGCCGCAGCACGCGCATGATCTTGTCATCGGAACACAGCACAAGTGCTCGCAAGCCCATGACGGAGCTCCCAGTTAGCCGTTGCCACTGGCCGCGGAAGAGGCTTTGTTCTCGTCTTCCTCATTCAGCAGGTGGGACACGCCGCGCAGTGCTTCCGCTGCGCCCTGCAAGGCTTCGATCTGCTTTCCGAGTTGCGCCTGTTCGGCCTGTTTCCGGCGGATTACTTCATGGATGTCTTTCACTAGTTTGACTCCTGACAGCACTGTAGGTTGGCCCATCTCTGGCGTCAATTGACGGCTTTGCTGGCGTGGTTACCGCCGTAATCATGGTGCGAAAGGCTTACTCTTTTATTCCCCATTTATTCGCCCCTGGTTCTCGCTTGGTTATATGGGATGATGGCCCGATACGCGCCTTTTTCCTGTTGACGGTCGATTGAAAAGGGTATAGAGTCAATAACTTCCAGTTAACGCAGGTTTGATGCCAGGCCGGCCGCTTTCGCTGGAATCCGAAGGCAGTGGGTGCGAATCTAAGTTAATAAGAGCAACTTTATCCTAAAGGTGTGAGGCAAGGCTATTCATGGCAAAACGACGTGGAAATCCTAACTGGGGCAAGCCGGAGCCGATTGGCCCGATTGTACCCACCGTAACCGAATTTGAGCAGGTGGTGAAGGAATACAAGCTAACGCCAGACCAATACTTGCGCTCTACCCGTCTGCGGGAGTGGGCGCGGCGCAACAAGAACTCGAAGTATATTCCCGAGCCGCTTCTGGAAGCTTGGGGATTCGAGATCGAATCCACGATCTGAGCGGCGACCCCTCGTCGATGTGAGGTGGAGCTGGAGACCTGCTTCATTGGCAGGCCAGCTAGCGCTAGCCAAGTCTTAATCTTGCCGTCAAGGAACCTCCTGGCCGACTCTTGTAAAGCGGCGGAACGGTTCCCATTGCCAATAAGTCAGCGAGCGCCATAACCATTCCAGCGGTCCAAAGTAGAAGTGCCGTAGCCAAATCGGCGAAACGATCAATTGGGCTGTCCAGATGATGAGGACGACGCCGAACTGCCAAACGCGTTCGACCTTGCCAAACAAGCCCAGCCCGTAGCCATAGAACACTGCCGTGCACAGTATCGTGTGCATGATGTAGTTTGAAAACGCCATCCTGCCAACGGCTGCCAGGCGCTGCGTGAGCGGGAGCAGCACCTCCGCCTGGGATGCGAGCATGATCGCCCCGACCCAGCCAAGACTCACCAATATGCTCGCCCAATAGTTGAAATTCGCGCCGAAGAAAAACGAATACTGGAAGTCCCAGCATGCCGCGAAATCACGGTGTGTGCCGTAAAGTGTAACGGGTAATCCGACGAGCAGGGCGACCACGATCATCATCCAATACAGTGACCGCGGGCGACCGCGGCTGAAGACCCCCAGCTTGAACAATGCCATACCGATCAGCATCAGGCCTCCTGCTCGCCAGAACGTGAATCCCAGGAAAAAGCCGGTTTCCATCTGCACCGAGTCGATCACGCGGTAGGGCATCTGCTTGGTCCAGCTTCCCTGGTAGGCCGCAATCTCGTCAGCGACCATCTGAGGCGTGGGCTTCCACAAGTGTTCACGAACCGCTTGAAGCTGCGCGGGCGGCCAATGGCGCGACCACAAGCCATACGAAGTCAGAGAAGCGGAAGCAACTGCTATGGTCAAGCATCCTAGGATCAGCAGCGTACGCGGCCGCAGTTTGCGAAAAAGGAAAACCACCAGGCCGCACATTCCGTAGGAATACAGGATGTCGCCGCTCCACAGCAGGTAGGAATGCGCCAGACCGAACAGAATCAGCCATCCCATGCGCCGATAATGCAGGGCCGCCGAAGGCCTGCCTGTGGCCTCAATCCGGCTGGTCATCAGCAGGATCCCGGCGCCAAACAGCATAGAGAAGATCGTCATGAACTTCTGATCTGCCAGCAGATGACAGAGCAACCAGACAACATAATTGGCTCCGTGCAAATCGCCGTACGCGGTCGGGTTAAAGTAAGCCGCACTGACCATGGAGAAATACTGGATGTTCATCGGCAAAATGCCCAGCAGTGCGAAACCGCGCAGCACGTCGAGGGTGACGATGCGCTCTTTCTCAGCGATTGGCTGAGCGCGCTCGGTGTTTGATCGTGACGATTGATTTGTCGCCAATGCTGTGTCGTTCATACCGTTTGCCGTTCGTGTTGTCTGTGCTAAGGCTTGCAGAATACCATCGCGGGCCGAGGCGGGCATCGTACCCCCGGCATATTACGATGCCGCCCCTTGCGATTTCTGCTGGTCGCAGCCCACGCGTGCGATCGCGACCTGCCAGCCATTTGAAATGTGGCCGCCGCCAGCGCGATGACGCTGGCAATCCTGCCCGCCGATCTTATGGATTCGCAGGGCACAACAGGCCCACCTGCTTTAGCGCCGAGAGCATGCACCAGGCGTTCCATTCTTCCGAAATCTTTCCCGCCTTGAAGCGGAACAGGGTCATGCCTGAAAGCTTGATCGGTTTGCCGGTCGCAGGAAGCCCCATCCCCGGCTGAGTGTTGGTACCCCACACTGTCCAATGCACCACGACCATATCTCCCTCGGCCACCATATGCTTGACTGCCATTTGCATGTCTGGCAAAGCCGCGCGTTCTTCCCGCGCCGTCGCCAAATCCTCGGCCAGAGTGTAATCGCGCTCAGAGGTATGCGCCACAAAATCGGCGGTATGAAAGTCGGAATACTTTTCCAGCCTTCCTTGGCCGAGCACTTCCTCAAAGAACGCCCGCGCCGCAGTCTTGTTTTTCTCCTGCTCACTGGCCGACTGAGCCTGGCAGGGGAGAGTCGTGGCGACGACTAATAGAGATAAGACAAAAGCATACTTTTTCTGCATATAAACCTCCTTGTACTAGTGTCCTGGGTCGGCCTCTTATTGCCGACAAAGTCAGATTACGGTCCACACCTAGCTCGAGCTAAAGGATCGGCATTCGTGCATGGCTATACCAAGAGTCCTCTGCAAGTTCGTAAGCGGCGACACGGCCGTCCAAACTATCCCGAGGAGCGTAATACACCTGTTGCAACTTCCGCACTGCGCTAACGCGAAGGGCCTCCTCCGGAGACCTCATGATCGTCCGACCCGCACCGTACGATGCCGATGCCTCGACTAGATACCAAGACGCATCCGGAAGGCTGGTGCGTCTCAGAGCATCTCTCGTAATGCCGGAGTCGAGAAGCAAGTGGCGGAGTTTCTTTCTGTTGGAAAGAACGTAGAACACTGGAACACTCGCCATTCCCTCGGGCTGCGCGGCTAATATACGCACGGCCTCGTTCTTGATTCTCCCTTGACTGACGGCTGCGGGTTCTTGCAGGAAGACAAGTAAGGCCTTGGGCATCGCCACATAGTGCAAGTTCTTGATGCTGGCGGAGCGCAGTAGAAAACTGCCTGCCAAGCCCACAGCCAGCAAAATCGCCAGGGCAACACAGGCGCGGATTGAGGGCCAGGGGAGCCAGCCCAGCGCGGCGTCGACCATCTTCTCTCCCAGCCCTCCCGGAATGAACATCGCCGTGTGTTGCTTGTAAATCAGGTATTGCTCGACGTGCTGTTTATCCATGCGCTGCTCTTCACTACGCGCCAGTGCGTAATAACCGATAAGCATGACGAAGAGGAGCAGGAGGTTAATAAACCTCGGCCAATAAAAGACCAAGCCGAATCCGGCGACTGCGAAGCTGAGGTACTGCGGATGCCGGACGTAGCGATAAAGCAAAGCCGTCGCAACTCCTTTTCGCACGAACTTGGTCCAGTAGAGATACGCAGCATGCACAACGAACGACATAAGTCCGATGATTGCCAGGTATCTTGGGAGCTTCACAAGGACACCAAACCAGGCAGAGTTGGGGGTTGACAAGTGAGAGACAAAGAACTCGGTTAACCAGGAAAGGAACGAATGGCTTTCCGTCCAGGTCAAGACCGGCGAATAAGCGCTGTAGAAATAGACAGCGAATGGACTGGCCATGAAGACCCCTTCAGAGATCGCAATGAGGAACGCGCCCAGGCTGGCAATGGAAAATACGCGTGAGAACCGAGCTGGTTTGGACAAAACTCTCACCTCCGTGGGTTCGTTGGGTCGTGGCTTGGCAATTTCGGCTCTTGGCCCGTGCACAACAGGCCCAACTGCTTCAGCAGCGAAAGCATGCTGAAGCCGCCCCATTCTTCCGCGATCTTCCCCCCCTTGAAGCGAAACAGGGTCATTGCTGAAATCTTGATCGGTTTGCCGGTTGCAGGAAGGCCCATTCCCGGCTGAGTGTTCGTGCCCCACGCCGTCCCACGCACCACGACCAGGTCGCCCTCGGCCACTATGTGGCTGATTGCGCCCTGCAGGTCGGGGAACGCTTTGCGTTCTTCCCGCGCCGCCGCCAGATCTTCCGCCAGTGTGAAATCGCGCTCAGAGCCATGGCCCACAAAGTCGGCGGTGTGGAAGTCCGAATACTCTTCGAGCTTTCCCTGGCCGATTACCTCCTCGATAAACTCCCGCGCCACGGCCTTGTTTTTCTCCTGCTCGCTGGCCGACTGAGCCTGGCAAGGGAGAGTCATCATCGCGACTAGTAACAACGATAGGACTAAAGCAGGTTTCTTTAGCATAAAGCTCCTTGGCATAAATTTCCTTTTGTCATAATCGCCTTCGTCACTCGTCTCGTTCGATCAACGACTTGATCTCCGGCAAGAATAGCCCGGGCTGATGTAATGAGCGTAGGCGAGTACGCAGGCGGCAGAGATTTTGCGACGAGCCGCAGGTTCTGCGCGACGGGCCGAAGCGGCATGGTTGCGTGGGTCAGCTAGAATACAGGCGTGTGGCGGCGCGACGAATTCGGCTTCCTGTCGTACTGGCAGTTCCAGATCGTGGGATGGAGCGGCTTTTATCTGCTGGGCCTTGTTGGTGTATCCCCCTATCTCAAGGAAACCGGAACGCTACGGGCGAATATCGTGTGCTTTGCGTCATTGTTTCTTGCCAGTTGCTTGCTGCGGCCCGTCTGCCGGTCGCTGGTGCGCCGGCGCTCGTCCTGGGTGGTCTTAGAGCTAAGGGCATTTGGCTGGTCTCTCCCAGCCGGAGCGGCGGTAGGTTTTGTTGACGAATTGTCGATTCGCCGTATGGACTGGCCCGAATGGGGAGTAACGTCCTTGCAGTCCGCGATTATGTTGTTTTTGTGGTGTAGCTTGTACTTCAGCGTCAAACAATGGCAGCAGGCGGCAAAAGAGAGACAACGCCTCCTGCGCGCCGAAGCAGACATCCGAGAAGCGCGGCTCAGCGCCTTGCGTTACCAGCTCAATCCACATTTTCTTTTCAATTCTCTAAATGCCGTTTCCACGCTGGTGCTGGAAGGAAACGCTCCCGCCGCTACCCGCATGCTGGCGCAGATTGGCGAGCTGCTGCGAACTTCTCTGGACAGCGAGGCCACACCGGAAACTGCGCTCTCCCAAGAGATGGCCTTCACCGAGCAGTATCTGGCGATCGAGCAAACTCGACTCGGAGGCCGCTTGCGGGTAGAGACAGCAATTTCTTCTGACACTCTAGACGCGCTGGTGCCGAACATGTTGCTGCAGCCGCTGGTGGAAAATGCCGTGCGCCATGGCGTGAGCCCGCTGGTGGAAGGCGGTACGATTCGCATTCAGAGCAAGCTCGACAACGGCCGATTGCAGCTCGTTCTGCAAAATTCAGGCAGGCCGAACATTCGGCCCGCGCAACAAGGCAAGCCCGCCAACGGCATCGGAATCAGTAACACCGCAGAACGCTTGAAGACGCTGTACGGCAGCGATCAGAGATTTACGTTGGAATGGCCCGACACCGGCGGCTGCCGGGTCACGGTGGAAATTCCCTTCCGCAAGCACATTCACGCGGCGGAGGAGCTGGCGTGCGCGCGCTGATTGTCGATGACGAACCGCTGGCTCGACAGGGCGTTGCGCTGCGGTTGCGAAGGTTCAAGGATATCGAGATCATCGGCGAATGTGGCGATGGTCCGTCCGCGGTGACGAGCATCGTCGATCTCTCGCCTGACATCGTTTTCCTCGATGTGCAGATGCCTGGCATGGACGGCTTCGAGGTTCTGCGCGCGTTGCCTAAAGAGAATCTCCCTGGCGTTATCTTCCTTACCGCTTATGAGCAGCACGCCTTGCGCGCCTTCGAGGTCCATGCGCTGGATTATCTGCTCAAGCCGGTGGATGACGACCGCTTTGCCGCTGCCGTAGAACGAGCGAGGAAACTTGTTGATTCAGCTTCGCGGACTCAAATTGCCGAGCGGATTTTGGAAATGCTGGCACGGAACTCCGAGAAGTACGCTTCGCGGTTCACCGTGCGCACCGGCTCGCGAATCCAAATTGTGTTGGCAGAGGACACCGACTGGATCGGCGCGGCCGGCGATTACGCAGAGTTGCATGTCCGCGGCCGCTCGCATCTCTTGCGCGAAACTATGAATTTGCTGGAACAGCAGCTGGACCCAGCGAAGTTTCTTCGCATCCATCGTTCCCGAATCGTGCGCAAGGCTTGCATTGTGGAGTTGCGAGGCATCGAGAACCGGGAGTACATGGTGAAGCTTTCCGATGGGTCAGAACACCGTTCCAGCCGGACCTACGCCAGTCAACTGGAGGAGTGGCTGCACTCGGGAAAAAGCTGAGTCGAGACCTTGTCGGGATCGGAGCAGCCGGGCAGAACCCGGTTTGAAAGGGCGCGGCTTCAGCCGCGCCGCACACAGGCCTCCAACAACCGCGTCTGGCGGGCTTTCAGCCCGCCAGACGCATCGTCCCCGCATCATTTCCTGATCCGGTCCAGCAAGTCCCGGCCGAGTGTGGAGATCGATTCCAGATTCCCGCTTTCTTCGGAGCCCACTTGCAACTGGGAACCAGAAACTGGAAACTGCCTCTATGCGCGCTGTCGTGCAGAGAGTCAGTCGAGCCATGGTCACCGTGAACGGCGAGATCACTGGTCAGATCACGCGCGGTTTGCTGGTGCTGCTGGGTGTGGGTCAAGCCGACACAGAGGCCGATGCGGACTACCTAGCGGAAAAAATCGCTGGGTTGCGCATTTTCGAGGACGAAGGCGGAAGGATGAATCTTTCCGTCGCGGATGTGCACGGCGCGGTGTTGGCAGTTTCGCAGTTTACTTTGTACGGGGATGTGCGACGCGGCAAGCGTCCGTCGTTCGATGCGGCAGCCCGGCCAGGGCGCGCCCGCGAGTTGTATGAGTATTTTGTCGCGCGCATCCGCTCTGCCGGTCTACGCTGCGAAACAGGCCGCTTCCAGGAAATGATGGAAGTCGAACTGGTGAACGACGGCCCGGTGACCATCCTGTTGGACTCGGGCAAGGCATTCTGAACGAACCGGGTGGCCTTGCGCAGGCATCCTACGCCAGCAGAAACGCCAGCGCCGCTGCCGTCACTGTCCCGAGAAAGTTGACTGCGTCGTTGTTGAGCACGCCCTGCCGCTCAAGCAAAGCTCCCATGTAGCTGTCTGCCAACATGCCAATGGTCCCCGCGGCGGCCGCAACGGCCACACCGCGAGGCGCGATCAGTCCCACGGCTAGACAACCCGCGGCGATCAGAGATGAAGCGATCGCACCGGCTAAAGTACCTACCCAGGTGACGCCGCCGTCGGTCCCGGCTGCGACTTGCTGCCAGTTGGTGATGAGTCGTGCCGTCTGGCTCGCGACTTGGCCGAGTTCGCTGGAAACGGTGTCCGCCACGGCCTCGCAAAGGGCAGCGGCCATCGCGAGCAAAAGGGTGTCTTTGTGGGCAAGGAGGCCATAAGCAGCGGCACAGGCTCCGGCCACGGCCAAGTTGGCGAGGACTTGCCAGGCAGCGCGGCCCGCTTCCTTCTCGGCGGTGCCCAAAACCAGTTTGCGGCGGTATCCCAGGCGGGTCGCAAACCAAGTGACGCCGAACACCATGACCAGCACGGCGAACGCCCCCGGCCCTGCGCCGCCATAAAGCGCGAACGAAACAATGGCTCCGGCAAGTGCGCCGGAAAGCGTCACCCCCCGCGATATATAGCCCACGATTGCAAAGAAAAGCGTGACGGCAGCGGCCATGCCGAGCTGCAGATTTGGGTCGATAACCGCGAAAAGCGCCGTATTTCCGTACATTTCAGGCATCCAAGGACCTGCGGAACTGCCAAGGCCAACGAACCAACTCTGCTAACACCACCCATAGGGGCCAATTCGCCCCTGCCCCACGGCCTCGTGCTTTTTTTCTAGATTACCGCCGGTACTTCGTGCATCACAAACTCCGTTGTAGTGTAAACTCACTTACCGGGCGTGGCTCTGGCGCCGGTTCACCCGGTAGTGGTGCAGTTTGATTGTCATCCTGAGCAAGCCGCTTTTGCGCAGCGAAGGATCTCGGCGAGCCGCGCGCTGCGTCGCGTTGTTTGCGACGCAAGAACCGCGCGTTTGGCTCGCATCCTTGTTAAACTGCACCACTACCGTTCATTTTGGGG
>Ga0187771_10003814_pt1 | contig 10583 bp, 6 predicted proteins | sample 0116_SJ02_MP15_1_FD_133139 | JGI IMG/M metagenome (GOLD analysis project Ga0187771, IMG submission 133139) | Tropical peat soil microbial communities from peatlands in Department of Meta, Colombia - 0116_SJ02_MP15_10_MG | ecosystem: Environmental > Terrestrial > Soil > Wetlands > Peat | place... | reverse complement strand
TCCTTGTGGAACACTTCTTAGTAAAGTATGCAAAGAAGATGAACAAAAATATTAAGAGTATCGCACCGCAAGCCATTCAGAAAATCATGATTTATTCCTGGCCCGGCAATGTTCGGGAATTGGAGAACATCATTGAATGCGCCGCCGTAATGGTAAGGGATGATGTGATCACGGAAGATATGATAGTCCTTCCCACCCAGAAAATGGACGAAAGTGCCTTCCGGTCATTCAAAGAATCCAAACAGGATTTTGAACGAAGCTACCTTGTAGAATTAATGAAGATCAGCAGGGGCAATGTAAGCCAGGCAGCTAAAATAGCCGGTAAATACCGTGCGGATCTCTATGCTTTGCTGGAAAAATACAACCTGAGTCCTCTTGATTTTAGATAGGACTGGAGGGAAAACCATACATACAACGATTGCAGCAGTTTCAATATGTTTACTTATTTGTCTATTTTTTTGAATGTATGATAACCCATACATTTTTTTAAGCCAGTTTAGCCCATTTTCAGGACCAAGAAAATAATAATCCATTTGATAACAAATGCTTAGAAATTTTAAATCCTTTCTGGTACATCTTTTGCTCTACTAACTATTTACTGTTCTGAGCCCGGATTAAAAAAATAACTTTTTTAATTTTAAGCGAATTGCCAACATTTAAGGAGCAGTGATATGGCTTACATAATCGGTAGTCTAATCATATACTTAGTATTAGTTCTGTTCTTCTGGTCGATATGCGCCGTTAAGAATAGAAGTTCCCAAGAAACAAGTGAAAGCGCCTTAAAAAGCGCAGAAACTGAGACTTCATTTGGTGATGTTTTGGCAAGAAGATACTCTTCCGTTGATGGGGTGTAGTAATTATCCATCAGTCCTTTTCTTTGCCGTCCACTTTCCCTGAGAGAGTACAACTGTTTTCTCATTGACACCCCCCCCCTTTTTCTTTATGCTGCCCCCGACCGGATACCCATGCCGGATTGACATCCTTAAAAATGATGGATATCTTTGTTTACAAGGGAATAAAATATGGGAAGTTCTTAATAAGATATGAAGTTTAGGATAGATCTTGGAGACTTGCGGGCAAAGTGCATAGAGGAATTGGCCCGCAAAAAAGGGTTGGATGCAGAAGAGGCGTTTGCAATCGATGACCGGCTGCTGGCACTGATAAAGATTATCTCCACAGGATTAGGAGAGGATGTCCGCCTGAACATAGTGCCCGGTGACAGGTGGAGATACAACGCGGAGACCAACGAAATTGTATTTCCCGTCGAATTACTCTTAACCTCGACGCCAGAAGAAATTATCGGATTTTCCGCTCACGAGGCCGGCCACAGACAGATATCCCGCCAGAATCTCAAAAAACAAGTATTTAAACACTTCTTCTCCAAAGAATATCTGCGCCTTCTCTTAAACGCCTTTGAAGACAGTAGGGTCGATAACTGGCTGATCGGGGTGTTCAAAGGGATAAAGCATTATCTGGATATAACCTATGACGAAATGCTTCCCCGGGATCCAAATCTGTCTACATATGTGAAGCACCTGAAGGATGAAATTGCCGAAAGAGCGCAGACATCCTGTCATCCATATCTCCTTTATCCCCATTTGGAATATCTGGTCGGCATGCGCTATTATTGGAGGTTCGGACAACTGCCCTCCCTGATCATGAATCCTGAGGTAAGCGCCGCCCTTGAGCGGACATATGGGGATTTTGAGGCCATCTTCCGGCATTATCCTCCTGGCCGCGCCTCGGAACAGGAGAGATACAGGTTTGCTGAAGAGACCGCCCAGATGGTGAGGGATAAAATCCTTCCTGTGTATGAAGACCTGGTAAGGGTCTCCATAGAAAAACTGGTGAAGTCAATTAAAGACGGCGAACTTCAAATAAAAGAGAAAAAATGCGCCCCCGAGGAATTAACTCCCGACGAGATTGAAAAAGAGGCCAGAAAACTCCTGGAGATAAAGGCCAAGGAACTGGCGGATAAGCTTTCGCCCAAGACGGAAAAGCCCCGTGCTGTGAGAACCGAGGAATACAGAAGGGAGACCCTGAAAGAAACAGAGGCGCGCGTAGAAGGGTCGAAACCTTCCGAAGAAAGAAAGACACCCGTGCACATAGAGACGCTGCGGGACCTTATAAAGAAGCAGCGCCGGATCAACCGCGAGCAGGACGCGAAGATGGGCGAATATGAGAGGGTCTATAGATTAATCTCGAATTTGGTCCAGGCCTTAAGCGGGGTACTGGAAAACCACTTTTCGAAAAATAGAAGGCCGACATTTAAGGGCCATTTCCCCTCCGGGCAGAAGCCTGATTTAAGGAGGGCCATGGAGCTCTCCAGAAAATTAAGCGAAGGCATCCCTGTTCAAGAAAGGGACTTAAAGGTATTCCTGAAGAGGAGGCTTCCCACCCAGAGAGACCACAAGATAATCCTGGCACTAGATGAATCAGGTTCGATGGATGAACCCAAGAGGACCTCGGCCCTGGCGGGACTATTGGTCTTTATGGAGGCATTGGATCATATCGGCGTCGAATACGCCGTCATAGGTTTTTCCGACAGCCCGGTCATGCATAAAGAGTTGGGCGGAAAGCTCTCTCCTCCCGACAGGCGGTTATTGTTTGAAGATGTGTCCAGGCACATACCCGGAGGTTCGACGGCGGATGCGGACGCCCTTCAGTTAGCAACGAATATATTAAAGGATCAGCCGGAAGATTCATCGCGATGGATCATCATGGTGACGGATGGAGAAGGAAACGTGAATACAACCGGAAAGACATTTGTGGAGCTTCAGAAAGAGGCTCTGGATCAAAAGATAGAGGTATTGGGAGTGGGTTTAGGCGAAGAAGTAACAGAGGTCATAAAACGGTATAAGAGAGGCATACAAATAGACGATGTAGAAGAGCTGCCGGCCGTACTTTCCAATATACTTGAGGAAAAACTGGTGACTCAGGACGCATACTGGGAGAGTTTTTTAACCCCCCGGCATGAGCCGCATATTGCCGAAGAAGAGCCTGCACCCTCTCTGCCGCAGGACGTGTCCGAGCTCCTGGCAAATATCTACCTCGATCTGAAAGAAAAAATCCCATCTTTCAATGTGAGGCACCTGAAGAGGGCGTCGGAGTTGTTGGGGTTTTTACTGAACAGGGGTTATCCGGGAAAAGAGGCGTTCGGAAGGAGCTTGAAATATGCCTTTATCGATACCCAGGTACAGCCGCAGCGGGTAAGGAATCTTCTCCTGGAAAAGCTTTCGGACATACAGCGGATATATCCCGATTTCACGGTTGGCGACATGCCGCAGGACTTCCACTCTGCGTCGTCGCAGGCGGATGTCCCCGTGGCCGCGATTCCTCATGAACTATCTTCCGTGCTTGATATTTTAATGCGGAATAATTCACACCCTCCGATTGAGAAGGCCCTCTCCCTTTTGAAGGAACTGATCAACTCCTCCGATACGGCGTTTGTGTGCATTCCCGGATTGGAGGCGAGTTTCCGGGTCATTCATGATGAACTCGTCAAAGAGATAACCATAGAGGAAATAGAGAAAAAGTTAGAGGATAAAAGCTGGGCCGTACGCCAGCCCGCCGCCCTGGCCCTGGGCCGGGTCTATCGCGCGCTTATCAGACAGGGAAAAGAAACGGACCTGAGCGTGCTGGAGAACGGGCTGAAGGATGAAGACCCCGCTGTATGCCGGGCCGCTGCCCAGGCCCTGAGCCGTATCTGGTATGACAAGCATCACAAAGGAGAAATGTCTTTAGAGGAACTGGAGAATCGGTTAGAGGATGAAAACTGGGCTCTCCGCCAGGCCGCTGCGCGGGCCTTAGGCAGGATCTATCCGGCCCTCATTAAACAGGGAAATGAAATAGACATCAGCAAATTGGAAGAGGGGTTGTGGAATAAGAACTGGTTTGTGCGTCAGGCGGAAGCCGAAGCCATGGGCCAGACCTACCCCGCTCTTGTCAAACAGGGAATTGAGATAGACTTAAGCAGGCTGGAAGAGCGGCTGAAGGATAAGAACGTGCTTACCCGCCAAACCGTCGCCCTGGCCTTGGGTCAGATCTATCCTCCGCTTATAAAAAGGGGGAAAGACGTAAATTTAAGGATATTGGAAGAAAGACTGGATGATGACGACTGGTCTGTCCGCCAGGCCGCTGCTGTGTCCCTGGGCCGGATATGGTTTCACAACTACTACCAGGGCAAGCTGGCCCTGAGTGATCTGGAAAAGAAACTGGAGGACGTAAGCTGGCCTGTCCGTCAGGCTGCATGCCAGGCATTGGGGCAGATCTACCCCTCCCTCATCAGACGTGGAAAAACTGTAAACCTAAGCAAGTTGGAGGACAGACTGAGGGATGCGGATGTGGACAGGTCTGTCTGCCAGGCAGCTGCCCAGGCCCTGGGCCGGATATGGCCTCACAGCTATCACCGCAGGAAGATTACCTTCAAGCAGCTGGAAGAACGATTAAAAGATGACAACTGGTTTGTACACCAGGCCGCGGCGCTCGCCCTGGTCCAGATCCATCATTCCCTTATCAAGAAAAGTAATGACGATGATTTAAATAAACTGGAAAGAAGATTGAAGGATAAGATCTGGTCTGTCCGGCAGGCCGCCGCACGGGCATCTGTAAAAACCTTCTCGGATTTTATCTCAAGCAATCAAAAGGAATTCAGCAAGGTATTAGCCTCATTTAATGAGATGCTGGGCGAGCCGATGGCGAGCACCCTCACAGGCACCCATGCCAGCCAAGTTCAGATTGGTGAAAAGTCTTTAAACATCGGCAATCTTGTTTTAGACAGGGTGTCTCGCAGGGATGATATACCCGCCTGCATCATGACGGAGTCCGGCTATCATATTTTGGAGACGTTAAGTATCGGCTATTTACTGAAGCACTCCATCCTACTTTTGGGGCCGACCTCAACGGGAAAAAGCTTCTTGATTAAATGGCTGGCCCAGGTGTTGGGCTACGAGCATCTCTCGTATTCCATCAACCCCTATACGTCCAAGTTTGAGTTGATCGGCGGCATCAAGCCGGACAGCGAAGGGAGATTCATTTGGCAGGATGGCATCCTTTTAAATGCGGCAAGAGAGGGCCTGTGGCTGACCCTGGAAGAAATCAACCTGGCATCTTCTGAGATTGTAGAGATACTCAACGACTATCTGATTACGGGAAAGATATCTTATTCGGCAAACGGTGATCAGAAGGAGCTCTATCCCCATTCGGATTTCAGGCTCTTTGCCACGGGAAACCCTGAAAGCTACAGCCAGAGGCAGAAACTTTCGGAGGTATTTTTATCCAGGTTTAAGATACTCTATCAGAGAGAGCTTTCCGAAGAAGAGCTGTCCCAGATATTAAGTTCCTTATTTGAAATTACCTCTTCCCTGGCGCTTCCGATCGCGAGATTCCATACCACGCTGCAGAATCAGGCGGACAGCCGCATTATCGGCAAAGGGGAAAAGGATCCTTATGTCTTCACGCTCAGAGACATCATAAGGCTAGGCAGGAGGCTGGAGCCGCTCCTTGCAAAAGGAGAAGCGGACAAGGAATATCTGAAAAAATTCTTTCTGGAATTCTTCAGTGTCTATATAGGCAGGCTGAGAGACGGGTCGGAGAGGGAGGCTGTGGTCAGCTTATTGGATACTCATTTCGGATTCAGGGCCCAGGACCTGGATCTGGAGGCGGTGCTCAACTCCACATCTGATGACCTCGATACCCTGCTTGCCGCTTTGACATCCTCAAAGGGAGATGAATTTATTCCCCGGGCTGACGCGGATATAACTCCCACCGCGTCGCAGAGGATAACACTCTATCTGATGCTGAAGGCGCTCATACAAAATGAGCCGGTGCTTGTGGTGGGAAATCCTGCCTCCGGAAAGACTACCCTCATCAGATACCTGGCCAGGCGGAAAGAGACGAACCTCTATTATGTCAACCTCTCCTCCGATACAGGTCTGGAGGAGCTCCTGGGCGGGTATACGCAGGACAAGGAGGGGAAATGGCATTACAAGAAGGGTCTGCTCTTTTCGGCGATAGAAGAGGGGAGCTGGCTGTTGATAGATGAAGCGAATCTATCGCCTTTATCGGAATACTTGAACACGCTCCTGGATTTTGGCTATGTCATCGACGGAGAGGAGAACGTCTGTTATGCCCGTCCGAATTTCCGGATATTCCTCTCGATTAATCCTCCGTCCGTGCATCAATCGCGAAACCTGCTTTCTCCCGCGCTGAGGTCAAGGTTTACCGAGGTCTGGGTGGAGGAACTGACCAATCTGGGAGAACTTGCCGGTTTGATAGACACCTGGAGCAGCTCTCATGAAGCGGCCTCAGGGGCGCATGCGCGAAAGAGGGGTAAGAAGCGCAAGGGCCGTGATGAAAAAATCCGTGAAGGCAAAAAGCAGGTAAAAGACGAAGAAAAAAAAGATCGCGCGGAATACGCGACCGACAAGCGCTTCACACACTATTCCATGTGACAGGCAGAGAGCTTATAAATTTATCAACGTCTTCGTATGAAAATAGTTTTTTTATTGTCATTCCCGCGGAGGCGGGAATCTAGTATTCAACGAACTGGTTTCCCGCTGGAGCCTGCCCTCGAATGCTTTTATCTGGAGCGGGGACGACGTCTGGATTCCCTCTTTCGAGGGAATGACATTCTTCCATTGATTGTGCAGAATGCTCCCCACAGGTGAAATAGCCCGATGTCTTTATGACATCGTATCCCACAAGGGGGGAAAGCGTATTGTTCAGGAAGTTCGCTTTGGCCTGAGCTACGTGGGGGTGCGGCTGGATGATAACAGCATGGGCCTGGCGGCCCTGCTGCTGCATGAACTGCCGCCGGGCTGTTCGGTGTTTCCTGAGGCTGGGAAATTAGCCGGTACGAAGGCAGATGCTCTCCTTGTCAACCTTGTGGAAAAACGGAATCCTCTGGAAAAAGCCCTGGGTCTTGCCACGGCGAACGCCGTCCTTTATCCCACATCTATTGAAGATGAACGGGACTCCCTCTCGATAATGAATCTGATGCCGGAAGACCGGGTGGCAATGGTCGGTCTCTTCACGCCGATGGTTCCGAAGGTCGAGGCGACGGGGGCGAAACTCTCCATCATTGAACGAAACCCGGCGCGGATGGCCATTCTTGATAAGAAAGAGACTGTCAGGATATTGAAGGAGTGTACCGTCGCCATCATTACAGCAACGACACTTTTGAATGATACCCTCGAAGAAGTTTTAAATACCTTGGGGAATCCTCGGCACGTCGCCATTCTCGGCCCATCTACGCCGCTTTGCCGTGAAATCTTTCATGGGACCCCGGTGACCCACCTGGGAGGAGCGGAAATCCGGGACACGAATAAAGTAATGCAGATCATTTCCGAAGGCGGTGGCACCCCTGCCATGCGCCCCTACCTTCGTTTCGTGAACATCATGCTTCCTAAAATTTCTTTACTGTAATTACTTTTATTATTCAGCCACATCGATTTGTTGAACGGTGCCTGCACTGCCGTTTTCGGAAAGATAGACACCCGTCTGCTTGATACGGCCTTCCATTTTATCGTCGCTTTTCTTTAAATCAAAGGCTTGACCGTTTGACAATTATCAGTCAAAATGCGGTCGAATATGGAATAAGCCCAAAAAAGTAAATGTTCCGGATGGCACTGTCCATGGGCGAACGGCTGATGATTATGAACAAACGCAGAAGAACCATATACCGTTCAGCATTGCTGTCCACTATATTTGGTCTATTGCTGGTTCCCGCCACCGGTTCGTCCGAATCTGAATGGAAGCTCGCGTTGCAGAGGGATGGTATTGAAGTCTCCACAAGGGCTGTTGCGGGTTCGGATTTGGATGAGTTCATAGGTTCGACCGTAATTGAAGCGTCAGTCAATGTTATTGAGACAGTGATTGATGATGTACCTGCCGCGCCACAATGGATGGCAGACTGCAGAGAGGCGAAGATCATCCGCAAGATAGATCAAAACTCGCATGTGGTGCTAAACGTAACAAAGACACCATGGCCTGTGTGGGATAGAGAAACTCTTTTGGTATCGATGAAGCAAAAGGATGCGAAGACGGGAACCGTGATATTTGCATTTCATTCCATTAATGATCCCGCCGTGCCGGTAGGCAAGAAGAATGTCAGGATTCCATCAGTTGACGGGCAGTGGATTTTGAGCCCTGTTGACGAAGGGCACACAAAAGTCACTTATACCGTAAAGTCCAACCCGGGCGGCTTCATACCCAACTTCATTTCCCAGCGGACCAGCTGGAATATTCCCTACAAAACCTTGTTGGGTTTAAGGAAGATGGTCAAGAAAGATAAATATAGAGGCACAATCCACCTGCCATAACTAATCAGTCTTTTCGAAGTCAATAATCATACTTTTCGTAAGGATAGAAGAGCGTATTCCTGATTGTAAGTGGCTGCGCAATTCAATATTCTTTTAATATTGTGAAGCACATTCCCTGAAAAGCTAATCAGGGGAATGTCAATATTGGACGTTGTAAAGTTACTGTTCACTCATCTTTCGCTGTAGTGCTGTCCCGCCATGTTGGTGATTAAGGGGACGGAAAGAGAGGGAAAAAATGAGAATCAATGCAAAAAAACAAGTATTAGTATGGCTGCTGGCAGTTGTAATGGCAGTGCCTGCGGGTCTTTGGGCGCAGACGACGGAGGAGGGTGCCGCCGCTGAACAGAAGTACGTGTATAGCCAGGAGCAGCTTGACCGGCTGCTCACCCCTATCGCACTCTATCCGGACACGCTTCTTTCCCAGATTCTTATGGCATCCACTTACCCGCTTGAGATCGTGGAGGCGGACCGGTGGCTCAAAAAGAATCCGAACCTCAGCGGTGACACACTTGACAATGCCCTCAAGGACAAGCCGTGGGATGTCAGTGTGAAATCGCTCTGTCACTTTCCCAGAGTACTCGCTATGATGAGCGAGAAACTTGACAACACGGAGTCCCTGGGTGACGCCTTTCTGGGCCAGCAGGATCAGGTAATGGATACGATACAGAAACTGCGCGCCAAAGCGCGGGCAGCGGGGCATCTGGCAACGACAGACAAACAAAAAGTGGTCGTGCAGGACCAGTATATCTCCATAGATCCCGTTACCCCTGAGGTTGTCTATGTCCCTGCCTACGATCCGTGCTGGGTCTACGGTCCCTGGTGGTATCCTGTTTGCGCACCTCCATGGTTTTGGTGGCCTGACATTGTAGTAGGGGTAGGTTTTTTCTGGGGCCCCCCAATTTTTGTGGGCCCTATAGACTTCTGGTGCGGATTTTTCTGGCATCGTCACAGACTCTTTGTTAATTTTAATAAGACATTTGTGGTCGGCAGAACAGGAATCACCAGAATGCATGGTGGGGTCGAGGTTTGGCAGCACAATCCTATCCATCGCAGAGGTGTGGCCTATCGTAACCCCGCCACAGCCCACCAGTTTGGACAGATACCGCGGCCGGGTGTGGAAGCCAGGCGTGCTTTCAGGGGTTTTGCGCCTGAAGGTGGGGCGGGTCGTCCAGAATTTGAACGGGGAAGACCAGAAGGGTCAACAGCACCAAGGTTTCAGCAGCGTGGAGAGTTCAGGACTCCCGCTCCGCAACAATTAGAACAGCCGAGGGCCAATCCGTTTGAGGGTTTTGGTCATAGCGGCCCCGAAGTGAGACAGCATAGCGAGCGTGGATTCCAAAGCATGGGCAGCGGTCGACAGGGCGGCAGTTTCGGCGCTGGTTCCCGGGGAGGTGGATCCGGCGGTGCCCATGGAGGAGGCGGCGGTCGAGGCAGGTAACCGGATGGAGTCCACTCAACGGATCATTGACTAATGGAGGATGAGCCATGACATTATATATTCATAGAGAGAGAAGAGCATTGGCCGGGTTGATGTTTCCTCTGGTCATCGCGGCTGCGATGCTCCTTGTTGTGTTTGTCTGGGACTATGGATATGCAGCAAAAGCGAGTGTGAAGAAGTTCAGCACACCTGACGAAGCATTTACCGCTATGGTGAATGCAATGAAGGCCAGCAGTGACAAAGAGCTGGCAGCAATTTTTGGACCCGATGGCAAGAAGCTTTTCCCCGCACAGGAGGGAACTAAAGGGGAAGCATGTATACATTTCTTACAGGCATACGACAAAAAAAATAGAGTGGAGATGGTGGGTGACAAAAAAGCGGTGCTCCACGTAGGCGAGAAGGATTGGCCGTGGCCTATTCCGGTCGTTAAAAAAGGTCAATCGTGGCTGTTCGATACCCAGGAGGGCAAAAAGGAAATCCTGGCTCGGAGGATCGGCAGGAACGAGACATCCGCCGTTCAGGTCAGTCTCGCCTATGTCGATGCCCAGCACGAATATGCCCGGGATCACCACACAGCCAAGGGGTTGAGCGAGTACGCCCAGAAATTCACAAGTGATAAAGGCAAAAATGATGGTCTTTGCTGGGAAGTTAAGGAAGGGGAAAAACAAAGCCCCCTGGGACCTGAGATCGCAAATGCCTGCAAGGTCGGCTATTCAGCATCCCAGCCAGGTGGTGAGTATCCTAAACCTTACCATGGCTATTTCTACAAGATTCTGATAAAACAAGGTCCAAATGCTCAGGGAGGGGAGTACGATTATGTGGTG
>Ga0187771_10003813_pt1 | contig 10583 bp, 11 predicted proteins | sample 0116_SJ02_MP15_1_FD_133139 | JGI IMG/M metagenome (GOLD analysis project Ga0187771, IMG submission 133139) | Tropical peat soil microbial communities from peatlands in Department of Meta, Colombia - 0116_SJ02_MP15_10_MG | ecosystem: Environmental > Terrestrial > Soil > Wetlands > Peat | place... | reverse complement strand
GATCGCCGCCGCCGGGACGCTCGATTTTGATCACCTCGGCGCCGAAATCCGACATCACGGTGGCTGCCGCCGGCCCGGCGATATAGGTGCCGCAATCGATGACGCGGATTCCCGAAAGAAGCCCCTTCTTCTCCATGGTGTGCTGACTCCCGACGACGGATGCAGTTGGGTGCCTAATACAGGCAGCGGGTTGCGCGCAAGCCGAAGATTATGCCTGTAATCTGCCAGGCCCGGTTGTTTAAATGCTCGTTACGAATTCTGGGAAGGTCGGGGGAGAATGCGAACATCCTGGGAAAGCGCAAAAGATCAGGGGCTCAAATATCTACGGGATCTGATTCGGCTCGATACCAGTAACCCGCCCGGTAACGAGAGAATCGCCGCCGATTATTTTTCCGCTGTCCTGGTGCCTGCCGGCATCGATCCCGTCGTGCGCGAAAGCGACCCAACGCGAGCGAACGTCGTTGCGCGGCTCAAGGGAACCGGCTCGACGGCCGCGCCGCTGCTAATCTCCTCACATACCGACGTCGTGCCCTGCGAGCCGGACAAATGGACGCGTCCCCCTTTCAGCGCCGATATCGCGGATGACTGCGTATGGGGACGCGGCGCCGTCGATATGAAAGCGAAGTGCGCGATGGATCTCGTCGTGATGACGGCGCTCAAGCGCGCCGGAGCGACGCTATCGCGCGATCTGATTCTCGCTGCCGTTGCTGACGAAGAAGCAGGCTCCGAATACGGAGCAAAGTTCCTGGTCGAGCGTCATCCGGAACTGGTCCGCGCCGGATACGTTCTCAACGAGGTCGGAGGGTTCACCGTTCATTTCGGAGACACGCGCTTCTATCCGATCCAGGTTGCGGAAAAGGGATTCGTCACCGTCAAGATGACGGTCGAGGCGAGCCCCGGTCACGGATCGATGCCGCGTCAGGACACGGCAATCGGGCGAATCTCGGAGCTGATTACGAAGATTATCAAAACGCCGATGCGGCTGCGCGTCACGCCTCTGATGCGCAATACGCTGAAGCATCTCGGCGTGCCCGAGGATTCCGCGCCGCCGCTGTTGCGTCCGATGCTGTCGAATACGGTTTCACCGACGATCCTGCGCGCGGGCTACAAAGACAACGTCATCCCAGGCGAGGCGAGCGTCGTTCTAGACGGTCGCACGCTGCCCGGAGAAGATCCCGAGAGCTTCATGGCGGAGTTGCGAGCGATCGTCGGCGAAGGTCCGAAGTTCGAACTCCTCAAGACCGCGCCGCCGGCGGAAACCACGGTCGACACCCCGCTTTACGAACTGATGAAAGAGCGGCTGGAAGCCGGAGATCCGGGCGCGCGCGCGATCGCGTGGATGATTCCCGGCGCGACGGACAACAAATTCTATTCACAACTCGGCGCTGCGTGTTACGGGTTCACTCCGGTCAAGCTCGAACCGCATATGCAGTTCGGTTCGCTCTTTCATTCAAACGACGAGAGGATACCGATCGAAGGCTTTTACTGGGGGCTTAAGGTATATGCCGAGGTCGTGCTGAAATTCGTCGGCGTCAGATTTGAAGACGTCTTTGAATAGGCGGGATCACGATCCGGCGTGATCGCCGGTTGCGCTGCTCTCGGGCGTAAACGTAACCAGCAGACGCGGCGGTTCGACCAACGGGACCACGGCGTAATTCGCAACCGGAACCGTATTCACCGTCACTGTCGTGCCGGCGGCACTCGGCGTGATATCGCAATCCTTGAAGATCGAGCGGTCGAACACCAGGTGATTCTGGACTCCGGAGTCCACTGTTGCGCCCTTCAGAAGAAGCGTAACCGTGGCGTAGCCGGGTCCGTTCACGATGTGTTTCTCGAACTGCACGGGACCCGTCAGATCGATGATTATTGAAAGCGGCGGGTTCGCAGAAGAAAGCCTCACCGTCTTGAGTTTGGCGGGCCCCGCCGCCTGCGGCGGCGCGGCAGCTTTCGTACCGGTCGGACGTTCGAGAATGGGGAGGTCGTCATCGCCGTAAGCGGTGGTGGATCCCGCGCTCGCAACCGACGTTGCGCCGTTGTCGCGCTGACGCACAACAACGCTATCAGCGCCGCCCGACGCCTCTTCGCCGTAACCGTTTTCAGCGAGCACCAGCTTCAGCGGATCTTCTTCATTGTCGACGGGTTGGTTGAGTTTCTTCAGTTCGTCGCGAGCCATCTTCGCGTACGGAGTGTCCGGAAAGTGCTGCGTCATCGCCGAAAACGCCTGCGCTGCCGAGTACTTCTTGCCCTCTTTTTCCAACGCGACGCCCAGTTCCCATAGCGCATCCGGAGCGACAGGTGTGTCCGGATACTTCTGCATCAGCTCGGCCAATCGCGACTCGGCGGCGCGGAAGTTCGCGCGCTTGAAATAATAGTCGCCCACGAGCTTTTGATGGCGCGCCAGCATCTCGCGACAGACTTCGCTCTTCTCCTTGGCGAGCTCGGAAAATTCGCTTTCGGGGAATCGTTGTTCGATGATCTGGAAGTGGTTCAGCGCCTGCTCGGTCTTGCTCTGATCCTGATCCTCGCGCCCGATCTGATCGAAGTAGCTCATGGCAATGTAATAGTTCGCGAGCTGAAGGTTCTTGCTCGTCGGATGCATGCGCTGGAAATCGTCGAGCGCGGCGATAGCCTGCGCGTACTCGCCCATCTTGTAATACGCAAGCCCTATCTTCAGCTCGGATTCTTCGGCGTACGAGCTGAAGGGGAACCTATCGATGACGGCCTGGTAATTTTCGACCGCAGAGTTGTACTCACCAGAGGCAAAATTGGCCTGCGCCTGCGCGAAATAATCCTCGCTCTTCGGAGCTTTGCGGAGACTGCATCCAGCGATCGCAATCACCATAAAGATCGCAGCAATCGGGGCCAGGTGCTTCATAAAGGAAGGTCGAAAACACGTTAAACGGATGCGGCGATGAAGGCAAGGCGGGGTCCGACTCGGCGGTAGCCAACTAGGAATCGCTGTCAACCAATCCAAACATCGCGGAATATATCAGGCGCCCTTCGGCGATGTATTTGCGGCCGAAGCCCGTCATCGATGCTCCCGGAGCGCTGTCTTTTATTCGCCTGAACCCGCCACGCTCCATCGCGGTGAACATCCTGGCCGCCCATTCCCGCACGTCGCTTGCCAGCGAGACAGTTCCGTCGTGTTTGAGCGTGCGTGCCAGATTTCGCACGAATATCGGATTGAACAGACGATGCCTCGCATGGCGATCCTTCGGCCACGGGTCGGGGAAATATATGTGATACGCCGCGACACTGTGATCGGGCAGGAACAAATTCACCATCGAGCGCGCATCCATCCTGATCACGCGCAGGTTATCCAACTCCGCGCGCCCGCATCGCGCCGCCAGCATCTGCGCGACCGTCCCCGGCAATTCGACCGCGAGGAAATTTCGATCCGGAAATGCCGCGGCACGCGCGATTATGAAATCGCCGCGTCCCGCGCCGATTTCGATTTCGAGAGGAGTTGAGCCTGCGAAGATCGCGACCGGATCTATCTCGAACACGATTTCGTTTTGCGCGACAAAGACGCGCCTTGCCGCCGAGAGCTTCGCCGGGTCTCGCCACAGGCGCGAGGCTTTCCTTAATCGCGACATCTGCTTCGTAACTCTCGGAATTTTCGATCGTAGACGCGACGCGCGATCAGTCCGTGCGCTTGAGGAATTCGACGATTCCGGCGGCAAATCCATCCAATTCCGGAAAGTGTGCCGCCTCGCGGACGCGCCGATCCGAGACATCGCACGTCAGCTGCTCGGCGATAACTTGTCGTCCAGCGAAGGCGCTGCCGGTCGCGTCCCACGCGAGACGATGCAGCGCAACGCGTTCCCGCGCGTCGGCGTCCCGTGCTGCATAATAACGATCGATATCGGTGCGCATCGGGCTGTCGAGATCACGCTCCGACGGCGTCGCCACAAGATTCGATGAGCCGATGGCACGTATGGTTTCGATCATTTGCGGATGCTGGTCCGCGAAGACCTGTTGCGCCTCGTCGAGCGGTATCCTGGATGGTGTCATGATGCCCCACTTGTCGAGCGCGGCATCGGCTTCCGCCGCGCTGATGCAGGCGCGGATCCTGTCCGCCGTCGCGTTCATTTGCACTATTTGCTCGCGTGTCTTCGCCGAATTCACACCGTCGATTTGTGCCATACGGACCGCGATGCCAAGCATAAACTCTGATTTTGCGGCGCGTCTAACAACATTCTGATGCAGCATATGGGTATGCGCGTTTGTTTCAGTACGGAGCGTGTTGTGCCGCGCGATGTCATCGCACAGAAACACGCGTTCACGCGGAACCGTCACGTTATCGAAAATCGCGACGCAATCCATCTGCTCGAATCGCGACGACAGCGGATAGTCGAAATGCGATCGATTCAGGTCGAACGCGTCGCGGCATATAAATTTGAGGCCGCGCGTGTTGCAAGGGACGGCGAAGGCGAGCGCGAACGATTCGGACCCCGGCTGCGCCTTCAGCGTGGTCGACGGCAGCACCAGGAGCTCTTCGCACAGAGGAGCATTGACTGCGAGCATTCGCGCCCCGCTGACGATCAGCCGGTCAGAAGTCTTTTCCACAACGCGAAGCGCTCGAGTTTGATCGTCAACGATGGGCGGGTCGCCGCAGGCCAGTGTCGCACACCAGTCGAACTTTCGCGCCTGCTGATAATAGTTTGCGATATTATCGCCGAACTGTGGCTCGCTCGCGGCGAAGAAATCGCGCGCTGCCGCCATCGCCGCGATGCACACATTGAGGTAATCGGGCGATTGGCTCATCATCCCGCCGCTGAAATCCGCCCACACTTTCATCATCCGCGAACGCTTGCGAAGTTCATCGATCGTTTTCGGCTGGATAAATGAAAGGCCCGCGCGTCCGCCGTCGTCGGTCCGATAGGTCATATGCTCCGGGCGTTCGAGCTGCAGGTCGTAAAGCGACGCAATCGATCGCGAGCAGTTGCGAAACGCGGAATTGTTTGTGACCTCGGCCGTGCGCTCGCCTGCGAGCCAAACTTCGCTGCTGAACTTTTTAAGAGAAGAAAGATAATTGTTGCCCGATCTCATTTTGATAATCTCGCAGACCCGAAACCGAATTCCGACAGATCAAGTACAGGAGCCGTTCAGTCGAGGTAAGAGTAACGTGAGGTTGCAGAGCGGACCACGACTTGCGAAGGCAGTTTTCATCGAGGCTTGACGTTATCCGGCGACGCGCTAACCTCGACAGCACCCGACTTGCTGGAATTGATGTGGCCGACTTTCCAACCGTAATTCCGATCTTCCCGTTGCCCAACCTGGTGCTCTTCCCCGGGGTATCGGTGCCGCTCCATATTTTTGAGCCGCGCTATCGCCAAATGATAGCTGATATCGAGCAATCCCAGGGGATCGTCGGGATGACGTTGCTCAAGGGCGATTGGGAACGCGATTATCACGCGAATCCGGATATCTTCGTGATCGGTTGTGCCGGGAAAGTCAATGAACTCGTGAAGCTTCCGGATGGGCGTTTCAACCTGGTACTGCAGGGTCTCAGCGAATTTACAATCGCCCGCGAAATCCGCTCGCGATCGTATCGGCAGGCGGAGGTTCGGTGGTGCCCCGTCGACCATCGCGAGCTTGAACTTGACGCCGAGAGCTTCGAGGGTCTTAAGCAGCTTCTTTTCGATTACCTGGGCAATGCGGGTCCGGAAGCATGGCGCCTGATGATCGAACGTCAGGGTTTGCGCGATATCGGCCTTGTCAACTTCCTTTGCTTTCACTTAGATATCACGCCGCTGGAGAAGCAGACGTTGCTTGAAGCACGAGGAGGCCGCCTCGACTGCCTCTTTGATATCCTGACGTTCCGGCTTGAAGAACGAAAAGCGGGACTTCCCGGCTCTGGCGGGGGGTCCGGATCGGCGCAGTGAGACCTTTCAGAATCCTGCGTTAGAAACACATTTCGCCGCCGCAAAGTTCTTGCAAGCGCAGTGGATAAGCTGCAAATGCGTCACAGAGTTGCCGCAAATCGGCTACAACGCGGAAAAAATGTCAGTATGGCAAATCGCGAATCAGTTCGCATAATGCAATCGCCGTTGCAAAACGCTCGGCACTGCTTAAATTTCGGTAAAGTGAGGCCCTGCATCGTATGAGCCAGTTTTCTGCGAAAGGCACTTTGACGAAGGGCATGCAACTTGCTTGGGAATACACCCGAGATAAAAACCATACTTGTTCGGCGAGGGCGTCTCGCTAGAGCGAAGGGCGCGGAAGTTCGATGGAATGGGAAAATAGTTCTTTAGGCAACCTGTTCGTTCCGGATGTGATGACACCGGAGCAGTACTACGACAGCCGTCGGGACGACAGCTCGATCCGGCCGGTCAAGAAGCTGATGATGGCCATCCTGGAGGATGCGCTGCGTTGTTTCCAAAACAATGCCGATGCGAAAACCGGCTCAAGAAAGCGTCTTTTTGAGGAAGCCGAACAATGGCTTTGCGGCGAAGGCGGCGAAGGCCCATTCTCATTCGAGATGGTCTGCGAAACGCTCGGAATCGAGCCTGGATTTCTGCGCTCGGGTCTCAAGGAATGGCGCAAGCAGCAGTTGATGGGTGATTCGACCCGTAGGCTTGCACGCCGCTCCCCGGTGGTCAGGACCGGCAGAATTTCGGCGCCGTCGCGCCGTGAAGGCAAACGCGCCTCGCAAGCCTGATCTAAGAAAAGCGGAATAGAAAGAAGCAGGCGGCGCTGCATCGATAGTGCAGCGCCGCCTGTGCTTTGATTCCAGTGACCTGCGCGCGAAGAGACCAGCGCGCGATTCCTACTTCTGATTCTGGGCAGTCGTCCCTTGCGCCGGCGCCACGCCTGGAGGCGGGGGCGGGACGTATCCCTTGGGCTGACTCGCCGTATACGCCTCGCAATCCGCAATCTGATCGGCTGTGACATTGTCGTGAGCCATGATCTGATCGTCGCTCCACTTGAGCTTGGTTTTCTCAGTGTGGATACCCGGACATTTGACCATCAGGTTGAAGTCTCGCACCACCGCCGAATTTCCAACGTTGGCGGTCGATGCCTGCCCCGCGTTCGCAATACCTTGCGACGAGGTCGGTGCGCTCGGCGCGCCAGCCTCTTGCGCACACCCTGCGACTAACACGGCCAGCCCACAGGCCAGCGTGAAGCCAATCGTGCGTTTCATCGGATCCTCCTTCAGTCCCCTGGGAACTCCCCCGGAAGCGCCATGCCTTTTCGTTCGTGAAAGCAAACTTTCGTCAAAAATACATGAAGGATTTAATTTAGCAAGCCCCGCAATATTGGCGCTTCTTTTCTAGATCGCCTGAAACAGGACTCGCCCGGAACGCTCGATTTTCCGCGCACGCCCTTCCTGGTAGGAATGTTCGAGGTGCGCGAGCGTTTCGAAAGTCGCGGCCATGACGTGGAATATCGGGCGTTCTTCGTTGCCGAAAACCTGCTGCGCGACTTCGAATGCGGTCTGCGGGTGACGCCGCGTCAGATCGAGCATTTCCGCCTCGCGATAATGATGATGCTCGATCAGCTGGTTCGCACGATGGCGATGGTCGTGATAGATGCCGCCGTGGGCTGGCAGCACCAGTTCAACATCGTACTTCTGCACTTTTTTCTGGGACGCGATGAAATCGCCGAGCGGATCGCCGGTGGCCTCGGGATAAAGCCCGACATGCGGCGTGATCTTCGGCAACAGATGATCGCCGACGATCATCACCTTTTCCTTGGGCAAATAAACGACGCAATGTCCGGGCGCGTGGCCGGGCGTCCATATGATTTCCAACGTGCGATCGCCCAAATTGACGGTATCGCCGTCGGCGAGCAGCTTGTCGGGCTCGCTAAGCGGATTGTAGAGATTTGTGCCCATCCACTGCGGGCGCATCCCGGCGGGCGCGTGCTCATCAACCGGGAAGCCGTTGCGTATAAAAAAGGCACGCGATTCCGGCCGCTCGACGCTTGGACCCATCCTTCCGAAGAAAAGCATCCGATTCGCCCTTTCGACTTCGAGCGGATGCAGGAAGGTGACGGCGTTGCTGCGCTCTTTGATCGTGCCGGACGCGCCAAAATGGTCGACGTGATGATGCGTCCCAATCAGCAGCTTGATGTCCTCTATCTTTAGGTTAATCTGCGCGAGAGCATCGTCGAGAGTCGCGATGCTTTCCGGTGAGTTCATCCCGGTGTCGATGAGCGCCCAGGAGCCATGACAATCGATCAGATAAACATTGATGATCGTCGGCCGCATCGGCAGCGGCAGGAAGATTTCGTAAATTCCGCGATGGACCTCGGCTATCTTCGCTGACATCCTTTTCAACTGTCACTTTCCCGTCGGTTTCGCATGATCGCCGCGCGATCCTTGCGCTCCGTCGGTCTGGGATGCGGCACGTTCCCGGCGAGACGCATCGTTTTGCGCGTCCGCGTGTAAGCGCGCGCGCCGACCACACTATTCGTGGAGTTGATCCTTAACCTGAAAGGTGAGCTTCACCCGCACCTTCCATCTACTCACTTTATTATCTTCCACAATCGCGTTGACGGAGAGAACCTCGGCGTTATGCACGCCCGAAATCGTCACCCCGGCGCGCGCGACCGCCAGCTCCACGGCGTCCTCGATGGAATTGGCGGAAATGCCCGTGAGTTCGATTGATTTTTCTACCATGAGCGCAACGCTCTCCTTCATCCGGACGATTCATTTGACGAAACCGATCGACCGGAGTTACGGTCTGCCCTGCGACGTGATTAGCGCACGCCATCAAGGCTTACAAGCCGCGCTTCGCTAAACTAGAGATGCCGCGGCGGGTACCCAACCGAGGAGGTAAAGGGAAGTGCCAAAACAAGGAAGAATTTCGCTGGCTCGCAGCGGCTACTCGATGCCGGTCGATGCGCCGGCCTATCAAAAGCCCCCGTTCTATTATCGGGGCGTGCGATGCATCTCGGTCGCATATGAAACCGACGCTGACGCCGCCGCCGATCTGCTGCCGGAGCCGCTCAGCGTGGGCGATACCGTGACGGCGGCGCTCGGGTTTTACGAATATCCCTGGAGCACGTTTGGGCCCTACAATGAAACGATTCTCACCATCATGTGCGAGCACAAGGGCGCCCCGATGGGGTACATCGCGCACATCGCGGTGACGACAGAACCGCCGATGCTCGGCGGTCGCGAAATCTGGGGCTTCCCGAAGAAGCTTGCGAAGATCGACATTGGCCTCGACAAGGACATGCTCTACGGAACCCTTGAGCGTCCGGCGGGCGTGCGACTCGCCTCTGTGCTGGTGCGTCCCGAGCGTCCGGTTCCACTCGATCAGACGCCGAGGCTTCGTCCCGCCAGCCTGCGCGTGATTCCTGCGCCCGAGCGCGATGCGGAACGGCCGACGTGCGCGGAAGTAATCGAGACGGAAGTCGAGCAGGTGATGCACGAATCGTGGAGCGGCGTTGGCTCGGTGTCATTCCACGACGCATCGACACTCGATCCGTGGAATCGATTGCCGGTCAAGCGCGTTTTGGGCGGAAGCTACACCGTTTACGATATGACGCTGGGATTCGGCAAAGTTATCGATCGTCTGCGCTAGAGCGAAAGCTGTTTTTCCGCTGAAGAGGCTCCGACGGTATGCCCGCCGGAGCCTTCTGTTTTGTCATTTTCATTTTCCGGCGCCTCGCCCGCTTCTTTCATCGATTTTCGCGGCCTCTGCTGTCGTCCGAGTTCGTGGAGAGCGCGCCCCTAATTCCCTTTTCGCCGATTTTCGCAGACCCTGGCCGTCCCCAACTCTGCTGCGAGGCCATGTTTTCCCCCTCTCCCGTTCAGTTGCGGGAGAGGTCAGGGTGAGGGCCAACCTGGGACCTTTTTGCCAGACCAGTTCAGGAGAAAAACCGGCGAATATCCAATAAAATCAGGTAGTTAGGCGCTGCTCATTTGGGTTCGTTTGGTAATTTTTCAGATCGCCGTCCTAAGCAAAAAGACAACGGACGGCATTTTTCCGCCGTCCGCAGATGATCATTACAGACTCGTGCGCTCGCGGGAATCCGAATCAGGCAACGCCAGGCGCTCGACGCGCGCAGAGTCTGGATTTTTTCCTCGCCACCCTGAGAGACTCTGAAGAAATTGCTGCCACAAGCTTTTCTGTTATCTTGAGCGGAGCGCGTTGCGCGCGGAGTCGAAAGATAAACGCGGAGCGATTTCTTTCACAGATTTTCGCGCGCTCCGCTGTCGCGCGGGCCGCTGAATGACCCCATCGCTTCGCGTTTATCCTTCGACTTCGCTCAGAAAAATCTCGCTTCGCTCAGGATGACTTCCAAGAGGTTCGAAATTTAATTCCTCTACAGCCTCTCAGCGTGACAGAGGCGGCACAGACAGGGACGCCTGTTCCACCGAAGCAGCGGCGGGCGCCTACTTCGAGTACGTCACCACCTCGAGCTTCAGCCCGTCGGGATCGGTGAAGAACACAGCGTAATATCCGGGCGCGTAATCGTATTCTTTGGGAGCGTCGAGGATTTTTCCGCCGTTTGATTCGACCTCTTTTGCGACCGAGTCGACCTCGGCGCGCGAATCAGCCCGAAACGCAATCTCGCGCAATCCAATGCGGCCCTTGTTGAAGGAATCGGCGCCGTATTCGGGATTC
>Ga0187771_10003812_pt1 | contig 10585 bp, 11 predicted proteins | sample 0116_SJ02_MP15_1_FD_133139 | JGI IMG/M metagenome (GOLD analysis project Ga0187771, IMG submission 133139) | Tropical peat soil microbial communities from peatlands in Department of Meta, Colombia - 0116_SJ02_MP15_10_MG | ecosystem: Environmental > Terrestrial > Soil > Wetlands > Peat | place... | reverse complement strand
CGGCTCACCGAGGCCGCGCCCTCCTAACCCCCTGAAGGCACAGTACCTCGATGCGATACGGACCCGATCGTGCTTCACGAGGATCCCGAAAATCAGGAAACGTTCCGTCTGTCCCCGTTTTCCAAAATGCCGCAACACCTAAGCCGCGACGCTGGGGGATGCGTCCGGCATCTTCCTCGCTCGTGTCAACGAATAGGCACTTGCTCCAGTGCACATTAAGCCAATCGAGGAAAACGAAGCCATATAAACCTCGTTCTCTAAGAGTGTGCCTATTAATAGATGAAGGGCTATTAGAGCGATGAGTCCGAGAGAAATCTTCCGACCGAACTGAGCGCCGTTACTTGGGACACGCCGATATCGTTCGGCCATGAGCGCTGCGCAGATAACAGCCGCAAGAATGACTACGAGAAACGGAAAATCAGGTTGCAAGAACCAATCGTGGGCTTTCGCATCATCCCGCCGAAGGCCTACGAGTATGAGACTAGCTATGACAATTAGGCCAACGAAAACGAGGCGCCTTGAGACTGGGCGCCCCAAGCAGTTTATCGGTCGCCCCCCGAGTTGCATCTCAGAATCCGCAAACGCCAGAAAACGATAGGAGAGAATCGTAAAGAGGACTGCCATTGCGTAAGCTAAACTTGTCGAAATGAATGGCCTGAATTTCTCTAACGGCAACAAATTCAGGAAGCCGATAATAGCAATTTGCGAACTCGCGAGCACGAGGACGGCACTGCGCAAGTTCACCGCCCACTCATCCAACCGGGAATCACCCTTCCGTCGATTCGCCCGCAACATGAACGGTAAGTAATCGGCGCCAAGGCTGAGGTAAAGGGCCGCGAACATGTCGGCCACGGACGACAACTTGGGGCAACAGCCATTTGGCAGAGCCTGGGGAAGCGCATAGAAGATGATGGCGATATCTAGTAATTTAGTCCATATTCTTGATTGTTTCAGGATCATCGAAGAATTGGCCTAATTTGCGGAGGCACCCAACATCATAGCACCAACCGCTGTTGCCGCTGGGCTCTGAGTGGCACCACTATTAGCGGGGGGAGAACTCGGGAAACGGGGACAGCCTGAAGTGACACCATCGCATTTTTCGAAATCGGGACACTCGTGACTGTCCCTTCTCACAATTTCACGCTCCGACGGTCATTTTCTCAAATCCCGAGCGCCGCCACACGCGTTGGAACTTGGTCTCCATGCGCTCCACGAACTCCTCGTCGCCAAACGGCCGCCCGGAATAGGTGCACTTCCGCAGCAGCTCCACTGGGCCCGGCTCCTCGGCCGCCGCGTGCATCTGCCGCCACGTGTCGACGCCGCCGCTGCGCCTCCAGAATTCCATCTCCAGCACGCCCGAGCTATCCTCCCCTCCCAAGTGCGCCGCCGCGCTCGACCACCGGTACTGCTCGGCCTCTTGTGCCATGCCCGAGTGTGGCCTGTTGTGATCTGACCGGTCGGTTACGCCACAAGCTACCGAGGCCAGCCGGAGTGGCGAAACCCAAACGCCATAGGTGGCGCGCACCGTGCTATTCTTGAGATGTCTTTGCCTCATATCGCCGCAGTGCTTGCCAGTTGCTTATTACGTTCCGCGGCCTTCAGCGCAAATCTGACAGAGACAGTTTGGCTAGGAGGCCTTACATGACCAATATTTTTGTTGGCAATCTCAACTATTCGACGACCCAAGAAGATCTATATGCAACGTTCTCCCAATTTGGGACCGTCGAGCGTGTCAACGTTGTTACGGATCGCGATACGGGACAGCCGCGAGGCTTCGCCTTCGTCGAAATGACGAACGCCAACGAAGCGCAGAAAGCGATTTCCCAATTGAATGGCGTGGAGTTGCACGGTCGTGCGATGAACGTGAACGAAGCTCGTCCAAAACCCACCGGTAGTTCTGGACGCGGCGGCTTCGGCGGACCGCGAAGAAGCGGCGGCCGGGGCCGTTGGTAAACGGGCTAGGATTTGTTTGTCAGCGAAACGCGGCTCTACGCCTCGGCAACGCTGAGCGCAGCTAAAATAGGCGCGAGAGCTGGAGCTTTCCATGAAAAGGCCCGTCCCGGTGAAATCCGCCTCTACATTCATCGACGAGAGGATCGGGGAACTTGGGGACTGGCGCGGAAAGACGCTCGCGAAAGTGCGCGAAGTCATACACGCGGCGGACCCTGAAATTGCCGAAGAGTGGAAGTGGAGGGGGACCCCCGTCTGGTCCCACGGCGGCATCGTCTGCACGGGAGAGACGTACAAGAACGTCGTCAAGATGACATTTGCCAAGGGATCTCGGTTGAAGGACCCTTCAGGTCTATTCAACTCCAGCCTCGACGGGAATGTCAGGCGCGCCATAGACATCCACGAAGGCGACAAGGTCAATGAGACGGCCTTGAAGGATCTCATCCGCGCTGCCGTGGCACTCAATCTCGCCGCAGTCAAGACCAAAAGCAAGCCGAAGCCCCCGGCGAGCGAGCAGCAAGCGGCTAGGTACGCGAGCTCCGCGTTGAGGGAGTGCTGTTAATCGAGCTCGCCCGCAAGGCGAAACAATATCCACAAGTTTAGTGAGCCGTGACCGACGCGCGCGAAGGAATCGCTCTCCTCCTACTCGCGCGACGTTCGCAAGTTTGACATCATAAAAAAGATGTCCAATCCATCCACGCTTCTGGAGCTTATCCAGGCCGCGCCCGCTGACAGCACGGCAATCATTCTTCCCGAGTCGGGAATTCGCATCACGTATCAGCAGCTTCGCGATCAGGTCACGGCCATGGCCGACGCCCTGGCCTCCATGGGAATCGGCAAGGGCGACCGCGTCGCCACGTATTGCCCCAACGGCCTCGCAACCGTGGTCAGCTTTTTGGCCGCTTCCATCGCGGGAACGGCCGCGCCCCTGAATCCGGGCTATCGCGAAGACGAGGTGAACTTTTACCTGGAAGACACCAACGCCAAGGTGCTGCTGGTGCCATCTGAAGGAGCCGAGGCCGCGCGCAAGGCTGCCGAAGCCCGCGGCGTTCCGGTCTACAACATGGAAATGGATGCGACCGGATTCGTGCGCATTGCCGGCGCGCCGACTGGTAAGAAGGCTACGCCTCCTTCGCCCAACGATGTCGCGCTGGTTCTGCATACCAGCGGCAGCACGGGACGCCCCAAGCGGGTGCCGATCACGCACGCCAACATTACCGCGTCGACCAAGAACATCGTGGCGACCTATTCGCTTTCGCCCAAGGACGTCTCGCTGTGCGTGATGCCGCTGTTCCATGTCCATGGGCTGGTGGCGTCGACGCTTTCGACGTTCCTCTCCGGCGGAACGGTGGTGGTGCCGAGCAAGTTCAATCCGCTCTCCTTCTGGCGCACGGTCCGCGACACGGGCGCGACGTGGTACTCCGCCGTCCCGACCATTCACAACCTGCTGCTTTCGCGCGCCGGCGAGACGAGGCCGGAAGGGGCGGAGCAATTGCGGTTCATCCGTTCGTGCAGCGCGTCGCTGCCGCCGGAAATGATGGCGCAAATGGAAAAGGTTTTCGGCGTTCCAGTGCTGGAAGCTTACGGCATGACGGAGGCATCGCACCAGATGGCGTCGAATCCGCAGCCGCCCAAGGCGCGTAAGCCGGGATCGGTGGGGCAGGCGACAGGCATCAAGATCGGGATCATGGACGAGGCCGGGAATCTGCAAGCGCCGGATACGCGCGGCGAAGTGGTGATCCAGGGTCCGAACGTGGTTGCGGGTTACGAGAACAATCCCGAGGCGAATGCCAAGTCCTTTACCAATGGTTGGTTCCGGACAGGAGATCAAGGATTTCTTGATGCTGACGGCTACCTCTCTTTGACCGGGCGTATCAAGGAGCTGATCAACCGGGGCGGCGAAAAAATCGGCCCGCGCGAGATCGATGAGGTCTTGTTGAGCCATCCCGCCGTGGCGGAAGCCGTATGTTTCGGCGTTCCGCATCCCGCGTGGGGCGAAGAAGTAGAAGCCGCCGTCGTGCTCAAGGAAGAGTTTAGAGATTCGGTGAAAGACGCTGATATCATGACCTATTGCAAAGAGCGATTGGCTGATTTCAAGCGTCCCAAGAAGCTTCACATCACGACTGCCATTCCGCGTACGGCGACCGGCAAGATCCAGCGCGGCGCGGTCGCCAAGGCGTTCGGAGCGTAAGTGCCGGTTACCGCGTCGCCCTTTATCGGGTCATGGTCGTGGGACAGCCCTTCCGGGCTGCGAACCGGGCTTCTGCCCGGTTTTTATTCTGCGTCGCCTGGAAAGACGGCGCGCAGGGCAGAAGCCCTGCCCCACAAGGAGGCGACATGCGCACCCTGATTGCCGGCGCCGGCGCCATCGGCGGATACATCGGCGCGTGCATGGCCCGGGCCGGTCAGGATGTCACGCTCTTTGCGCGCGGGCCGCATCTGGAGGCGATGCTCCATCGCGGATTGAGGGTGCTCAGTGAAGAAGGCGATTTCGAGGTCCGGCCGAGACTGATCGGCGATCTGAACGGAGCCGGACCTTTTGACGTCATCTATCTGGGCGTGAAGGCGCACGGGCTGACGGCGCTCGCGCCGCGCCTGACGCCGTTGATCACGGAAACGACGACGGTCGTTAGCACGCAGAACGGCATTCCCTGGTGGTATTTTCAAATCCACGCCGGCGAAGAGACCGGCCTGCATCTGGAGTCGGTGGATCCGGGAGGCGTGGTGGGCGCGGCGATTGATCCGGCCCGCGTGGTCGGCTCGCTGGTGTATCTTGGCGCCGAAATCGTGGAACCCGGCGTGATCCGCCACGACGAAGGCAATCGCATCTCGCTCGGCGAGCCGGACGGCAGCCGTTCGGAGCGTTTGCGCGCGATCGCGGCGGATTTGATCGCCGCCGGCCTACGCGCGCCGATCACCACGCGCATCCGCAATGAGATGTGGGTGAAGCTGCTGGGCAACGTGGCGTTCAATCCGTTGAGCGCGCTTACCCGCGCGACGCTGGTGGCCATGGCGCGCGACCCCGGCGTGTGCGCCCTGGTTCGGAGTATCATGGCTGAGGTCCAACAGGTGGCCGCGCGCTTGGGGATGGAGCTGCCGATTTCGATCGATCAGCGCATTGCGGGCGCGGAAAAGGTGGGCGAGCACAAGACTTCCATGCTGCAGGATCTGGAAGCGGGGCGCCCGATGGAGCTGGAGCCGGTGGTGGGGGCCGTGGTGGAACTGGGCGAAAAACTCGGGATCGAGATGCCGTACACGCGTACGGTGTACGTTTGCACGAAGCTGCTCGGCGCGAGCAGTTTGATGCAGTCCCGAAGCGCGCAGGCCGGAGGGAGCAAGGCTCCCGGAGGGAACTAAACATGAATCGCTGGGCCCGGTTGTGGTCCGCCTTCGCCGGCATGGTGATGATCGGCAACCTGCAGTACGCCTGGACACTGTTCGCCCAGCCGATGGTGAAGGCGCATGCGGAGCAGCATTGGCGGCTATCGGACGTCCAATGGGGCTTTGGCCTGTTCGTCGCCGCAGGCACGTGGACCATGCCGTTCGTGGCCTCGTTCATCGATCGCACCGGCCCTCGCATTCTGATGGCTGTTTCCGGATTGCTGTGCGCTTTGGGCTGGGGATCGCTGGGGCATGTCGACAGCCTGACCTCTTTCTACCTGCTGTATGCGATGGCCGGAATCGGTGTGGCATGCGTCTATGCATGCGGAGTTTCGATCGCGGTGAAGTGGTTCCCGGACCGGCGAGGGACGGCGTCGGGGATCATCACGGCGGGCTATGGAATGGGCGCGGCCGCGTTCAATCCGCTGTTCCAATACCTGATCCGCCACATCGGTTATTCCGACACCTTCTTCTGGACCGGCCTCTCGCACGGCGCAATGATTATTTTGGCCGGGCTGGTGCTGGTGAATCCGCCGGCAGATTATAAAGTTGCCGCGGCAATTGTGAAGCCGAAGGTGCGGCGTCACCATGCCGACTTCCATTGCTCGGAAATGTTACGCACGCCGCAATTTTATTTCCTGTTTCTGGCGATGCTGTCGGTGGGAATCGGAGGTCTGATGGTTACGGCGCAACTGAAGCCGGTGGCGACGAATTTCAGAATCGGCGACACTGCGTTGACCGTGGCGCTTGTCCTGACGCCGCTCGCCAATGGATTTAGCCGTATTATCTGGGGTTCGGTTTCCGATCATTTGGGCCGCGAATGGACCATGTTCACGGCGTTCTTACTGCAGTCGATTTTCTTGTTGGCCGCTACGACGCTCGGACGGACGGGCGACGCCATCTTCGTCGTGCTGATGGTCCTCGTGTTCCTGACCTGGGGCGAGCTCTATGTGCTGTTCCCGGCCGTGCTCGCGGATCTGTATGGCGCCAGGAATTCGGCGCTCAATTACAGCTTCTTATACAGTTCGAAAGGCTTCGCGTCGCTGCTGGGCAGCGGTATCGCGGCGGCTCTGTTTGAAAAGACCGGGACCTGGAACTACGCGTTCCTCGGAGGAGCCGTGCTGGCGTTCTGCGCCGCGCTGATGGCGCTGGTGATTCGCAAGATGCCGCTGCCGCACAAGCGCGCGGAGGAGCAACCGTTGGCCGCGCCGGCGGTATCAGAGGCTTCGTAGACCCGATCTACAGGTAGTTGTGCGCCGCGAGGGTTGCTGAGGCGACGGCGCGGGCGGATGGTTAGCGTTCGTCCGCCGTCGTCTTCGCGGCCGCCTGCGGTTTTATCGTCCCCGCCTTTTCCCTGGCCCGTGCGCCACTGAGGAAGTGGACGAGATCGTAGTTGTCCTCGTGGCAGGCGTACTCGTACATCTGCTCTTCGGGATCGATCCGGCTCCAGGGAATCCTCGCGGTCCAGGGACGCGTCCACGTGTGCGGATCTTCCACCGTGAATTCGTAATTCAGCGTCTTCGCATCCACGCGCGTGAAACGTTCGGTGATTTTGTACGTCGCCGGATCGGCGTCCATGAAGATCACGCCGGCATCGGTGCGGAAGTTCGTGGTTTCGACTACGAGCGTGTTGCCTTCCCAGTGTCCTCGCGAATCTCCCAGCCACTGATGCAGATTCCTGTTGATGTGCGGACGCCCGTCGGTCGGGATGAGGCGCGCGCTGTGGATCATCTCCGGCGCGATCGCCACGAATCCCGGGCTCTGATAGATCTGGAAATCGTTGTTGTAAATGGTCGGCAGATAGGGAGGAGAATCTGTCCGAATAATGCAGCGCACGGGCAACGAGAAATCCGTGTAGTTTGCCGGCAGCCCGGCATTGAAGCGAGCGTTGGCGGCCGCGCGCTGGGCTCTGGCCTTGGCTCGCTCGGGCGAAATCTTGACCGTAGGCGGGATACGGCCGTCGGGCGGATCGACGATCAACGACGTTCGGTGGTCCGCCGTGATTTTGAGCCGCCGCGAATCCATCCAGTGCTCGTTGTAAGCGCGATTAACGTCTTCAGCGGCGCTGCCGTCGCGGCGGTCGCGGGTTAAATCGTAGGCCAGAGAATCCTGAAACGCCGCGGCTTCCTCATCGGTGAGCACGTCTTTCGATCCCACGCCGCCGGGCCTTTGCAGCGGAGTGCTGGTGGCGTCGTTCCACACGCCTTGCAAGTCGGGATCTCCCCAAGGCGTCCGGAACGTGGCGGGCTTGGTTGGGTTTGCCGATGTCTTGGCCGCAGCGGGCTTCTTCGTCTCCGCGGTTTGCGCCATTGCAACTTGTGGCGCCAGCAAGCCGAGGGACGCCGCAAGCGCGCCGACCGCAGTGAAACCAGAACACGCGAATTTCGTCATCTCACACCTCCCGGCCGTACTTTTTAAGGGGCCTGCTGTTTGCGGAACCGCCCGAAAAGCAACTCTTCGGTGAAAGGAACGCACTTGAATTCCAACAACTGCATATCGCGCTCCAGGCGGCGATACAACGGGAACCCGATTTTCCACGGCCGCGAAAACACCTTAGGATCTTCGATCGTGGCCTCGTACATCATGTGATAAGGGCTGGCGGGGGTGTAGCGCTCGATGACGTGCAGCTCGTCGCTGTGATAGTCGCCGGCGCGGTCGAACCAGGTCTCTTCCCGAAAGCCCGTCACATCGACCACCAGCGTGTCACGCTCCCAGTGGCCGCGCGACCATCCCATCCAGGAAAGCGTCGGAGCGTCTTCTTTGCTATCCATGCGGATCGTGCGCGTCGTGCTGGCGAATTCGTAGGCGATCAAAATATACGGGCCTGATCCTTGCACGATGCGGAAAGGGAAGGGCATGTAAGTCGCGCGAGGCACGCCCGGCATGTAGCATTTGAATTCCGGATCTCCGGCGGCGTGCCAGGTTTCGTCGCTGCTGACGTCAGCGGTTGCGCGCTTCTCGAAATTTTCCTTCTTCTTGGCCAGAGCCGAGGGAAGATAGGGAATCTGGCCGTTTTCGGCGCCCTCAATAATAATGCTTTGGCCGGCCGGACCCGCTCCGTAGGCGCCCATGATTTCCGGATGCGGCCCCGCCTGCGCTTCGTGATCCGCGAGGTCCCAGTTAGCGGTGACGAAAGCCTGCCAGATGCCGTTCAGGTCGGGATGACCGGCAAGGCGCGGGGCTTTGTAGGGAGGAAAAGCCGGAGCGTTGGCCAGCTTTTGGTTCTGGGCGCCGGCCGGAACCGCCGCAAGAAGGATCACAACAGCGGCTTGAAATAGATCGCGCATGAGCCAGGACGTAAGCTCACAGGAGCCCTTATCCGGCGATCAGTATACATAGCGCTCCGGCGCGTGTCGAGCGCCGGGGGGCCTACAGATAGCGAACCGAAAATCCAGGACAGCTTTCCCAGACGGACCGAGCCTGCCAGGTTTGACAGCGCGCACGCCTCTATTTACATGGAAGGCATGCAGGTTCGATTGACTCCCGATCAGGAAGCGTTCGCGCGGCAGGGCATCGAGGCGGGCCGCTTCAGCAGCGAAGAAGACGCCGTGCGGGAGGCCCTGGCGCTGTGGGAAGAGCGCGAGCGCCGGCGGGTGGAGATTTTGCTAAGCATCGATGCCGCCGAGGCGTCGATTGCGCGAGGGGAAGGCCGGATCATGACGGAAGAATCCATGCGGGAGCTTGCCGAGGAGATCAAGCGACGCGGGCGCGCCCGGCTGGAAGCGGGAACAAAGGCCCGCCGCTAAGTGGCTCTGTCGATCGCGCCTGAGGCTGCCTCCGATCTTGAGCAGATCTGGCAATTCGTGACATCGGAAAGTGGGAATCCCGCGATTGCCGACCGCCTGGTTGATTCAATCCTTGGGACAATCCGCCTACTTAACGCTCATCCGCTAATCGGATGATCTCGTGATGACCTTCGGCTGGGGCTTCGGGGCCTTCCAGTCGGCGACTACGTCGTGTTATACCGCCAGCACGGCACTGACGTCATCGTTTTGCATGTTTACCACGGCCGACGAAACATCGATCAGCTTCTCGGTTAGCAAGCTGCGTTGACTCATAAATACTTGTACGCCGCGAGCGTCAGGAAATCGCCGAGTTCTTCACTCACCATCATCTGCTCGAACAACTGCGACGCCAGCGGGAACTTGCCCGCGTCGTAGCGCGCCACGCCGAGCTGCGAACGGAGCTGCTCCAGCACCGAGGCGATCGCCGAGCGCACCATTTCCAGCGTGATTTTGCGTCCGTCGTTCAGACCGTCGCTTAACTGGGCGCCGTGGTGCAGCCACTGCCACACCTGTGTGCGCGAGATCTCGGCCGTTGCGGCGTCTTCCATCAGGTTGTAAATCGGCACGCAGCCCGACCCGCGCAGCCACGACTCCAGATACTGAATCCCGACGTCGATGTTCAGCCGCAGGCCTTTTTCCGTGATCTCGCCCGGCGGCACCTGGAGTAGGTCCGCTTGCGTGATGTGCACGTCCTCGCGCTTGACGTGGATCTGATTCGGCGTCTTCATATGCTTGTCAAAGATGTCTTTCGCGATCCCGACCAGCCCCGGATGCGCCACCCACGTGCCGTCGTGCCCCGCGCGCACTTCGCGCAATTTATCGGCGCGGACTTTTTCGAGCGCTGCTTCGTTGGCCGCCGGATCGTTCTTGATCGGGATCTGCGCGGCCATGCCTCCCATGGCGTGGATGCCGCGGCGATGGCAGGTTTGGATCAACAGCTCGACGTACGCCTTTAGGAACGCGCGATCCATGGTGACCTGGCCGCGGTCCGGCAGCATGAATTGTTTGTGATTCTTGAATACCTTGATGAAGCTGAAGATGTAATCCCAGCGGCCGCAATTCAGCCCGGACGAATGATCGCGCAGTTCGTACAGAATCTCGTTCATCTCAAATGCGGCCAGAATGGTTTCGATCAGCACCGTTGCGCGAATGGTCCCTTGCGGCACGCCGCAATAGTTCTGTGCGAAAACGAACACGTCGTTCCACAGCCGCGCTTCCAGATGGCTCTGCAACTTGGGCAGGTAGAAATAGGGACCCGTTCCCTTCGCGATCAGCGCCTTGGCATTGTGGAAGAAGTACAGCCCGAAGTCCATCAGCGAGCCCGAGATCGGATGGCCGTCCACGGTGAGGTGCCGCTCCTCCAGGTGCCAGCCGCGCGGCCGCACCATCAGCACCGCCGTCCGCTCGCCCAGTTCGTACGGCTTCCCCTCCGGACTGACATAGCTGATCGTGCCGTTCACCGCGTCGCG
>Ga0187771_10003811_pt1 | contig 10585 bp, 8 predicted proteins | sample 0116_SJ02_MP15_1_FD_133139 | JGI IMG/M metagenome (GOLD analysis project Ga0187771, IMG submission 133139) | Tropical peat soil microbial communities from peatlands in Department of Meta, Colombia - 0116_SJ02_MP15_10_MG | ecosystem: Environmental > Terrestrial > Soil > Wetlands > Peat | place... | reverse complement strand
TCATATTATGCCTCCTCGTCGGCTAGGATAACAAGCGACGGGCGCAGCATACTTGGCGAAAATTGCTCTCCGAAAGGATGCCTGAAATCCGGCTGGGTCCTCTCCCGCGAATCGACGAGTAAGACGCACGGCGGCGGCATCAATACCGCCTAAGATTCGGATGAGCATCCGGTTTTATCGAGCCGCCAAAAGGTTCGACGCGCGAACCCTGTACGTCGTCTCAGATCCCTGAGGTTTCTGCGAGCGCCCGTCTCAATTTGAACAGATGAAGCGTGGTGGTCAGATACCTGACACGCCACTCGAACGGGACTTTTTCGGACTTGACGAACATCAGGTACTCAGGCCGAATCGCTTCGAGGGAATCCGCGATGTCGCGTATATCGCCCTCTATCGATTTGCCTTTGAAGCTATCGCGACGAATCGAAACTTTCGAGATCGCCAGAAGGCTGACAGTGCTGTCACATAGTAACTCGCGCGAACTTCGCAGGCGCCTCGAAAGACGATACAAGGGCGCGTGGCTCTCCGGCGTCTGAACGCCTTCGACTCTCCATAAGACGTAATGGGCGAATTCGTGCGTCAGAGTAGCCGCTACTGCACCGCGATGGTGCGCAGTGTTCAAATATATGAGGAACTTGCTGGCGGGTTTTGTTTTCAAATCACACGAGAATCCCCATAGATGCAGCCCCGCGCTCATCGTATACGGCTCAGAACGGACGATTAGATCTCCGCCGCTCGACTTCACGTTCTTCTTTTCGATTCGTAGTCCTTGCAACAACTCCGGGCGACGCGAGAAGTTACGAGCGATACTTCCGGCTCGTTGGCCGGAAACCCCAGTCGCCGCCTCGTTGTAGTCCGCAGAGATGATCGTAAGGAGATCGTCTACGGCGCACGCTTCGTCGTACGTCCAGTCCTCCGCCGGCTTGAGCGAGTTGCCCAGGTAGTCACGCAACCGACCGACAAGGCCATTGGATAAAAGGGCGGGCCCGCGGCTTGCCGATTTTTTCCGAAAACGGTCTGTGGCGATGATGCTACCGTTCGTTCTGATCGATGGCGAACCCAACCGGGAGTTGTAGGATTCTTCCACTGGTGTCCCCCACATTGTTCAGCCCTCTACGCCGGCCGGTTACGATAACCGGCAGACTGATGGCAAGTACAATCGGTGGAAAACGCAAATGGTATACCACCTGCGCCTCACAGGAAGGACGAGACTCCTCAAAACAGCCAGCGGTTCCTTCAAGCGCGCGAGTCGTCCGGATGATTAGTAGTTATCCATGGACTGTCGGACAGCGCCAGATTCGAGAAACCAACGCCCTCATCCGAAATAGATGCGGCGTTTTGTCATAATTGTCACACATTTAGTTTGCCGTGCGTCCAATAGCGCCACTGTGACGAATTGAGACGTGTTTTGCGCACTAGTGCCGCATGAAAATCAGTGCTTTGCAAGCAACAAACGCGCGATCGCATGTTGCGAACTTGCTTTCGGCTCGGCCAAAAGATCTGGATGAAACAATGCCACTTTGTAGGCAGCGCCTGCCAACGTCGAGCAACCCGCGGCCTGTACGCGGAGCGGCGGCCGCTATCTGTTCTGGCGATTCACGCGCGTTTTGCTGAAAGAACCCTCGCTGTGCTTCCCAGTTTCCGTTTCAGGGGTACTGGGAGGCCTCAGGCCTGTCGTGTTTCCAAAATCAGCAGCAATCGGAGGCCTGACCGCCGCGTGTTCAGTACTGTTTTACCCTGGCGTGGATTTCGTTTATTGTTGCTGAACTTGCCGCCAAAATAGGAGGGTCATCAGAGGTCGCGTTTTGGCCTTTCTCCTCGTATTCCGGGGAGGATTCACACCACGTGAAATCATCGAAAAGGAGGATCTCGATTGCTTAGAAAGCGAATGGCCCGCGCTCTGGCTGCGCTTCGCGCGGTATCTACAGGTCAGACGATGACGGAGTATGCGCTGATTCTGGCCGCAGTCGCCATAATCGTTTTTGTCGGTTACCAGACCTTGGGGCAACAGCTTAGTTCTTTCATCAACTCCGCAGAAAGCCAGATATAAGCAGCGAGATTCGCAGATGTCCGCCGCGGGATTCCGGTCTCTTTAAGATGGCCGCGTACTGCGCAATGATTCGCCCATAGGCGGCCTGTCCGTGCATCCCGGAATCCAAACCCGGTACGAACCTGCCGGGCGCATTTCGTGCGCTCCCGGGCCAGGGTCTCCAGATCTTGTGTTAGCTGTCGAAACGCACGCTGCATACGCGCAACACATTTTCTAAGCAAAAGCTAAGTGCCTCTGAAAATCGGCGCGCGCTTCTCGGCGAAGGCCAACACGGCCTCCCGAAAATCTTCGGTTCGCATAGTGGCTTCCTCCAGCTTGAGTGAGAGCGGCAGGACCAGGTTGGAGACCATCTTGATGTACTTGTTGATCGGGACCTTCGAGGCGGCGATCGCCAGACCGGCGCCAGCCGCCAAACGGTCGGCGAGCGTCAGGGCCCGGGACATCAGCTGGTCATCGTCAACGACGAAGTTCACCAACCCGAGGCGTTCCGCTTCTTCGGCCGACAGACGCTCGCCGGTCATCAAATAGTATTTGGCGCGATTGACGCCGATCAGCAGGGGCCAGATCACTTGGCCGCCGTCGCCGGCGGCGATGCCCATGCGCGCGTGCGTGTCGGCGAATGAGGCGCTGCGGGCGGCGATGACTACGTCGCCGAGAAAAGCGAGGGTGGCGCCCAGGCCCATCGCGTGGCCGTTGACGGCGGTGATGATCGGCTTCTCGCAGTCAAGCAGGTTGTCAACGACGCGTCGCGCCACTCTGAACATGTGCGCATCGGGGGTCAGCCCGCCGGAAAAGTCACCACCGGCGCAAAAGCCGCGGCCCGCGCCGGTGATCACCAGCACCTTGGCGTGCGGGTCGAGATCCGCGTCGACCGGCAGCCTCGCCAGCTCCTCGTGCAGAGTGTCATCGACGGCGTTGCGCTTGGCGGGACGGTTCAGCGTTGCAACGACCACACCGTTCTCTCGCAGCTCGATCAGAATCGCTTCGTAACGCTCCTGAGTTAGCATGCTCTGCACTTCCCTTCCCTCAGCGCGTCCAGTCACGCGGCGGTTTTGAGGTCAACTCTCCGCTTCGGCTCGATGCCGAGCAGCCGCGCCAAGTTCCCGCCGAAGATCTTGCGCCGGTCATCGTCAGTGATGGCCGGATAGCCGTAACCGTTCTGCATGTCTTTTGGAATCTGGAATTCGCGAAAGCCACGCACGGCCGCGGCGATCTGCATGCCGAAGCCGGCATAGTCTGTGCCCCAGATGATGCGCTCCGGCCCGACGAAGCGCAGAGCCTCGCCGATGATGCGGGCGAACTTGCGCGGCGCCGACAGCGCCCACGGGACGAGCAGCGAAAGACACAAGTGGACGTTGGGGTGGCCCATGGCCACCAGGTTGAGATCGTCGCAGTGCGGGTAGCCCATGTGAAAAGCGACAATCTTCAAATCGGGGAAATCGCGGGCCACGTCGTCGATCAGGATTGGCACAGCATACTTGCTCTTGCCCGGCGGCACCCAACTGAAGCCCGTGTGAATGTCGAGTACGATCTTCAGTTCCTCTGCCTTCCGGTAAAAGGGCCAGAGGTCGGGATCATTGATGTAGGTGTCCTCCGGCGGATAGAACTTGAAGATGCGGGCGCCCTTCTCTTTAACCCAGTACTCTAATTCCCAGATCGCCGGTGTCACCCCGCGCTGCTTAACCGGCGAGATGTTAGGTTGATACATAAAACGACCTGGATGCTTGTCGACCACTTTGGCCATATCACCGTTGGTCACCCATCGGCTCGAGTAGCCGGTGGTGTCCATCATCGACTCCGGCAGCAAGCAGCCGATATCAACACCGTAGCGATCCATTGCCGCGAGCAGGGCTTCCGGATCGTGGCTCACAGTAAGGTCCTCGGCAAGAATCCCGGCGAGGGCTTCCGGCGGGGTGCCGAGTGTCAAGGGGCGCCGGATGTTTCCGATCGCGCGCCACCACATTTGCACTCCGGGGAAGTGCTGCAGTGGCTGCATGTCGCCCACGAAGTGGGCTTCTGGATCAATCTTGAAATAATCGTCCTGTTCAAAGACCGCGTCTCGCACCGGCGTTCTCCTTTACTTAAAGTGACTCCAGTATCCTTTCTTCACTTGCCGCCGCAGAATCTTGCCGACCGCGGATTTGGGCAACGCGTCGGCGAAATCGATGGACTTGGGGCACTTGTATCCGCCGATGCGCGTCTTGCAAAAGGCTATGAGCTCTTCCGCCGTCACCTGCTTGCCCGGCGCCAAGACAACCACTGCCTTTACGGCTTCGCCCCACCGCTCATCAGGCACGCCCACTACCGCGACCTCACGCACAGCCGGATGCTCTTGGAGGACATTCTCCGTCTCCGTCGGGTAGACGTTCTCGCCACCCGAGATGATCATGTCGCTCTTGCGATCGACGAGGTAGCAATATCCGTCCTCGTCGATGCACCCAATGTCACCGGTCCAAAGCCAACCGTCGCGCAGCGCTGCACGCGTCCGCTCCGGATCTTTCCAGTAGCCCAGCATCACGTTGTCGCCTCGGACCGTGACCTCGCCTTCCTCGTTGGGGGCGCATTCGTCTCCATCCTCGCGGCGGATCTTGACGGTCACGTTCTTGAACGGCTTGCCGACCGATCGGGAACGCTTGATCAACCGCGGGTCGCCGTCGAATGCGTATTCTTCGGGGCTTAAGCTGGAGACCGCGGGTGCCGCTTCCGTGAGCCCATAGCCCTTGCCGAAGCGCATACCGAAGACCTGCTCGCAGCGCTTCATCGTCTCGGGAGCCATCGGCGCCCCGGACGTTGTGAACCGGCTCACGAAGGAGAAATCCAGGTCCTCAATTCCCGGCAGGCCGAGCATGGCCTGATAGACGGTAGGCACAAGATTCACCATCATCGGGCGCTCGCGGAGGAGCAGGTCGACAATCTCCCTGGCATTCGCGCTGCGGCTGATGACCACGCAACCGCCAATGGCGTGAAACAGAAACGCTTGCCAGTTCGCGATGTGAAAGAAGGGCAGCGCGAAGAGCGTGCGTACCCCCGGCGCGCTGATCCCGCCGTTCATGATCGCCCGGACTGCGGCTAGCAGGTTCTTGTGAGACAGCATCACGCCCTTGGGCAAACCGGTCGTGCCGCCGGTGTACATCAGGATCAACATGGCAGTCGGGTCGAGCCCGTCCTGGCTTGGCTCGGTCGGGCTGCCGGCCGCGAGAATGTGCTCGTAGGGAACCATGCCTGCCCCCGTGCACCCCACACTGACTAGTTCACGCAGCTTGGGGACCTTGCGGCCAAGCGTCATCGCCGTCTCGAGGCGTCGGATGTCTGCAAGCAGCGCCGCGGCATCGGAGTGCTCCACGATGTACCCGAGCTCGCTTTCGGACAGGCGCCAGTTGAGCGGCACCGCCACCATGCCGGCCTTGGAGATGGCGTAGTAGGTCTCCATGTATTGATGGCAGTTCTCGAGCAGGATGGCGACGTGGTCGCCCTTCTTGAGGCCAAGCGAGCGCAGCCCGCTGGCGAGGCGGTTGACGCGCGAGTTGAGCTGGGCGTAGGTGAGGCGTGTCGTCTCGAACACCACGGCCTCAGCGTCGGGCTGGGTGGCGCTGTTCTCGACGATGGGATCGCTTAGATAGAGCACGGTCTGCACCTAATAGGACTTCGGCAGCCCCATCATCCGCGCGATGATGTTGGTCGCCATCTCGTCGGTGATTGGTGCAAACACCATCTGCTTGTAGTCGCGGAAATGCCGCTGCATGTCGTACTCCATCGTGTATCCGTAGCCGCCAAGGATCTCCATGCCCTTGATGGCGCAATACTCTGAGGCGCGGGCGGCTACGATTTTGGCCATCTGCGCTTGCATCACGCTGGGATAGCCAGCAAGCGCCCGACTAACGGTGCCGTAGATCATGTTACGCGCGTTCTCGATCTGGATGGCCATCTCCACCAGGTAGTTCTGAATTATCTGGAACTGGCCGATCGGCTTCCCGAATGCTTTGCGGTCCTGGGCGTATTTGAGGGCGTCACGATAGGCAGCCTTGGCGATGCCCAACGACAGGATCGAAGTGCTGAGACGTTCCGCATTGAGTAGCGCCATCATCGCAGGATTGCCCGAGCCCCCGGCGCGCGGAGCGCCGCTATCGCCACCTCCGCCTAGCAGGAAGCCGTAGGCCCGGTTCTTCGGACCCAAGAGATTCTCCTTGGGCACGCGCACGTCGTCGAAGAAGATCTCCGTGCATGCACAGGCGTGAATGCCGAGCTTCGGAATCTTGCGGATCGTAATGCCGGCCGTCTTGGCGTCGACCAGAAAGATCGACCACGACTTGGACCGATCGTCCGCGTGCGGATCGGTCACCGCAATCACAATCAGATAGTCAGCCACGTGCGCGGCGGTGATGAAGATCTTCTGCCCGTTGAGGACGTAGTGATCGCCATCCTCGACCGCACTGGTGCGCAACGAGCCCAGGATGTCGGTGCCCCCGCCGGGTTCGGTCAACGCCATGCACATCTTGACCCGGCCTGAGGCTAGCTTGGGGAGGAACTCCTGACGTTGTTCCGGGCTGCCGAGAAAAGCGATGAAGCCCTGTCCGAATCCGATCGAGGCTCCGACCGCGAGCATTACGGCGACCGATGCCGTGGCGATCTCTTCTTGGACTATCAAGTGTTCGTATGGAGAGCTGAACGAGCTGCGAACGAAGATCCCGTAATCGGCGAGCTTGCGCCACAGATCATCCGGCGGAAAGTCGCAGTGCTCGTCCAGCCAGCGGACGTATTCCGGGCTGAGGTTCTCCTCGCAGAACTTCTGGATGGAGCTGCGCACTACCGAAAAGCGTTCTTCGTCCCAGTTGAAGTAGGGCATGTGACCCTCGTTCGCTGCCTGACCGTCTAGTCCGGGTTATTCATGAGCGAGGCCTGTCGAAGACGTGAATGTTCTATCGATTGGCAAAGCCTTTGTTGAATTCGCGACTCGGGCGCGCCCACCGCCAAGCTGCGGCAGAATCATCTGCCCCTTCGGTCGCGTGGGGCGCTGGTATTCGGGCATGTACTTCTCGCGCCCGAGGTTGCGGTTGTGCAGACAGCGCACGGGTAGACCAACCACCGTGCGCAGGAGGCATTCGCAGCAGCGCGTACACTTGCGGAACTTCTCTCCCGCCCGCACCTTGTTTGCCCACTCCGGGTCGATCAGCAGCTGACGACCCAGAGAGATCAGGTCCGTCTTCCCGCCGCGAATCGCTTGCGCCGCCATCGCCGGGTCGTGAATCGACGGCGTGATCACTGGGATATGAGCCGGAAGCACCGACTTGAAGCCTGCCGCCTCCTCGAGCATCGTGCCGTCTGTTTCGGGAAAGAAGTACTTTGTCGCTTCGTACGAGCCGGACGACAGGTGGACATAGTCGATGCCGCGCTCTCCCAAGGTGCGCACGACGACCTTGAGCTCCTCGTGATGAATGCCATCTGGCATGTGCTCGTCGCCCGACAGCCGAATGCCGACTGGGACGCTGCGGCCGATCATCTCGCGGACCTTGTCGTAGATCTCGATCACAAAACGCATCCGGTTCTCCAGCGAGCCACCGTACTCGTCGGTGCGCTTATTCGAGCGCGGGGAGAGGAATTGGTGCTCCAGGTAGCCGTGCGGTGCATGCAACTCGATGCCGTCGAACCCGGCCAGTACAGCGAGCACGGAGGAGTGTCCGAACTCCTCAATCTCGCCTTTGATCTCTTCCCGCGTCATCTCACGCGGTATCTGCGCTTGCGCCATCGTCGGAAGCTTCGGATTGAAGAAGCCCGGATGCTTTTCGATGCTCTTGAGCATCTTCGGAGGCATCATGGCCGGATTGGTCTCGTACGGGACGGCGGATGGAGCTGGCGGAGCCTCGTGGTCGTGGCTATGACCCTGGCGACCGAAACCGATTGACAGTTGGATGAAGGTCTTGGCGCCGAACGCGTGGATGGTCTCGACCATGTCCTCCAGCCCCGGGACGTGCGTTCCGTTGAACAGGTGCAGATTCGAGGTGTACGGGAACCTGGACGCCAGTCGCGTTCCAAGTACGCACTCGGTGATGATCAGACCCGCACCACCCTGCGCGCGCGCGGCGTAATAGGCCGTAATCTGTTCGTTCGTATAGCCTCGGTTGTCCATCGAGAAGAGCACGTTCATCGGAGCCATGGCGATACGATTCTTGATCGCGCAGTTTCCGACCCGGATGGGCTGAAAGAGTTCGGGGTGTGCCGGTGCGCCGGTTCGAGTGCGCGATACTTGAGCGGCCTTGGTCTGCATCGTGTTCCCTCCTCTGTTTCCATATCGGAGCTACTCCACCCAGCCGATAACGTCCAATGCAATGTTTTGATTAGTCGATTACTTTAGGTTATTAGAGTTAGGTACGGGGGGATACCCAATGGACATGCGGCAGCTTCGGCAATTCATCGCAGTGGTTGAGCACGGGAACTTGCGGCGCGCTGCAGATGCCATCCACCTCTCGCAGCCGGCACTGACCAAGAGCATCCACAACCTCGAGGAGGATCTCGGCGTGCAGCTGTTGACGCGCGCTGCTCGCGGTGTGACTCCGACAATCTATGGCGACCTGTTACTGCGCCATGCGCGTCTGCTGCGCAATGAGAGCGAACGGGCGGCTGCTGAGATTAGCGCCGTGAAAGCTGGTCACGTCGGTCATCTACGACTCGGCGTCGCCAACTTCTCAATCTCTTTCCTGCCGCGCGTGATAGCGCGGTTGCTGGCGACCACTCCGGGACTATCGTTCGACATCGTCGATGGAACTTACGAAGGGCTGACGGCGCTGCTAGAAGAAGGCGTGCTGGATGCCGTCGCGAGCGGCTTCCCGCTAGTGCATCGGGCGGAGAATCTGGTCCACGAGGAGCTGGTAGCGGGAGAGTTCCTGATGGTGTGTCACCCCAATCATCCCATACTCGCGCTCGGACGGAGATCCTTGGAGATCCTAGCTCAGCAACGCTGGATCGTAGCGAATCGTCCGCTGCAGATCACCGAGTTCCTGGAGTTCACGTTTCGCAGCGCGGGTGTCAAGCCGCCGAAGCCGATGATCACCTCCGGGTCCATGAGCTTTCTTAAGGCCGTGCTCCTCGAGGGCGAGTTCATCTCGACTCTCCCACGCTGCGTGGTGAATCGCGAACTCGAGACCAACGCACTGGTGACGATCTCGTTCCCGGGTACCCCATACCCGACCGCCGAGGGGATCATATATCGCCGCGAGGCCGTCCATCCGCCGGCCTTGTTCGTATTGATCGAGGCGATCAAGGCGGAGAACACGGCGAATAAGACGCGCAAGGCCGACCGAACCCTTCCCGGACGCACAGTAAGCACGCCGAAGAGACGAAAACACGCGTCGTGAGGCCGCGTAGCTGTTGTCCTCCGCAAAAACATTAAGATACTCGGGCAGCGCGCGCAGTGGTTGCGTATTCGTGGCGGAGCGCCTTCAGGATCGAGTGAGCGACTACTGAAGTCGCCCGCTCGAATCGATGCGGATGCGCCTCTAGCATTGATGGTGGATCCGGAATGCACGCTCTCAAGGGGTGCGTGCAACACCGGGTCATAGCAAGCAATTTTGAATGCCGGGGGCGGGACTCGAACCCGCACGGGGTTTTCACCCCAGAGGATTTTAAGTCCTCTGTGTCTGCCATTTCACCACCCCGGCGCAGGCCAGAAACATATTGGAAATTGCGGGTTTTTTGAAGGAGACGCGAGTCATTTTACGATCGCAATCGCGCCGATTGGGGTTGTTTTGGGGTCGTTCCCGCAAGCCTTCTCGAAATCCGCCTGATGCAGCGCTGAGAGTTTAACCCCTGATTCCTGCAGCATCGCCGCATCGGTAATCGCGTATCGCCGGTAAACCGCTTCGGTCTTGTGCCCTGTCATCTTCATGGCTGCGGAGCGCGGGACGCCAGCGCGCTCAAGGTTCCGAACCGCCGTCCGACGAAAATCGTGAACGAGTCGACCGGGTACGCCAGCCTCCCTGCACGACTTTTTCCAAGCGGTCCGAAACTCCCTTATGGGACTACCTGCCGCCGCCCGACCTTCGCGGCTTTGAAAGTGGACAAAGACCCACGGAATAATCTGCCCGGTCGCACGTTCAAGTTCCCGGACGCGCTCGCGCTGCTCCTCAAGAGCTGCCCTGAGTTCCGGCGTGAAGGGGAATTCGCGTCCCTCGCCATTCTTCGATTCGCCGGGTTCGAGCCGCAGCCAACCGTTCGAAAAGTCGACATGACGCCATTGACGCGTCAGCAGCTCGCTATTCACGCGCCACCCGGTGATGTACGCGACAATGCAAACAGGTTTCAGGTAATCGGGAAGGTGGCGAAGCAGGGCACGATATTGCTCGACCTCGAAGAAGCCCTTGCGGGCGTTTTCGACATGCAGCATTTGTATCTCCGGTCGCACCCCAACCTTCCCGGCCCTCACACCCAGCCGAAAGGCCCTGCGGAGGATAGCCAATTCGTAATTTACTGTCGCCGGGGAGGCGTCCTCGGCGCGCCGCCTTGCCGCGTAATCGGTGATCGAATCCGAGCCGATGTCGCGCGCCT
>Ga0187771_10003810_pt1 | contig 10586 bp, 8 predicted proteins | sample 0116_SJ02_MP15_1_FD_133139 | JGI IMG/M metagenome (GOLD analysis project Ga0187771, IMG submission 133139) | Tropical peat soil microbial communities from peatlands in Department of Meta, Colombia - 0116_SJ02_MP15_10_MG | ecosystem: Environmental > Terrestrial > Soil > Wetlands > Peat | place... | reverse complement strand
ACTTCTCGGCTATGAACGTGGTCCTGTACGGCAACGGTACCAACGGGAAGTGGTTCGCATCGTCTAGCATGACCGTCCTAAACAGGAGCTCAACTCCCTCCGGCCTTGGTTACGAGGTCAACATAACCACCGAATCAGTCGGGCGTCGGGTCAACGTTTCTGAGACGCAGCGTGTTACAACGACAATCATTAGCCCAGGCAACTTCACGAGTGTCGGGTCCGAGCTGGCCAATGTTGCTGAGAATGGAAGCGTGGTTTCGATGATAAGGTCCAGCGGGAACTCATCGAGCCAGCCCCTGCCGCTGGCATTCTTTGCGCCCCTGCTCATGCAGGGCTACTCTCACCCAGGCAGTCGTGAAGTAAGCGCCTCCACCATCACGATTGGAACCACGAAGATGGCCGTTGCCGACTGGCAACTTCCCGCTTCAGTGGATGTCGAGGTCCAAAACGGATGCGACGGCGAGGGTGCGACAAAAGTGACCCTGACCACTTCTCACGAGACGGTTCAGGCGGGCCAAGTTCCAGGGACCGATTTCACGCTCGTGACGCGATACGCCCTGACATATTCAATGCAATCGAACTCCACCAGCCCTTCCTCGTCGGAATTCAGCGTGACCGAAGAGGTCACGGGGTTCACCGTCGCCTAAGCGACCAGGTCGGTGGCTGCGCTCCCTCGGCGCAATGGGCGATGTCGAATGGAAGTTCGGGACCGGAGGGTTCGGGCGTCCTCGGGACTATGACTCGCTCGAACGGCCGGTACGAGTGCCTCTGACGAGGACGTAGAGGCCCACTACGGCGATCAACACCAGACCCAAGAGACCTGTCTGGAGTGGGAATTCGGGGACTCCTCCTTGGCCGGAGGACGATGGACTGCTAGCCTGGGTCGTCGAATTGGCCTCTTGGGTCGAATGGGAGGGCGCCTGAGTGGTAATCGAGGCTATGCTCGGAGTCGAGGATGCAACTGTCGAGGTCTGCACCGGTGCCACCGAAGTGGTGGTCGCCGGAGGGGCGGCGGTAGTGCTCGTCTGGGGCTGGGCGCCCAGCGACACGACGGATACCGTCTCCAGGCCTTCGTTCGAAACGAAGGCCTGATCTGTTCCAGAGTCATAGGCCACGTAGTAGTCGAAGTATCCAACGTTCACAAAAGACACCGACTTCGGGTTGCCGTCGGGGATTGTCGCCAGGCTTGCGGACTGCGCGTTTGTCACGAGCATCTCGGCCTGGGCCGGGTCGTAGGCGAGCCCGAACGGCAGGGTCTCGAGCGCAACCTGGCTCACTATCGCGTTGGTGCTGTCAGAGACCATGACGGCGTCATTGCCGCTGGCCACGTACACCTGGCTCGTCGCCGGGTCATATCCCACGCCCTGCGGCTGGTGGAATCCGCTGATGGTCGCCACAATGCCGTTCGAGGAGTCCGATATCACCGTGACCGAGTCGCTGCCGACGTTCGCCACGAACACCTCCCCCTTGGCGGAGTCGTAGGCAATGTTCTGCGGGGACGTCCCCACGTTCACCGTTCCGACCACGCTGTTGCTGTTGTCGGAGATCACGGACACCGTGCTGGAGCCGGAGTTGGCGACGAAAACCTCGCCCGCCCCCGAATCGTAGGCCAGCCCGTACGGCGAGGTCCCGACGTTCACCGTGGCGACGACCGTGCTGGTGCTGTCAGAGATGACCGAGACCGTGTTGTCGTTCTTGTTGGCCACGAAGACTTCTCCCTTCGCCGAGTCGTAGACCGCGCCGTAGGGGTTATCCCCGACGGTGACGTTCATGATCACCTTGTCAGTGCTGTCCGAGATCACCTGGGCGAACCCTGGCTTTCGAGGGCCGTTGGGGTTGTCGGCTACGAAGACCTCTCCCCTGGCGGAGTCGTAGGCTACGCCCTCCGGGGTGCCGGCCACCTTTACCGTGGCTGAGACCGCTGGCGACGCCCGAACCACTTGGACGGAGGCCGCCTCGAAAACGAAAAGAGCCAAGACCGCGAGGCACGCCGCCGCGCGCAGATTCTTGTGAAGACGGGGGAGATTCACTGAAGAAATTTGCGCCCAAGGGCCGCAATTTAAGACTTGCTGGGCATCGGTCAGTTCTGGCCCCTTAGCCCTCGCTCGGCGGCAATATGGCTCCCCACTGCACACAGGATAAATACATTCGGCCTGTGCATCGTCGCAGAGGACCATTTGTCAGCCAACGACCGCCCCTCCTACAGGACGGTCTTGGCCAGGCGGAACTTCGTCCTGCTCCTGGGGGGAAGAGGGTTCTCCGACCTCGGCGACTACTTCGGAAACCTAGCCCTCTCCTGGCTCGTGTACAGCATAACGAGCTCTGTCTACAGCCTGGCGTTGACCTGGGTCGTCTTCTTGCTCCCCCGGGCGGTAGTGCGGCTGTACGCCGGGGTCTACGTGGACAGGTGGAACCGTCGCAGCATCATGCTGGGGACGGAATCGACCCGCGCGATCCTGTTCTGCATCATCGGGGCCGCGGTGCTGTACGGCCTTCCCTCGCCTCCCATGATCTACGCGGTGGCTGCGTCGGTGGGAGGGCTGGGCGCCTTCTTCGACCTGGCAAGCGACGCGCTGCTCCCCGCAGTCGTCGAGAAGGGCGAGCTCCTTACCGCCAACGCTCTCTTCAACGTCGTCTTCCAGGGGAACAGCATAATCGGGCCGACGCTGGCGGGGCTGGCAATCTACGCCCTCGGCACCGCCGTGCCATTCCTGATTGACAGCCTAAGCTTCGCAGCCCTCGTGGTGGCGCTCCTGTTCGTGACACTTCCGAGGTCCGCCCCCATGGGACGGCCCCCTCCCTGGACGAAACAGTTCATGGACGGGTTCAGGTACTTCAAGGGGAGAATCGAGTTGGTGATTGTCTCCATCCTCACGTCGGGGCTGAACTTCGGGCTCGGTGCCTTCTGGTACGTCTACGTCCTGGTGCTCGCCAGGAACGTCTTCAACGCGGGCCCGATTGGCTACGCCCTCTTCGGGGCCGTGAGTTCGGCGGGCTACCTCACCGGGACCGCATACATGGCCAGGAAGGGTCGCCTGACGCACAGGAGGCTCTCCGTGGTCTTCTCGATGCTCTTCGCGGGCGCGGGGGTCGCCCTCATCCCGTTGACCTCGAGCCTATGGGAGGCGCTCCTGCCGACGGGGCTGTTCGGCCTGGCACTCCCCTTCTCCGACATCATCCTGACCACCTACTACCAGGAGACGGTCCCGAAGGACATGCTGGGAAGGGCACTGGGGTTCAGGCGCTTCATCGACTACGTCACCGCGCCCGTAAGCATCGTCTTCGGGGCCCTGGCGGTCTCCTGGGTGGGCGTGCTGGGCGGGATACTCATCTCTGGCCTGGTAATGCTGGGGTGCGGCGTCGCGGGATTGGCCTCGAGGCCACTTCAGAGGCTAGACAAGGTGCCCGCGCCCCTGGCAGTGGCTCCATGACCTGGCGCCGCTCCGGGCGCACTCAAAGGAGGCAGGAGAGCGCAAATGGCCTGTGGCCTTCACGAGGCCCACCCCGGGGCCCGGGCCGGAATGCTGCAACCCTCGAAGGTTTTAAGAGCATCAACGGGCCTCAAGCCGTCAACACACATGAAGAAAGCGTGCTTCGCTGTCACTCTTCTTGCGCTTGCTTTGCTTTCCCCCAGTTCCCTCTTCGCGACTCCGGTTCAAGCCCACTCCGCATCCCGGATTGACGTGGCTCCGGACATTCGAGCCGTGCCCCTGCCCGGGTCGGCGGCCGGGTTCTTCTGCCCCACGATCGTCGGCGCCGACCAGTCGATCTGCAGCGAGGACTGGGCCGGCTACGCCGTGACGGGCGCCGACGGCAGCGTGGCATCTGTGAACGGCTCCTGGGTGGTCCCTCAGGTAAGTTGCTCGGGGGTCTCGTCGACGTTCGCCTCCTTCTGGGTCGGGATTGACGGAGCCATACTCAATTCAAGCACGGTCGAACAGGTGGGAACGGACTCCGACTGCCAGTTCGGCTCTCCCGCGTACTACGCCTGGTACGAATTCTATCCGAGCCCCGCGGTGGCCATCGTCTCCGTCAGCGTGGCCCCCGGCGACCTGATGACGGCGAGCGTCAGCTACAGCAGCTCCGCCAGGGAGTTCACGACCTCGATCGAGAGCAGCGGAGGCGGCGCGAACTCCACCTCGCAGTCAGCGCCCGGCGCCCTCAGGAACTCGGCCGAATGGATCGCGGAGAGGCCCTCGGACTGCTCGTCGTCCGCGTGTATCTACACCACCCTGGCTCCCTTTGGCACGGCCAGTTTCGGCCCCGGCTTCACCAGGTCGAACAGCACCGATTACGCTACCCTTGGCGAGACCACCGGGCCGATCTCAAAGTTCTCGACCGTGGCCATCACGATGGTCGCCGGCGACGCCGGGCCCGTAATCGCGCAGCCCACTCCGCTGTCGGGCGACGGCGCAAGCTTCCAGGTGAACTCCAGCGGGACCGTCGTCGCGCTCACCTGCGCCCCCGACCGTGTGACGGTAGGGTCGCCTACCTTGTGCAAGGCTCAGGTGGTAGGAATCTCCCCGGAGGGGACGCTGTCCTCGCCCGCCCCCACCGGGAGGGTCACCTGGAGGTCCAACGAGACCGGCACGTTCTCGAGCGTCTCATGCAGGCTCTTGAGCGGCGCGTGCTCTGTGAGATACACGCCGGCATCCGCTGGCTCCCCTGTCGCCGTCTCGGCCAGCTACGGAGGGGACATCAACTATCGACCGTCATCGGCGAGCTTCTCGGTCGCCGCAACCCAGATGACGCCGAAGATTTCGGTCACCTGCGCCCCTGCCCTCACCAGGGCGGAGTCTACCAAGCTAGCCAGGTGCACGGCAGAGGTGACCGGCTTCTCGCCGACGGGCGCCGTGACCTGGTCGCAGTCTGGGAGCGGGTCGGTCACATTTGAGGGCAACAGATGCGTCTTGAGCGATGGCCGCTGTTCCGTGTCGCTGGCTGGCGTCACCGCGGGTGCAGTCTCGGTCAACGCGACGTACGGCGGCGACCAGAACAACGCACCGAGCTCGAAGTCCGGGAGGTTGACCGTCGGGACGGCCAAGACGACCCTCTCCGTATCCTGCACGTCGACGTCCTTGGCGCTCGGCACCCCCGCAAGATGCACGGCGACCTTGACAGGCTACGCGGGCGCGGTGGCGGGAGAGAACATCACCTGGACGAAGGTGTCTGGCCTCGGAGGGGTCTCGCTCTCCTCCTCCAGCTGCACGCTGTCGTCGGCGGGCGCATGCTCCGTCACGGTGACCGGGGTGTCGTCGCCAAGCGTCAGGGTCAGGGCGGCATACGCTGGAGACTCGAACAACGCCGGCAGCGTCGCAACAGTCACCTTCCGCGTGGCTTAGCAAGTGAAGAAGAACTCGGCCCGGGGCAGCAGAAGTGGAGAGGTCGCTTCTGGGCAGCCGAGCCCAACGATTAAGTAACGAATTCGTGCGGCGGGGGTCATGCGACGGGACCCCGTGGCGGCCATCCTCTGCGGGGGTCGCGGCGAGAGGCTGAAGCCCCTCACGGACTACTTCCAAAAGGCGATGGTGCCGATCGGGCCCAAGAAGCTCCCCCTGCTCTCCTACATAATCAGGCTCATGACCCACCACGGCATCTCGAGGGTCGCGCTCCTCACGGGATACAAATCGGAGGACATCAGGCACTACTTCGGCGACGGCTCCGAATCTGGGGTCGCGATGACGTATTCCGTCGATAGGAAAGGGTCCAAGGGGAGCCTCAACGCGGTGGCCAACGCCCTGAGGAACGGGGCCATTCCGAGGTGCGACGAGCTGCTGGTCTACTACGGGGACGTGCTCACCGACCTCGACATTACGGCACTGCTCTCGCTTCACAGAGGGAAGAAGGCGGACGTGACCCTGGTCCTGGCCAAAGGGTACCAGATACCGGTGGGAACTGCGGAGGTTAAAGGAGGGATGGTCACAGCTTTCAGGGAGAAACCGACCCTGGATTTCAACGTGACCACCGGCTGCATGGTCGCAGGGCCGAAGGCGATGGCATTGATGAAGAGGGTGGCGGGGGGAGATAACACGGACCTGATGACCCACTTCATCCCCAGGCTGCTGAGCAACGGGGGCAAGGTCGCCGCCTACTACACGGGCCAGGAGTGGTTCGACGTCGGCACCATTTCCAGCCTCGAGAAGCTCAACGATGAGCTGCTCAGGCATCCGCTGAGCTTCCTGGACTAGCCCCGGCGGGCGACGGATGCCATCGCAGAGCCAGGCGGGCGCGCTCTGCCGGTCAGGATTTCAGGGGCTCCCGGGCGCCAGGACCACCACCTCGCCGGTCATCCATGGGTGGTATACGCAGTAGTATTCGTACGTCCCGGGGCTGTCGAAGGTGAAGGTGAAACTCCCCCCGGGAGGGATCGGCCCTGAGTCGAAGATTCCCGTCCTTGAGGTCACGGAGTCGTACGAGATTGAGCGGCTCTTCCACGTCACCGTGCTGTTGACCCCCAGGACCACGCTAATCTGCCGAGGGCTATACTGCCACGAGACCGGGGTCTCCGAGATCATGACGGTCGAAGCGCCCGTCATCTGGGAACGGCCCGCAGCCAGGGCGACGGCGGTGAAGCCGAAGTAGACAAGGGTGGTCGCCAGCAGCACAAGGGTGAGCGCGGGCGCGGTCCAGCGCGGCACTCGAAGCCTGTCGACGGGAGTCTCCCTCCTCGTCTGAACGGGCTGGTCTCCCGAAAAGCCCCCGAGCCACGCCGGGTTCCTGGCGAGGAGATAGACGACCCCGACGATTAGGGCGGGACCGGTGAGCAGAAGCGCCCACCCGGCTATGTTCTGGTCTGCAACCGAGTAGAACGAATAGACCTGGCCCGTCCAGGGGGCGACGAGGGCGAACGCGTATCCCATGTGCCCGAAGAATGCTGCCATCAAGGCCCCTATCTTGGCTGAGTCCGAGAGCTGCTGGATCCATGATCCGGCGAGCAGGCCCGCTCCGAAGAAGGAGAGGTGCTCCAGGGCGTGGATGCCCGGGTTGAGGACGGCGGCGTCCCAGGGGACCGGGAGGTGCCAATAGACGATGGCGGAGGTGGCTGCCAGCAGCGACCCCCACGCGGCCCACCTCCTGGGCCTGACTGCCCGCGCCCTGAACAGAGGGTAGGCCACAAGCACTCCGGAGACTATCAACAGGACGTGCTGAAGCATGTGGGTCGCGAGGTCCACTTCGGAGACGTCGTCGAAGAGGGGGAACGCTGCGGAGAAGAGGAACAGCGCGAAGCCGAGCAGAGGCGTCGACCGAAAAGCGGCTTTCACGGTGGAAGCTGCCATCGGGGGCTCGTCGAACCGGGCCTCCTTAATTAAGCTGGGACGGCCCTCGAAGCCTTGCGGCGGCGCTTCGCCCCTCGACACCTGCCGGACAGACCAAGTTAACTTGATTAGGCGAACTTCCGGGGCGGCGCCTCTTCCCTGTCCGGACCCGTCCTAATGCGACGGTCGGAGCCGCGCCTGCTGCTTCACGTCGAGTTCCTTCTCCGCCTGTCTGCTTCCAGCCTGTAGCCGAAAGAGACCGAGAAGCCGATCACGCTCAACGCCATGGCCAGCACTATGAGCAGCGCGACGTAAGACGACCATGCTGCCAGCCAGGCCTGCGGGTCCACCCCCAATGGGAATGCCATTATGACAGATGCGGGCGAAATGAGGATGACTGCGAGAAACGTCAACGCATCTATCGTCCGGGCCTTCCACATGAGGCGAGATACACCGCCGTCCGTGTGTGAACCCTGTCTATCCGCTGAAACCACGCCTGACCACTCAGCCGCTGACCGAATCCTCTAGTGATTCGCCTGCAATTAACCTTGGCTGCCTTAGACGCTCTTCCGGACGGCGCAGCGAATCCTGCCTCGTCCTCGACCACGACGCAAGCGTGGAGGCTGTCAGTCATGACCCGGACGTGAGTTGCGGCCGCCGTCCTCGAATCAGATTCTCATTAGAAAGTCATTCGACTGTTTCAACGCGCTGGACTTCTGTTTGTGTCGGGTGCCGCACCGCTTCAGGTGACGGACGTACTTCTTGGGGCTGATTAGCTTCCCGCACTTCGGGCAGACAGGCATGGCCGGTGACTTCCGGCCCATTCAGATACACTTTACTGAGGTGTGACGGCCAGCTGGGGATGGGCGCGGCGAGCAGGCTCCTGGCAGTCCGGCGACGGGCGGCCTCCGGTCTCTTTCGACGGAGAGACACAATGTCAAGCCCGAGCCGCGGCGACGCGGGCATACGCTCCTCTTTTCGCGCGACTAGCCCTTCTGGGCCGAGAGCGGTTCTCGTCAGAAGACGGCGCCCGCATTCCTTGAACGCCCGCCATTGCTACCTGCGCGCGAGTCTCTTCTCCCGCCATTCGTGACCTCCGTCGCAGCGATAGTAGACTGTCAGTACCTGCCCATCAGACACCGAACGGACCCGCGACACCCTAAGTTCCCCGCACTTCGGGCACATCTCGACCATGCGGCTCCGAGTGGCTGGGCGACAGATAACCTGTCCCCCGGGACCGGGGCGATTGGGGGGAGTCTATTCTGAATGTTCTCCGCGTGCCCTGGCAGCGGCTCGAGTCCCGAAGAAGCGAGGCGGCCGGAGGCGGCAAAGCTTCACACCGGCCCTCGTGAAGAGCTCTCCCCGCGCTTGCCTGCTTGGTCCAAGCCCTGCGTCGTGAATCATCCATGAAAGGTTAAACGGCTACTACCGATGCAGCAACCGGGCGCCTTGAACCTGCGCGATGGCCCTACAGTCCAGTGGCTCCTTCGGTCAACCGAGCCCTCGGTACGGTATCTCACGATGACGGAACTCCTGGACGGGCGCACTGACTCACCGGAGGTAAAGAACACCCGGAAGCTCATTCCTACGGGTCCTAGGGTCCGCGCACTATTCAAGGGGCAGCGAGGCGACGGTGGCTTCGGCGGCCATCCGTATCAGAAGTGGACCGGCGCACATTGGCGTCTTGTGTCTCTCGTCGAACTGGGAATCACTGGGGAGAACCGGCATGCGGTGAGTGCGACCGAACCGGTCCTGAAATGGCTGCTGAGTGAATCTCATCTCAAGAACGTCCCTAGGATCAACGGCCTGTATCGAAGATGCGCGTCTCAGGAAGGAAACGCGTTGGCTGTCTGCAGTCGGTTGGGGATGGCCGGCGACCCCCGGGTGGTCAGACTGGCAGAGTCCCTTGTGGAATGGCAGTGGCCCGATGGCGGATGGAACTGCGACAGGAGAGAGGAAGCTTGGCACTCGTCTTTCAACGAAAGTCTCTCCACGCTGTGGGGTCTGACCGAGTTTCATCGGGCCGGCGGGGACGCAGGGTCGTTGAGAGCAGCAAGGAAGGCATCCGAGTTCTTCCTGAAGCATCGACTCTTCCGCTCCTGCCGTACGGGGGAGGTACGCCCGCCTGAGACATTCCACTCCCTCGTCTACAGGGCGGTCCATCCGTGGACGGCTCTTCACTATCCCCTGTACTGGCACTACGACGTCCTGCAAGCACTGCTGGTGCTCTCGCGAGCGGGGACCCTCCACGACCCGAGGACCAAAGACGCGCTCGACCTGGTCGAAGCCAAGAGGGGCCATGACGGTTCTTGGCGGCCGGAGGCCTACTACTGGGCCCTGCAGCGGAAGCCGACCAAGAAGAAGGTCTCGAACCTCGACGTTGTAGACTGGGGACGGAGCGGGCCCAACGAGTTCATGACGCTGAACGCTCTCAGGGTGTTGAAGGCCGCGGGCCGGTTCTAGCGCCATCGGCGCGCCCGACAGCGACGCAGCATTGTCAGGCCTCCGTTCGAAGTCTCGGGCACGTCGTCTAGATGGGGTCCCAGGTCGTGTCGGGTGCGCGGCGACCCTGAATGGGACTCGCTTGTCACTCCGCGCATCCCGCTGGGCCGGCCACAGCCTGCCGGCGACTTCTCTGGCTTACCTCGCAGATCGGGCCTTCTTGAGAACAGAGTTGACGACCGCCGACTTGGCGTCCGCATAGTTCTGAGTGTACTTCCAAGTCTTGCTCGCGAGATCCCGCTTGGTCCTCAGGTAGAGGTCTCTGTCTTCGCCATGAGTGCGGAGCCAGTCCCTAAAGACCAGCATTCTCTCGATTTCGGCGTCGCCGCGACTGAAGACGTGCAAATTGACGTCAGCGTCCGGGCCCTTGAACAGCCTGTGTTCGTGCCAGGTCGGCTCTCTCACCCGGAGGACGTAGCCCACCGACTCCAGTTCCGGAACGTACGATTTCTCATCCGGCGTCCTATCGACCACCAGGAGAATATCGATAATCGGTTTCGCCGCGAGGCCAGGCACAGATGTCGAACCCACATGTTCTATCATCAGCGCCTTGTCCCCCAGTACCGAGCTGATTCGTGCCTGCTCGTCTGCGAAGATCGCGGGCCAGTCGGGGTCGTATTCCGACAGGACGACCGGGCCGTTCAGCCGCTTGGGAGGAGCTCCGACCGCCACGTGTTCGATCTGTTCGTCCGTCATCGGAGGGGGAAGATCCTCCGACGTTCCTCCGCTTTCGGCCATCGTTTGCCAGTAGCTTGAGCCCGTGAATAAGACTTGCGACAAAGCCGGCCAACTTGCCACCCGCTTCCGTAGGGCCTGCGCCGCTCTTTT
>Ga0187771_10003809_pt1 | contig 10588 bp, 6 predicted proteins | sample 0116_SJ02_MP15_1_FD_133139 | JGI IMG/M metagenome (GOLD analysis project Ga0187771, IMG submission 133139) | Tropical peat soil microbial communities from peatlands in Department of Meta, Colombia - 0116_SJ02_MP15_10_MG | ecosystem: Environmental > Terrestrial > Soil > Wetlands > Peat | place... | reverse complement strand
TGGGCGTGGGGCTGCACGCTTGCCCTGGTTTGCCGAAAGTTGCTACAGTGCCAACATGAAGGCGGGTAAGGCCGTTGTAGCGACTGTGGGCCTGCTTTGCTTGAACATCGCGGCCACTCCCACGGTCAAGGCTGCCTGCCCGCAAGCCTCACCGGCGCCGGAGAGCGCGTCCCGCAGCCCGGAACGCGGCGCAACGGCCTCAGCGGCGTCTCTCTCCCCGCGCGAACTCTATCAGCAACTCAGCGCCCTGCGCGTCAACCCCTCCGAAGTTTATGCCGTCAAGGACCTGCTTCTCAGCAGGGAGGATGTGCGGCTGATTCTTGACGAGGGCAAACTGGCGTTCTTTGCTCCGGCCCCATCGCCTCGGCGAGCTGCAGCAGGGAGCGGCGCGACCTCGGAAGGACAGATCACCGGTGCGGTGTTCCTTGGACGAGGCCAGGCCCTGGCTTTCCCGCGCGGCTCCGTGGAAAAAGAGCAGCTCGCGCGTTTCCTCGGCGCGCCGCTTCTGGATCAACCCATCAGCAAAGCGTACCTGCGTTTTACAGATGATACCGCGGAGGAGTTGAAGCGCGAACTGCGTGCAGCGGGCAGCGCACCGCAGCAGGACGCGGACTTCGCGCAGCAGTGGAACGGTCTGATCGCTACGCTCAATCCGGCCGACTCGCTGCGCATTCTGGAAGATTGGCTCGCTGATCAGCCGGAGCCCTATTTCTTTGCCCGGCTCGACGGCCTCGCTACCGGGCCGTTCAGCGTCCTCCTGGACCGCGCCCGCCGCATGGAGCCTTTCTTTATCGGCCAGCAGCGCCTTCTGGGCCAAAGGCTTTACGACGACGTATGGGCTTCCTACGCTCCTGCGGGCTGGAGGCCTCCTGTGGCAACTGTCGCTGCCATTCAGTACGACATCGAGACCACTGTGTCCCCCGATCGCTCGCTGGAAGGCGAAACGACGATTGACCTCCGGGCGCAACGCAGCGGCGAGCGGGTGCTGGAGATCGAACTCTCGCCCCTCCTCACCGTGCAGTCGGTAGACTCACCGGGCGCGGGAAAGCTCGACTTCTTCCAGAACGAAGACGGCAAACGGCAAGGAGGGGCCTCACGGGGTAATGAGGATGTCCTGGTTGTGTTGCCTCAAGCCACCCGAGCGGGCGAGACGTTCGCCTTGCGCCTGCGCTACAGGGGCAGCGTGATCAGCGACGCCGGCAACGGAGTCCTCTTTGTCGGCGACCGCGGGAGCTGGTATCCCCGTACCGGCGGCCCCGGCGACTTCGCTCTCTACAACATCAAGCTGCGCTGGCCGCGCCAGTTGAAGCTCGTAGCCACGGGCAAGAAAACCGAGGAACATGACGAGGGTGAGTTCAAGGCAGCCGAATGGCGCTCCGAGCAACCCATTTCCGTCGCCGGATTCAACTTGGGCGACTATGCCTCGCAAACGGTGAACGACAAGCGCTTCAGCATCCGAGTGTACGCCAACCGCGAGATGGAAGCTGAACTGGCCGCTAAGCTCACTCCGAAGAGCCACCCTTACTATTTCCCGGGATTGACCAACATGCAAGAGCACGCGGAATTGGAGATGCCCGAGGCGCCGCCAAGCCCCGCAGACGCGCTGAGGGGGCTCGCGCGCGAGTTGGCTTTGGCGGTCCGCTATTACGAGGGGTTCAGCGGGCCGTTCCCCTACGCGGAGCTTAACGTTTCGCAGATTCCCGGGACCTTCGGGCAGGGCTGGCCGGGGCTCCTCTATATCTCCACCCTATCGTTCCTCTCTCGCACCGAGCAGCAGCGCGCAGGGCTGTCGCCTAGCCAGGAGCAATTCTCGGACCTTATGCCCTTTCACGAAGCGGCACACCAATGGTGGGGCAACGTCGTGGGCTGGTCCAGCTACCGCGACCAGTGGATTGACGAAGCCCTGGCGAACTACCTGGCGCTGATGTTCGTGGACACCCAGAAATCGCCCGAGCGGTCTATGCGGCGCTGGCTGGAATACTACCGTTCACAGCTCCTCGAACGCCCTCTGGGCGCGAATGAAACGGCGGACGCGGCTGGACCGTTGGTGCTGGGGAGTCGGCTCATCTCCTCGAAGTCGCCTGACGGCTTCGATCCTGTCATCTATGGCAAGGGGACTTGGGTAATGCACATGCTGCGGATGATGCTGCGCCAGCCGGGGAGTCCCGACCCCGACGCGCGATTTCGCACTCTGCTCAACACGCTGGTGAACAAATACCGATTGCGCGCGTTGAGCACGGAAGATTTGCAGCGCGAAGTGGAAGCGATCATGACCCCGGCGATGGACCTGGAGGGATATCACTCCATGGAATGGTTTTTCGCCCAGTGGGTGCGCGGCACAGGCATCCCGCGCTATCACGTGGATTTCAGCGTCCGCCGGAGCGAGAAGGGAATCTTGGTGCGCGGTGCGCTCTGGCAAACGGGCGTTCCCGAATCATTCATCGAGCGGGTGCCCCTTTATGCGGTGTCCGCCACCGGCAAGCAGATGTACCTGGGCGCCGTGGTCGTCAGCGGCGAGCGAACAGCTTTTCATTTCTCCGCGCCGGAAGCGCCGAAAAAGCTTCTCATTGACCCGCACATGACCCTCCTCTGCGTCACCGATTGACTCTCCCGCTTTTCACTTTGTGGCGCCTTTTGCCGTCGCTGCGGTGATCAATTCCGCAGGGGCTTGCCCGTCTTGAGGATGTGAGCCATGCGCTCCTGGGTTTTCTTCTCTCCGCAGAGGGACACAAACGTTTCGCGCTCTAGATCGAGCAAATACTGTTCGCTCGCGAACTGCGGCGCGGAAAGCTCGCCTCCGGCAAGGACGTAAGCCAGCTTGCGCCCCACGTGCGCGTCGTATTCGGAGATGTAGCCGCCGCGCAAGCGCAGGTGGATGGCCAGCTTCGCCGCGGACAGGAATTGCTCGCCCAGGACCCGGACTTGCGCTGCGGCGGCGTTTTCCGCGGGTGACCCGGCAGCGCCGAGATAACCCCCGCGAGCGAGCGCCAGCGCGGCCTCCTTGGCGTCTGCGACCAGGCGGTCGCGGTTCATGGAAATGCCGTCAGCGGAGCGGAGAAAGCCGTCCTCGCGAGCCTCCTCCGCGCTGGCGGACACTTTGGCCGTGGCCACCGTTTCGAAAATGGGCTTCATCGCCTGGAAGAGACTCATGTCCATCTCAGCCGGGGAAAGCTTTGCTGAGCGAAGAGCGCCGGCAACACCCGCCCTTTCGTTGGCTCGAATGAGCATCTCCTTCGCGCCGCCTCCGCCGGGGATGAGTCCCACACCGGTCTCCACCAGGCCGATGTATGCTTCGGCGGCAGCCTGGACTCGCGCCGAGTGCAGCAATATTTCGCAGCCTCCGCCCAGCGCCATCCCTTGCGGCGCGGCCACCACAGGCTTCTTCGCGTACTTGATGGCCAGATTGGCGTTCTGGAACTGGCGCACTGCCGCGTGCAGTTCATCCCACTCCTTTTCCTGCGCCGCCAGGAGCAACAGGAGCAAGTTGGCTCCCACGGAAAAGTCGGCCGCCTGGTTGGCGATGACCAGGGCATCGAAGTCGGACTCCAGCCGCAACAGGCCCGCATGGATCATGGCCATGGCATCGCCGCCCAGCGCGTTCATCTTGGAGTGGAATTCGCAGCACAGCACGCCGTCGCCGAGATCAAAGAGTGAGGCGCCCGCATTGCGTTGCACCTCGCGGCCCGCTTGCTTGAGCGACTCCAGGATCAGCATCCCGGGCGGTTCAACAACAGACTGAAGGGCCGCCGCATGCAGATCGAAATAGCGTGTTTGGCCCTTTTCTGATTCATAGAAGGTTTTGCGTCCGGAGGCCAGCAGTTTGCCGATAAGAGGCGGCAATTCACGCCTGGCGCGCTCGGCTTGTCTGACGAAATTCTCCAGCCCCAGCGCGTCCATGAGTTCAAAGGGCCCCAGTTCCCAGCCGAAGCCCCAACGCATGGCGCGGTCCACGTCCACTATGCAGTCAGCGATTTCGGGCATGCGTTGCGCGGCATAGAGGCAGGTTTGCGAAAGCGCGTCCCATAGAAATTCCTGCGCCTTGTCCGCTTTCGCCGGGCTAGAGGAAGGTTTCTCGCCGGAGAGCGCCGGAGCGAGCAGAAAGCGGAGACGCTCCAGCGTGTCCTCGATGTTCTTGGCCATCTCCAGCGAGGGGAATCGCGGCTTCACCCTCGGCCGGTATTCGAACGAGTTCAAGTCCAGCGCCAGGATTTCGCTCTCTCCGTTTTTCTTGATGCGTTTGTAAAAGCCTTGGCCGCTCTTCTCACCCAGCAAGTTGCGCCGCAGCATCTCCTCGATGAGCGGCGGGACTCGAAAGGTCTCTCGCCACTCGTCCGTCGCCGCGTTTTCATAAACATTGCGCGTCACCTGAACGAGAACGTCCAAGCCCACGATGTCCGCGGTGCGAAAGGTCGCCGACTTTGGCCAGCCGATGGCCGGGCCGGTGCAGGCGTCCACTTCTTCCACGGTCATGCCCAGTGACCCCGCCAGCCGCAGCACATTCAACATGCCAAAGACACCGATGCGGTTGGCAATGAAGTTGGGCGTGTCCTTGGCCACGACTACCCGCTTGCCCAGGCGCCGGTCGCAAAACTCGCCTAGCGTTTCCAGTACGTCCGACAGCGTCTTCGGACCCGGTACCAGCTCTACCAGCCTCAGATAACGTGGCGGGTTGAAGAAATGGGCTCCTGCCCAATGCTGCTGAAACTCCTCGGGCAGCGAGGCAGCGATGAGGCCGACCGGCAGTCCGGATGTATTCGTGGTGACAATGGCGCCGGGTTTGCGATGTTCAGCAACGCGCATGAGGAGACGGCGCTTGATCTCCAGATTTTCCGCGACAGCCTCGATAATCCAATCAACCTCGGCGAGGCGGCTGAGATCATCCTCAAAGTTGCCCAAGGAGATGCGCTCGGCGAACGAACCGTGGAAGAATGCTGCCGGAGAGGCCTTCTTGGCCGCTTCGAGTCCGGCGCGGGCCAGGCGGTTGCGCTCTGCCGCGGGCGCCGCCGCGGGCAAACCCGGTGGAACCATGTCCAGCAGGAGGCAGCGCACACCGGCATTGCCCAGATGCGCCGCGATTTGCGCGCCCATCGTGCCCGCGCCCAGGACAACGGCCCTTTCGATGCGCTGTCTCATCTCATCAAATCTCGCCGACGAACCGGCCCGCAAAGCGCGCCGGCACGCTATGGAGTCATTTTGCAGCAAGCGGAGAACAAAGTCGCGCCTGGCTTGCACCCGCGGCGGCTCTCTGGGCATCGAATCCCCCGGGGAGAGAACCGGCGCGCAACGCCGAAAGGGAGGAATCCATGTACGTCATTGCAGGGGCCACTGGCAATACGGGAAGTGAAATTGCAAACCTTTTGCTCGCCAAGAAACAGCCCGTGCGTGTAATTGGAAGGGACGCGGGACGGCTCAAGCGCTTTGCCGAGCGTGGTGGAGAACCATACATCGCGGACATGACGGACGCGGACGCCGTTGCAAGAGCGTTCTCTGGCGCGAAGGCCGTTTACGCTCTGATCCCGCCTAACGTCACGTCTCCGGACGTTCGTGCCTACGCAGAACAAGTTGCCGAAGCCATCGCCTGGGCCATCGAAGAAGCCGGCGTGACCCGCGCGGTTGTCCTAAGCAGTATCGGCGCCGACAAACCGGCCAGGACCGGGCCCGTCGCCGGTTTGCACAATCTCGAACAGAAACTGAATCGCATCGCCACGCTGAACGCGGTCTACCTGCGGGCCGGGTACTTCATGGAGAATACCCTTCCCCAGGCTGACGTGATCCGCGGGTTTGGAATGGTGGCCGGCCCTTTCCGGCCCGACCTGCTTCTGCCGATGATTGCTACGCGCGACATCGCCGCTGCCGCCGCGGATACCCTGCTAAATCTGGATTTCCAAGGAAAAACGACGCGTGAACTGCTCGGGCAGCGCGACGTTTCTTACACGGATGTGGCCAAGACCATAGGCAAAGCCATCGGCAAACCTGACCTCGCTTACGTTCAAATGCCCGCGTCGCAGTTCAAGGCCGCACTGGTGCAGATGGGCATGTCCGAAAGCATGGCTGGATTGATTGTGGAAATGTCCGAGGCGCTGAACTCCGGTTACATGGGTGCGCTGGAGAAGCGCTCGCCTCACAACACGACCCCTACAACGCTGGAGATGTTCGTGGCGGAAAAATTTGTCCCCGCCTTCCTCGCCAAAGCCGCTTCGGCCTAGGGCCGCAAGTGCGAGGACCGGCAAACGTGGGCGCCCTCTCGTGTGCGTCCGCACCACCACCCGATTTACGCGATTCTTTGAATTTCCACGGAAACTGCCTGGCCTCCGCCCTTCCCGCGGCGGGTGAGCCACTCGCCTAACGCTGCCGCCAGGCGCTCCGAAGAAACGCGCAGTCCCGCTTCCATCAGGCCATCAGCAATGGGCAACGTGTCGTCAAATTCCGCGGCATTCGTGAAATTGCGCATGGCAAAACTGTCGAGCCATTCGAGCGGGCAAGGACGGCGCTCGTCTCCGATGAGCACTTCCACGCGCAGCCGCTGTGCGTACATGCCCGCAGTATAGCAGCCCAGTCCTGGGCCGGACCTGCTTGCTATCCGTTCAGACGAACCGCGCGCAATTGCTGGCGCGCCACCAACAAAAGCGGTATGCTCTCGGCACCATGTCCAGCAGGGAGCGCCTCTTTGCTCCTGCGTTTGGGGGCTGGGCACAGGACGCTAGCGGGTGAATATGCCTGAAGACGTGATCGCGCGGGGGCACCATAAGTCCGAAGACCAACACCGGCATGAACTGTGCGTTGCCGGCCGCTGGCTATACGAACGGGGTTATATCGTTGCATGCGAAGGCAACCTTTCCGTGCGCTTGGCGGACGGTCGCGTCCTAGCCACGCCCGCGGGCTATTCCAAGGGCAACTTGGCGCCTGGGGATCTCGTTCTCCTAAACTCCTGCGGCCATACCCTGGGGGACACACGTCCTCCGTCTACCGAGTTCCTCATGCATCTGCTGTTTTACCGTTTGAGGCCGGACGTCCAGGCTGTCTGCCACGCGCACCCGCCGCACGCGACAGGTTTTGCATCGGCCGGCCGCGCCCTCGATCACGCGATTCTGCCTGAAGTGGTTGTGTCCCTCGGAAAAGTTCCCCTAGCACCCTACGGTACGCCCGGCACGGAGGAATTGGCCGTCACGCTGGAACCGTTCGTGCCGCACTACAACGCTATTCTCATGGCCAATCACGGCGCGGTGACTTGCGGCCCCGACCTGCTCACTGCCTTCTTCTACATGGAGACAGTCGAGCACCTCGCGCGGGTCACTCTGGTAGCGGAGATGCTCGGCGGCGCCTCGTTGCTGTCCCGCACTGACGTCGAGGTGCTTGTCGCTTCACGGCCTCGGTACGGCGCCATGCTGCCTGAAAGCGCCCAACAAGAAATGCCCATCACGTCGGAGAGCGCCCCGCCCCCATCTGATTCGCGGGGCCCGCTGACTCGCGCCGACCTTGAAGCTTTCCTCGAAGAGTTTGTCCGGCGCGAGCGTATCCGCCAGTAGCCAGTCCGGAACAAGTCCTACCGGGCGTAACGCCCCATCAGCTCGCCCTGGGCGACGATGTGACTCTGCATGGCGCGCTCAACTTCCGCTTTGGTCGCCCCGGCCTTAAGACTGAGCCTGGTGTCCAGCGCGTAAAGCTTGAAGAAGTAGCGGTGAGGCTTGCCGGGCGGCGGGCAGGGTCCGCCATAACCAATCCGGCCGAAGTCGTTGCTGCCGTGGCGTGCGCCGTTCGCGAGTTGTTCCGTTTTCGGGAGGCCTTCCGCCAGAGCGCGGGTCTCCGCTGGCAGGTCGTAGAGCACCCAATGAACCCAAGTTCCCACTGGCGCGTCCGGGTCGTCGGCGATCAACGCGAAGCTTTTCGTTCCCGCCGGCGGATCGGTCCAGTCCAGCGCCGGCGAGACGTCCGGGCCGTCACAAGTAAACCTCTTTGGAATCGTTCCACCGGGCTCAAAAGCAGTGCTGGTCATCTTCAACGTCATCGGAGCACCTCTCTTTACTTGCGCGCAACCCTGACCTCCAGCGTACGGCAGCAGGGCGAGCACGCCTGCCAAGAAGAGCAAGCGCTGTGACAGTGCCTCGTCTCGGGTTGGTCTCCACCGCTGGCCCGCAACGTGCCTTGGCCCGCACTGGCTGCCACCATCAGCCTTGGTCTTCTTCATGGCCTTTTTGCGCCTTCGTTCCCTGCCCCTCGACAGGATCTGGAGAGAATACTACCCCTTATCTCATGAGCTGCCGGTGAACAGCGTCTCCGAAGGCCTGCCACACCCGCCAGTTCCCAGGATGATCCTTGAACATTCGCTCCGGATGGAACTGCAGGCCCACTAGGAAATCTTCCTTGGGATCGTAGTAGCCCTCGATCAGACCATCATCGGCGTAGGCCATGGGTCTGAAGCGGGAGGCCAGACGCCGAATGCCCTGATGATGGTAGCTATTGACCATCAGCTTCTTCTGGCCATACCACTGCGCCAGGGGCGTGCCTGCTACGATGTTGATGCGGTGTCGGTAGGCATCGTAATGGTCGTAGTCAATATGCCTCAAGTCAGACCGCTTCTCCTTCTGCACATCGCCGTAAAGCGTCCCCCCGCAAACCACATTCAGCAATTCCGAGCCACGGCAAAAGCCGAGGTATGGTATCCGGTGCCGCAAAACGTGGCGCAGTAGTCGAATCTCAATTTCATCTTTTAGCCGGTGTGTTTCCTCGAGATACCGCAGATTCGCCTTTTGTGCTGCGTATCTGGTCGGCTCGATATCTGGCCCTTCCACCAACAGCAACCCCTCCGCCATTTCCATATATTGAGGCAAGCACGCCAGCGTGCCTTCCACCACTGGAACCATCACCGGAACAATCCCCAGCCGCACCAGCAGTCTGAGATGGTGTTCCCCCAGAAAATCCACGTACTTGTTCTTGCGAATCGTTCGCCGGGTGACCGCCAAAACCACGGGACGTCGCCTCATCTTGCCGGTTCCCAAAGCACTCTCCTAGGCGGTCGCTCCGCGAGCAGATCCACTTCGTCTCCCACCAGAAGCACCCACTTGGTTTTATGGGCATTAGGTTACACCAAAAACTGAATCCCCATCTCCACAAGCCTCAATGGACCGGTCAGTTGCCATCTGGCGGGCCTGCTGCAGGAGGAACATCCCTGACCGCACCAAACGTTACCCCCGGGCCGGGTCCCCAGGTTGAGGCCCCTTCGTCCCGATGCTATGCTGCCTCACATGGCGAACCCTGCCGGCCCTTCACCTGATCCTCCTGAAGCCGACAATACTTCCCAAGCGGGCGAGCAACGCCGGGAACAGTCCCCGCGGCAAGTTGAGGCCTTCTTCGGAGTCTGGGAAGCAATTGCCCAGCAGCGCGAACTAGGCGCTCTCTTCCACGACGTTTCCGGGCGCCTCCGCGGCGTGGCGCCGTTCGATTCCCTCTTGCTGGCGCTTTTCGACTCTGCGCGCAACGTCATGCGCCTGCATCTCATGGAATCATCTCGGTCTAGCTCTTTCACCGTCGGCCAAGAAATGAGCCTCGAAGATGCCCCTTGGAGTTGGGTCTTCGAGACACAAAAGCCGTTTTTCGTTCAGGACATCAACGAGGAAGCACGCTTCCCTAGCTTTCTTGCCAAGATGAAGCAAGAACGCACCGGTTCGCTTGTGATGCTTCCCCTTACCACGGCCCAGCATCGCCTCGGCGTCATGATGTTCGCCAAAGAGCGGCCACATCGCTACGTTGGCGACGAAATCCACTTCCTGCAGCGCGTCGTCAACCAGGTGGCCGTCGCTGTGGACAACATTCTGAATTTCGCCCGCGTCGAATCCTTGCAGAAACAGTTCGCTCGCGAACGGGACCGTCTCCAGGTTCTCCTGGATATCAACAACGCTTTGGTTTCCAACCTTGCTCTCCAGGAGCTGTTTCAGGCCATCGTCACTGCTCTGGCGCGGATCATGCACCACGACTACACCAGTCTGGCCATCTACGATTCCGTCAACCGGCGCATGCGCATCCAGGCCTTGGATTTTCCTCCCGGCCGGGGTCTCCTGGGAGATGAGACGGACGTGCCCTTCGATACCTCTCCCGCTGGACGCGCCCTCACATCCAGGCAACCCTACTTGGCCGATCACGCCGAACTCAGCCGTTATGACACGCCGATCGTCCGTCTCCTCCTTCAAGAAGGAGTCCAAACCGTCTGCTGCCTGCCTCTGCTCGCTCGTGGCATTGCTGTCGGCACCCTGAACCTCGCCAGCCGCCGAGAGAACGCTTTCCGGGCGGAAGATGTCGAGCTTCTTCAGCAAGTTGCCGGACAAGTGGCCATCGCCGTCCAGAACGCCCTGGCGTTCAACGAGATTGACGCTCTCAAGAACAAATTGGCCGAAGAGAAGCTCTACCTCGAGGAGGAGATTCGCACTGAGCTGAATTTCGAGGACATCGTCGGGGAAAGTCCGGCGCTGCGAAAGGCCCTCTCTCAGGTCGAGACCGTGGCCACTGCGAACAGCACGGTCCTCATTCTCGGCGAAACGGGCACAGGCAAGGAGTTGATCGCCCGCGCCATCCACAACCTCAGCCCGCGCCGTGA
>Ga0187771_10003808_pt1 | contig 10588 bp, 6 predicted proteins | sample 0116_SJ02_MP15_1_FD_133139 | JGI IMG/M metagenome (GOLD analysis project Ga0187771, IMG submission 133139) | Tropical peat soil microbial communities from peatlands in Department of Meta, Colombia - 0116_SJ02_MP15_10_MG | ecosystem: Environmental > Terrestrial > Soil > Wetlands > Peat | place... | reverse complement strand
TTGCCCGCGGCGACCCCGGATCACCCCCGCTTCGCTCCTCCGGGGCGAGATTTGCAGACGGGCAAGTCGGCAGGCGGTGCCACCGCCTCGGGAGGAGTTCGCTTCAGCGCGCTCCAGCCCGTGCATGAATTGATCCAGGGAGGCGATCCCGACCTGGTCTGCACAAAATACGGCATAAGCAGGACTGAACTCGATGAGATGCTGAGGGCCTACCAGGCTTCACGGCGCCAGGCTGCTGTGAGCGCGGCCGCCGGATTTACCCCGCTTCGCTCCTCCGGGGCCGGCTTCAGCCCCTCCAAAACCGCCCGCAACGACCCCTGTCCATGCGGTTCGGGGAAGAAATATAAGAAGTGCTGTCTGCCCGCACACGAAGAAGCAGGCAGGTTAATTCCCCGAAAACGTTTGCAGCAGATGGAAGAAGGGGCCAGGGCAAAGGAAAAGATCGAAAAGGAAGTCCGTAGAGGCTTTGAGCTTATATTTTTGCGTGAATACGAACGGGCTGAGCGCTACGCAAAAAAACAAATCCAGAGCAGTCCGGAAGACGACAGGTTCCACGATATCCAGGTGAGCGCCTGTCTTGGCCTTGGCGACTACGACGCCGCATTTCGGATCGCGCGCAGGAGGTGGCAAACAGCGGTCGAAGAAAAGCTCTTTTTCCAGGAAAACGGCTATCACAAACGTGAAGGAATCGACCGCGCCGGGCACGTCCATTTCTATCCTCCATCGACCTGGCTGGAGAAATTCTGGATAGCTCAACGTGCTCGAACCTGGCGGGAACAATACGGCAAGCTGGCGCCGGCGCGGGGCGGCTCGCCGTACAAAGCGGTTGAAAAACTCCAGTCCGCAAACGATGTGAAGCGTTTCCCGGCAAAGCATGAAGACGGACTGGAAGCGAGAAGACTGGCCCTTGCCCCGGTCCTCGAAAGGATTAAGTCAGAAGGTCCGGGGGCAATTCCATTCCTTCTGCCTATTACCTACAATTATTCATGGGCCTGCCTGTTTGTTCCCGGGCTTCTCGATGCGATCGGCTCCGATGAGTGTTTGCGGCTGTTGGCCGAACTTTCCATGTTCCGCTATCCACACTTTTCACAGGAATGTCTCGTCTGTCTGGAAAAGACCGGGGAACGCGCGATACCTGTCATTTACTCAGTCCTGGAGGAAAACCCGGCCTTCGATGAACTCAAAGCCGGGCTGCTGAACGTGCTGGGGAATTTGCCGTGCGAGCAATCATTTGAAATCCTGGCCAGGTTTACGGAACATGAGAACCTCTACGTCGCCGCACGGGCCTGCGAAGCCCTCGGCAGGCACAAAAACCCCGACGCTCAGCCCTACCTTGAGAGGGCCAGACAACGCATAGGCCCGTCGAAGCAGATCTCCGATGCTGTCAAGGAAATAGCGGAGTCGAGCAGGTGAGGCGCTGCCGGCTGAAAAGTGTCAGGTTTTAGTGCTTAAAATGAAGTGGGTATGAGAATGCCAAAGACCCCAGCCATCAGATCGAGAGGAGAGATGTACTATAACGGACGACAGAAAGCCGGCCCCCGAAGTGTATCTAATCGGGGGCCGGATGTCGGAAGACAGAGAAAAACATCCCACGGGCCTAAGATCGTGTCAACTTTCTTTTGACGCTTGCTATAACTGCCCCTGCTCCCGTTCAGTAATCAGAGCGAACTGAAGCCCGGAGCCGTTGAAAGCCCCGGGCCGAAACAGGATAGAAGCTGGGCCGGGTGGCCGGCGGCGCGGCGTGGAAACGGGAGAGATTATAGAAGATCGAGTTCGGATGGGTCCGGAGTTAGCCTGTATGTGCCGCAGCAGATGATCACGTCGTCAACTTTTTCGAAATAGAGATTTTTGGGCAGAACCTTTTTGGTGACGGGATCGGTCCACTTATATTCGGTCCACCCCGCCCCTTTTTCCCTGGCTGTTTTGATGATCTCGCCGACGAACTTTTTGCCGTCTAAGTCTTTGACTCCCATAAAATTCTTCCCAACGAAGAATTCGTTCATACCATGGGCGAGCATGTTCCCTTCCAGGTCCATAACGAAGATATACTGCTGATTCTTAACAAACTGTCCCCTCGGGTTTGTAAACTCGGCCAGCGCAATCTCTTTGCCCGTTGCCGCGTAAAACGCTTTGGCCCTTTCCACCCACTCCTCAGCTTCTTTTGGCTGTCTTGACACCATATTTCACTCCTTGAGATTCTAAAGGGCTGGTTAAGATGGATCTTGATACTTTGGTACAGTTCTTTTCGGATTTCCTCCTTAAACCAAAGTGTATCAACTTCCGGACTACCCGTCCAAACTCCAGGCTAAAATCGGACCTTTGCCTGAAATGCCCCTCACCAATCCACATAATATAATATCAGATGCTTGGGGCGAACGCAGCATTATTCTCAGCCATTATTCCTGGGCGGTGCTGAATTTGCTATTGGCCCCCATTTTAAAAACAAGTACAGTCACTGGGTGAACTCACGGAAAGATGGCTATGAAATTCCTTTGGACGCACCCTTTCCGACCATGAAGAGGAAAGGAGATGGAGATGGCAAAAACCTACAAAGCTGATGCGGCAATAACCGGCGCCGGGTTGGCCGGGATCGCCACCGCCTTTGAGCTGCTGGAGCGCGGCAAGAAAATCTTGCTGATCGATAAGGACAAGCGGGAAAGATTCGGTGGCCTGGCGAGAGAATCCTTCGGCGGAGTGTGTTTCGTCGGGACGCCGCACCAGAAGCGGCTGGGAATCAAAGATTCGCCTGAACTCGCCTACAGTGACTGGCAAAGGTTCGCCTGTTTCGGCGACAATGATCATTGGCCCAGAGCTTGGGCCAAGTTTTACTGCGAAAATTCCCTCGATTACATCTTCCATTTCCTGAGAAGGAAAAAAATCCGGTTCCTGCCGATTGTCAACTGGGCGGAACGCGGGCTGTTCCAACCAGGTAATTCAGTGCCGCGCTGGCACATTGCCTGGGGCACCGGAGTTGAAATCATCAGCCGCCTGATCGACGCCCTGGAGGAACACCCAAAACGGCAAAACCTGGAGTTGCTGTTCGAGCACGAGGTAAAAGGCATCGAGACGGTCGGCGGCCGCGTTACCGGCGTGGTGGGGACTGACCTGGCAAGCGGGACGGAATTCAGGGTCATGGCGGAGGTCGTGATTGCTCCCGGCGGCATCTGCGGAGGAGACCTGAGCAAGGTTCGGGCTAATTGGTGCCGACAATGGCCGCAGCCGCAGATTTTGCTGAATGGCGCACATCGTTATGGGGACGGCTTGCTGCATGACAAGGTCGCCGCGCTGGGGGGAAACCTTACGCATCTGGACAAACAGTGGCATTACGCGGCTGGAGTTCACCACCCCGCAGGACGAAAGGTCCTGGATGGTTTGAGCCTGGTGCCGCCTCGTTCTGCATTGTGGATGAATGCCCTGGGGAAGCGGATCGGCCCGCTTCCGTTGATAAGTTATACTGATACCCGATGGCTGGTTGAAAGCATTCTTCGGCAACCGGGCGGATACTCGTGGCAGGTATTGAACTGGAAGATCGCTGTGAGGGAGCTGGCCGTATCCGGCAGCGATTACATGCTCGCTTTCACCAGGAAGAGTAAACCTCTGTTGTTAAAGCATTTGTTGCTCGGCGATAACGAGTTGGTTGAACGGCTGATCGAGGAATGTCGGGAAGATTTTGTAGCTGCCGACAGCCTGCCTGAACTGGTAAAGAAAATGAACGAACGGAGCCTGTATGGCCTGCGTGTCGACCTGCCCACCATGGAGCGCGATATCGGCGAGTATGATGCGATGATAGACCGGGGCTCGGCCTTCTTCAACGATGAGCAACTGCGGCGCATCGGCAGCCACCGGTCATACTGGGGCGACCGTATTCGCACCTGCAAATTCCAGAAAATCCTCGATGCCGGGGCTCGCCCATTGATTGCCATCCGAGAATTCATTCTCTCGCGCAAAAGCCTTGGCGGTATTCAAACCGACTTGAAATGCAGGGTTGTCAATAAGGATGGCGTGCCGATCGACGGCCTTTATGCGGTCGGTGAAGCTGCAGGTTTCGGCGGCGGCGGAATTCACGGCCTCCGCTCCCTCGAAGGGACCTTTCTCGGCAGCTGCATCCTGACCGGAAGGGTCGCCGGCAACACTATTGCAGGAGCTTGACGATGGCAGATAATCGCAACGTGGAAACGACAATCAGAGTCGGCGGAAAACGGAGCGGCGCCTGGCTGGTGCGCTATGCGTTGGAACAATTGCCCGTCTCGCATACCTTCGGCATTCCCGGCGTTCACAATACCGAGATCTATGATGAGCTCAGTGAATCTGCCTCTATCCGTCCGGTCCTTGTTACCCACGAGGGGGGTGCTGCATTTATGGCTGACGCAGTGAGTCGCACGTCCGAGGGTGAGATCGGCGCTGTGGTCATCGTACCTGCAGCGGGGCTCACAAATGCCATGAGCGGCATTGGGGAAGCCTATCTCGACGGTATTCCCTTATTGGTGATCTCAGGTGGGACACGTACCGACACTGAATTCGGTTTCAAGCTGCACGAACTCGATCAGCACAAAATTCTTGCCGGCATCAGCAAAGGGAGCTGGCTGGTCAAAGCGCACCGCGACATAGTGCCCGCCGTTTTTGCGGCTTACCGCCTTGCCGTAAACGACATGCCGGGGCCGGTAGTGGTCGAGGTCCCGGCCAACATTCAGATGTTCCAGGGCGAAGTGGAAGCACTGCCGGCCTTTGAGCCGCATTCGCCCGCCGCAGCGGTGGATGAGACATCTGTCGACCAGGCTGTTGACCTGTTGGTCAAGGCCGTGAAACCCGGCATTTTTTTGGGATGGGGCGCAGTTGACGTCGTCCGGGAAACGGAGGGGATTGCTGAGCTGCTGGGCGCGCCCGTGGCGACTACGCTCCAGGGAATGAGCGCCTTTGCCGGCAACCATCCTCTCCATACGGGAATGGGATTCAGCCGCGCGGCGGTGCCTGCCGCGGAAAATGCTTTCAAAGGGTGTGATTGCCTCCTGGCCGTCGGCACCCGCTTTGGCGAAATTCCGACCGGCAGCTTTGGCTGCACCGTCCCGGAAGACCTCATCCATGTCGACGTGGATCCCGCCGCCTTCAACCGGAACTTCCCCGCAAAAGTGACGATTGCCGGTGATGCGCGAATAATTGTCCCGAAACTTTTGGAAAAACTGGCGGAGCGCCCGCTGCGCAACGAGGAGCGACACCGAAGCGTGGTGAAACAGATTTTGAGGGATAAGAACCTTTACAGGGAAGAGTGGTACAAACACCGGAACGACAAGGTCAATCCCGCGATGTTTTTTGACGAGTTGCGCAAACAGCTGGCTGATGATGCGATCCTGGTGGTGGACGACGGCAATCACACCTTTCTTGCCGCCGAACTCTATGAAGTGCGCAGCAAACGCTCCTTCATTTCCCCGACCGACTTCAATTGCATGGGGTACTGCATTCCTGCCGCCATCGGAGCCAAGCTGGTAAATCCGGGAAGGCAGGTCGTCGGCATAGTGGGAGACGGAGCCTTCCTGATGACCGGCCTGGAACTGCTCACCGCCGTGACGGAGGGCGCCGGCATCGCGTACTTCGTCTTCTCCGACGGGGAACTGTCCCAAATCGCCCAGGGGCAGGAAATGACCTATAATCGCAAAACGTGCACGGTTCTCGGCCGGCTCCGCCTGGACGGGGTGGCTCTGGCCACGGGCGCCGGCTATGTTTCCATAGACTGCAATTCACGCATAGCCGGAGGCATACGGGCGGCGCTGGCGATCGCTGACGCAGGGCAGCCGGCAATCGTCCACGTAAATATAGATTATTCCAAACGAACCCGGTTCACTCAAGGGGTAGTCAAAACAGTACGCAAGCGCTTTCCTATCGGTGACCGTTTCCGTTTCATACGCCGAGCGCTGTTGCGTAAGGCAACCGGATGAGCAGGCAGTGCAAAAGTCCGCCTGCGGAGACCTTCAACTGCCTGGATGTTTTCTATAAACGAGGGACTTCAAGGATGAGCGATCCTCAGTTTTTGCATGCGGCCCGTGAAAAGGATTACGGATGCAGCCCAGTCGGGGTCGAGGCCGCAAACAGGACCGGCAAAGGAGTCTTTAAAAACTCTCCGGTCCGTTTATTCCTTATTTTCTCCCTGGTCCTCTGTCTCTGTGGTCCCGCCGGCGCCCAGCAAATTACCGAACAGGGCCGGATGCTCATCCAATTGCTCGACAGCACCCAGGTGGAGCAATTGTGGCTTCCGCATCGAAAAGTTCTCTGGCGTACAGGACAGCCGACGGGCGAACCGGTGAACGACATGAAACCTCACAGCCACTGCAGCGCCTTTGTTGCTGCGGCAGCCGAAAGATTGGGCATCTACATCCTGCGTCCTCCGGAACACTCGACCGTCAGGTTGGCAAACGCTCAAGCGGATTGGCTGGCCGGACAGGGCAAAGACAATGGATGGCAGGCGGTTCCAACCCCTGAAGAAGCGCAGCGGTCGGCAAACAGCGGCATGCTGGTCGTGGCGGTATACAAGGAGACGTATCCGGGACGTTCCGGCCACATAGCCATCGTGCGTCCCAGTTTGAAAACCCTCAGGCTGATTCAGGAAGTGGGGCCGCAGATAACTCAGGCGGGGCTTGAAAATCACGCAAGCACCAGCCTCAAAGAAGGCTTCAAACACCACAAACGGGCCTGGAAGGACCGTAAAGTTCGGTTCTACAGTCACGTAGTTAATTGGAAAGTTCAATTCTAAATTTTGACAGCCGGTGATTGTCGAGGTGGACGAGAAATCTCCGGTGCGGCAGGTTCGCCGCGCGTAGCGCCTTTTCTCGAAGAAAAAACCCGTCCGGGCTTGCGACAGCCTTCGCCGGTTCTCACAACCGGTTGTATTGCGAATCAGGCCGCTGCAGAACGAGAGGCTTTTGGAGCGGGTGCTCCTCGAAGCAGTCCCTGCGTGCTCAGATCCTCATCAATTTCGGGCCAGTGAATGCCATAGCCGGCACCGGCAATGCGCCAATCGGCCCTTTGCTCGACTGTGGCGTGCAGCAGGCGCGGATACCATGCCAGAGGTGCAGTGATTGTCCGTCCGTCTACCAGGTCAACGCTAATGGTATCTTCCGAAAAATGGACGTCTTTTACACGTTCGCCAGCTTTAGGTTCGGAAGTAGGCATGCCAAGCCTCCAGAAGTTGCTGTTGATTTTCGCTTGTGATACTTTCTATCTTTCTCAGTTCTTTTGGACTGAAGCCTAGATTGTATGCCAGACTTACGTGAGACAACCAGAATTTAGCGGATTGATCATCTCGGTCAACATGGACATGTGGCGGCTCATCTGGTTCGTGACTATAAAACTAGAATCGATACGGTCCGGTCTTTAGAACCACAGGGGTCATCAACATAGCTCCCAAAGTCAATTTAAGTTTATCTCATACCTATGGTGAAGATCTCTGAAAAATAAGCCCGCATTGCTGTTTCCGTCCGTTTTCTGTGGTTATTGTCCACTCCCGCCCGTTCGATAACGCATGCACCGCTCCATTCATATCAGTTCTGTATATAGGGATATTCCGTTTTGCGCAACGCTCGATTACTGCCTGCGCCGGAAACCCGAACTGGTTGTCGTAGCCGCAGCTGCAGGCAACGGCCCGGGGCTGGAGGGCATCCAGGAATTCTTCGCTGCTCGAATATCGGCTGCCGTGGTGAGCTGCAACAAGAAACGTTTCAAACCCTCCTTTAAGGATGGGAATGATCGATTGTTCCTCCCGTGCGCCAATATCGCCGGGCAGAATCACCCTGGTCCTGCCATAGCATATCTCGAACACGAGCGAGATTTGGTTGAGGTCCCTTTTGGACCAGCGCTGAAGAAAATCGCGTGTTGGATGGAGCAGACGCACTGTGGCCTGACCGATTTGCGCCTCAGAGAAAAGATCCGGAAATGTGCGAATAGGTATCTTCCGTTTCAACGCGATTTCGTCCAGGTGGCTGTGAACGCTCCTGCCCTCCTCGACGTGGGCGGGTATTCTCCCGCCGTGCTCATCCTCCCCGGTAATTCCACTCGTCCAGAAACAACCCACGTCGAAATTGCGAAGGATGAATCGAAGTCCAAGCCCATGATCGGGGTGATCGTGGGAGAGGGCCACGTAGTCGAGCCTGCGGATTCCCTCGTGCCAGAGAAACGGAGCGACCACCCTTCGGCCGATATCGTATGATTCATCCGGAATGCCTCCGCCGTCAACGAGCATCTTCTCGCCAGTGGGGAACCTTACCAGGGTGGATGTCCCCTGCCCGACGTCGATAACATCCACCCTGAGTGTCCCAGTAAAAAGTTCATCGCGGGCGGAGCCGCCAAAGCGCGCCCCGGAGGAGCCAAAGGTGGGCGGGTGGTCTGGCGTCGATCCTGTGGACTCGATCCACGGGCCCGCGCCTGTTACATCCTTCGAGATGTGGCCGCCAAGAGCGCCAAGCGCAAAACCGCAGCAGGCGAGCACAATAATGGCGCCAAGACCGGCAACCTTGCGTTTGCGGGAAAAAGGGGCCAGGACAATACACATGGAGGCGTAAACCACAAGGAGCCAGGCGGGGGAAAAGCTGCCGGTCCAAAAATAGCTCCAGGAAAAACCGGCAAACCATTCAATTGTGCGCATACAGCCCCAAAGCAAAAGATTCACAACGCGGATTACAGGCAACGCCAGGGTTTGGCTGAACGCGAACAGGAGCACGCTCAAAAGCCCCAGAGGCAGAACTGCGAAGCCTATGTACGGCACAAGAAAAATATTGGCGACGATTCCCGCCAGCGCAAATCCATCGAAATAATAAATTATGAGGGGAAGCAGCATGATATTGATCGCAATCGAAACCCAAAATGCGTCTTCGAACAGGGATATTATCCTGCCCGGCACGCTGTCGGGTTTAAGCGCTGGAAATATCGTGGTGAGTCTTATCGGGTGAAATCGGGGATAGATAACGATAATCGCAAGGACGCATGCAAACGTCAGTTGGAAAGGTATTTGCCAGAGGCAGTTGGGGGCCGGGATCAGTATGAACAGGGCGGCAAAGGCCAGAATAGTCAGGGAGTCGGCTTTGCGGTACATGAACGCGGCGCCGAAAAAAACCGCCAGAGTCAGGATGGACCTCCAGACAGTCGGCGCTCCAAATCCCGCCAGCAGTGCGTAGAGGACGGCGCTCGCCAGAGCGGGCCAAAGCGCTATCTGCCTGTCGCTTATTCGGTTCAGGATTGAGGGAAAAAAAAGGCGAACCGCGAGCCGAAGGAGGTGGAAGACGAACATGCTCACCATTCCGATGTGCAGACCCGAAACCGAAAGCAGGTGGTTCAGGCCCGTCTGATGGATATGGTCCTGCCAATTCCTGTCCAGGAGCAATTTATATCCAAGTATCATCGCGGCATAAAAGGCCGCCGGCTCCGGGTCGATCGATCTTTGAACCCATAGGAGGGTCTTTTGCCGGAACAGATCGATGCGGCCCCTTATGGCATTGAAAACCAAACCAGGCGAAATCCCCGACGGCGGCGCGATTTTTATCAGCAGCCCTTCGTCCTTCAAAAAACACTGGGCGTAGAGACCTTTTTCGGCCTGATAACGCGCGTAATCGAAGCCGCCCGGATTTCTGAAGCTGCTGAAACGCTTCAGAGAAGTCCGAAAGAGGAAGCGGTCGCCGGGAAGGAAAAATGCGCCCGGGCTTGTGATATTTTTTCTGGGCAGGCTAAGAAGCGCTCCTGCATCCAGAATGGTTTGCCTCTCGTCGTTTATTGCCCTCAGGAGTCGGAGAGAAATTCGGATTTTGTCCGGATAATATTCGGGCGAGCCCGTTGCCTCGGCGATAAAAGTCGCAGGCGGACCGTCGATATATGGTTCGATGCCCCTGGGAAATTGTGGTGCGGCGGCCCTTGACGCCCACATGCCAAAAAGTATGTAAAGCAGGGCAGGGATGGCGAAACTACGAAAAACCGAGAACTGAGGACGGAGGACAAAGGACGAAAGGGGGAAGCCGTCTATGATACGGCTGCGTATCCATGGACCGGCGGCCATAGCGGCGATCAGAACAAGGGCCCCCAGCGCATGCCAGTGTGTTTGGACCGGCAGGTTATCGCCAAACAGCCGATCCGCCGAAATCCCGAGCATAAAGAAGACCGTGAGCCAGACAAGCGGACGTGCGGGCATTGAGTTTACCAAACATCTCGATAGAAGAGTCTTGATTATGTTCCATCCGAACTTCTTTCACAACCGCTTTCTTAATTGCTCAAGTCTGTTGCTCAACTCTCACCGCTGGAATGCGCGTTGACTTTTCCTCTGGCTGCTGCAAACCTCACTTCACTGCTAAGTTAGCCGGACTTTCGGCATCGGGTCGGCCCGGCCTGACCCAACGCCGCTAACTTAAGGAAAAAAGCCGTTCTTTCGCGTACTTATGCACTGAACGTGAAGGATGGGTGAGCGGAGCGAAACCCATCGCTTTGCATAAGCGTTTTGGTTTCAGTGCTCTGCGGTCATGTTATCCAGGCCGTGTATTGTCAGCCGCATGGTTGCACCGACGGAACAAACCAAAAAGCGATCTGAATTCAATAAGTTGCTTAAGTTAGCGGCATTGGG
>Ga0187771_10003807_pt1 | contig 10590 bp, 11 predicted proteins | sample 0116_SJ02_MP15_1_FD_133139 | JGI IMG/M metagenome (GOLD analysis project Ga0187771, IMG submission 133139) | Tropical peat soil microbial communities from peatlands in Department of Meta, Colombia - 0116_SJ02_MP15_10_MG | ecosystem: Environmental > Terrestrial > Soil > Wetlands > Peat | place... | reverse complement strand
TGCTCTTTGGATGTCGGCACCCTAGCCCGAGTCGATGCCGGGGGCTGTAGCTTGCCTGCAACACTCTTTGGCAATCTTTACGCTAAAAAGCCTGTAAAACGGCCAGTTTGTTGCCAGTTTTGCCGGTGCTGAGCCCATTTTCGCGGCTATTTGGCCCCCGACGGCACCCCAGCGGTCCAATTCTACCTCCCATCCCCCTTAGCCGGGAGGAGGAAGGAAGTGAATGTTGTGCTCCGCGGCCAGGGCGACCACTGCGTCCGGGGTCTGTTCCCGCATGGTATGGATGGCCCAGAACAGGTCGTAGAGCCGCCTGGTCGGGGTCACCCAGAACATGGTCTTGGCGAGCTGCTGGGACTTGTTGAAGATCCCGTGCGGCTTGCCCATCGGCAGGCGGACCAGGTCGCCGGCGGTGGCGTAGTCGTCGGCGCCGTCGAGGAAGAAGTCCAGCCGGCCCTCCAGGATGTAGAGGTACTCGTCCTGGTCGGGGTGGATGTGGGGCGGCACGAAGGTGCCCGGCGGGAAGGTGGCGTGCCAGGAGAACGAGTGCTCGGTGCGCGATTTTGGCACATAGGTCTGGCCCAGAATGCTCCAGGTGATGCCCTGGATTCCCTCGTTGGCCCGGGTGATGCCGGCGGTTTCGACAAGTGCTGCCATGATGGCGGTCCTCTCCTCTGGTGATGGTTTCAGACGTGCAAGAAGCGGTCCTTGATGCTCGGGTCGCGCTTGAGTTCGGGGCTGGTGCCGGTCCACACCACCCGGCCTTTCTCGATCACGACGTGACGGTCGGCGAAGGTCGCGAGGGCATCGACGTTCTTGTCGATGACCAGGATCGCGTGGCCCTCGGATTTCAGCTGTTTCAGGCAGCCCCAGATCTCGGCGCGGATCAGGGGCGCGAGGCCCTCGGTGGCCTCGTCCAAAATCAGAAGTTGTGGATTGGTCATCAGCGCCCGCCCGATCGCCAGCATCTGCTGCTCGCCGCCGGAGAGCTGGGTGCCGAGGTTGCGCCGGCGCTCGGCGAGCCGTGGAAACAGCCCGTAGACTTTGCTGAGAGTCCATCGCGATGCGGGCTGCCGCGCCGCCGCGGTGGCGACCAGGTTCTCTTCGACCGTCAGCGTCGGAAAGATCTGCCGGCCCTCCGGGACGAGACCGATACCGCATTGCGCGATTCGATAAGGCGGCAGGCCCGCCAGGGGCGTTCCGGAAAAGCTCAAGGACCCGCCGCTCGGCCGGAGCAGGCCCATGATCGCCTTGATCGTCGTGGTCTTGCCCATGCCGTTGCGGCCGAGCAGGGTCACCGCCTCGCCGGCGCCGACATCGAGCGAAATGTCGAACAGCACCCGCGCCGCGCCGTAGCCTGCCTGCAGTTGCGAGACGGTGAGCATCAGGCCGTCGCCTCCGCGGCTTCGTCGCCGAGATAGGCGGAGCGCACTTCCGCGTCGCGCCGGACCTCGTCGGGCGAACCGGAGGCGATGATGCGCCCGTAGACCAGCACCGAGACGCGGTCGGCGAGCGCGAACACGGCCTCCATGTCGTGCTCGACCAGGATGATCGGCACCTCGCGCTTGAGCTCCTTCAAGGTCGCGGTCACGCGCGCCGATTCCTCGTGGCTGGTGCCGGCGAGCGGCTCGTCGAGCAGCAACAGCTTCGGCTGCGCCGCCATGGCGATGGCGAGCTCGAGCTGGCGCTTCTCGCCGTGCGACATCAATCCCGCGGTGAAGTCGGCGCGGCTGGCGAGGCCGAAGCGCGCGAGCAGCGCCATCGCGGTGTCGTTGAGCGCGGCTTCTCCGCTCGCCTTGCCGGTGAAGCGGAAGCTCGATCCGCTGCGCGCCTGCACCGCGAGCGCGACGTTCTCCAGCGCGGAGAACGAGGGCAGGATCGAGACGATCTGGAACGAGCGGATCAGGCCGGCGCGGGCGCGGGCGTCCATGGGCAAGTCGGTGACGTCGGCGCCCTCGAACTCGATCCGTCCGGAATCGGGCCTGGCGAGGCCGGAAATCTGATGCACCAGCGTGGTCTTGCCGGCGCCGTTCGGGCCGATGATGGCGTGGAGCTCTCGCGCGCAGATCTCGAGCGAGACGTCGTCGGTGACGCGCAGCGCGCCGAAGCTCTTGCGAAGTCGCGTCAGCCTGAGCACCGGCGCCGTCATCGCCCGCTCCGCCCGACGTTCGGTCCAAGGCTGGCGAGCCCGCCGCGGGCGAACAGCACCACGACGATCAGCACGGGGCCGAAGATCATGCCCCAGTATTCGGTGAAGCCGGACAGGAACTCGGCCAGCAGGGTGAACGCCGCGGCGCCGAGAATGGCACCGTAGAGCGAGCCCATGCCGCCCAGCACGATCATGAAGATGAGGTCGCCGGAGCGCTGCCAGCCGACATAGGCGGGGCTGACGAACTCGCTCAGGTTCGCGAGCAGGAAGCCGGCGACCGCGGCGATCATGCCGGCGATGACGTAGGCGGTGAGCTGGTAGCGATAGGGCGCAAAGCCGATCGCCTGCATGCGCACCGGATTGTCCTTGATGCCGCGCAGCACGCGGCCGAAGCGCGAGGCCACGACGGCGCGCAAGGCGAGGTAGCAGCCGAGCAGGGCGGCGAAGGCGACGTAGTAGAGCGTGAGGTCGTTGCGCAGCACGGCTGCGCCGAACACGCGGCTGCGCGACAGGCTGAGGCCATCGTCGCCGCCGTAGGCGGCGAGCGAGGTGAACAGGAAATACAGCATCTGCCCGAAGGCGAGCGTGATCATGATGAAGTAGACGCCGCGGGTGCGCAGCGAGATCGCGCCGGTGAGAAATGCGAACACGCCGGCGACGACCAGCGCCGCGGCGAGCTGCACGAAGGCGTCGTCGATGCCATGGCTCGACAGGATGCCGACGGCGTAGGCGCCGATGCCGAGGAAGGCGGCGTGGCCGAAGCTGATCATGGCGCCACAGCCGATCAGGAGGTCGAGCGACATCGCCGCGAGGCCGAGGATCATGGTGCGGGTCATCAGCGCCAGGATGTAGCCCGAGGCGCCGAAGCGCGCCGCCGCCGGCATCAGCGCCAGCACGGCGAACAGCGCCAGCGGCAGCGCCGCCTGCTTGAGCCGCGACGGCTGCGAGCGGGGTGTCACCGCGGCGCCGTGATCGACGATCTCGTTCATGGCGCGCGTCCCCGCGCGAGCCGTGAGCGCACCGTGAAGGGGGCGGGGCGGGTCATGGCGATGCCCTCAGCGCCGCGCCGGGAACAGCCCGGTGGGACGGAAGAACAGCACCGCCGCCATCAGGATGTAGATCAGCATCGGCGCCACCGCGCGGCCGGTCTGGCTGGCGGCGGCCGGATCGAGCACGGCGCGCAGCAGCGTCGGCGCGAAGAACCGCCCCAGCGTGTCGGTGAGCCCGATCAGCACCGCGGCGATGAAGGCGCCGCGGACCGAGCCGATGCCGCCGATCACGATGACGACGAAGGCGAGGATCAGCACGTTGTCGCCCATGCCGGGCTCGACCGAGAGGATCGGCGCCACCATCGCCCCGGCAAAGCCCGCCAGCATGGCGCCGACGCCGAACACGATGGTGAACAGGAGGCTGATGTTGACGCCGAGCGCCGACACCATCGGCGCGTTGCTGGCGCCGGCGCGCACCAGCATGCCGAGGCGGGTGTGGTTGACGGTGGCGTAGAGCAGCAGCCCGACCAGCAGCCCGGCGGCGATGATGACGAGGCGATAGACCGGATACAGCAGTCCCGGCGCCAGCGTGACCGCGCCGGCGAACGCCTGCGGCACCGGCACGCTGAGCGGCGCCGGGCCGAACACCAGCTTCACCGCCTGGTTGAGGAAGATGATGACGCCGAAGGTGGCGAGCACGTGGGCGAGGTGGTCGCGGGCATAGAGATGGCGGAACACCAGGAGCTCGAGCACGAGCCCGATCACCAGCGCCGACGGCAGCGAAAGCAGCAGCCCGAGCCAGAAGCTGCCGGTGAAGACCGTGAAGGCCGCCATCAGGTAGGCGCCGACCATGTACTGCACGCCGTGGGCGAGGTTGATGAAGTCCATCACGCCGAACACGATGGTGAGCCCGGCGGCGATCAGGAACAGGATCAGGCCGAACTGCACGCCGTTGAGGACCTGGACCAGAGCGAGCGTGAGGGTCATGCGGAGCCTGTTGCCGTCATTCCGGGGCGCGCGCGTGGCGCTCCGCCGTCATCCCGGGGCGACGCCACCGGGCCCGCGCGAAGCGCGGCCCGATGACAGGCTCCGCGTCGAGCCCGGGATCCATAACCACGAAAGCCGGTTGGAGTGCTGCGCGCGTGCCTCTCGCTGGATCTGGACCTCGCGGGCCATTCCAGCCACCTGGGGTTATGGATTCCGGGCTCGCGCCGCTTTCGCGGCGCGCCCCGGAATGACGAGTGTTTGGCTGGCACGGGCGCGCTCGCACCTCAAGATGACGTCGGGGCCACCTTACTACTTGCCCGCCGGGCAGTCCTTCGCGAACTGGTCGCCGAAATTCGAGAACACCTTCTGCACGATCTCGGTCTCGTACTTGCCGTCCGCCCGCTTGGCCGCCTTGACCAGGTAGAAGTCTTGGATCGGATAGCCGTTGGTGTTGAACTTGAAGGCGCCGCGCAGCGAGGTGAAGTCGGCCTTCTTCAGCGCCGCGCGCACCGCGTCCTTGTTGGAGAGGTCGCCCTTGGTCGCCTTCGCCGCGCTGTCGATCAGCATCGCCGCGTCATAGGCCTGGAACGCGTAGGTGCCGGGCACGACGTTGTAGGCGGCCTCGTATGCCTTGACGAATTTCTTGTTCTGCGGCAGGTCGAGGTCGGGCGCCCAGTTGGCGCCGCCGAACATGCCGACGGCGGCGTCCTGCTGCGCCGGTAGCGTCGATTCGTCGACGGTGAAGGCCGACAGGAACGGGATGCGGTCGGCGAGACCGGCCTGGCGGTACTGTTTCACCAGGTTCACGCCCATGCCGCCCGGCATGAAGGTGAAGATGGCGTCGGGATTGAGCGCCGCGATCTTCGACAGCTCGGCCTGGAAGTCGAGGGTCTGCAGCGGCACATAGGCCTCTTCCACCACCTCGCCCTTGAAGTCGATCTTGAAGCCGGCGGCGGCGTCCTTGCCGGCTTGGTAATTGGGAACGAGGATGAACACGCGCTTGTAGCCGCGCTCCTGCGCGACCTTGCCGAGCACCTCGTGCACCTGGTCGTTCTGGTAGGAGGTGACGAAGAAATACGGGCTGCAGTTCTTGCCGGCGAGGCTGGAGGGCCCGGCATTGGGGCTGATCAGGAAGGTCTGGGACTCGACGATCGGCTTCTCGATCGCGAGCAGGATGTTGGAGAAGATCGGGCCGACCACGAAGTCGACCTTGTCGCGCTCCAGCAGGCCCTTGACCTTGGTCACCGCGACGTCCGGCTTCAATTCGTCGTCGACGACGATCACTTCGACGTCGCGCCCGGCCATCTTGCCGCCGAGGTCCTTGACCGCGAGATTGAAGCCGTCGCGCGCCTGCTGGCCGAGCGTGGCGGCGGGACCGGACAGCGACAGCACGAGGCCGATCTTGATCTTCTCCTGCGCCTGGGCGGGGCCGGCCGGCGCAAGGCTTGTCAGGGAAAGACCTGCCAGCGCGAGACCCGCAAGCGCCGTGCTCCTGGCGCGGGAAAGGCGGCGCACGGCCGTGGCTCCGGGGATCCGTTTCATCGTCTCTCTCCTGTCCCTCTTCTAAGGCGATCTTCTAAGGTGATCTCGCGCGTTGGCCGCGCTGCGAATGATTGTCACTTCCCAGCCTAAGCAGGATCGGGACGAGGGGAAAGCGGTTTTGCGCGCCGCCTCCGCCCGATCACCGCGGATGGTGAAAGGACGCGTTTCCCGGCAATTATTTGAACCTTAAAGGAATTTGCCGGCGCGCGCAAGCGCCGGCCCGCCGCGCCCGGCGGCTGGGCAGCGTGCCTCATTTTTGACTTTGGCTCCGTTCCGACTTATTTGAAGTTGAAAATGATCCGCTCGCGCCGGTGACGCTGGGGCCTGGCTGTGCGGATCCTCGATGATGCGGCGTCGCCGTGCGAGCAGTCGCGAGCGGCGTCCGCGCACGCGCGAGCCGCGACTCGCCACCCGTTCTTACGAAGCCCTGATGTGATGAAGCCATGACAATGTCGACCGTGACATTCGATTCCGAGACCAAGGCCCACGAGACCCCGGAGGATCACGGCGACGAATTGCGGCTGTGGCTCAGGCTTCTCACGTGCACCACGCTGATCGAGGGCGAGGTGCGCAGCCGCCTGCGCGAGCGCTTCGACGTCACCCTGCCGCGCTTCGACCTGATGGCGCAGCTCGACAAGGCGCCCGACGGCATGACGCTGTCCGACGTGTCGAAGCGCATGATGGTGTCGAACGGCAACGTCACCGGCCTCGTCGAGCGCCTGGTGGAATCCGGCCATATCGACCGCCGCACCTCGGAGACCGACCGCCGGGTTCAGGTGATCCGGCTGACGCGGCTGGGGCGTGCGGTGTTTCGCAAGATGGCGGCGGAACACGAGACCTGGATCGCCAGCATGTTCGCCGACCTGAACGAGAAGGACGTCCGCGACCTGATGCGGCTCTTGGCCAAGACCAAGGCCTCGACCACCAAGGCCGCCGCGCAGCGGCTGGCGGAGAAGGCGGCGCCGGCGGGGTGAGGGCCCTCTACGGTCGCGTCATGCTCTTCTGTCGTCGCCCGACTTGATCGGGCGACCCAGTAAACGCGGACATTTCCGAGCTACAACGAGAGGCCCGGCGTACTGGATCACCCGGTCGCTACGCGCCGGGTGATGACATCCTTGGGTGCGTCTGCACATCCCGCCCCCGCATGTGCATACCCCGTCTGTTCCCGCAATTTCGCAGTTGCGTCCAGATATTTTAGGTTTAAAATGATTTTCGTTTTCAGGCGCGATTCCGCCTGCGCCGAATCACGGAGAAGAGATGGCCGACGCCTCGTTCATGTCCTGGCCGTTTTTCGAAAGCCCGCATCGCAGCTTCCGCGCCGATCTCGTGCGCTGGGCGCGGACCTCGGTCGCGCCGCTGGTCGATCATCACGACGTTGACGGCTCGTGCCGCCGGCTGGTCAGGGCGCTGGGCGAAGCCGGCTGGCTGCGCGCGGTGGTGCCCGGCGGCGAACAGGCGCACTTCGACGTGCGCACGCTGTGCCTTGCCCGCGAGACGCTCGCCTATGAGAGCGGGCTGGCCGATTTCGCCTTCGCCATGCAGGGGCTCGGCACCGGGCCGATCAGCCTGTTCGGTTCCGAGGAACTGAAGCGCCGCTATCTCGGCCGCGTCGCCAAGGGCGAGGCGATCGCCGCCTTCGCGCTGTCGGAGGCGGACGCCGGCTCCGACGTCGCCGCCATGACCACCACCGCGACGCCGGACGGGCCGGACCATGTCCGGCTCGACGGCGCCAAGACCTGGATTTCCAACGGCGGCATCGCCGACCATTACGTGGTGTTCGCGCGCAGCGGCGAGGACGTCGGCGCCCGCGGCATCAGCGCCTACGTGATTGATGCCGACGCGCCGGGCCTGTCGATCGCCGAGCGCATCGACGTGATCGCGCCGCATCCGCTGGCGACGCTCGCCTTCGACGGCTGCCGGGTGCCGCTGTCGCGCCGGGTCGGCGGCCCGGGCGAGGGCTTCAAGGTGGCGATGGCGACCCTCGACGTGTTCCGCTCCACGGTGGGCGCGGCGGCGCTCGGGCTCGCCCGCCGCGCGCTCGACGAGGCGCTCGATCGCGCCGCCAGTCGCCGGATGTTCGGCGGCGTGCTCGGCGACCTGCAATTGACCCAGGCCGGCCTCGCCGACATGGCGACCGGCATCGATGCCGCGGCGCTCCTGGTGTATCGCGCCGCCTGGACCAAGGACGGCGGCGCATCGCGCGTCACCCGCGAGGCGGCGATGGCGAAGATGTACGCCACCGAGACCGCGCAGGCGGTGATCGACCGCGCGGTGCAGGTGTTCGGCGGGCTCGGGGTCAAGCAGGGTGTCAAGGTCGAGGAGCTCTATCGCGAGATCCGCGCGCTGCGGATCTACGAGGGCGCGACCGAAGTGCAGAAGGTTGTCATCGGCCGGGAACTGATGAAAGCCGCGCAAGCCAAAGTCTCGACGCGCGACGCCGCGCAATAGCGGGCGTCACGTCGGGGCTCGAGCCTCGCGGCCGTGCGAAGAGGAACGGCTGAAAGGAACGCATGATGGCCAGGACCGCTGTCAAGACCGCTCATGTCGACACGTTCGCGCGCGACAACCTGCCGCCGCGCGAGGAATGGCCGGATCTGATCTTCGATAGGCCCGAATACCAGTATCCCGAGCGGCTGAACTGCGTCAGCCGCTTCCTCGACCGCTGGATCGAGGAGGGCCGCGGCGAAGCGCCCTGCATCTACACCGCGGCGCAGACCTACAGCTACCTCGACCTCGAGCGGCTGGTGAACCGCATCGCCAATGTGCTGGTCGGGCAGCTCGGCCTCGTGCCCGGCGGCCGCGTGCTGCTGCGCTCGGCCAACAACCCGATGATGGTCGCGTGCTATCTGGCGGTGATCAAGGCCGGCGGCGTCGCGGTCGCCACCATGCCGCTGCTGCGCGCCAAGGAGATCGCCTATCCGATCCAGAAGGCCAGGATTGCGCTGGCGCTGTGCGACGCCTCGCTCGCCGACGAGATGGAAAAGACGAGGGCGCTGGCGGGCGAGCTCAAGCAGGTGGTGTATTGGGGCGCCGACACGCCGCAGGCGCTGGAAGCGCTGATCGCGGAGGCGAGCGACGCCTTCACCGCGGTCGACACCGCCGCCGACGATGTCTGCCTGATCGCCTTCACCTCCGGCACCACCGGCGATCCCAAGGGCACCATGCATTTCCACCGCGACATGCTCGCGGTGTGCGACGGCTTCGCCGGCAACGTGCTGCGCGCGCGCCCCGACGACCGCTTCATCGGCTCGGCGCCGCTCGCCTTCACCTTCGGCTTCGGCGGCGTGCTGTTCCCGATGCATATCGGCGCCTCCTTCATCCTGCTCGACAAGGCGACGCCCGAGCATCTCGCCGCCACCATCGACAGGTTCAAGGCCACCGTGTGCTTCACCGCGCCGACCGCCTACCGCGCCATGCTGGCGCTGCGCGACAAGTACGATCTCGCCTCGTTGCGCAAATGCGTCTCCGCCGGCGAGGCGCTGCCGAAGGGCACTTTCGACGCCTGGCTGAAAGCGACCGGGCTGAAGCTGATCGACGGCATCGGCTCGACCGAGATGCTGCACATCTTCATCAGCGCCACCGAGGACGAGATTCGCCCCGGCGCCACCGGCAAGCCGGTGCCGGGTTATGAAGCGAAGATCGTCGACGACGAGGGCCGCGACGCGCCGTCCGGCACCATGGGGCGCCTCGCGGTGCGCGGTCCCACCGGCTGCCGCTATCTCGCCGATCCGCGCCAGCGCAAGTACGTGCTGAACGGCTGGAACCTGACCGGCGACACCTACGTCATGGATGAGGACGGCTACTTCTGGTACCAGTCGCGCTCCGACGACATGATCGTGTCGGCGGGCTACAATATCGCCGGCCCCGACGTCGAGGCCGCGCTGATGACCCACGATGCGGTCGCCGAATGCGGCGTGGTCGGCGCCCCTGACGCAGCGCGCGGCACCGTCGTCAAGGCCTATGTGGTGCTGCGGTTGGGATTTGCCCCGAGCGACGCGCTCGTCGCCGAGCTGCAGGACCACGTCAAGCGCGAGATCGCGCCGTACAAATATCCGCGCGCCGTCGAATTCGTCACCGAGCTGCCGAAGACCGCGAGCGGCAAGCTGCGCCGCTATACCTTGCGCCAGATGGCGCAGAACAGCGCCGCGTCGGCGCAGACGGCGGCCGAATGAACGCACCCGTCCGCGATCGTCTGAACAACCTCGCGCCCGCGGCCCGGCGGGCCGCGGTCGAACGCTACAAGGAGACCTGCCGGTGAATGCCCCGAAATCCCCCTCGCTCGCGGTCCTGCCCGCGTCCCCGGAGACCTCCCGAACCGCACGGCCGGTGCCGCTGCAGCCGAGCGGCTGGCCGCGGCCGAAGGGCTACGCCAACGGCATGATGGCCGAGGGGCGTCTCGTGCTCACCGGCGGCGTGGTCGGGTGGGACGCCGACGGCGTATTTCCCGCGGGCCTGGTCGCGCAGGTGCGCCAGACGCTGCAGAACATCGTCGCCATTCTCGCCGAGGGCGGCGCCGCGCCCGACAACCTGATGCGGCTGACCTGGTACGTCGTCGACATGGAGGAATACACCTCCAACCTCAAGGCGCTCGGCGAGGTCTACCGCGAGGTGATCGGCGCGCACTACCCGACCATGGCGCTGGTGCAGGTGGTGCGCCTCGTCGAGCCGTCGGCCCGCGTCGAGATCGAGGCCACCGCGGTGGTGCCGGGCTGATCCGGCGCGTGTGCGCCACGGCCGCGTCCGGTTAGGACAGCAGTCGCGACATATTTAAGCGAATATAACGGCTGGAACCCCGCGCGGCGAATGCTTCGCGGGGTTTTTGTTGCCTGGCGCCGGCTTTTTTTCTCCGTCATGCCCGGCCAGCGCGATCCGTCTTCGACGGATCGCCAGGACTAAGGTCTGCCGGGCATCCACGTCTTAACGGCG
>Ga0187771_10003806_pt1 | contig 10591 bp, 7 predicted proteins | sample 0116_SJ02_MP15_1_FD_133139 | JGI IMG/M metagenome (GOLD analysis project Ga0187771, IMG submission 133139) | Tropical peat soil microbial communities from peatlands in Department of Meta, Colombia - 0116_SJ02_MP15_10_MG | ecosystem: Environmental > Terrestrial > Soil > Wetlands > Peat | place... | reverse complement strand
CCATGCGCTCGATGTGACTACCGGCAGCGAGATGTTCGGCGGTCCCATAGAAGTTCAAGCCACGTTCCCGAACGTCGGCGGCCAGACCACGTTCGACCCGAAGCAGTACAAGGAGCGCCCGGGTTTGCTGCTGCTGAACGGCGTCGTCTACACCGCCTGGTCTTCCCATTGCGACAGCAGCCCGTACACCGGCTGGGTCATCGGCTACAACCAGGCCTCCCTGGCGCAGACCACCATCCTCAATATCGCTCCCAATTCGAACGGCGGCGGACCTTCCATCTGGATGAGCGGCGACGGAATGGCCGCGGATACCTCGGGAAACATTTACGCGCTCGCCGGCAACGGAGTCTTTGAAGAAACCCTCGACGCCAATGGATTTCCCGGCATGGGAGACTACGGCAACGCGTTCGTGAAGATGTCGCTGGTGAATGGAAATCTCACCGTGTCCGATTACTGGGAGATGCACAACGAGGCGGCCGAGAACGGCTCCGACGAGGATCTGGGCTCCGGCGGGGAAATGCTGCTGCCGGATCTGACCGACAGCAACGGCGTCACTCGCCACCTGGCCGTGGGCGCGGGCAAAGACAGCAACCTGTACGTGGTCAACCGCGACAACATGGGAAAATTCAACGCCAACTCCAACAACATCTGGCAGGAGCTGGACGGCGTTCTCTCCGGCGGCGTTTTTGCCAGTCCGGCGTATTTCCAGAAGACGGTGTATTACGGCGAAGTGGGCGGGCCGCTCAAGGCCTTCACCATCGCGAACGCGAAACTTTCCACGCAACCCGCCTCTCAGAGCAGCTCGAGCTTTCCCTACCCCGGCACTTCCCCCACGGTTTCCGCCAATGGCGCATCGAACGGCATCGTCTGGGTGGCGGAAAACTCGGATCCCGCCGTGCTCCACGCCTTCGATGCCGGCAACCTTTCGAGCGAACTCTACAACAGCAGCCAGGCTGCCAATGGCCGCGATGCCTGCGGCGCGGGAAACAAATTCATTGCCGTCACCATTGCGGACGGCAAAGTCTTCATGGGCACGGAGACGAGTGTCTGCGTCTTCGGCCTGCTGCCCTAGCACCTATCGGGTGGCTGACCTTAGGGGGTCGGAGCTTTAGCCTGTCCCGAGCCCGCCGCGGCGGGTCGAGGGGCTCCGACATTCAAGGCGCTTGATGATTGGGGCTTCAGCCCCTGAAGCCGGGCGCCCCCGCCCGCGTCCAACCCGGGGTATGCTTATACGCGCCGCCACCTGAGCCCGGAGGCGCAGCCTGAAGATGGAGCGAATTTCACTATTCCTCGCACGGAGCGTGTCGGCCATTGCTCTTCTGGCCCTCGCCGCCGTATATGCCTGGGCCCAGGCCCCGCAGAGCGGCCCGCCTCCCGCCTCTCCTGCGGACCGCGGGCTGGTCCTGGTGGAACTGTTCACTTCGGAAGGCTGCCCGCATTGCCCGGAGGCGGACGCGCTGCTCGAAAAGATGTATTCCGAGCAACCGATTGAAGGCGCTCAGATCATCGCCCTCGAAGAGCATGTGGACTACTGGGACCGCCCGGCCTGGGTGGACCGTTTTTCTTCGCCGGCCTTCACCGCGCGCCAGCAGAATTATGCCGACGCGATGGACCTCGATTCCTTGTACACTCCGCAGATGGTAGTGGACGGCCTGGTGGAGTTTGTGGGCAACAACGCGGGCCGCGCCCGCGCCACCATTTCCGCCCTGGGACGCGCGCCCCTGCCTGCCGTGCGCATCGCGGCGGCGCCTGTTTCGCCAGACGCGAAAACAGCTCCCGTCGGCCCGCAGGTGCGGCTCGAAGCTCGTGGCCTCGCCCCCGCAACGCTCGCTGAGGTTTATCTGGTGCTCGCGGAAGATAAACTGTTTTCCCGCGTGAGCGGAGGACATAACGCAGGAGAAAATTGGCCGCACTCCTCCGTGGCCCGATGGGTTCGCCTGGTGGGGAGGCTTCCCGCAGGCAGCAAGGAACTGTCTTTGATTGCGACGTTCGAGCCTCCCCAGGCGGGCTGGCGCGTGGAAAACCTTCGCCTGATCGCGTTTGTCCAGGAAACAGAAAGCCAGCGCATTGTCGCGGTCGGAGCGGCGGGCCTCGCCGACGCGCTCCCTGGGTTTAGGGGCGGCGCGCGCCCGGCCTCGAGCCGCGCCCTTCCCGATCTGCCCGGCAGGGTACCGAAAACAGCCGCGGGTTCATCCAACGCTTCGTGGACGCTCTATCCTTGGAGCGCCAGCGAGGCACCCACGGCAGCTGCGCAAGCGGAGGGTCAGCGGTGAACGTCGAAAAGCCGGATTGGCTCGAGCAGATGGAGGGCATCCTCGAGACCCTCAACGAGGGTGTGCTCATCGCCGACGACTGCCAGAAGATCCTCTTCGTCAACGAATGCATGGAGCGGCTCATGGCCGCTCCTCGCTCCTCCGTCCTGGGGAAGACGCCGGCAGCCATCTATAGGGGCAAGGATTACGAGTATCTCGAGACGCAGATCGACATCGCCAAGCGCCGGGGCCACCACCGCTATGAATTTTTTGTTCCGCGCCCGGACGGGTCGCGCGTGCCCGTGGTTGTCAGCTCGCGCGGCGTGGAAGACCCCGACGGGCGCATGTTCGGCGTGGTCACCTTCACCGACATCTCGGAACAAAAGAAGGCCGAGCAAAACCTCCGCGACGCCAACCAGCAGCTCCAGCGCCGCGCCGAAGAGATCCAGCGGGATCTCGTGCTCGCCGCCCGCGTCCAGCAGAGCCTCGCCCCGCGTACCCTCGATTGGGGCCGCGCCATGGTCGAGACCTATTACAAGCCGGTCCTCTCCATTGGCGGCGATTTCGGCCTCGTTACCCCGCAAGACAGCCATCTCGATCTGCTGATTTGCGATGTTTCCGGACACGGCATCAGCTCCGCGCTCCTGGCCAATCGCATTTACACGGAGACGGTTTCCCTTCTGCGTGGCGGCGCGCGCCCGGGCAAATTGCTGCACCGGCTGAACGAATTTGTCGTCGAACAGATCGGCATCAGCGGCTTCATGTTCACCATGGCCGCCGCGCGTCTGGACGATTCCGCCCGCCGCCTCACCTACGCCGCCGGCGGCCACCCGCCCGCCTTCTGGATTTCCGCTTCCGGCGAACTCCGCCAGATCGAGCCGCGCGCCACCATCCTGGGCGCCATCGAAGACGCCGTGCCCGAGGAGGCTACCGACACCGTCGACCTCTCGCCCGGCGACCGCGTGATGATCTATTCCGACGGCTTGACGGAAGTGTGGGACGCGAACGGGGAAATGCTCGGCATCGAAGGCCTCGCGGATTTGGCGCGACGCACCACGCAGCTTTCGCTTTCGGCCATGCGCGAGGCCATCATCCGCGGCGTTGTGTCCTTCAGCGCCACGCCCGTCCACGACGATATGTCCCTCGTCCTCCTTCAGGTCGTCTGATCCCACGTCTCAATTCGTGCCGCCGGCCTGCCCCGACAACGGAGGGGCGTCTTGCCGGCGTCCTGCACGGCCCTGACCCCATAAAAGATCCATCCGCAGCGCTTCGCCCTGCGCTACAGTTCTTCCTCCATGGGCTCTCTCCACCTCCACGTGCAGATCGCTGCGCCCCGCGACCGCGTCTTCGTGTTTTTTGTTCCCCACCGCATGCCGCTCTGGTACGCGCCCGAAATGGAAACGCATTTTGAAATTGCCGCCGGCGAGCCGGACTTTCGCGTGGGACAAAAGGTGAAAATCACCGGGCGGCTGGGAAAACGCGAAGTGTCTCTCGTAGCCGTGGTGCAACGCTACGAATGGCTTCGCGCCCTCGAGTGGGAATTTCAGGATGCGTACGGCGTGCGCGGCCGGCAAATCTGGGAGGTGGAGGAGACTCCAGGATTTGGTGGCCCCGGTGAGGGGCCCGTGCCAGTCCTAATGTCCACGCGCGTGGCCATGCACGAGTGGTACGCGTTTCCCGGCCGCCTGGGACGCTGGCTCGATCCCATCCTCATGCGGCCCAGTATCCGCGCCCGCGACCGCCGCATGCTCGCCAACTTGAAACGCCTCGCCGAAGGAGTCTAACGCGGCGCTTCGCCTCGCGGCTCCCCTTTCTCCGTCCCCCATCCGTCGCTAGCCACTCGCCCCTAGCCACTCCTCACCCTCCAACCTCGAACATTCCGACCCGGCCGAAAATGGAAGTTGACCGTGGGTCAGTTTGCGGGTTGAATGGCCGGCCTTCCCTTTCGTTTCTTCCACTTACGGTCACGATTTTATACGATTCAATTCGATATTAGTAGCGATTTCGTCTTATGTTAACTTGAATTGCCCCTCGAATCTTGACCGAAACACCCGATATTTGAAACCGGGAGTGTGCCGATTCTCGCCTTTTGCGTGCGCTTTTTCTCCGGCTTTCCGTTTAAGGAGCACAGGCATTCCTGCGTGTGCGCCTTTCGACTCGGCCGCCACCCTCCCCCTCGAGTGCGGAGGCTCGATGGAGTTTACGCGCCGCCTTCTGGCGGGCTTTTCTTCCCTGCAATTCGGTGTACCGAGTCCGTGCTCGCTCGGCGGAGCCGTGCCGGTTCACCGGAGCCGGTTGGACAGAACGAACTGGTTGCCGTCAACGTCCTTGAAGATGGCCATGGTTCCCCAAACCTCCGCTTTCGGTTCGGCGGCAAACTCGACGCCTTTGGCCTTGAGCGCTTTCGCGGTGGCAAATACGTCGTCGCACCAAAACGTCAGCGGCTGGAAAGTGCCGATGCGGTTTTCGTGGCCCTCGGGCGTGAACAGGGCCAGCCGGGACTCCGCGCCCGGGATCAGAAGTTCGATCCAGCGTTGTTTGTCGGTGAAGGGCTGGTCCGTGAGGACTTTGAACCCCAGCTTCTCCGTGTAGAACTTCAGTGCCGCGTCCTGATTTCGGACCGGAATACTGGCCAGGCTGATCCCTCGAATCATGCGTTTCCTCCTCGCGAGCAGAACCTAGCGTGCGGGGAAAGCGATTGCAATCAGCCAGGGATTGCTATACGAATGGTTGGTATAGCGATGATTACCCTGGACGAGTACGTGGTGGAGGTGCTGATGCGCGATCTGGTCGGCCACGACCGCCGGCCGGTCAGCTTCCTGGTCTATCTGTGGCTGGCCACCGAGCAGCAACGGCGCGCCGAGGCGGTTCAGGTCAGCTACCGGGAAGTGGCGGAATCGATCGGCGTGTCGAAGAGTTCCGTGCAGTCGGCGGTGAGCTGGCTCGCGCGGCGCAAACTGGTCGCGGTCTCAAAGGAACACTCCACCGCGACGCCTCGCTATACCGTCCTTCGTCCCTGGTCGCGCGCTCCGCAGCGCCCTCACCCCCGCGGCGACTGAAAGATAGCGTGCCGCCCCCACCCGCCGGCGGCAGCACTCCGAGCCCCTCTTCAGAGCTCCCGGACTGGCCTTGCAGCCAAGAACCGCTGACGCAGACTATCGTCGCGGATGGAGTCGGCGAGTGACTGGATCACCGCGCGCGCCCGCCCCAGATGTTCGTCGAGCGTCGTGTCACTCTTGGCGCGCCGCGCCGCGACAGCCGAAGCTTTCAGGATTTGCCACTCGATCATCGGACACGGATGTCGCTCCAGCACCTCCAGCGCGGTCTGGTACTCTCGCCGTGCTTCCTCGATCCGTTCTTCGAGCACGGCGATGTCGCCCAGCAGTTTGTGTCCCCACGCCTGGTACTTCCGCGCGCGCGGCTTCTGGGCGGCCTGGAGAGAGGCGGAAGCGTGCATCGCTGCCATTCTCAAATCGCCCCGCGTGATCCAGTAACTCGCCATTTCCGCCTGCAAACGGATGGCATAGCGCCACCGGAACCAAACATCCTGATTGAACAATCCCTCCGCTTGTTGCAGGTGTTCGAACGCGCGGGCGGGCTCGCCGAGGACCAGATAGTCGTGCCCGAGGTTCACGTGGGCGTTGGCGCGCCCCTCGATGACTCCCATGTCGTCCGCGAGGTGGACGTTTTCCGTGTCGAGCTTGAGCGCTTCATCCAGATCCTGCATCTCGCGGTAGAGCCAGCCGATCGTATTGGGGATTCGCGGAAGCCAGTAGCGCTCCCCGTTCAACTCGGCGACCCTTCGCGCCTCTTCGAGCACGCCCAAGGCGTCCGAGAATCGTCCCTGATTTCCCAGCGCCATCCCCCGGAAAAAAAGATTTTCAACGATGTGAAAGCTGGCGCCCAGATCCCGTGCTTTTTGGAGCGCCCAGCCCGTGACTCGTTCCGCTTCCGCATAATCCAGGCGCCAAGTATGCAACGCGCCCATATAGCTGAAGGCGTCCACCACGCCGAGCTGTCCTCTTTCCCGCAGCACCGGAAGCGCGGTTCGAAAATATTCTTCCGCCCCGGCGAGATCGCCGGTGCACAGCCGGTCGCACGCGAGCACCGATTCCGCGGCTGCCACCCCTACGCTGGACCCGGCGGCGCGTGCGATCTCCAGCGCACGATTGGCCTGCACGCGCATCTCCGGCATCCGTTTCACATTGAACAGCGCCATGGCCGTCCCGCACACGGCATCGATCTGCGCCTCCTTGTTTCCCAACTCGGCTGCGGCTTTTTCCGCGAGCGCAAAATCCTCGATCGCTTCATCAAACAGCGAAAGCGTCTGGTGGAACCGCGCCAGCTCGAACGCGGTGGCGAGCACGCGCGACATCCGCTCGCTGCCGTGGAGTTTTTCCGCGTTGGCGATGGCCCGCCGCGCCAGCGAGATTGCTTCCTGATTCGCGTAAACGCGGGCAGAGTTCTGCGCCGCCCGCAAAAAGTAATCTGCCGCGCGCGCGAAATGCCGGGCCGCCTCGAAGAGAAACGCGAGGGTGGAAGCGATCTCGCCGCTGCGCTCGCCATAGAAGGCCTGCAAAGCTCCGGCGACCGCCGCGCTGAGCGAGGTCCGGCGCGTCGGCGCCAGCGCGGCGTACAGCGAGTTCTGATAGAGGGCGTGGACGAAGCCGTAGCGCAGCGTCAGATTCGAGTCAGGAAATTCCTTCTCTTCGATCCTGCGGACGAACAGATGAACGCGTTCGAGAACTTCGAGCCGCTCCTCGACTTCGGCGGCATCCATCTCCAAGGCGCGCGCCACCACCGCCGAATCGAACTCCTGGCCCTGCACGCTCGCGGCGGAGAGCAGCCGCCTTTCCGTATCGCTGAGCTGCTCGATTTTCCGCTGGATCATGCTGCGCACGGATTCCGGCAATTCGCGCTGGATATCCGGCACGGATTCCGCCAGCGACCAGCGGCCTTGGTCGTTCTCGGCGATCGCCCCGCGGTTCCGCAGGTATCGGATCAAGTCCACCATAAAGAGCGGACTGCCTTCCGTCTTGGCGTGGATGAGCGCGACAAACTCCGCCGGGAATTGATGCTCGGGGAATTCCTGGGTGAGGTAGAGACCGATGTCCGCCGGGGTCAGGAAAGCGACCGCCACGTCGCGGCAGACGCCGCGGGCCTGAAGCAGGAGCTTCACCTCGGCAAAGGGATGCCTGGTCAGGAGCAGGTCAGAAGGGCGGTACGTGACGATAATCATTATTCTCAAGGATTCGAGCTTGTTGCCGAGGTAAGCGAGCAGGTCCACCGTCGAGACATCGGCCCAGTGCAGGTCGTCGAGGAAAAATACCAGTGGCCGGATACGCGAGGCCTCCTGCAGGAAGGCGCCCAACTCCCGCTTCAAGCGCTCCTGGGAAGCGGCCTTGGCTTCCTCCATGACCCGGCTGATCGAAGAATCGACCCTCGCAAGGGGCGCGACCTGAACGTACCAGGTTGGCGCCACCCGTTTCAGTGCGCTGGCTATCGAACCGCTGGATTCCCCGTGCAGCAGACTTTCGAGCGCTTCCAGAAGCGGCAGGTAGGCTTCCGTGCCGGCCAGGCGTTCCGAACATCTTCCGCGTGCGATGCTGCAAACCCGCCCGCCCGCCGCGAGGGCCATCAGGAAATCCTCCACCAGGGTGGTCTTCCCGATTCCGGGCTCCCCCGCAACGCACAGCAACAGGCCGCGGCCGGATTCGGCGGAGTCAAAGCCGGCGCGAAGTTCCGCAAGCTCGCGCTTGCGGCCCACCGTATGGCGCTCGACAGGCACAACACCACGAACGACAGCGCTGCCCGTGGGGGTTCCGCTGAAACCGCGGAGTTCCTCCTCCACTTCCGCCGCGCTGGGCCGCAGCCGCGCATCTTTCTCGAGCATGCGCAAGATCAAATCGTCGAGAGCCGCGGGAACCTCCGGGTTCAGGCGCGACGGAGGAAGCGGTTTCTGCGAAAGAATCGCGTGTATGACTCCAATCTGCGAATCCGCCGGAAACGGGTGCCGGCCGGTGCTCAGCTCATACAGGACAATCCCAAGAGAAAAAATGTCCGTTGCGCTGTCTGCAGGCTCTCCCCGCGCTTGTTCCGGCGACATGTACCGCGCCGTCCCCAGAATGGTTCCGGGCCCAGTGTCGCCCGCGGCGGCCCCAAGTGTGGGCGAGGAGCCGGTGGGAACCAGGCGGGCCAGGCCGAAATCGAGCACCTTCACGTAGCCGTCGTCGCGGACCATGATGTTGTCGGGCTTGATGTCGCGATGCACGATCCCGGCGGCATGCGCCACCGCCAGCGCCTTGGCCACCTGCTCGCCGATCCGCGCGAGCGACTCGAGATCCACGCCCCGGACCATCATCTTTCGGAGCGTGCGCCCGAGGACGAATTCCATGACGATAAACCGGTTCGGCCCGGTCTCGCCGATTTCGTGGATGGTCACGATGTTGGGATGGTTGAGCGCGGATGCGGCCCGCGCTTCACGCACGAAGCGCTCGACGGCAACGGCGTCACCCATGACTCGTTCCGGCAGGAATTTCAGCGCCACAAGACGACGGAGCTGGGAGTCTTCAGCCTGATAGACCTCGCCCATGCCGCCGGCGCCGATTTTCTCGATGACACGGTAATGGCCGAGCGTTTGGCCAATCATGAGGGAGCCGTTCTGGGCGGGTATCTTAGGCGGGGCGAATAGGCAAGTCAACGCAGGCGGCTGTCGCCTTTACCCCTTAGGCCGCGACTTGCGTCGATTAAAACCCTGTTGCCCCAGGGGCACACGCCATTTGAATGAGTGCCGTTTGAGGGCAGCCGCCCTGAAGGGCGGCTCTACATGGTTCCGGCAGGTGTAGAGCCGGGCTTTAGCCCGGTCTCTTCTGTTTTTTCTCCTCTCCGTTATCCCTTTTCCACGGCGGCACCCAATCTTCAACGGATATCCTCTCCTGCTCCTTCCACGGTGCGGTAAATGACCCCGAAAATGGATAGTCCACCACTGCTCGCACCAACCCCTTCCTCACCGGGTTCATCCAGATGTACGCCATCACGCGGGCCGCCAAATCGCGGCGCCTGAGAATGTGGTCGTAGTACTTAAACTGCCACAGCGCCACACCCGTCTTCTTGCTGTACTCGAACGCGCTCTTCTGCTTGAAAACGTTTACAAACCGCATCAGATCGCTCTGGGCAGAGGTCCCCTGGACCAACAGGTGCAGGTGGTCGGGCATAAAGCAATACGCGTGGACCACGAAGCTGCTGCGGGAGGCCTCTGCGGCCAAGATCTCCAAGAGCCTTGCAATGATTGGGGCCTCAGCAAGGAGCGGCTGCCGACTGTGGCAGCAAATGGTCAGAAAGTGGGAGCGCTCGCCCAGGTAATTCTGCTTCGGCAGCCGGATATTCTTGTGCACGAAGACCATGCCGCGCCTCCCGGGCAGAAACGGAGAGCCGCCCTAAAGGGCGGCTCTACATTTGGGCCCACAGCGCCAAGCTACTCAACTACCAAGCGTAGGTACTTCTTTTTTCCCAGGCGCAGGTCGTAAGAGCCGGGAGCACCCGCATCAAAACGCGCAGTGGGATCCTTGACGAGTTGCCCGTTGACTTCGAATCCGCCTTGTTCGATGAGCCGCGTGGCCACGGCAATTGATTCGCTCTGGCGCAGGTAGGCCAGCAACTGGCACCACTTCGGCGTGAGCGTGCCGATCACTCCCTCTGCGTGCTCCAGTGAACCCGTGCGGCGGATCAGATGAATTTCCGGCATTTCGGCTGGCGCTTCGCGGTCGCGAAACACTTTCTGGAAATGCTTGGCGGCTTTGACAGCCTCATCCTCCCCGTGAAAGTCGGCGACGATGCGGCGAGCCAGGTCCATCTTCACGTCCATGGGATGGCTCACGCCCGATTCCACCTCCGCCCGCAGCGCGCGCAGCTCGGCCGTTGGCACGTCGGTGAGCAAATCGTAGTAGGACCACATCAGCTCGTCGGAAATGGACATGACCTTGCCGAACATCGTGTCCGGCGGCTCAGTGATCCCGACGTAATTTCCCAGGCTTTTCGACATTTTTCGCTGGCCGTCGAGGCCCACCAGGATGGGCATGGTCAGCGCCACCTCCCCGGCCAGACCGTATTCGCGCTGAATTTCGCGGTGCACCAGCAGATTGAATTTCTGCTCGGTGGCGCCCAGTTCCACGTCGGACTGGAGCGCCACGGCATCGAGCGCCGTCAGCAGCGGATACAGCAGCTCGTGCACGGAAATGGGCTGGCCTTTATCGAGGCGGGAACGGAAATCCTCGCGTTCGAGCATCCGCGCCAGGCGGTAGCGGGCGCACAGACGCACGATGTCGTAGCTCGATTGTTTG